>Ga0209504_1000181_pt1 | contig 60760 bp, 35 predicted proteins | sample COGITO_mtgs_1005_FD_184791 | JGI IMG/M metagenome (GOLD analysis project Ga0209504, IMG submission 184791) | Pelagic marine microbial communities from North Sea - COGITO_mtgs_100511 (SPAdes) (version 2) | ecosystem: Environmental > Aquatic > Marine > Epipelagic ... | reverse complement strand
TCACTGAGGCCTATGGCTTGCTTTATAAATCCACGTGGAATGCTGCATGGCGCTCAGCCGCATACTATGAACTGGCACTGCTCGATTGCCGTCAGGGCGATTTCGAAACCGCGCTGCAGCATTGTGATGACGTGCTGGATACCAACCGCCAAGACAACAAGGCGCAGGTGCTGAAGGCACTGGTGTTAGCTAAGCTGGGGCGCGATGGTTCGCAGGTGCTGGCTGATCTGCTGGCGGTGGATCCGCTGGATCATTGGGCGCGTCATGCAGCGGGTGATGTGGATGCTTTCTTAGCCAAAAGTCGTAACGATGCACAGACCGTGTTGGATGTCGTTTACGATTATGTCGATGCCGGGTTCCGCGAAGAGGCGATCGGACTATTGGAATTACACCATAGCCATGCGGTGGATGCAGTTGCGGTGCCCAACCCGCTCGAAAAGTCTCAGTTGACGCACTATGCGTTGGCATGGCTGACGGGTAGCGCAGAGCTACTAAAGAACGCACGTGCGATGGGCTCCGATTATTTCTTCCCTTCACGTTTACACGATCAGTTGATGCTGGAGTGGGCGTTGGAGCAGGCGGGGGCAGACCGCAATGCGGCTTATGGGCTCGGTAATTACTACTTCGATAAGAAACGGCACGAAGATGCGATCACCTGTTGGGAAACCGCGCAGGCGGCGGATCCAACGTTTGCAACTGTGCATCGGAATCTCGGTATCGCGTATTGGAATGTGCGCCGCGACGGGGCCGCTGCACGCTCGGCTTATCTACAGGCGGTGAAGCACGACCCGACCGACGCGCGTCTGTTTGCTGAATTTGATCAGTTGCGCGGCAAGTTGGGTGATGCGGCTGAGGCACGCTTGGAAACACTACTCACCAAACCTGAGCTCGTGGACGAGCGCGACGATTGCACCGTTTCTTTGGCGGAGCTTTACAATGAAACAGGTTCACCACAAGCAGCGCTCGACATGTTGATGGTGCGCCGCTTCCACCCATGGGAAGGCGGGGAGGGGAAGGTGCTGCGCCAATACACCAGCGCGCATTTGCTACTGGGCCAGCAGGCATTGGAGGCCGGTGATGCCGCAGCCGCACTGCAGCATTTCGAGCAAGCGATGCAGCCGCCGGAGAATCTTGCTGAGGCGTATCATTTGCTGCAGGCCAAGGCGGACGTCAGCTATTGGACGGGCAAAGCGCTGCGTGCGCTCGGTCGCGAGGCTGAAGCCGTTGTGCAATTTGAAGCGAGCGCGAACGAGGCGGGCGACTTCCAAGCGATGGCCGTCACGGAGCATTCGGAACTCTCTTATTATCGCGGCTTGTCGTTGATCGAGTTAGGCCGCGAGGCCGAAGCGCAGGCTCTGTTTCAGGGCTTTAAGACCTTTGCTGAAGGCGAGCTACACGGCGAGGCTGTTATTGATTACTTCGCGACTTCGTTGCCTTTGTTGCTCGTTTTCGAAGATGATCTCGGTCAGGCGAAGCAGGCACACGCGAACAAACTTCTCAGTCTCGCTGATCAGGGACTCCAATTGTTAAACAGATAACGGACCAAACTATGAAGACTGATTATAATTTAAAATTTCTTTGGATGATCTGCCTTGTGGCAGCGATGGGTGGTTTGCTGTTCGGTTACGATTGGGTGGTGATCGGTGGTGCGAAGCCATTCTATGAAGCGTTCTATGGGTTGACGGGTGAAGACCAAGCATGGCGAGCGGGCTGGGCGATGAGTTCAGCATTGGCGGGGTGCTTGGGCGGGGCGCTGCTATCCGGCGCGATTACCGATCGTATCGGACGTAAGAAAGTGCTGATCATTGCGGCTTCGCTGTTTACCGTGTCGGCGATTTGGACGGCGCTGTCGAATGATTATAATAGCTTTATCATTGCTCGTATCCTTGGCGGCATCGGTATCGGATTGGCATCGAATGTGTCGCCGATCTACATCGCCGAGCTCTCGCCTGCGTCGATGCGCGGGAAGTTCGTTTCGATTAATCAGTTGACGATTGTTATCGGTGTGCTGGCCGCACAGGTTGTGAATTTGTTGATTTACCAAAGTGCTCCGGTGGAGACCGATGCATCGGTGGAGGTGATTCTCAACTCATGGAGTGGGCAGACCGGTTGGCGTTGGATGTTTGCGGCTGAGGCGGTTCCAGCCGGTTTGTTTTTTCTATTGGGCTTGGTGATTCCCGAGTCGCCACGTTGGTTGTTGAAGCGTTCGCGCGGCGACGAAGCGCGTGCTATTTTGGTCAAAATTGGCGGCGAGTCATATGCGGATAAGGAGATTGCAGAGGTTGAAGCGACCTTGGCAGGTGAGCACAATGTGGTGCACTATTCCGAGCTGTTTCATCCACGACTGCTTAAGATTCTTGGGCTTGGTATTTTCATTGCCGTGTTCCAGCAGTGGTGTGGTATCAATTCGATTTTTAATTACGCCGAGGAGATTTTCAAAGCTGCTGGCTATGATGTCAGTGGTATGATGTTCAATGTCGTCATTACCGGCTTGGTGAATCTGGTCTTCACCTTTGTGGCGATCAAGACCGTCGACAAATGGGGGCGTCGTCCGTTGATGCTGTTCGGTGCCGGTGGCCTGATGGTAACCTATGCGATTCTGGGGGCTTGCTACCACTTTGGCGTTCAGGGGCTACCGGTTCTCATCGTGGTTCTGGTCGCGATTGCTTGCTATGCGATGACGCTTGCGCCGATTACTTGGGTGCTGCTCTCTGAGATCTTCCCGAACCGGATTCGCGGTGCCGCGATGAGCTTGGCAGTCTCATCCTTATGGATCGCATGTTTTGTTCTGACGATTTCGTTCAAGCCCATTAACCTGGCGCTCGGCGCATCCGGCACATTCTGGCTCTACGGAGCGATCTGCCTAGTTGGTTTTGTGGTGATGTATCTCAAGGTCCCTGAGACGAAAGGCCGCACGCTGGAAGAAATCGAACAGCAGTTTGAGGAGTCATGAGGCGGGCCGATCAACTCGTATCCGCCGAACTGAAGCTCGTGTTCGAGCCCGATCATGGCGGCAAGTGGCGTTCGTTGAGCGACCAGCGGACCAGACGTGAATGGCTGTGGAGCAATCCGCACATTGCAGTGTGCCGATCCGCTACGGCGATTCGTTTATCGAGCAGCGCACTGTTCTAATTGAGGGTTATCGGCTTCGCCTCGGAACGTAATAGCATCCTCGCAGGTCCAGTGGGGATGTTCTGCCATTTTTAGAAAATTAGACGGAGCGCAGAGGAGAGGGGCATCGCGTAGCGATGGGGCGTAGCCCTGAACACAGTGAATCAATCGGTTCGTAATGCCATCCCCGTAGGCCGACCAAATGAAACCCTTCTCGCTTGCGAGAAGGGTTTTTTTGTGTCTGGAGGGGCGACAGGAGTCGAACCTGCGAACAAGCAGGTTGTTCCGGTGCCCTTCGGGCCCGGTCTTGTCGGCACTTCGTGCCTCGGAAGACGAAGTGTTTTCAGGAACGCAGTTCCGCCCGGAAAACACGAAGAAGGCGAAGCAATCCTGTCGCCCCGACCAAAAAGAAGAGCCCTTCTCGGCAACGAGAAGGGTTTCTTTGCGCTGTTAAGGGCGGGTATTCATTTGGACGACTTCGTGCCATGGTAACACTTTTACTTCTGATCGCTGTCCCGTCCAGCTACCCCCATAGCTAAGCATTGGTTGAGTGCTGCTGTTGGCGGCAAGCGAACACCACTTGTTTAGATTATTGAGCCAAGACGCGGTAAATGTTTCGCCTGACTTGATTTCTATAGGTTGTAGCTGGTTGCCATTCTCGAGAATTAGATCGATTTCAAGTCCAGCACTGTCTCTCCAAAAAAACATGGAAGGGTCGATTCCTTGATTTAATCTTGTTTTGAGCAGATCGGTGACGACCATGTTCTCGAATAAACTGCCACGTAGAGGATGCGTGTTTATTTGGCTCTCCTCCTGTATTCCGAGGAGACGGCAGGCAAGTCCAACGTCGTAGAAGTAGAGCTTTGGCGTCTTAACGATTCGTTTCCTGAAGTTGCTGGAATGTGGTTGAAGTGTGAAGCAAATGTAGGAGGCTTGCAGCACGCTTAGCCATGACTTTGCCGTGGGCACAGTGATCGAGCAATCGGCTGCAATACGACTTAGGTTGAGTAGGGCGCCCACATTGCCCGCGCACAGAGAAATAAAGCGCAGGAAGCTGTCGCGGTTTTTGATTTCCATTAATTGACGTATGTCTTTTTCGATGTAGGTCTCGATATACGCGTTGAGCCACCGTCGCGGTGTGCTGCCTTTGGCTAATATGCGTGGATAGAAGCCATGAAATAGGTTGTGATCGATGGATTCGTTGAATTTCCTTCCCGTTTTTAATTCGGCAATGGAGAAGGGCAGCAGTGAGAGGTTTCCGACCCTTCCCGCGAGACTTTGCGATATCTGTTTGTTGAGTTGAAATTGAGAAGAACCAGTGAGGATGTAGAGGCCGTTACGTTGATCTTCGTCGATGATACGCTGTAGGTAATTGAAGAGGTCGGGGCAACGCTGCACCTCATCCAAAATTGCCCCGTCCTTAAATTGTCCCAGAAAGCCGCGTGGATCTTCTTTGGCGAATTGAGACTGATCGAGGTCTTCTAGGTTGATGTAAGGCTTTGTTTTGAAGAGCTCACGGACCAGCGTAGTTTTCCCTGATTGCCTCGGACCTGTGATCGCCACTGCTGGAAATTCTTTTGCTAGTTGAGATATCAGTTTTGCTGCAGTTCTTTGGATCATGCTCTTAATTTATTTGTGTAATATTAAATTTCAAATTTAAAATTACATAGATATTGTGGGTCTGTTAAAATGTGAATTCTATGTGACTATGGTATGATTTTCTAATTTTGTAACGCCATCCTCGTCGCTAGCAGCTAGGATGTTTTCCCGTTTTAGAAAAATAGAATCGGTTCGCAACGCCATCCCTGTCGCCCGACCAAATGAAACTCATCTCGCTTGCGAGGTGGGTTTTTTTGTCGCTGGGCGACAGAGATGAGAACCTGCGAGCAAGCAGGTTTGACGCAGTGTTTCAGGAACGGATGTTCCGCCCGGAAAACACGAAGAAGGCGAAGCAATCCTGTCGCCCCGACCACGGTTTGTTAGCCATCTGGTAGGCCGATCACCCTCATCCCTGACTTGAACTACTGAATGTTAGAATTCGTGAGATGTTGGTTCACCATTGGTATCAATTAAAATAGTGACTCAGCAGTTTACTGGCCCGTTGGCTGATCGAGTCTGAGAGTGTTTGCACGATCGGGTGTGAGAGGCCTTGTTGGCGTAGGTCATCCGCAATGGTGGGTGCCAGCGTCTCTAATCGTTTGGTCATGTCATGCATTCGTTCTATGAGCGCTGCAGCTGGAAGGCGCAGTTGCATTGCGCAGGCTTGCCAGTGGCGTGGCTCGATTTTCTTGATATAATAGGCGCTGCCTATCTTCATTGCTAATTTAGCTTTGTGCGGAGAGATTTGAAGTGGGTAAGGCAATGCACTGGCGATGTCGTAAAGTGGTGCGAGGCGCACTTGATTGTTGCTTGCCAAGAGCAATGAGAAATTCTTGGCGTGGGCATCGGTTCCGTAAATTAGAAAGTTCAACAGCAGGGCGTCGGCGAAGCTGCGAATGTCGGTCAGGGCATCACTGGAGACCTCCCAAATGGTGTTGGCTATGGCTTCGACCGAAGGGCCGCCATCGCTTTGATATTTGAGATTCGGGTAGATCGCCCGAGCTTGACAGAAATCTTCCTGATGAATGCGCACGTATTGAGAATTTGTGTGATGACGATCGTAGCGTGTGACAACAATGACTGGAATGTCGTCGGCATGGATCACATTCGAATGGGCAGTGGTGATGCCGAGTGCCGCAGCGAGCGATAAGCAAAAATGTTCGTTTTCAACAAAGCCCGGGAAACTCGGGGGAGCGGGTTTGAGAATGTGTGTGGTCGGGGTCATGCCGCGTGGGATACCCCAAGATCCGGTGATTTTAGATTGGTAGAGTGCGATCTTTGCTTGAGCACCAGCTAGGCTGAATTGGCCGATGTCATTGGAGAGTCGCTGGCTGGCATGATTTTCGAGCACTAAGCGAATGCGCTCATTCAGTTCACCGTCACTGAACCACTGGACTTGTTCGCTGTAAGGTTGATTGAGTAGCGTGTGCTCGTTTGCTTCCGAGATAAATTGAATAGCACCTGCGCAGTCTTCGCCCACATGCTCGATGAGTCGAAATACATTTCGTGAGGAGACCTGGAACTGTTTGCCCCATTGATCGATCACGGCTTGATTGTCGGGCAGCAGGCCCCATAGAAACGCTTCAATCGTTTCATGTGAATGCTTATTGCGTGTGAGTGGCATCGAGGCCGAGAGGGGGAAGGCTGCGCTGGAGGTTTGCCACTCCGGTGCGTAACGGAAGCTCAGTCGGTTCTTGTGGTAAGTGACTGTGCCGAGCTTTTGCTGATTCGCAATGACGCTGAGAGACTTCGCATTCATGATGGCTGGTTGCCTCGCTGTTTCGTTTGATCCAGAATATCGTCCAGGTTAATTCCGTCTTGAGTTGGTTGGTTAGGCTTGTTGATCGCCAGGGGCAGATTCAGCGTCTTTAGCGTGCGCAATACCAGCGCGAGTTCGACGCTTGGTTTGGCTTGCTCTAGGGTAATGATCCAGTCTCTGCTCACGCCGGAACGCTCTGCAAGTTCCGCCTGTGTCCAAGCACGGGCTTTTCGCTCCTGTTTAATCAGACTTGCGAGGTCTTTGACGCTAATGATGTTCATGCTCTGAGTGTAATGAATGTGGTAGGACGTCAATATTCCTCAAGTGTTGCCGTTCGTCAACATTTAAGTAGTGTGGGCGAACGTCATCATTGCGTTGAGCCAAGTAGATTGAAACAGTTGGCTGTCTATAGGCTGCGTGCCGCCTGAGAATCAAGGTGAGTCACTCGTTCAATGCCTGATGGTCGCGCGCACACTGTTCTAATTGAGGGTTGTCGGCTTCGCATCGGATTGTAACAGCATCCTCATCGCTAGCAGTGGGGACGCTTTCTCGTTTTAGAAAAATAGAAACCGGTTCGTAATACCATCCCCGTCGGCCGACTAGGATGACGAGAAAGTCTTCGATAGTGGTTTGATTACGCGCAACCAATGGGAGCAAATCGATTTGCCGGTCGCCAATGCGATGGAACTCAAACTAGTGGTGACCGACGGCGGCAATGGAATCGGCAGCGATCACGCTAGCTGGATTGATGCCCACCTCCGGAACTAAGTTGTTGCGCGCTGCTGAAAACAAGACATACCAGCGGAACTCCTTCGCTATAATCTGCCCCAATAAAATATCCGATTAAAACGAAACCTATTAGCTTTTTGATTGCCGCTATGTTGGCTGTTGTCGCTCAAGCACAGAGCCAACCTAATATTATTTATATTCTCGCCGATGACCTGGGTTATGGCGACCTCGGTTGCTACGGGCAGCAGATCATCCAAACGCCGAATTTGGATCGCATGGCCGATGAGGGGATTCGTTTTACGAACCACTATGCTGGGAGCACGGTGTGCGGCCCGTCGCGTAGTTGTCTGCTGGAAGGGAAGCACAGCGGGAACACCTATGTGCGCGGAAACGGTGAGTTGCAGATGCGCGAAGATCCGCACGATATGATCTTCCCGCAAGCGCTTAAGCAAGCGGGCTATCACACTGCTTTGATCGGAAAGTCTGGGTTGGGCTGCAATACCGACGACGCCTCTTTGCTGCATAAGAAAGGCTTTGATTATTTCTTCGGCTTCACTTCGCACACGCAGGCACACTGGTATTTTCCGCAGTATCTATGGCGTAACGATGGGGGCACAGTCACTAAAGTGAAATATCCCAATAACACGCTGCATGAAGGGGATCATTACAGTAGCGAGCTGGTGATCGATGAGGCGCTTGCGTATATCGAACAGCAAAAAGAAGGCCCGTTCTTCCTGCATCTCGCCTTTCAGATTCCGCACGTCAGTCTGCGCGCCAAAGAGGAGTGGAAGGCGAAGTATCGCCCCATTCTGAATGAGACGCCCTTACCCCCGAAAAATAAACACCCGCACTATTCCTATGAACGCGAGCCAAAGACGACCTTTGCGGCAATGGTTTCGTATATGGATCACAACATGGGTCTGCTGCTGGCGAAGTTGGAAGAACTTGGCATTGCCGACAATACGCTCGTGATGTTTGCCAGTGATAACGGCGCGATGGAAGAAGGTGGGCATATGCGTGCGAGTTTCAATTCCAGCGGGGAACTGCGCGGCGGTAAGCGCGACATGTGGGGTGGCGGTATTCGCACGCCGATGATCGCGTGGTGGCCTAGCAAGATTCAGCCTGGGCAGGTCACGGATCATGTCTCTGCATTCTGGGATATATCGCCGACGGTGCGCGAACTGGCTGGAGCCAAAGCACAGGCAGATACCGACGGGATCTCGATGGTGCCTGTGCTATTGGGGCAGGGCGAGCAAGCGACACACGACACTCTCTATTGGGAGTTTTTCGAGAGGGGCGGCAAGCGCGCCATTCTTAAGGGCAAGTGGAAGTTGATTCTTTATAAGACCAATACCGACTTGGATCCGAGGCTTGAGTTGTTTGATCTGTCACGTGACATCGGCGAGACAAAGAATGTCGCCTCGCAGCATCCGGAAGTGATTTCGGAACTGCGCAAGCTGATGGACTCCGCCCACTCCCCAGCGGAGCATAAACAATTCAAACTCGCTGCTGAGCTCATGAGGCCTCATTGTCCCTAGCGCGAATGCGAGCGAATCTGACCTTCGGGTGATGTCATTTAATATTCGCAATGGAAACGCGAATGACGGTGCGAACCACTGGAATCTGCGAAAAGAGTTCCTGTATGATGTGATTCGTGAGCACGCCCCGGATGTCTTGGGCTTGCAGGAAGCGGTGCGTTTTCAGTTGGATGCGTTGAATCAGCATTTTCCAGAATATGGTGAAGTCGGCATCATCTCGGACAGTACGCGGCACACCGGGCAATATGTATCCATCCTCTATCTGAAGGATCGTTTTGAGGTCCATGACTCCGGAACCTTCTGGCTCTCCGACACGCCGACACAGCCTTCCAAAAGCTGGGGGAACCACCACCTGCGGAATTGCACCTGGGCACGACTGGTGGATAAGGCCACTCAGCAGCCATTCTATGTTTATAACACCCACTTGGACGATGGCTCGCAACCCTCACGCGAGAAGGCCGCCCAATTGATCATGCAGCGCTTTCACAGGCAAACACACCGGGCCCCACTTATATTGATGGGGGATTTGAATGTCGCTGAAGACAATCCCGTCATCGCGTATTTGACTGGCAATGGAAAGTTGAATGGTGAGGCGACGCCGTTAATAATGGTGGACACTTTTCGTTTCATTCACCCATATGAGACAACTGTCGGCACTTTTAACGGATTTAAAGGGTATGCGAGTGGACCAAAGATCGACTACATCTTCGCCTCTGCGGAGTTTCATACACTCGATGCTGCGATTGTAAGAACCAGCAGGGATGGACGCACGCCTTCCGATCATTTTCCTTTGACTGCGCACCTTCGTTTTAAGGCGACAAATTAGCTTGCAATCGCGAAGCCTCCGAAGCCAAATGTCATCTTGAGTGTATGGATGGTTTACGGTTTTAGCTTCTGCGACCTGGAAGCCTGTAGCTTGTGCTGCGTCCTTTGCGGGGGTTCTGAATGAAAATGGCTCTGGCCTTTAATTCCTGAATGTCGCGTAGGGCTGTATCATTCGAGCATTTGGCCAGTTTGGCATATTTTGAAGTGGTCATGAAGATCAAATAGAAGTCAGATAACAGAATGAAGAGCTTGGCGATATCATGAGGAACAGAACTGGCAGCGTTTTAATTGGAACTTCAATTTTGTTGCTGTGTGCTACCGCGTTGGCGTTCACCATAATTACGCACTCCAAGGAAGTGCCGTGGTTCAAACTGCCAAAGGCGCGCAAGGCGCTGACTGTTGAGGCAGCTTCAGTCCGGGCTGAATTGGCCGGCTTGCCGGATTTCAACGAAACCAGACAGCTGGATGCATACGGTTTTCACGGAGACTATCTGCCAGTTATAGATGGAATGCCGGAATCACCGCGGTGGTCCGCAGAGGTGACTTGGTCCTCTATTGCAAAAGTCGAACAAGTGGTGTTGGTTCCGGCGATTGATCCCCGGCAGGGCACGCTACATGGCTACGGTTTCCCACGCCGTTTCCGGGTATCCAAGCAATTCAAGGACGGAACCTGCGAAACGGTGGCAGAGTGGATGGATGAGGATTGCCCCGATCCGACCCATGTTCCTTTGCGGATCGATATTCCCGCGCCTCAGTGTGCCTCAATCCGAATTGACGTGTATCGTGGTGCGGTCGAGGGCGGTCGGGAGTTTTTTGCTCTGGGCGAGGTTTTCTGTATAATAGAGAAGGATATTTGGAGGGCCCTAAAAATTGTAGCTGAGCCCTCGTTTGAATCGCGGCCTTATTGGAGCAAGGACTATCTGGCAGATCAAAAGACCGGTTTGGGAATGCCGCTTGGTTTAGCGCGGGGAAACCAAGGCGAGGAGGCTAATAACGCATTTTCGGTAACCTTCGAGCAACCTCCAAAGGAAGATTGTCTGATCGAGCTTGATTTGGGGAGTGAGCAGTGGATGGGATGGCTCACGCTGTTTCCCGCAACGCCGCCGAGCGGGAGCATTGTTCCTGGCTATGGTTTCCCGGGAAAGATTGAGGTTTTCGGCGCTCAGGAAGTTGATGGAAGGACGTCATGGATACCGATTCATAAGGCAGAATGGACGGGTGGAAATCCCGGTGACAATCCTGTTCGCATTCCTCTATTTGGCTTTAAGGGACGCTGGCTGCGCTTGAAGGTCAGTGGTTTTGCGGAACGTAACGGTCTCAAGATCTTGGCATTGAGCGAAGCAAGCATCAGCATGCGTGAACAGGCACATCCAGTGAAGGCAATCCGCCTTCATGGGTTTCCAGAGGAGGCCGAACGGCTTGCTGGCTTCCTGGCGGATGGGCTTGCCAGCGGTCGACCGGTATTGCAGATGATTGAATGGTTGAATCTGATTGAGCGACAGAGCCGGTTGAAGCATCGGCTCGATGAAATCGTAACGCTCGATGCCGAAATGGAGTTGCGTTGGGCAAAAGGAAAGGGGCGCGCGATTATTGCGTCGGCAACACTGGCTCTGCTGCTTTTGCTGATATGGGCAGTGCATCGCCAGCTCAGCCTGCAACGACTCAAGTTACGTATTGCACAAGAGCGCAGCCAGACCGAGTTCGAACAGATGAAGTTGCGATTGTTCAGCCAGATATCTCATGAACTCCGAACCCCGCTGACTGTTATTCCTGTGCCCATTGAGCGGGCGATGAAGGAGGTCGGCGAAGGGAAGCTAAAGACGTATCTGGGAGTGGCGCTCAAGAATGTGTACGAGTTGCAGCAACTCGTTGAGCAAATCCTGGATTTGCGCCGAATTCAGGATGGGCAAATGAAGGTCAACCCCGTGGAGGTGGAGCTGGTGGTTCATATTAGCTCGATCATTGATTCCATGCGCCCGCTGGCCGAAGAGAAAGGAATCGAACTGTCATTTGAGCCCGTAGAAGAGAGTCTGTTGGCGCGTATTGATCCTCAGGCACTGAAGCGCATGCTCGGCAATTTGATCAGCAATGCGATCAAATTCACGCCATCCGCCGGGCAGGTAGTTGTTGGCTTCTCTACGATCCGTCATGCGCTTATTTTTTTCGTAGAAGACACGGGGCCTGGCATTGCGGCCGAGGACCTGCCGCATATTTTCGACCAGCATTATCGCGGTCAATCGTCGTCCGCGCGACAGACGATTGGCTCCGGTCTCGGTCTGGCACTGGTTCACGAGGTGGCTGAGCTACTGAGTGGTCGGGTGGTGGTTGCCAGTCCGATTGCCGATGGGCAAGGCTCCAGATTTACAATAGAAATACCCCTTCAAAAAGGTGACACACGATGAGCGAACAAACAGCGGACATGGAAACGATTCTGGTCGTGGAAGACAACGAGGACCTGCGATTGGTTCTTCAGACTGAACTCGAAGATGACTATGAAGTGTTGTTGGCAAAAGATGGCCGTGAGGGCTTGGAGCTGGCGGTGCTGCATGTCCCCGATTTGGTGATTACGGATGTCGTGATGCCCGTCATGTTCGGGCTGGATCTGTGCAAAGAGCTCAAGACCAACGAAGTGACCAACCATATACCGGTCGTGATGCTGACCGCCCGCAGCAAAGAGGATGAGCAGATCGAGGGACTGGAGCAGGGAGCGAACGATTACATCAGTAAACCCTTTTCCGTTCCGATCCTGAAAATGCGCGTGCGCAACCTGCTTGAGTCCCGCCGCAACTACCGCAACCGGATTTTACAACAGGTTGATGCAACCGGTGGCATTGAGGCGGTTCCCTTTGAGGACCGCTTTATGGAGCGTATTGTTAAGCAGGTGGACGAGCATATGTCCGACCCGGATTTTAAGGTGGAGTCGCTTTCGACGGCGATGAATATGGCGGAACGGACGCTTCAACGGAAGTTGAAAGCCATGACGAATCAAACGCCGCAGGAATTGATACGATGCATGCGGCTGAACCGCGCCCGCGACCTACTTGAAAACAGCAACCTGCCGGTTTCCGAGGTCGCCTTTCAGGTTGGGTATCTGGAGCCGACCAATTTCAGTCGCAGTTTCAAGAACGAGTTCGGCATCTCGCCCTCCCAGCTCCGTAGCGAGTAGATTCCGGCGTTTCTTTTGTCGCGAAATGATCAGCCTTTTGTCGCGTGGTGATTACCGCTAGGTTTCATAAATAGGGTATAGTTGTTCTAGATGGGGGAATCCGAACGAGACCGGGTTACTTCCGGAAACATTGAGAGACTAACAATACAGGGTTCTGACATTTGACAGAACCAAAACAACCCCAAGGAGACCTATATATGAAAAAAATAATTGCAGGATTGATCAGCATTGGCGCGATGGCGGGTAACTCGTTTGCCGCGAGTGTAAACTGGGACGGAAGCGAAAATGGTAACTTTAATAACGTTGCAAACTGGAATACGGGGAGTGTGCCCGGGGCTGGTGATACAGCATTCATCCGTAATGAGACCAACAATCCAGTTTTCCAAAACGCGCAAGATCGCACATTCGATCGTCTTAGCATGGGGGACGGCGCAGGTACGCTCTGGCGACTGGATATTAATGGTGGATCAATTAATACCACTAGCGGACCGAACAATATTGGCCAACAAACGGCTGGCACGGCCGTATTAAATGTACAGGGTGGCGCTTTTACGGCACTGGGTGAAATAGTTGCTGGTGGTGGGGGCGGAGATACTTTCATTAACCTGAGCTCTGGCAGCTTAAGTGTGGCTAGTGCTAATATTGGGTCGAATACGGGGAACGCCACACTCAATATAATAGGCGATGCGGCTCTCTCTGCCACCGGTGGCGGTTTTACATTCGGTAGCAACGGCACATTGAGCTTCGAGTTCAACGCCACCGGAGTTAAGACGCTGAGTCTCGGTTCCTTGACCGCAGCTAGCGGAACGCTCGCGGTCGATCTCACTGGTTATACAGGCACTTACACCACGATTACCTTGGCAGATGTCACTGGTGGATCTGGAATTAGCTCCGCGTTTGGAACTGTCAATGTGACAGAAGGTGCTTATGCGGGTAGTTTCGTGACTCAGGACTTAGGTAATGATGTGATCACCTTGACCATCGTTCCCGAGTCCGGCTGCTACGCACTCATCGGCGGCTTGCTGGCATTGGGCTCGGTGATGCTACGCCGTCGCAGGGCATAACCGCGCTTTTAAGCATTTAAACCAAAGCCTCGTATTTTTACGGGGCTTTTTTTGTCTTTGCGTGCGATATGTGCGAGGAGGCCGTTTTTGTCACTGCCTGAATACTGTCGCAGAATGATCAAGCTTTTGTCGTGTGATGATTACCGCAACCGTGCATGCCAGTGGTATATTGTGTTACCGAATGCTCAGAGGCGCCGCAGATGTCCCACCAGCCGGCAAAAATTAAGGGAGATGGAGAAATATGGAAACAATTCTGGTCGTGGAAGACAACGAGGACCTGCGATTGGTTCTTCAGACTGAACTCGAAGATGACTATGAAGTGTTGCTGGCAAAAGATGGCCGTGAGGGCTTGGAGCTGGCGGTGCTGCATGTCCCCGATTTGGTGATTACGGATGTCGTGATGCCCGTCATGTTCGGGCTGGATCTGTGCAAAGAGCTCAAGACCAACGAAGTGACCAACCATATACCGGTCGTGATGCTGACCGCCCGCAGCAAAGAGGATGAGCAGATCGAGGGACTGGAGCAGGGAGCGAACGATTACATCAGTAAACCCTTTTCCGTTCCGATCCTGAAAATGCGCGTGCGCAACCTGCTTGAGTCCCGCCGCAACTACCGCAACCGGATTTTACAACAGGTTGATGCAACCGGTGGCATTGAGGCGGTTCCCTTTGAGGACCGCTTTATGGAGCGTATTGTTAAGCAGGTGGGCGAGCATATGTCCGACCCGGATTTTAAGGTGGAGTCGCTTTCGACGGCGATGAATATGGCGGAACGGACGCTTCAACGGAAGTTGAAAGCCATGACGAATCAAACGCCGCAGGAATTGATTCGATGCATGCGGCTGAACCGCGCCCGCGACCTACTTGAAAACAGCAACCTGCCGGTTTCCGAGGTCGCCTTTCAGGTTGGGTATCTGGAGCCGACCAATTTCAGTCGCAGTTTTAAGAACGAGTTCGGCATCTCGCCCTCCCAGCTCCGTAGCGAGTAGATTCCGGCGTTTCTTTTGTCGCAGAATGATCAAGCTTTTGTCGTGTGATGATTACCGCAACCGTGCATGCCAGTGGTATATTATGTTACCGAATGCTCAGAGGCGCCGCAGATGTCCCACTAGCCGGCTGAACCCTCACCCCGGCGGCTAGCGCCGCCAAAAAGCAAATTCCTATCAGTATAAATTTCCCCGAGCGATGAACTACCTACGTCTGTCTATTCTGCCCTTACTGGCTTTCGCTACGTCATTGTCCGCCAGCGTAACCCTGATTAACGATACCTTTGATACGGCGGCATTAGCCAACGGTTATACGACGCGATCCACCACGGATTGGACGAAGGACTGGACTAGCGCGTGGGATCGAACGGGAGGGGCTTTGGTGAATACCTCGACAGTTAATTCGACGGTCAGTAAAGGTGCAGTTGGGTATGTAATCGCTGTGCCTAAAGGGAGCCTCAGTTCCGAGAACAAGTTGACGATTAACTTCGATTATACACGGGGATCCGAAAACGAAACGCTCTACATGCATGTCTGGGGCTTGGTCGATGGCAGTTCGACCGACTCGACCAATATTATGAACACAGGCGCAAGCAGTGGTGCGGCCTGGGAGTCTTCTGGTGGCGCATTCACGCCGTATAATCTCGGTGCTGTAGACGGATACTTTGATAATGGAAAGCCGTCGGATGCCGCGATCGCGTTGACGGGTTCTGCAGGCGCGAAGAGTTTCTGTGGAGACTTGATCCTCTCGGACTTTACCACTGCCCCGAACACCGTAGCCGGTTATGACTACATCGCGATTGGCTTTACCCGCGATGGCACGGAGAATACCGGTGCTTCCGTTTCGATTGATAATCTCGTCATTACGGCAGAGGACTATGTGCCCGGACCGCGCCCGGCACAGCCAAACTTCCTGTTCATTCTGGTGGATGACCTCGGCTGGCAGGATGTGAAGTGCTATGATACGGTGGCACCATTTTCTGTCTTCGAAACGAACAATATCGATCAGCTGGCATCGGATGGTGTGCGTTTTACCAATGCCTATTCTCCGGCACCGAGTTGTGCGCCGAGTCGATCTGCGATTCTCTCGGGCAAGTATCCGGGCCGCACCGATGTGCTGCATGTGTCTGGTGGTCATGCACCACGGGCTTGGAGTGTGAATGAGCGCAGCGTTACGCCGCTTTTCCGTAGCAGCCTGAAGGATGAAGAAATTTCATTGGCAGAGGCATTGGCAGATGTTGGTTACTTTACCGGTGTTTTTGGAAAGTGGCACCTGTCGCCGGACGGGCATCACTACAGTTTTCCATACCCAACCGACCAGGGCTTTGATGTGGCCTATAATGGTCGTGGTGTGCAGAACGGAATGGACCGCCTGGTTGACTTCGCGACTTCGGATCCATCTGACACCTATCAGTTGGACGCCAATGGCATGGCAAAAGATGAGGTTACCGAGTCGGCTCTCGATTTCATGGTTGATGCCGTGAATAGCTGCGAGCCGTTCTTCTGTTATTATTCGACATGGTTAGTGCATGGCCCGTGGCAAGTGCGCACCGAGAGCTTACTTCAGAAGTATGCAGCTTTGATGGGCTACACTTATCCATTGGATGGCTCTGAGGTTTTTGCCGAGGGACAGAATAATCCCTATCTCGCGGCAATGGTCGAAAGTCTCGATTACTACATGAGCCGTCTGGTCGATTATCTCGAAAATACGGATGATCCACGCTGGCCCGGGCATAAGCTGATAGAAAATACCTACATTGTTTTCACTTCCGACAATGGCGGTATGGAGCATGGAGACGTGCAAGGCTTTGTGACGGATAACTTCCCACTTGATCATGGTAAGATCTCGATCAAGGAGGGGGGCACCCGTGTTCCGTTCATCGTTAGCGGACCAGGAATCTCAACCAATACTGTTAGTGATGTGGTGATCAACGGTATCGATATCTATCCGACCTTTCTTGGCTTGGCGGGCGAAGCAATACCTGATCGCCTCGATGGCTGCGACCTAAGCAACCTCTTGCTGAATGACCCAGTGGATGAGACGCGTGTTGTGCACCATCAGACCAGTCAAGTGCGTGATACGATGTTCTGGCATTTTCCCTTTGGATGGCGAGTTGCAACGACTGTCCTCAAGGACGGTTGGAAACTCTACAAAAACTACGACTACCTCTGGAACGACAAGACAACTCAGCAATACTCACTCTACCAACTCTACGATAGCTTTGGAGCTGCGGTCGATGAGGGGGAGATGACGGATCTGATCGCCGGCCAGCCTGTGATTGCGGCGGATCTAGCAGCAGAGATTGAAGCTTGGATCAGTGAGGTGGACGCTCGTTCTGCTTACTACAACCCCTTGCGCACGGATACCCCTTTCAGTGATCAGAGCCCCAAGATTCTCGCATCGGGTAATGACGACTACATGGCGTGGTTGATGTGGAATACGAACAAGGCGGAGGTGAAGCACATTGATTTGCTTTATACGAAGAATGCAACGGGAACGAGCATGGAGGAGTGGTTTAGGATTCCAGTGCCCTTTGAGCATGCAGATGGTTGGGCCGAAGTTCAGATCCCGGAGGGTGCGGAAGCCTTCATGTTCAATTTGATCGATGAGAACAATTTCTTCGTGAGCTCCAACGATCTAACTGGTAAGAGCGGCCGTGGATCCGAACATGGCGCCTTGAGAACTTGGCTGCCAGAAAATGAGGCCACTATCTCCGACATTGGAGCGGTTTATCCGACCAATGATGTTCTCTTGGGCAACTCGGTTGGCGAGGCGCTTCACTCCTCTGTTCGTGATGACTATGGTAACTATCAGGTGCTAGGGCAGACTTTTACCATTACAGAACCAGTTCGAATCTCAGCGCTAACACTACAATCAAATAACAACTTTGCGGTCGGCGGCACTGATGCTGCAGAGCTGTATCTCTGGATCGGAGAGTATAGTGGTGCTGCACCGACGACGAATGCTTTCCGCACGCGTGTGTTTGATAAGGTGAATATGCGCAACCTTAGCACTACTGCGGGTAATTACTATACCATCGATTTCACAGACGCGGTGCTCACTCCGGGGACCTACGCTTTTCAGTTCAGATGGAAAGAACAAGCCAGTGGTAATGTGTCTTACTGGACGCGAGCGAATGGTGCAGGCGATTATGCGGGTGGAGATCGTATCCATATTCAAACTACAGCAGGATCGGTGCTCGATCTGCCGTTTTCAGCGACACCTGACACCGATTGGGACCTCGTCTTTGCATTGCACGGAACTGTGGACTACTTCGGTGAGTGGACTGTTGAGCAGGGGATCGACCGTGCGCCGGATGTCGATCCTTATGCAAACAGTTACTCCAGTGGTAGTGTCCAGAAGAATAGCGTATTCTTTACCAAGGCTAGCTCAAGTGCTTGGCGTGTTGAAGACGGTGTGTTGATTAATGATAGCAATGAGAATAATTATATCGGTGAGGGTGCGTTTGCAAAAGTCATCGATTTGACTGGTCTTGAAGAAAGCGACCGCGCACAACTCGCGCTGAGTTTCGATTATTCGACGGCGGAAACGGACGAGACTCTATTTGTTCACCTCTGGGGGTATAAGCAGATTAACCCCGGATCGAATCCCAACTTGATCAACACGGGTGCCGCTGACGGTAATGCATGGTTGCCGGGTTCTGCCGGTATGGATCCTTATAACTTATCCAATCCGGAGGGTGTCTTCAACGGAACTGCTGGTCAGGCGTCCGACTGTGCTGCCATTCTTGCGGGCACAACGGGTCCGCAGAGTTACAGTGATACCTTCGACGTATCCGCGAATACGACTGCACCGAATGCGATTTCTGATTACGACTACATTGTGTTGGCCTTTGGCCGTAATGTTGGCGGTGCAGCGCCTGCATCGACTATCAGTAATATTCAGTTATCTGTCGTTGGCGGAGCGACCTTGCTGCCGGAAGCGAGCTCTGTGACTGAAGATGGCGAGCAAGACGACCCCGATGGCGATAAGCTGGCAAATATCCTCGAGTATGGGCTCGGTGGTGACCCGAATGCCCGTGATGCTGTGGGCTTACTGCCGACGGTCGATAGCCCGTCTGGAACGATCGAATGCTCTTTCCGTCGTCGTCGAGATGCTGGAGCGCGCGGCCTCAGCTATCAGGTGAAGACGACGGGGGATCTGGTTTCTCCAAGCTGGGCACCAGCGAATATCATTACCACGAATACCAGTATTATCGATTCTGACTTCGAAATGGTAACACATGGTTTGAACACTACGGGTAAAACACAGGAGTTCATCCATCTTGAAATCGAGTAATTTTTAGGGGTATATATAGGGGTAAAGGGTCGAGCCTGCTATAGGTTCGGCCCTATTTCTCTTCGTTTTAATTTATCAATGAAACTACAGCTTCTTCTCTTCGTATTATCAACGATGACTGGCGTTGGCGCCAGTGCTCAAGCTACAGCACCGAAGCGTGTGCGTTTACATGTTAACTCGATTTCGAACCAAGCGATGTTGCGTTCGATGCGGCTTTTGATAAGGAAAACCAGTAACCCTAATTTTATTTCTATGATTTCCCACATCCGCACGCTCGTTGTCTCTCTCATTTTTACCGCTGCAGCGGGCCTCGGTGCGGTGGACTGGAAGCCGTCTTTCAAGGACAAGCCAGTCCCCGCGGCGCGGATAGCGGAGATCGATGCCGCTATTCCTTCAGCGCCCATCGTCGCGCCGAAAGCGCCTCGAAAGGTGTTGGTATTTAGCGCCACACAAGGGTTTCGCCACGGCTCGATCCCCACGGGCAAAATGGCGTTGGAGAAAATGGGGCAGAGCACGGGTGCGTTTGAAACTGTCATCAGTGATGATCCTGCAAACTGGGAGCCTGAGGTCCTTGCTACCTTCGATACGGTCATCCTTTTAAGTCCTACGCTAAACTTTTTTATGCCTGGCAAAAAGCAGGTTGAACAGTTTTCAGAAGAAGAGCTCGCCTGGCTCAAAAAGCGTCACGATCGCCTCGTGAGCAATTTGGTTGAATATGTCGAGCAGGGTGGAGGACTCATGGGAATTCACGCTGCAACCGATTGCTGTTATCAGCATAAAGAATACGGGGAAACCATCGGTGGTTATTTCTGGGGGCACCCTTGGAATGCAAATAACAATGTCACCATCATTGTCGACGACCCTGAGCATGAAACGATCAAGCCTGTGTTTGCCGACGTGGACAGTTTCCAAATTAAAGAGGAAATTTACCAATTTAAGCCGGAACCCTACACGCGCGAGAAGCTTAGAATACTTCTACATCTCGACCCCGAACGCAGTGATAAGGTGAAAAATCTCCGCCGCGAGGATAACGATTATCCTGTGGCGTGGGTCCAATCGGTCGGAAAGGGGCGCGTTTTCTATTCATCTCTCGGGCACAACCACCACATTTACACCGACCCCATGCTCCTCAAACACTTCCTTGCAGGCATTCAGTTTACCTGCGGTGATTTGCACGCGGACACCACACCAAGCGCCAAGATCGCGATTCCATACGTGGAGTAGGGGGAGGGTTACTGTAGTCATCTGCTGTAAAGCCAGAGGGCGTCCGTGCTTCAGTCCCTGTGGCTAGCGCCGAATCAAACGCCGCAGGAAGTGATTCGATCCATGCGGCTGAACCGCTCCCGCGAGCTGCTTGAAAACAGCAAGCTGCCGGTTTCCGAGGTCGCCTTTCAGGTTGGGTATCTGGAGCCGACCAATTTCAGTCGCAGTTTCAAGAAACAGTTCGTCATCTCGCCCTCCCAGCTCCGTAGCGAATAGATTTCGGCGTTTCTTTTGTCGCGAAATGATCAAGCTTTTGTCGTGTGTTGATTACCGCAACCGTGCATGCTGGTGGTATATTGTCTTACTGAATTCGCAGAGGCGGGGGGCAGATGTCCCACCAGCCGGCAAAAACAAGAGGAACTGGAGAAAATGCCCAAGATACGAATCAACACGATACACATTTTGTTTGGTCTTATTGCCTTGGGAGTGGCGTATGCCGCTTCCGCGAAACAGCTGGAAGGGGACTGGAAGTTTATCAAGAAAGAGGTGTCGCCGACGGCCGATGCTTCGGATTGGGAAACGGTTTCCGTTCCTCATACATGGAACGTGGTCGACGCCCAGAATGGCGGAGGGAAGGACATGCAGAGTCGGGATGGCTACTATCGTGGACCGGCCGCTTATGCCAAGAACCTCACGGTCGAAAAATCGCTGGCCGGAAAACGGGTGTTCCTGCGCTTTGAAGCGGTCAGCAGCGTGGCCGAGGTCTATCTGAACGGAAGTAGGCTGGGCGAGCACAAAGGAGCCTTTGGTGCATTTGCCTATGAGATTACCCCGCACCTGAAATGGGGCGAAGCGAACGACCTGCGCGTTTTGGCCAATAATGTTTGGCGGGATGATCTTGCACCTCTTTCCGGCGATTTTCCGGTTTTTGGCGGCATATACCGCCCCGTCCACTTACTGGTTAAAGAACAGGTTTGCATCAGTCCCCTGCAACGGGGATCGCACGGCGTTTTTATGCAGCAGGAGAATGTTTCCAAAAGCAAGGCGACCCTGAAGGTCGTCGTACTGCTAGACAACGGAAAATCCAAGCCGGCGAAAGTACAAGTCCATTATAAGCTATTGGATGCCGCCGGAAAGGTGGTGGCAACGGACACGGACATGACAGTCATCAAAGGCGGGAGCCAGATCGAAAGCGAAGCCAAGCTTGAGCTGATGAAGCCCCATTTATGGGACGGCCGGATGGACCCCTATCTCTACACGGTTCAGGTTGCCGTAACCGAAGGTGGAAAAGTACTGGATCGTTTCAGCATGAAACAGGGCTTTAGATATTTTGAGGTCGATCCGGTAAAGGGATTCATGCTCAACGGGAAACCCTACCAGCTCTGGGGGATAAACCGCCATCAGGATCATGAGGGCAAGGGATGGGCCATCAGCAATGCCGAGCATGACCTTGATATCAGCCTGATCGATGAAATGGGAACAAGGGCCATTCGTCTGGCACACTATCCGCAATCCCAGCATTTCTTCGAAAAGTGCGATGAAAAAGGCATTATGGTGACAGCTGAACTTCCGCTCGTTGACTGCATTACCGACAGCCAGGCCTTCACAGACAACATTATGTTGCAGATGAACGAGATGATCGACCTCTACGGCAATTTTACCTGCGTCTTTGCCTATGGGCTCTACAATGAGATGTACCATAAACGAAGCCCGGCAGCGGAGCCGCTGCTCCATGCCTTGCACGACCTCTGCAAGGAACGGGATCCCGGTCGCTATACCTACGGCGGCACCAACCAGGGAGCAAACCGGAAATTGAACGATACCACCGACCTGCTGGCGTTCAACGGGTATGCCGGATGGTATGGCGGAGCATCCCATGGAATGAAGGGGCATATTGAGCATTATCTAAATAAGAATACGCAGCGCGGCATTGCTGTCAGCGAGTATGGGGCCGGAGCCTCCATCAAGCATCATGAAACCCATACGAAAAAACCCGCGCCGAGTGGTAAGTGGCACCCCGAAGAGTATCAGGCACTCCATCATGAAGTTCAGTTTAAGATCATGAAGGAGGAACCGCGCGTATGGGGCACTTTCATCTGGAACATGTTTGATTTTTGCAGTGTCTGGCGCAACGAAGGCGATCGTCCCGGAATCAACGACAAAGGTATTGTCAGCCACGACCGGAAGACCCGCAAGGATGCCTTCTATTTCTATAAGGCCAACTGGAACGATCAGCCCATGGTGCACCTCACCTCAAAGCGGCACACCGTGCGAACCGAAGCGAGCACCCCGGTCAAGGTCTATGCCAATGCCGGCGCTGTAACGCTGACGGTCAACGGCAGGAATATCGGCACAAAGAAACCTGACGAAATGAAAACTGTCGTCTGGGAAGCGGTTCAGTTGAAGGCCGGTAAAAACAAGGTCGTCGTCTCCGCCAGGGATGACAAAGGACAAATGCTGCGCGACGAAGTGGTTTGGGTTCACGATCCTTCCGCGATGGTCGCTGGTCCGGGAGCGGCCCAGACCGTTGTTCAGGGGCTGTTTAGCGCCTCCGTAGCGGAACGAGGCAACCCGCCGAAGGGCGCATTTGATGGAAATGCTCAAACGCGCTGGGCCACCCCCCTGAAGGGCGCATGGCTGGCGCGTGAATTTGAAAAGCCCACCGAGGCCGAGGCCATCTCCATCGAGTGGTACAAAGGCGCTGAGCGAAACTACTCGTTTGAAGTCCAGACCTCGGCCGACGGCCTTTCCTGGCGTTCGGCATTTAAAGGGAAAAGTCGCAAGCAGGGAGGAATGGAAAGCTACTCCTTTGGAAAGACTCACACGCTAAGCCATATCCGAATTATTTGCAATGGGCACGGGGGCAGCTCGTGGTCATCCATTGTCGACGTCCAGATTGAATAAGCGACTCAAGTAGAAGGGGAAGCATTATGAACAAGTCAGCATAATATTTAATCTGCGGCATATTGATTGGGGCTTTATTTTCCATAAGTGGGGTATCAATCTGTCTTCGGGAGCTTCAGCAAGCTGGCGGTGATGGCCAGAAAATGGTTCTGAAGCTTGGGCTGGCAGTTATGTGACCCAGGATGTGAATACAGACCTGATTACGGTGACGGTGATCCCGGAACTGGAAACGTTCAGTATGCTGCTCGGACTGAGCTCGACACTGTTGCTGTTTATCAGCCGTCGCAGGGCATAACCGCGCTTTTAGCGTTTGAACCAAAGCCTCGTATTTTTACGGGGCTTTTTTGTCTTTGCGTGCGATATGTGCGACGAGGCTGTTTTCGTCACTTCCTGAATTCTGTCGCGAAATGATCAACCTTTTGTCGTGTGAAGATTACCGCAACAGTGCGTGCAGGTGGTATGGTCTTTTACTATATGAGCAGAGGCGCGGGGCAGATGCCCCATCAGCCGGTAAAAATAAGAGGAACTGGTGAAAAATGTCCACGATACGAATCAACACGATACACATTTTGTTAACGGCCCTGATGTTGGGCGCAACGGCGGCTTTCGCTCAGGAGGTCATTGACGATATCAACTTCGGCTGGCGCTTCGCGAAAGGCGATCAGCGCGCGGCGATTGCACCAGAGTTTGACGATTCCGGCTGGGAACCCATCAATCTGCCCCACGACTGGGCGATCAGCGGGCCATTTGGTGCGCTCACTGATAAAGGGTCACAGGGAAAACTGCCCTGGAAAGGCGAAGGATGGTACCGCAAGCGTTTTGTGCTGCCTAAAGCAGCCGCAGGCAAACGGGTTCAGCTTATTTTCGATGGAGTGATGTCCGCGCCGACGGTCTATCTGAATGGTAAGAAAGTCGGCTCGTGGATCTATGGGTATAACTCGTTTCATATCGACGCGACTGATGCCGCCCGGTTCGGCGGCGAAAATGTGCTGACCGTTCATGCGGATACGCGCGAGCATTATTCGCGCTGGTACCCGGGCGCGGGGATCTACCGCAAAGTGACGGTTAGGCTGGTCGATTCGGTCAACATTCCGGTTTGGGGCGTTTTTGTGACGACGCCCGAAATCAGTGATGAAAAAGCGAGCGTAAAACTGGCAGTCGAAGCGGCCAACCAGTCGGCAAAAACTCGGCAGGTCACGATTGAAAACTCGTTGATCGATCCGGTCGGCAAAAAGGTTGGAACAGTGCGCAAGAACATCACGCTTCTGGCTGGCGAAATGCTAACGACATCGTTCGACCTGCTGGTCAAAAAACCGAGACGCTGGGACATACACACGCCGCAGCTCTACACGGCGGTGACTCGTCTGTTAGTGGATGGTAAAGAGACGTATCGCAAGGAGACTCCGTTCGGCATCCGCACATTTAAATGGACCGCGGATAAAGGGTTCTTCCTGAACGGCCGGCGCGTCCAGATTCAGGGGGTGAATCTGCACCACGATCACGGCCCGCTTGGTGCCGCATTTTATCCGCGGGCGATGGAGCGTCAGATTGAAATCATGCAGGAGATGGGGGTTAACTCGATCCGCACCAGCCACAATGCGCCCGCGCCGGAATTGCTGGAACTCTGCGACCGCATGGGGATTTTGGTGTTCAATGAGCTGTTCGACAAATCCGGAGCGACAGCTGGTGTGCGTTGTTCAACGGCCGAGTATGTTAATAAATACGCGGAGCGCGAAGTTTGCAATTTTGTTCGCCGCGATCGGAACCATCCCTGTGTTTACACATGGTCGATCGCCAACGAACACGGCGATATCATGCGCAATAGCGACGGGCAGGCACCACAGCATGTCACCAAACTGGTCAGCTACTTTAAAAAATATGATCCTACCCGCCCGATTACGATGGGGGTTTGCGTGCCTGACTCGGCAGACAAGGCGAAGCACATCATGGATGCGCTCGATACGATCAGCTGGAACTATCAGGAGAAGTTTCTCTACTCGCTCGAAAACTATCCGAATAAAGGCACCTGTATCAGCGAGTCAGCATCTGCGTTTGGAACGCGTGGCGCCTATAAGCTGCGCCTTCCGAAAACCAAAACCGATTACACGAAAGATGGTGAGTGTAACGCCTACGTGCTGACCGCCGCAGGCTGGTCAGATATTCCCGAAAAAGAGATCGAGCGCACGCGCAAATATCCGTTTGTTTCGGGGGAGTATATCTGGACCGGTTTCGATTATCTGGGCGAGCCGACTCCGTACGCCATGCATCGCAACCCACACCCGAAAAAGTGGGAGGGACGCAGCAGCTATTTCGGTGTGGTGGATCTCGTGGGATTGCCGAAAGACACCTTTTATCTCTATCGGAGCAACTGGCGTCCGGAGGTCGATACCGTCCATCTGGCTCCGCACTGGAACTGGGCCGGCCATGAGGGCGAAAATATTCCGGTGATGCTCTACACGAACGGCGATGAAGCGGAGCTGTTCCTGAACGGAAAGAGTATGGGGCGTCGCAGTAAAGGCGCAGAAAAGACGCTTAGTAATCTGGCTTTTGAGAAAACGGCGCGCGCAAGCAGTGAGGAGATCAAGCAGGACACAAACGGAAACGTAGAGTCTGAAAACTATGCGAGCAAAGCAGTGGACGGCAACCTGGACACTCGTTGGTGCGCCAGTGGTGTGGCACTGCCGCAGAATTGGCAGGTTGATCTTGGATCACAGCAGACCTTTAAATGCGTTAATATTGTCTGGGAGAAAACGGCGGACCATTACACCTTCCACTTGCAGGTTTCCAGTGATGCCATACAGTGGAACACGGTGGCTGTTACGACGAAGAACTCTGGCCGCGAAAGCGTACTGAGTTTCCCTGAAACGAGCGCCCGTTATGTGCGGATTCATATTACGGGCGTTAAGAATCAAAACTGGGCCAGCATCTGCGAGGTGCGCATTCTGCCGGAACCGAAGCAGATCATTGCAGACAACGGTCAGCTTACCAATCCGTACTACGACGTGTTGAAGAAATATCGCCTCACTTGGTTTGATGTGCCTTACGCAGCGGGCGAACTGAAAGCCGTCGCCTATAAAAACGGCAAGCGTATTGGAGAAACCCGCGTCGAAACCGCTGGAGAGCCGGCTGAGTTGCGCCTGACTCCAGACCGGAAAACGATCAAGGCTGACGGCATGGATCTCTGCTATGTAACTATTGAAATGACCGATGAAAAAGGCCGGGTCTGCCCGCGTGCAATGGATGAACTGACCTTTGTGGTAGAAGGTCCCGCCACGCTGGTCGGTGTCGGCAATGGCAATCAGATGGGACACGATAGTTTCACGGATGCAACACATCCGCTTTTTTATGGAAAGGCCGTCGCCATTCTGCGCAGTAGAAACGGTGAAAAAGGCACCGTGAAACTCAAGGTCAACACCAAGGGCGGTGTGTCCGCGGAACTCGGTCTGGTGTTTGAAGAGGAGTAATGAGTCATGCGACCGGTGGCCAAAGAACCTGTGTTTTCCCTGTGTCGGGGCAGAAGGATGCCTATATTGCCATGTTCGATCTCTGGCGTCCAAAGGACGCGATTGACGGGTGTTATGTATGGCTCCCTGTTCGCGTTAAAGACGGGAACCTCGAAATCAAATGGCTCGACGATTGGTATCTTTCACTTTTAAACGTAACAACCGCCCCATGAACAACGAATCAAAACAATTAAACATCCATAAACCGCACTTGCCCTTTCTGGTCTTCATCTGCGTGGCCTCCGCGCTCGGTGGTCTTTTGTGGGGATTTGACGCCATTGTCATCTCTGGAACGATCAGTCCGGTGAAGCTGCAGTTTGCTCTGTCGCCGGCGATGGAGGGCTTCTTTGTGAGCTCAGGTTTGTTGGGTGCGGTGTTTGGTTCCGGCCTGTCCGGTTGGTTGAGCGACCGCTTCGGTCGCAGTCGCAATTTATTGCTCGCAGCGGTGTTGATGCTGCTATCCGCGATCGGTAGCGCATGGGCCACGAATATTGAGTTACTGGTGTTTGCCCGTTGGCTCGGTGGCCTCGGTGTGGGGATTTCGGCCATGGTCTGCCCACTGTATATTTCCGAGATTTCACCAACTCACCTGCGTGGTCGATTAGTCACGATGTTTCAGTTCGCGATCACATTGGGCATCATGATTGCGCTGTTTAATAACTACTTTCTGCACCAGTGGGCGGCCTCGGTGGCCGAACGCGCTGCGGAGGGTAGCTTCATGCAATGGTTTGTGGCCGAGGAGACTTGGCGTGCGATGTTCGCCTCCGAGCTGCTTCCCGGAGTGCTGTTCCTCGTGATGGCCGCTTTCTTGCCGGAGAGTCCGCGCTGGTTGGTGAAATCCGGTCGTGTCGAGCAAGCCGGCAAGGTGCTCCAACGGATTTTTCGTAATGGTGCGGAGCAGGAACTCGAAACCATCAAGCAAACGGTGGCCAAGGAGAGCGCCACCAAGAAGCGCTTCGTAGACGTGTTGCAAAAGAAATACCGCAAGCCCTTGATCATCGCGATGCTGTTGGCTGCCTTTGCCCAGTTCAGTGGAATCAATGTGGTGTTCTACTACGGGACCTCGATGCTGGAGAGCGCCGGCCTGAAGGCAGACGGTGCTTTGAGCGGTATGGCCGTGATCGGATTTTGTAATATGATTTTCACTACAATTTCGATGGCCTATGTGGATAAAATCGGCCGCCGCAAATTACTACAGTTCGGCACCATCGGTGCCATCGCTTGTTTAGCTGGGATCGGTGCGAGTTTTAATAGCGGTGCCAATACCATGCTGATCGTATTGATGTGTGCCTTTGTCGCCTTCTTCGCGTTCTCGCTAGGTCCGATCAAATTCATCTTCGCGTCGGAAATCTTCCCGACCAATATTCGGTCGCATGCCATGTCGATTGTTATTCTGACGATGTGGGGAACCGACACAATTGTCGGTCAATTCACCCCGAGCCTACGCGAGGCGGTAGGGCCTTCGATCACCTTCTTTATTTTCGCGTTGATTCTGGTGCCACAGATCCTGACGGTCTGGAAGTGGATGCCAGAAACGGCTGGACGTTCTTTAGAAGAAATCGAGGCAGATCTTTACCAGAGTGAATAGCGAGTGATGTCTTGGTTACTGATTATACGCTGTAGACAGCTTACGCACTCCTCATTGTATCACAATTGCGCTAGTGGACAAAAGCTACGAGAAACTTTATAATATTTTTTTAATCTATGAAACACGAAAACGTTATTCCTCGTCGTCGCTTTCTTAAGCAATCCGCTACTGCAGCTGGATTGCTTTTCGGAGCACCGTCTATCATCAAGGCCGAAACGCTCGGCAATGCCAACAAGGCGGGTGCGAATTCAAGGATCGGCATTGGCTTTATCGGTACAGGCCGTATTGCTCACGGACACTTGGTATCCTTCCCAGGAATGCAGAGTGTTCAAGCTGTCGCGGCTTGTGATGTCCGTGCCTCCAATCTTAACAACGCGGCCGGATTTCTTGCTCAAAAAGGAGCGACCTCGGTCGCTGCCACACCGTACTACGAGGAGCTGATTCAGAATCCAGAGGTGGATGTCGTTTGTATTGCGACTCCGGATCATTGGCATGCAGCAATCGCGATTGAAGCGATGAAGGCCGGGAAGGATGTCTATGTTGAGAAGCCCATGACCCTGACCATCGAAGAGGGGAAGGCAGTGTTGGCAGCCGAACAAAAATACGGCCGTATTCTTCAGGTCGGTTCGCAACAACGCTCTTCCGCTCATTTTATGATCGCAGCCAATCTGGTGCGGAATGGCTTGATCGGCGAGGTGAAGGAAGTCTACTGCAAACTGGGCAAGTTTCCACAGCCACCGGAAAATCAGCCAATTCTCCCAGTGCCGGAAGGCTTCGACTATGATCGTTGGCTCGGCCCCACACCTTTTTACGAATACACCGAGCACCGTGTCCAACAAAATTATAGTGGCGGCTGGCGTTGCTACTGGGACTACGGGAATCGCATGTTTGGTGACTGGGGTGCACACAATTTTGATATTGTTCAATGGGCACTCGGGCGCGACGACACCGGGCCGGTTGAGTTTATTCCGAAGGGCCACAACGGCGCGGAGCACCATCACTACCGGTATGCAGACGGCATTACGGTCTGGCGCGACAAGAAGCCGGATCATGGCCACATGATTCGCTTTATTGGCACCGAGGGGGAAGTGCATGTGGGGCGCGGACAGCTCGCCACCTTGCCGGTTGATTTGCGCAAGCACCGCTTCGGTCCGAATGCGATCCAAGTTTACAAGTCAACGAATCACCGCGGAAACTTTATCGACTGTGTGCAGTCAAGGAAACCCACGATCTGCCCAGCGTCGGTCGGGCATCGCACCGGCACGATTTGTCAACTCGCTGGCATCGCCGAGCGTCTTGGTCGCGCGATTGAGTGGGACCCCGCAGCCGAGCAGATTCTGGGTGACGCAGAAGCGCAGGCCATGCAAGATCGGCCACGCCGTGAGGGCTACGAACTGCCAACGGTATAGAGGCCGCACGAGCTACTGCTCAGATCTCAATCCGGATGAGTCTCTCAATTGTGACTTGATAACTGAATTAGCCAAGAGATCGGAACGCAGGAAAAAGGGCAAATGGGCCAGTACCGTCAAAGCAACACTCGACGAACTCGCTTCAAAGCTAAACCAATACAATATGCCGCCTAATTTATGCGCGGGTTAATAAGAATGAAATTAAAACTGATATCTCTCCTATGCGTCGCGCTTGCTCAAGTGGCAGCGGCCGCTGTCGACTACACCGACCGCGTGAATGTCTTTCTTGGGACGAACTCCGCCGCCCAGTGCTCTCCCGTGGCAATCCGGCCTTTCGGGATGATTTCGCCGGGGCCACTGAATTCACCTCACTCTCCCTCAGGTTATCAGAGTCGAATCAAAGATCTGATCGGGTTTAATCACACTCATTTACAAGGGACCGGGTGCGGTTCGTATGGCTTGGTCGTGATGCTGCCGACGACGGGGAATCAAGAACTCGGAACCAATGTCGAAGTTCCGGAAAGTCGCCAGTCGGGCGAGCCCGGCTACTATAAAGCAGTGATTGATTCGATGGACATCACCGCTGAGATGACTTGCACCAAGCGGGCGGCCATCCACCGCTACACCTTCCCGCAATCCGACTCCGCTCGTGTGTTGATTGACTTAAGCAAAGGTGTTAATTGGGCACGGCATAAGCGGGGTTCGATGGACGGTGCGATGCGTCAGGAGAGTCCCACTACTTTATCTGGGGTCGCGCATACGACCGCGTGGCGTGAACATTCAACTTATTTTTGCATGGAATTCAGTAAGCCGGTGACCTTTACCGATAAAGGGGAGCAGGGTGGTTACGCATCTTTCACCACCAGTGAGGGAGAAGCGCTCTTGGTTAAGGTGAGTATTTCCTATGTCAGCGAGGCCAACGCTAAATTGAACTTGCAGACCGAATTAGACCACTGGGACTTTGATGCGGTGCGTGCCGAGGCATCTACCGAGTGGAACCTGCAGCTGGCTAAGATCGACGCTCAAGGCGGCACGCCCGATCAGCAGATCAACTTCTATACTGCGTTGTATCATCTTATGTTTCACCCGCAGACCTTCAACGATGTGAATGGGGAGTATCTCGGTATGGATGGCAAGGTGCACCGCACGGACGGTCATACGCATTACAGTGTGCTTTCGCTTTGGGACACCTTTCGCGCCGCACATCCGCTTTACACGCTGATCAATCCGGATGTGCAGTTGGATGTGATCAAAACCATGCTTGATGATTACCGTGATAGTGGCTGGGGGCCGAAGTGGAAGCTTGCGAACAAGGACACACAGATCATGCCCGGCACCTGGTGCGACGTGGTGATTCCGGATAGTTACATTAAGGGCATCCGCGGGTTTGATATCGAGGAGGCCTACGAACTCGTGAAGAAGAACGCCACAGTTCCGGGACGCCGAAGAGGCTTCGAAGATTATGTCGAGTTGGGCTACGTGGCACATCCCGAATATATCAATGTCACGCGCACTTTGGAGGATGCTTACTGCGATTTTAATATTGCTCGCTTCGCAGATGCATTAGGTAAATCCGAAGATGCGGACCTGTTTTATCGCGCTTCGGAGAATTACAAAAAGCTATGGGATTCCGAAACGAGATTTTTCCGCGGACGCGACCGATCGGGACAATGGTCGTATGCTGAAAGTTTCGACCCACTCACCTATACGGGGAAGGGAAATAATGACTACTGCGAGGGCAACGCATGGCAGTGGACGTGGCACGTCATGCAGGACACTCAGAGCCTGATTAACCTCATGGGCGGCGATGCTGCTTTCGAGGCACGTCTTGATGAGTTTCTATCGACGCAAGGTGGTGATAGCGGCGGGCACAATGACAGCAGCAAGGAGTTCGGGCAATACTGGCATGGCAATGAGCCGGATCAGCATGCGCTCTATGCCTACAACTATGCCGGTGCGCCTGCCAAGACTGCCAAGTGGGTGCGTAAAGTTATGGAACAGGAATATCGTAACGACACCTGGGGCATCAACGGCAACGAAGACGCCGGTCAAATGTCTGCCTGGTATCTCTTCAGTGCGATGGGCTTTTATCCATATATGCACTCGGTGCCGGAATACACCATTGGCAGCCCGCTCTTTGATCGGGTCACGCTAAATTTGCCCAACGGCAAGACTTGTGTGATTACCGCGACTAATAACTCGGTGGAAAATATGTATATTCAAAGCATGAAGATCAACGGTCAGGATTGGGATAAAAACTACCTCCCGCATGAGGCGCTGGTCGATGGCGCTTTGATCGAGTCTGTCATGGGACCGAAGCCCTCGACTTGGGGGACCGCTGAAGACTCACGGCCTTACTCCATGACTCCTCGATCAAAATAAATTCCAGTCGCATTTTGCCTGACCAAGAACTTACTTCGCTTATGTCTCTAAAACATTGCATTCTTTCCATCGCTAGCGTCTTCCTTGCCATCGCAGTGCAGGCTCAGTCACGACCGGACAAGCCAAATATTGTTTTGATCCTTACGGACGACCTCGGCTGGCAGGATGTGAAGTGTTACGACATCGACGAGCCTTCGCCGATGGAGACCCCGAATCTGGATGCGCTCGCCAAGAAGGGCGTGCTGTTTTGGCAGGCCTATTCACCCGCGCCGGTTTGTGCTCCCAGCAGAGCCGCCATCCTGAGCGGCTTACATCCAGCCCGCGGCGAAATGACCTCGGTGTCCGGTGGCGTTCCACCCCATCCGGGCAATCTCAACGCAGCCACCATCTCGCCGTTCTACACCGCCCGTATGCCGACGGAGCGCTATACTTTGGCCGAAGCCATGAAGGCGGAAGGCTACGTGACCGCTCATAGTGGCAAGTGGCACATCTCTAAGAATCACTACGACTATCCGACACCGTATTACCACGGCTTTGATCAGTCCACGCACCATCGTGGTGTTCAGTCCAGTATGAAGCCGGATCGCTTGACCGGATTCGCGACCACGGATCCGGAAGACCCTTATCGCTTGGATGAGAATGGATTTCCCTTTGACGTGCCGCAGGATGCAGCGCTGAACTTTATTAAAGACAATCGGGATAAGCCCTTCTTCCTCTATTATGCGACTTGGCTGGTTCATTCCCCGATTGTGATGCGTAGCGAAGCACTATTGCGTAAGTATGAGCAGAAGCTCGGCGTGACGATCACTCAGGAGCATCAGAAAAAGTGGAACCAGCCCGGTCAAACCAACCCCTTCTATTGCGCGATGGTCGAGCAGTTGGATTATTATCTCGGGCAAATTTTCGATTACCTGGAAAGCACAGAGGACCCGCGCTGGCCGGGGCATCCGTTGATTGAAAATACTTATATCATTTTTTCATCAGATAATGGTGGCATGGAGGGACCTCCCGGTGCGGTCTATACGGATAACTTTCCACTACATCGCGGCAAAATTTCGCTCCATGAAGGCGGCACACGGGTGCCGATGATTGTTACCGGGCCGGGGATTCCGGCCAATGTGCAGACGGACGTCATGGCGAATGGCATGGATTTTTACCCGACGATTCTCTCGCTGATCCAAGCAAAGAAGCCGGCGAATAAAATCTTTGATGGCTGCGACTTGGCACCCTTGCTGACGACTGATCCAACAGATGCCACACTGGTGCGAGACGCCAAGGGGCAGATCCGGGATACCATGATGTGGCATTTTCCGCAGATGGAAAATACCTCGTCGATCCGGGTTGGGGATTATAAGTTGGTGCGCCGCTACAGCGGGACTACGTCTACGCTCTCCCTCTATCAGTTGTATCGGACCGAAGGCGGCAATTCAGTGCGGGGCGACATTGAAGAGGCGCATGATTTGGCTGCGGAGATGCCGGAAAAAACAGCCGAATTGGATGCGCTGCTAACTGCGCAAATCAAGGAAGCAGGGGGGCGGGTTTCCTACGGCAACCCCGGTTCCAACGCAAATCTTCCCGGCAAAGAAAAGGCGCCTGTGATCCTTGAGCACGTGCAGCACGGGAATCAGGTAGGAGTGGCCTATCGCCACAATGGGGCCGACCTTGTGTTTGCCGATCTCATCTATTCGCCCAATAATGGACGCGAATGGCTGAGGGCTTCGGGACAACTGCAAGGAAAGGATCGCGTGCTCTTTGAGCTGCCGGAGGGGACGACTCATTATTATGTGAACCTCGTCGATGAGAATAATTTCATGGCGATTTATCCGACGATCGATCGTCCGAAAATGAAACAGGAGGGGCTGGAGATGGTCGATGTGGCTCTATTTGCGGGCTATCCTGAACCGACTGTCCGTGCACCGATCAATCGGGAGGCGATTTTTAGGCAACGCACGGCAGCTCAAGCAGGGCGGGCAGTGCTCGCAGCGTTTGACTTTGAAGCGCAGGGCCTCGAGGGGCTGCACACATCCGGCGACGGCGTGACTTTGACAGGCCACGGAACCGGTGCGCAGGGGCAAAGTTTGCGCATGGAAGAGTTGGAGAGTCTGGAGCATGATTGGATGCCGCTGGCGAGTGCACCGCTGCGTTTTCCTGCAGTGCCGACAGCAGGTGTGTATCGTGCGACGCTGGATCTGATGTTGGACCGGGATGCACCCGGCTCGATTCGAATCACCCTGCTGCAGGACCGTATTGAGGCTGGCAGAGTTACGTTCGGGCCGGGCTCGGTTAAGATCGGCGACCGTAATCTGGCCGAGCTGGAACTCGGCACTTGGTATCATCTGGAGGTGTCCGGTCAGTTCGGCCCAGGCAGTGATGGACAACTTTCGATTGTTCTGACCGCAGAGGACGGGCGCAGGTGGGCCACGCAGGTGCCTTACTCAAGATACGATTTCGACCGCCCGGGCGATGTTCAGATCATTGGGCTGGGTGCCCCGGGCACCGCAGTTCAGTTAGATAATCTGGTAGTGACGGTCGAAGAATAATGAACAAGGGCGTGAACTATGTGGGGGATGTCGCGCAATTTGAGCAGGAATTTGAGCTCGATGTCGCCGCGTTGCGTTTTGCATCGGAACAGTTCGGGGTGAAGGAATCGCTTCGTCTCAGTGTGCATTCCGGTAGCGATAAGTTCGCGATCTACCCGTCAATCAATCGCATCATTAAGAAGTTTAACACTGGGCTGCATGTGAAAACGGCGGGCACCAACTGGTTGGAGGAGGTCATCGGACTGGCTGAGGCCGGGGGCGACGGGCTGGCTGTCGCGAAGAAAATCTATGCGGCGGCGCTCACACGGTATGATGAGTTGGCTGCGCCTTATGCCGCAGTGATCGACATTGATCCAGAGCAACTCCCGTCCGTTGATACCGTGAATGCCTGGAGCAGCGGGGACTATGTGCAGGCATTGCGCCACGATCCGAATTGCCCGGACTACAACCCGAGCTTTCGCCAGTTGGTCCATGTGGCCTACAAAGTGGCCTTTGAACTCGGAGATGAATACATCAATGCCTTGGAAAAGCATGCCGACATCGTCGGTAAAAACGTGACGCATAATCTATTGGCGCGTCACCTTATCCCAATCTTTGGGTAAATAACGGGAGCTTTATGAATAAATCGGCATCACTTTTAGTTGGGGGAATTCTGATTGGAGCGGTACTTGCCACCGCGGTTTTTTCACTGTTTTTGCGTGCGCAAAAATCCGTCGGAACGTCGGGTTCCCAGCAGCTGGTGTTGAAGCTCGGGCATGCGCTCGATACCAGTCATCCGGTTCACAAAGGCATGGAATTCATGAAACAGCGGCTGGAAGCACTGTCCGGCGGTTCGGTGACGATCGATATCTATCCGAGCTCGGTGCTCGGTTCCGAGGTGCAGTGCATGGAACAGTTGCAGAATGGTTCGCTGGCGATGACCAAAACATCGGCCGCCACGATGGAGAATTTCATTCCGGCTATGTCGGTCTACGGCTTGCCCTATGTGTTTCGCGATGCCGACCACTATTGGAATGTGCTCAACGGCGTGATCGGACAGGGATTGCTGCAGCAGGGCGAAAGCAAATTCCTGCGCGGTCTGTGCTACTATGATTCCGGCAGCCGCAACTTTTACACGAAGGACAAGCCGATCCAAACACCGGATGATTTGCAGGGCCTTAAAATCCGCGTGATTAACAGTAAGACGGCGATGGATATGGTTTCGGCGATGGGCGGCGCGCCGACCCCGATCGCATGGGGTGAGCTCTATTCGGCGCTGGCGCAGGGGACGGTCGACGGCGCCGAAAACAATCCACCGAGCTTCACTTCCAATAAGCACTACGAAATCTGCAAGCATTTTACTTTGGACGGTCACACCCGCATTCCGGATATGTTGCTGATCGGCACGAAGGTATGGGAGAAATTGGACCCGCAGGTGCAGGCATGGGTGCAGCAGGCGGCCAATGAATCGTCCGAATTTCAGCGAAAGCTCTGGAAGGAAAAGACGCTTGAATCACTCGAACAGGCCAAGGCCGAGGGGGTGACGATCTACCAGGTCGATACCGCGGCCTTTGCGGCCAAGGTGGCTCCGCTGCTCGAAAATGTTGAGAATGCGCAAGTGCGCGAATTGCTGAAACAAATCGCCGAGGTCAAGTAATGCTAGCCAAATTGAAACAGTTTAAAAAATGGCTGACGGCGGCGTTGGATTGGGTGCTCATCATTGCTGTGGCGCTGCTGGTGATGGACGTGATTTGGGGCGTCTTTACCCGCTATGTGATGGACGAGCAGGCCAAGTGGTCCGAAGAGCTCGCGCGCTTTCTGCTGGTCTGGGTGTCGTTACTTGGCGGGGCGGTCGCCTTCGGCACGAAAGGGCATTTGGGCGTTGATTATTTTGTTAGCAAGTTTGATCCAGAGGCGCGTAAAGTCATGGCTGTGTTTGTTCATCTGGTGGTGCTCTTTTTTGCGGGGGCGATTTTCCTCTACGGTGGTGGCCGTGTGGTGATGGATGCCTTGGCGATGGAGCAGACCACGCCCGCGCTCGGTTGGAAAATGGGGTATGTCTATCTCGCGCTCCCCATTTCCGGTGTTTTCATGATCCTGTTCACCCTTGAAAACCTCATTGAGACGCTGGCGACGCCCGCGCCGGCATTGCATGAGGCGGACGCAGCGGAGGAGGTGGAATAATGAGTATGATTGCCCTGTTACTCGTTGTCACGTTCCTGCTGCTACTGGTCATGAATGTGCCGATCGCCGTATCGATTGCGTTGGCGACCTTTGTCGCCATTCTTGCGGAAGGTTCCGATCCGTCCATTGTGGTCGCCTCTAAAATGGCTAACGGTGTTAACAGCTTTGCGCTGCTGGCCATACCATTTTTCATTCTGTCCGGCCACTTGATGGGGAAGGGCGGCATGGCAGGGCGGCTGATCGATTTTGCCGGTACGCTGGTCGGCTTTTTGCCGGGCGGGCTGGCCTATGTCAATACGCTCACCTGCATGTTGTTCGGATCCATTTCCGGTTCCGCAGCTGCCGCCGTGTCGTCGGTCGGGGGCTTCATGATTCCGGAGATGAATCGCAAGGGCTACAACCGCGAGTTTAATGTGGCGGTGACGACCACGGCGGCGACGACCGGACTGATGATTCCGCCGAGTAATGTGATGATCGTCTATTCCGTGGCTGCCGGTTCGGTTTCGATTGCGGCGATGTTTATGGCGGGCGTGCTGCCGGGCATCCTGACCGGATTGTTCATTATGTTTGTTTGCGGATGGGTTGCGTTTCGCAAGAAGTATCCGTGCGAAGAGCGTGCCAGTTTCAAAGAAATATTGATCAGTTTTAAGCGTGCGTTTTTGAGTCTGTTTCTGGTCGTCATTGTGATCGGCGGGATTTTGAAAGGTATCTTTACCGCCACCGAAGCGGCCGCGATCTCGGTGCTCTACGCCTTCATTCTTTCGGCGGTGGTCTACCGCGAAGTGAAAATCAAAATGTTGCCGGATCTGCTGCTGCAGACAGGTATCACTACCGCGGTTGTGATGCTGCTGATCGGTGCGAGTTCCGGCATGGGTTGGATCATGACGATGGCCAATATCCCGCAGACAGTCAGCGCCGCGCTGCTTGGTCTTTCTGACAATCCGATCCTGATTCTACTGGCGATCAACCTACTGCTGATCTTTGTCGGCACGTTTATGGACATGACTCCGGCCGTGCTGATCTTTACGCCGATCTTCCTACCGGTGGCCCAGTCGCTTGGCATGCACGAGGTGCATTTCGGCATTATGATGATCGTTAACCTCAGTATCGGGCTGTGCACCCCGCCGGTCGGCACCTGCCTGTTTATCGGCTGTGGCGTCGGTAAAACGACCATCGCGAAGGTCACCAAAACTATGCTCCTGTTCTTTGGTGCGATGGTTGCCGCGCTACTGGTGATCACCTATGTGCCGCAGGTTTCGCTTTGGCTACCGGTGCAGACCGGTCAGCTGAAACAGGCGGATGTGGAAAAGTCTCAGTTTATGAAAATGGATGCGGTTGACGAGGTCACCAAGTGAGGAATTGTATGCTCCCATACATCCTTCGACGCACTTCGTTTTGAGCAAACGCAGTGCGCCGAAAAATGAAGGTGGCGGGAGGCGAACGCTGCTCCAGATTCTCGCAAGGTGCTGGAAAAGGAATACCGAAATGACACCTGGGGCATCAACGGCAACGAAGACGCCGGTCAAATGTCTGCCTGGTATCTCTTCAGTGCGATGGGCTTTTATCCATATATGCACTCGGTGCCGGAATACACCATTGGCAGCCCGCTCTTTGATGAAGTGACTCTGAATTTACCGAATGGCAAGACCTGTGTGATCATGGCTAAGAATAACTCGGCGGAGAATCTGTATGTTCAAAGTCTGACGATCAACGGTCAGGATTGGGATAATAACTACCTACCACATGAGGCATTGGTCGATGGCGCTTTGATCGAGTTTGTCATGGGGCCGAAGCCATCGACGTGGGGGGCCGCGGTTAATGCGCGGCCTTTCTCAATGACGTCTCGTTCCGAGTAATGCTTCTTCGTTCAATCCTGCCAGCGGCCTTCTTTGGTCGATAGTTCGTCGGGGATCTTGCTGAGATATTCCAGGTTTTCGTCGCGATAGCGACTGGGGCTGATGCCGGTGACTTTGCGGAATTGTTTGTTGAAGTATTGCGGGTCGGGGATGCCCACCGAGGAGCCGACTTCATAGATGCTGAGCGTCGTCGTGGCTAACAAGGATTTGGCTTTATTGATGCGCTGGTGGAGTAAATATTTGCTTAGTGATGTCTTGTATGTCTGTTTGAATTTCCTGCTTAATGTGCCGGGTGCGAGGTTTGCGCGTGCGGCTAACACCGGGATGCTGAGTGGCTGGCTGAGGTGTTCATCGATCCATTCCAGTAGCGTATCCCATGAGAAATTGTTGCGGCTACGTTTACCGCTGGGGTGATTGATACTTAAGCTGTGGAGCGCGAGAAGTAAGGCCCTCAAGCGGTAGCGTGCCTCTAGTTGCATTGGGTCTTGATCGTCGCTTTGGATCTGATTGTTCACTAGGCGGCTGATGAGCTGCAGCTGTTCGCGATAAAATACGCTATTGGCTCCGAGTTGTAGGTGGCTAGGCAAATCCATCATGGGGCCGCCTTCGGGCTCGCTTTCTTCATAATGGATGCACCAGTGATTCCCCGGTGTCTTTGTTTCGAAACTATAAACGCTGCCGCTCCGGATGCAGGTAATGTCGCCGGGGCTGAAACTGTATTCTCTGGAGCCGATTCTGACGCAGCCATAGTAGTCATATAAATGGATGACATTGGTGGGATTTCGGTAGGTGAATTCAAAGACTGGATTTTGCAGTTTAAAGATGCCTGATCGGTTGATTATAGGGATCCCCTGACTGTAAGTCTGCACATTCATTTTTATAAAATACCAGAACCTTATAAATATACCAGTGAAATTATACCACAAAAGTAAGAATTAAATAGCTGCGGATTCGCACCAAATCCATCAATGTCTGACCTGTTACTCCTCAAGCTCAAACGATTCAAAAAGCGACTGATGATTAAATCTACTTTCAAATACTCGAAGCGATCTCTCGCTGTCTGCTACTTACTCGCCTCTATGTGTGTGCAACCAGCGAACGCCTCATCTCAGGGGTCTTTGGAAGCTACTGCAATCGAGCCCACCGATTATGTCGATATGGTCGATCCGTATATTATGTCGGCGCGGGGGCGCTGGTTTTTCTTTGGCACAGGCAAGCGCCCCTTTGGGATGGTCAATGTGTTTCCGGATACCAGCAACGAGGGGCAAGGAGGCGGGGGCTATAATTATCGCTTCAATGACGTGCTCGGCTTTTGTCATCTACACGGCTGGATGACGGTGGGCCTGGATATGATGCCGACCACCGGCGGCGATTATGAATTGAATAAGGAGGGGTGGAAATCGCCGTTCAGTCGCGATACGGAAGTGGTGCGCCCAGGCTATCACAAGGTGACTTTGGACAAGTATGCGATGGATGTGGAGATTACTTCCACTGAGCGAGTCGGCTACCATCGCTATACCTATGCGAATACTGGTCGGGCAGATATCATTGTCAGTTTAGGTGGCAAGAGTGGCTCGGCGAAAATGATCAATGGTCACGTGACGGCTGTTGGCGATCGGCAGTTGGAAGGCTATTACGACCGTATCGATGGCAAGTGGGGCGGCCCGCCAAAGGTGCGAACTTTCTTTGTGGTGGAATTGGACAAGGCCATCTCGAAGTTCGATACATGGTCGAATGGGTTTGAAGATCAGTCCGGTGTGGTGCGGTTTGAGCATGTGACTGCGGGCGAAGTGATCAATATGAAGGTAGCGGTGTCGTTTACCAGTATCGACAATGCGCGTTTGAACCTCGAAACCGAAGCGGACGGTCGAAGCTTCGATGAGGTGGCACAAGAATCCCGTGATGTGTGGAATGACTATTTCGGACGTATCGATGTGCAAGGTGGCACGCCTGAACTGCGCACCAAGTTTTATACCGATTTGTGGCACGCGTTGATGGGGCGGCACAAGCTGAACGACGTGAACGGCGCGATCCCCGACTATACCAATGGTAAGGGCGGTAACACGAAGGAGCTGAAGATTCGACAACTGCCGATGGATGAAAACGGCAGGGCCAAATACAACTATTACAATGCCGACTCCTTCTGGCTGACCAACTTCAATTTGAATTTGCTGTGGGGCATTGGCTGGCCGCATGTGTTGGAGGATTTTGCCAACTCGTTTCTAGAAATTGATAAGTGGGGCGGGGTGTTGCCGCGTGGTCCTAATGGCGGAGGCTATTCCTTTATTATGACGGGTAATCCTGCCACGCCACTGATTGTCTCTGCTCATAATCTGGGCTTGCTGGATGATTGGTCGTCCGAAGAAGTCATGGAAGTGATTCGCCGTAATCATATGCCCGGCGGCGGCATGGATCGCAAATGGGGGGATCTTCAATTTTATATTGATAATGGCTGGTGCCCAATGTGGGACACTAAGGACGAGTTTGATATGACCGGGGGGCTGACGCTTGAGTGGGCGTTCAATGATTGGTGCGCGGCGCAGCTCGCTAAGAAAATCGGCGATCAAGAGAATTACGCCACCTTCATTGATCGTTCGCAGAACTACAGAAATCAGTGGGATGCATCCAGTGGTTTCATGCGTCCGAAGCGACGCGACGGTTCGTGGTATGAGAAATTCGATCCGGTAAAGTGGTATGGTTTTGTCGAGGGGAATGCATGGACCTATACGTGGTATGTCCCGCACGATGTTCCGGGCTTGGTGGATCTGATGGGGGGCTCTGATACGTTTGCGGATATGCTCACCCATGCGTTTGAAACGGAAATGCCGCACAAGTTCGGACGCGGCCATAGTGGTCTGTTTGATTACGGGAACCAACCCTCTTGCGGGATGGCGCACCTGTTCAATCATGCGGGCAAGCCGTGGCTCTCGCAGTATTGGACGCGCAAAGTCAGCCAGATTGCCTTCGGCGGCACCACACCACACGATGGTTATTGCGGCGAAGAAGATCAGGGGCAGATGGGGGCATTGAGCGCGCTGATGAAGATCGGTTTGTTCTCGGAACGAGGCGCCTGCGCTGCGGATCCGATCTACGAACTCACTGCACCGGAATTTGACGAAATCACGATCCAACTCGATCCGAACTACTACTCAGGTAAGACGTTCAAGATTAAGGCCTATAATAACTCACCGGAGAACTGCTATATTCAAAAGGTAAAGTTAAACGGCAAGCGCTTGGACAATTGCTGGATCTATCAGAGAGAGCTCGCCGCCGGCGGCTTGCTGGAGCTCTGGCTCGGTTCGGAGCCGAACAAGAATTGGGGACAAGGCTTGCCTCCGGTCAAGCAAGGTGGTGCGACGAAGGACGCGCTCTGGCGTCAATACAAGGTCGTGGAGACCGCGGAGGTCGCTCCCGCAAAAGAAGCCTCGCGGATGTTCCGGGCGATGGATGTCAATGGGGATGAGCAAGTGACCCGCGCTGAGTTTATCGGGTTCTGGGTTAAGGCGTTTCACAATCAGGACGAGGACGGCGACGGCATGTTGAACGTGACCGAGTTAGGATCGGCAGAAGTATTCAAGAGCATGGATACGAATCAGGATGGAAAGGCGTCGCTGAACGAATTCAAGACGATGTATGGCAAGCAGTATGAGGGGCTGGATAAAAACCGAAACGGTTCCTTGAACACGGACGAATTATAGTGCGCCGAGAGACTTGAAGATGATGCAATCAAATTACGATAAACAACCCTACGTTGCGGTGCCGAATGGTGCCGGAGCGTGTGTGACTGGCTGGGCAACGATCGCCGATCAATTGAGCCGCGTAATCGCCGCAGGCGATGCGCGCAATCACACTAGCGGAGAATGTGCATCTAAGGGTAGCGGAACGGGGAACCCGTTTCGACCGAATGCATCTAGAGATTCCGTAACTCGAAAGCGGTTCCCCCAGAACGAGGTCTCCTCACTTGTGAACAAAACCGAAGGTGGGGCGACGCGCTGCGTCCTTGTTGTCGAATGCTACACCGGCGTGCATGTTGCAGAGATTGCTGGAGCCCTTGAGGCGCTCAAGCCTGTCGCAGTGATTCGTAGTGAGACGGCCTTTCTTGCGCCGGAGGTGCTCGACGCGAAGGTCGCCACTTTCAACGGTGGTGATGATCCGGTCTTTGGTATCATGAACCCTCTCCGTATGGAGGACTTCATAGATGCGGATCAGGTAGCGAAACTGGCCTCCGAAATTGAGCAGGTTCAAGACGGCCTAGTGATTGTGATTGGTAATGGTGCCAGCTTGATCCATCCAGGTGACATTCTGGTGTATGCCGACTTGGCTCGCTGGGAGGCGCAGTTGCGCATGCGTCGTGATGAGATTTCCAACCTTGGTGTGTCGAACCACGACTTGAAATGGAGTCTGCAATACAAGCGTGCCTATTTTACTGACTGGCGTGTGTGCGACCGCTTGAAGCGTGAGTTGATGGGGCGCTGGGACTTTGTGCTCGATACCAACCTGCCGAATGAGCCGCGCATGGCAGAGGGCGGGGCGGTGCGTGCTGGCCTGAAAGCAGCCGCGAGTCGTCCGTTTCGAGTGGTGCCGTTTTTCGATCCTGCGCCATGGGGCGGGCAGTGGATCAAGGAGGCCTGTGACATGGATCGCAGTGCGAAAAATTATGGTTGGGGCTTTGACTGCGTGCCGGAGGAAAACTCGCTGCTCCTAAAGTTCGGCGAGACGCTGATGGAGCTGCCTTCGATCAATATGGTGTTTCAGGAGCCACAGGCGCTGCTTGGCGAGAAGGTGCATGCACGCTTTGGAGATGAGTTCCCGATTCGTTTCGATTTTCTCGATACGATCGAAGGAGGGAATCTTTCCTTCCAGGTGCATCCACTGACTGAATACATTCAGCAGCATTTCGGGATGCATTACACGCAAGACGAGTCGTATTATTACCTCGATGCCACTGAAGACGCTACGATGTATCTGGGCACCAAAGCCGGCATAGATCGTGAGGCCATGGTGGAGGACCTGCGTGCGGCTCAGCGTGGTGAGAAGGACTTTGACGATGCAAGCTACGTGAACTGTCTGCCGGCAAAGAAGCATGACCACTTCCTTATTCCCGCAGGCACCGTGCATTGCGGTGGCGATGGTGGCATGGTGCTCGAAATCTCGGCGACGCCGTACATATTTACTTTTAAAATGTGGGACTGGGGGCGTCTCGGGTTGGACGGTCTGCCGCGCCCGATCAACGTCGAGCGTGGCGTCAAAAACATCGCTTGGGAGCGCGACGAGCATTACGTGCGCGAGCATCTGCATAATAATATTCAAGCCCTCGGCAGTGGTGAGGGCTGGCGCGAAGAACGCACCGGCCTACACGAGCGGGAGTTTATCGAAACACGACGTCATTGGTTTACCGATACAGTGCCGCATGACACCGAAGGCGGGGTGAATGTGATCAATCTGGTCGAAGGCCGCGAAGTAATTGTAGAAAGTCCGAGTGCTGCCTTTGAGCCTTTTGTCGTGCACTATGCAGAAACATTCATCGTGCCTGCAGCAGTGGGTGCTTACACGATTCGGCCGCATGGCGAATCAATCGGTAAGGAATGCGCGACCTTGAAGGCCTACGTCAGAACTTAGTATGATTGCGACAATCGACCTAGGGGGCACCCGCACGAAATACGGACTGGTCAATGACGGTTCGCTTGTGTGTGGTTCGAGTTGCTCCGCGGATGCGCAAGGCTCTTTGGTGGGGCACTTGGATACAGTAATTGGAAAAATTAGGGGCTTGTGTGAGGACCAGGGGCTAAAGCTATCGGATTGTGAGGGTTTGGGTGTGTTAAGCACCGGACTGGTGGATAACGGTGCGATGCGCGTGCTGTCGACCAATGGCAAGTATGACGATGCGACCGGTTTTGATTTTCAAAAGTGGGCTCGTGAATGCGCTGGCTTGGAGCTACGCATGGACAACGATGCGCGCGGCGCCTTGCTCGGAGAGTGGCGTTACGGTGCCGGTCGCGGTGTCGATAACGTGATGATCGTTACCTTGGGTACGGGGGTTGGTACAGCTGTGATGCTGGATGGAAAACTACTCACGGGACCTCACTTCAGCGCGGGTATTTTGGGTGGTCACATTCTGGTAAACTCCGGCGGGCGCAAGTGCACCTGCGGTGCTGTGGGCTGTTTGGAGACCGAAGCCTCGGGTTGGGTGCTTCCTATTTTAGTTCGAGAGCATTCTGCTTATGTGAACAGCAGCTTGAATGGTGTGGAGGAGCTTGGTTTCCGTGAACTGTTGGAGCACGCTGGCAATGGTGACACTTGCGCGAACGATGTGCTCGAACACATGCTCCGTTATTGGGGAGAAGCGCTGGTCAGCTTTATCCACTGCTACGACCCGGAGCGAATTATTATTGGGGGCGGTATGATGAATGCACCGGATCTAGTCTTGGCTAGTCTACGAGAGACGGTTTCTTGTTTAGCTTGGGCGGAAGGCGGGCAAGTGGCACTGGTTCCGGCGGAGTTTCCGAACAATGCGGGGCTGATTGGGGCGGCAGCGCTCTTTTCATTGGGCGCTGATTTGCGTGAATCCATAAGAAGTATACGCAAATACGTATATTAGAAAAAGCTCCATTTCTGTAATTTGAATTGTGATTATGATTATGAATAGATTATCAAAATGGGTGTTTGCGACTGCGCTGATCGGTGCTGCGAGCGTGGCTTGTGCGGAACCCGCGTGGGTTCGTTTTTCCGAGGACGGTCAGCGGATTGTTGTCGATGCGGGGGCAGATGGCATCTCTAAATTCGAGGGTGTTTCATCGGCGGTTTGTAAGCTGGATGGCAACTGGCACCGTATCGGAACCAAGAGCCACCCACTCGTTAAGCCGGTCATTGAAACCTCTGGCACGACGCCGTTTGGGCCAGCAGCTGTCAGCCAGGCAACCTACGGTAACGATCAATTTCAGTATACACTGACTCTGAAGCGACTGGAAGAGCAGCGCGCTTTTACGCTGCAAGGAGTGTTCCACAACCATAGCGACCAGGACGTCACCTTTAATGCGGTTGATTTGCTGAACCTGGCCGAGGGGCATGGAGGTGGGTTGACGGTAAACAACGCTGCAGATTGGCTGGTGACGCCTTTGATGGAAGATACTCTGGCGCAACCGCTGAGCGAAATGAATAAAGGGCTCAACGAAGTAGCGATCATTTATAACCAGTCTGGCAAAGGGTTCCTCGTTGGTCCCGTCGGCCCGGCAGAGGCTCACGTGATTGTCGAGGCGCGCAACCAGACGATTAAGGCATACGCTCAAATGGATGACGTAATTGTCCGTGCTGGTGAAAGCCGTCGCAGTGAAGAGATCATCGTTTCGTTCGAGCCGTCTGATGTTTCGATTGATCTATGGACGCGCTGGGTGGCTATCACGCACGGCGTTCATCGTAACGAAGGCCAGGTTTATGGTTGGTGCAGTTGGTATGACCGCACGACCAAAATCGACGAAGCGCATGTTTTGGATGTGACTCAGACAATCAATGACAACCCCAACACCTTCGGTAAAGGTGTGATTCAAATTGATGATGGTTACCAGAAGATGGATGGCGACTGGAGCGCGAATGAGAAGTTTCCAGACGGTATGGCTCACACCGCGAAAGTCATTCGTGACGCGGGCTGCATCCCGGGGGTTTGGTTTGCCCCGCTGATGATCAATCCGGAGCACCCGTGGATTGAACAGAATCCGGATGCAATCCAGACGAATGCGAAGGGGATTGCTAGCTTCATGAACGCGAATCCGTTCCACCCGGCAGGCGCGAAATGGGTCAATCCGGATCATCCGATGACTAAGAAATATCTATATAAGATCATCTCCGATGCGCGTGAGCGTGGCTTCGGTTATATCAAAATTGACTTCAATGGTATCGGCAACCGCTTCATCGATCCGACTAAAACACGGCTGCAAGTGTTTCGCGAATTATACGCGCTCTATCGTGAAGCCGCCGGCGAGGATATGTATATCCTTTCCTGTCTGGGGCAGCCGACACGTGGCGTGATCGGTTATATTGACGCTGCTCGCGTGGGCCCTGATTCGCATCCGGCACACTTTGATAAATGCCTGAAGTCCGTTCTGCGTTTCCAAATCTACGATAACGTCTGGTGGCAGAATGATCCGGATGTGTCTTACCTTGCGCATAAACTCGGCAGTCGCACGCTCGGGCCGACTCCGCAGGGGGAAGGGATGTGGCGAACCTGGCATGCCGTGAACGCTCTAGTCGGTGGCACTGCAATGGTCAGCGAACCGTTGAACAAACCGGATGCCAAGGAGCTGTGGCGCAACTATGAGATCATGCGTCCCGCCAGCCGTGAACCGGCAAAATTACTCACGCTGGGGAGCTCAGCGCACAATACGACTTTCGGTTTTGCGGCGGAACGTTCGTTTGGTGACTTTGCGGTCTACAACCTCTACAACGATTCCGAGGGCACCAAGCAGCTGAGGCTCGACTTCAATGCAGCCGGTCTGCCGGCGGAGGTGAAATGCGCGGTTTACGACTTCTGGAGCGACACCGTGATCGGCACCGCGACCGATTCGTATTCCACGGAATCGCTGGAGCATGACTCTTCCGCGCTGTTGCGCTTCACTCCGCTGGTCGGCGATCGTCCGCAGCTGGTGGGTTCCAATCTTCACCTGTCGATCGGTGCGACTGAGGTCGACGATATGTCGATGCTGTTTTCAACGCTAAAGGTGACACTTAGCGACGCGGGTGCACAGGCAGGTGCTCTAACATTCTACAGCAAAAAAACGCTTGTTGCAGCCGGCACCAAGAATTGTGAAATCAGTTTGGTTGAAAGCCTGGGGGACAACCTTTGGAAGGTGCACCTCACCGGCCGCCAGTGGAACAAAAAGCAGTTTATTAAGTTGAAGGTTAAATAGTCTTCGATGTCACCGAATTCGAAAATAGCCTCTGAGCGATCGGTTGGAGGCTTTTGAGCCTATGTCGGAAAATTGAACTCGGAAGACAAAGGTTTGGTCCGCATTGGATGTCGTAATTCCTTGTAAAGTTTACGCAATTATGTATATGAATAGTGGCTGAAATTCGCTATGATTTAGCATTTTAGCACTTTGTATCCACCCCATCATCCTCAACGGTGAGTCATATTCTACGCCAATCACTTTTAACTGTCTCTACTTGCAAAAAGGGCTCATCCGCTTCCGGCGGTTTTGCTTTGGTCATCGCGCTGAGCCTAATGGCTTTCGTGCTGTTGCTGTTGCTCAGTATTTCGACGCTGGTGCAGGTAGAGTCGCGGGGGGCGCAGATTCAGATGCAGCAGATGGAAGCCGAGCAAGCCGCACTTCTTGGCATGCAGGTTGCAATCGGCGAACTGCAGAAAGCCGCGGGGCCGGATCAGCGGGTGACGGCGACGGCGGCGGTGCTATCTGCAGACGCTGCGAAGGCCCCGATTCCAGGGCGCCAACACTGGGCGGGGGTTTGGGATACGAGCACTTATAGCCCTGCCACTCCCGATACTAGAACTTTTAAGCGGTGGTTGGTCTCTTCGTCTGCGGCAGATGGCTTTTCTTCGGATACAGATGCCAAGAGTGCTGCAATGGCCAATCCATACACGATTTTTGAAGCGGTTGATGCCTCTGGTAATCGCGATTTAAACAATGACGTCATCGTCGAAAAAATTCCATTTTCGGACGCTGGGTCTTTGAGTGAAAGCTACTACGCCTACTGGGTCGAAGATGAAGGGGTGAAAGCGGATCTTTCATGGAACGAGGGCACCTTTAGCGATGCCGAGCGCAAACAGTCGGCGCGGCTGTCTGCTGCGCCTGGCGTGGATTATAGCGTGTTTGGCAGTGATGCCTCCAGCCCATTTCAGGGAGCGGTGAATTACCCCCTCGAAAAAGACGCCTCGAATAATAGCTGGCTCACCAATTTGAGCAAAGCCGTCAGCACCGCAGGTCTGCCTTTGGTCACTGGCAGTAATAACAATGCGAAAGATTGGCTCAAAGCATATCGTCATGACATCACCTTTGATAGTCGGGCTGTTTTAGCTGACGTGAAAAAAGGAGGTCTTCGCCGAGATCTGAGTCTTGCCTTTGAAATGGATGGGGCTGCGGATGTTTCGGCTACGGAACAGCCCACGCTTTTTAATCAGCAGGTTGGCGAATTCGTCGCTGGGGGCGACAGCTTTGCAGCGCCTCAGGTTGCGACGGGAATGCCACTCTATGACCGCTTTTTATTCAGAGATTTCCGCGGTGCGGGTAATCCCTTTTCCAACGATATCACGGTGCCAGAGACAGTGGTGCGGGGGCCCAGTTGGTGGTTGTTGAGGGATTATGCGAATTTGTATAAGCGCTTGGCCAGTGTCGGGGGTGGTTATTCTTTAGATGCCCGGGCGTATTTTCCGAATCGGACATCGTCTGATGAAAAATACAACCTCATGGATATTCACGCGGATCAGGAGTGGGGGATAAATGCGGCTATTAAGGTCTTTGCTCTCAATCAAGAAAGCAATTCATCTGGAGCGTATGCATTTCGTCCAGCGAGGGCCAGCTATGCCCCTGTTTTGCTCGGGGTGAATGCCATCTACAGCTTGGTGTATGAAGGTGGCCAACTGCAAATGGTGGTGGATCCTTTCTTTATTCTCTGGAACCCATACGATACTCAAGTTACCGCTGACAAATTTGCACTCACCTTGAAAAGAGGTTTGCCGGGAGGGGTTGTGTTTCGTGTCACGGATCTTGCCACAGGGGTTCAAACACAGCACGGAAAAACAAGTGGTGGCGGTGCGGCAACAAATTTTGCTGATTATGCGAAATACAAGTCAAGTGTCACTTCGGATTTAAGCTATCTCATTACTAGGCTTAGCATGGAGCCCGGCGAGGTGCTGATTTATTCCCCTCCGAAGGAAGTGGATCGAGGCAGCAATGCCAACGTCCTGAATGATGAGCTGGTGAAAGGGCTAAACTATCAAGCAGATACAGGTTCCGGAATTTTCTTTGAGGATCTGCCTGACGCCTCTGGAAGCAATTGGGCCCCGACTTCTTATCCTGTAAATCCTGATGGCTATACACTCGAGATTATGTTTAACGCGCACAGCAGTTCAGGCAATAATGTCGTGAATCTAATCGAGACAAACTTGCCGGATGCAGCTACGCAACCGGATGAATTAACAGAAGAATCAGAATTTGGAGCGCACGTCGCGGGTAAGGAATTTCGAATACGTTTTGGTGGAAAAGTGGATTCAACTAATGTATCTGCCGGAGAGAAAGGTTGGTCTCTAACCTATACATTCGGAGAAGTTTCCGGGAGTAATAATGATCTGGGATCTCTGAAAAAATCCTTTGGAATCCTGTCTATGCTGACCCTCCCAACGGATCATGCCGAAGCAGATACCGCTCTGGAAATCTTTTCGCAATTTAATGCCACGCCTGCGGTTTGTACGAATACAGAGCGTTTCGATCGAGCTCCGCTTAATATGGTGGTAAAGGCGGTTGCAGCAAATGGGCTCAATTCTCTGATGAATGAGGTTGGTATTGATTTGGCTGACTTTGGATCCGGCGACAATGGGTTTTATGGTAAAAGTTATGATGGGTTTGAGGGCGATAGCTTCTTTCCATTGTTGAGCATTCCCAAGGCACCTCTGTATTCGCTCATTCAGTTCTCAGAGGCGAATAGCGGAACCCGCCTATTCGAACCTACGCATGCCATCGGCAATTCATGGAGACCGCCTTATATCCCGAAGGATTCAATTTATTATAACACTGTTGACTATTATCCTGTGAGGGGGGGGGCAAAATTAACACTGAATGACTCCTCATGGTTAATGAACGACGCGCTGTTTGATCGCTACTATCTCTCCGGCATGGCAGCGGATTATACAATTAACGGGAGTTATCAATCTACCGGATCGATTGAGGACACCTTGACTGAATTTTACGGTTCTGATCCAAGCTTGGCGCAGGTCAATCCGGCTTTGGAAGCTTACATTCCCGACAACAGCAGGGCCCCTGCTGTTGTCAGTGAATTGGCTGCAGCGGATGGTTACAAAAAGCTGGGCGGCTATAGCTTGATTCACGGTGCCTTTAATGTGAACTCAACATCGGTCGATGCATGGACTGCGCTACTACGTGGGAACAAAAATTTGGCGATCGAATCGATTCAAGGCACAACCGATACGAAGGATGGCACGCCATTTCCGCTAGCCGGAACCGTTTCCGATACTGGTTCATTCAATGGCTGGGAGAAGTTCTCCAGGCTCAGTGATGCGGATATTGAATCACTGGCAGAGAAAATTGTCGATGAAGTCAAAGCGCGGGGGCCCTTCATGAGCCTCTCCGATTTTGTCAACCGCCGCATATCGAACGACAGTCGGGCGGAGCAGGGTGCTTTGCAGACGGCGATCGAGCAGGCGGGTATCAATGCGAGCATTCGGGCGGACATGTCGGATACGATACCGAATTACGATGATTACTCGGAGTTTTTCCCCTATGCGGACGCATCCTATATAGGATCTAGAAATAATGCAACGGGTATACCTTTAGAGGTGAACCAAGCAAATCTCCTCTTGCCAATTGCTCCCAAGTTAACGGCGCGCAGTGACACCTTCACAATACGCGCTTACGGTGAAGTAACCTCGGTGGATGGCGATACGGTGAAAGCTGTGTGCGAGGCAACGCTGCAGAGGATTCCAGAATATCTGGATTCAAACGATGATCCTTGGGACGAGAATTTTCAAACCCCCCTTTACCCCTCGGGAAGCTCTCAATTACAAGCAGTGAATGAACTGTTTGGCAGGCGATTCAAAGTGGTCCAATTCAAGTGGTTGAACCAGAACAATATATAACAATTCTTTTATGTTTATCTCCAGGCTGATTACTCTCTTGTCGTTGCTTGTGACTTTTTTTGTCACGACTACTGTCTACGGTGAAGAATTACAATCCAAGGCAGGAGCCAGCACGTTTACGATGATCGCCCCCTCGAGCTTGCCTTACGAGACACTTTATTATCTAAGTGGTGCAGAGTATATCCCCATCGAGCTTCGAAAGGATCGAAGGTCGGAGCCCTATTCGATCTCCTCGGCTGAATTTGTTGAATTGTATACGGATCATACTGATCCTGAAGTTCCGTACCGCCTGATCGGTAGGGGCAGGTTGGCAAAGACATCGGATGAGATACTGTTCTTTCTCATCAATGTCGCATCTAATAAAAACGGTAGATTGCCAGTCCTTATGCTTGGTTTGGATGATTCTAAATCTGCCTTTCCTGATAGTAGTTTTCGGTTCATCAATTTTATTAACGCCCCTCTGGTGGTGGAGTTTGATCATGAACAGTTTCGTATGAAACCCGGCCAGCAGAAGATTAGCAAATTGGATTTGCCAGCGGGAGGAGATTTTACTCCGTTTAGGGTTAAAGACACTAAGGGAAAAAAAATGGCCGGCACTCGACTATTCAGTCACGCACAGGGGCGTGAGATGGTCCTGATCTTTCCACCAAAGGAGGGCAAAAAACGCCTGAATATCCAATATTACTCAGATTAGAGTTGCCTCAATTCTGTTTTATATCGGTAGGTGAAAGGGTCTATAATAAATGAGCTATTTATCTCTCGTCTCTCGTATGTCTTTAACTCTGAGAACGTATAGATTGTTTCAATCTGCACGATTTTCTTTTTATGGGGCAGTCATATCTGGGGTATTACCCTGCTTGGTGGCCGCGCAGACTTTGTTGCCTGATTATCCAGAAGTCGAAATATCATCACTCTCAACGCGCGATTATTCTTTCGGCTACTGGCTCAACGGCATACGCAAGCATGCGGACGATTCATCTCCACATGTGCTGTGTCTGGAGTCGGGCTATGCGGGCTTCAGTTTGGATATTGGTGACTTTAGTCAGGCTCGTTTCGGTCGATTTGAGCAAGCATTGAGCTATATAGAGGCTCTGGATGCTGGTGCGAGTCGCATGGGGAAATTACCATCGGCGGAGTTGATGATCGAATTGGAATCGAAGGGGCGTGTGTTTCGGGCCGTTTCTTGTAAGGGCGGTGTGGATACGGATCGTCGAAAGTTGCAGGATGCGTGGCTGTGGGAGTCGGGCAGGCTCACGCAGCATTATGAACTGCTGGATTTGAATTTTGAAGATGCCAGCGGGGTGTCGTTAGCCTGTCATGGTTCCTTGGATATTATTATGTGGCCGAATTCGCTGAGCTTCACCGCGGAGGTGATGCCCAGCTACGTGTATGCGGATGGCTGGCATAATGGGATCGAGGGCAACGGGCTATGTGTGATTGAGCAGCCATGGCAGGTGTCGCACGATGCGCGATTGGAGTCAGATGAGCTGACGGTTGAGTGCTGGGTGAAAATTCCGGAGGAACTGGAATCTCTGACACATGGTTATCTGCTGGCGAAGAATGGCCACGAGAGGACACCGGGCCACTATAGCTTTCAAATTAGAAAAAGTTCGGTGTCGGCGAACATGAACCTTGCCTCCGGGAATGAGGCGCGTAAATCGATTGGTCAGCGGGGGCGTTCGTTCAAGTTTAACCAGTGGAACCACTTGGTGATGACGTATGATGGCAAGGCCATGAAATTTTATATCAATGGTGGCTTGCAGGGTACGAAAGACGTGGATCTGCCGCGTCGACCTGGGACGGGGCAACTTGTTCTCGGGCAACGTGCGGATGGTCATGGTGGCGTGACTAAGGCCTTGTATGATCAGGTGCGGGTCTGGGATCGCGCGCTGACGCAGGCAGAAGTGCAGGCGCACCATCAGCAACCGGGTCATTTAGGTGACTCCAGTGGCTTGCAATTTGATGAGAATTTTGACGGTTACGATGCGAACTCGATCGTCACTCCGGAGTGGAACGATGTGACTTTTCGCATACGCCTGAAAGGTGAGACTGAGTTAGATACATGGCAAGCCGAAGAACAAATAGCTGGCGTGTGGGCGCTTGGGGAGAAGCAGCAGGTCACGTTGAATTGTGATTTAGATCCTGACACGCTTCCGCAGGAGGCGCTGTCACTGACAGTCAGCACGAAAAATGACGGTGAGACTCCGGTCAGTTTTAGGCCTGAGACGAATGGCTACGTGGCTGAGGTTCGCAAGGTCACTCGTGATTGGAAGCCTGGTTATCGCGATATCCGTGACTACGACGACTTCGATTTGGTGGTGAAAAATACCGGTGAGACTTCGATCAATGTACCGTTTCTATTGGACTTATACGACGTCGCGAACATCACGGGAGTGTGCCCGATCTTGTGCGATGCGGATGGCGTACCGACTGGTATTCCGGTGCAATTGAGTAAGAATTGGCACGACAAAAAATTGGGTGCGTATTTTCGAGGCACGATGCAGTTGCCCGCAACGCCAGGCACATCGACTTATATGCTGCGTCTGATTTACGGTTTTTATGGCACACTGCCATCGGCTAGTCATGCGCAACTCTCCTTGGTCGGTTACCATGGTTCGGTGGGGCGCTGGGATCAACTGGCGATTGGTTGCTGGGGCGAGACGATTTGCTTCGATATGGACATGAGCTGCGTGGATGTGGCGATCACTGATGTGCGCATGTTGATGGCGCGCAATGGTAAGGATGGCACGAAGTGGAACTGGACGGACGCTGGTTGGGGCGGTGACTGGCTTTGCGTCTACGATGCGAAAGGACAGAAGCATTATTTCAGCGAAATGAAGACCGCCTATCAGGCGCATGGACCTTGCCTGACGGAGGTGCACTATGACGGGAATTATGGCAGTCAACGCGAAGTCGAAGTGCAAGCGACGGTGCAAACGCTGCGCACGGATGATCATGCGCGCACCTTCCAGGCCTTTAAGTATACCTTTGATCAGACGGTATCCGTTGAGGATGGCTGGCTGTATAAAATGGGGAGCACCGGCAGCTATGTGACGCCCAAGATTGCGTATGGTAACCGCGAGGGACTCCTTCAGGAGCATCAGGTGCCGAATGGTTTGAAGCGCGGCACTGAGTTTCTTGAGAAAACCACTTTGACTGGCGCCGCTCCGTGGTGGGTGGCTTTTCCCGGAGCTTACCACAACAATAATAAGGATTGGGGAACCGGTTACCGTGCGTTGGTGATCCGCTCCTACAAAGCGGTGATCGCTGGCAAAGAATATAGCAACCCGACGGTTTCTTTTCCGGCCAATCATCCCTCTGAGAGTGGATTGTCCAATCTCGATTGTCTGTTGACGCCACCCGCAGGCGTGACGTCGTTGAACGCTGGTGACAGTATCGAGCTTGAAGTGGAGTGGATCACCCTGCCGCGTATTGTGGATGATTACTATGGCCCGAATGAAACCTTCAGAGCGCATGTGGCGGAAAATCCATCCTCATGGAAGACCACCTATCGCGAAGCCATCGGCAACGATTTGAAGGTTGCCGTCGAGGGAGGGACATTGTTGCACAACTACCCGATCATCATTCAAGCCGATCAGTCAGACGTGCATGTGTCGATCGAGGGCGGCGTTGGTTACGTCCCGATTCGTTTTGAGGGATTGAAGCGCGCCACTGGTGTCACGCTTTATCAGATCATCGACGGCGTCGAGACTGCGCTCGATCAGTCCGTGCATGGTAACGATTTTTGGCAGACTGACTACGATGCTGTTTCAGGCACTTATAAAATAACGTTCAATTTACCTCTTAATCATGGAGGCACGACGGATTGGCGGCTGAAGTCGAAGTGATTGGATGCCGATCTTTTTTTTTACACCCCCTGAATGCACGATGGTGGAGGTTTTTAGGTCAATAGTAGCCCCAACGGGGCGATCCAAGTCAGCCTAAGGCAACGCCCTCGAGTTTGAATTAACCCCTTGCTTTTTCAAATGGCTTGGGTAAACTTGTGATATGTTCGAATTCGATCCAGCTAAGTCAGCGTCCAATTTGGTGAAGCACGGCATCGATTTTGAAGAAGCTCAAAAGCTTTGGCTGGATCCACGGCGAATTCAGTTTGAAGCTCAATCTGATCTAGAGCCGCGTGCAGCCATGCTTGCTAAATTGAATTCCAAGGTCTGGTTTGCCGTTTATACACAGCAGAACTATAACACTCGTATGATCAGTGTACGTCGTGCACGCAAAAAGGAGGAGGCCATTTATGAACAAAACTAAATCCAAAGTCACCAGTCTCGACGGTAAACGCACCATCAGTGTCGAGGAATTTGATCGCATCGCCGACTCGGGTTCAGGCGAGATTGATCAGTTCATTGACTGGACGACAGGCAAGCGTGGGGGCGCTCGTCCAGGTGCAGGGCGTAAAGCCAAGCCTGCCGCGCGGCTTGAAGTCATGATTCGTCCCGAGCTTAGAGAAAAGCTTCGTCGCAAGGCTAAAGAAAAAGGTGTGACTCAAGTTCAACTTGTCGAGTCTGTGATCGAGCGATTGTAGTCATGACTCATGCTCAACAGCTACCGCTCGTTCAAGGCTGGAAAAGGGGGCGTTCAGGCTTGAGGAGGAGGCGTTCCTACTTGGCGTGAGCCGATCAATGCCACCGCCGCTTGCCGTTTTTTAAGCCTGTTTGACCTAGCCGATGATAATTCGCGTCAGCATCCTTGTAAATCTTCCGAGCCGTGGAAGATTTACAAGGTTTTTTTAGATTCGGTGTGAGTGGAGCGAGGCTGAATGAGGTCGTGCATGTGCTGTTCTGTCAGACTTGTCGCAATCGCGATTAATGTTTACGCAATCACGTATATGTGTGGTGCCCGTGATTTGCTAGGATGCGCAGCTACTGTGATTACAAGAAACGAGATGAAAAAAATATACTGGCTGGCGCTCGTCGCGCTCATACTGTTGAGCTCAGGAGGCCTCATTGTCCCTCACGCGAATGCGAGCATCGTAAGAACCAGCAGGGAAGGGCGCACGCCTTCCGATCATTTTCCGGTGACAGCACATCTTCGCTTCAGGTAGAAGAAAGCTATAACCAATTATGAATACTAAGAGACCATTCAATACACGCGGTTTAAACAGTCGATTCAGAGCTGCACGTGCTTCCTCCTTAAAGTGGTTGACTGGCTGGATAGTTTTGCTGGCAGTGATCTGTGGCCTCTCTGCCACGCTGGCTGCAAAGCCAGTGATGGCGAAGCCTTCGAAGCCAAATGTCGTCTTGATTCTGGTCGATGACCTCGGCTGGCAGGATGTGAAGTGTTACGACATCGACGAGCCTTCGCCGATGGAGACCCCGAATCTGGATGCGCTCGCCAAAAAGGGCGTGCTGTTTTGGCAGGCCTATTCGCCTGCGCCAGTCTGTGCGCCCAGTCGGGCCGCCATCCTGAGCGGCTTACATCCAGCCCGCGGCGAAATGACTTCGGTGTCCGGTGGCGTTCCACCCCATCCGGGCAATCTCAACGCAGCCACCATCTCGCCGTTCTACACCGCCCGTATGCCGACGGAGCGCTATACCTTGGCCGAAGCCATGAAGGCGGAAGGTTACGTGACCGCCCATAGTGGCAAGTGGCACATCTCTAAGCATCACTACGACTATCCGACGCCGTATTATCACGGCTTTGATCAGTCCACCCATCATCGTGGCGTTCAGTCTAGTATGAAGCCGGATCGTTTGACCGGATTTGCGACCACGGATCCGAAGGATCCTTACCGCTTGGATGCGAATGGATTCCCTTTTGACGTGCCGCAAGATGCTGCACTGACCTTTATTAAAGAGAACCGGGCGAAGCCATTCTTCCTCTATTACGCCACCTGGCTGGTGCACACTCCGATTGTGATGCGTAGCGAGGCGCTATTGCGCAAGTATGAGCAGAAGCTCGGCGTCACGATCACTGAGGAGCATAAGAAAGCGTGGAATCAGCCCGGTCAAAGCAACCCCTTCTATTGCGCGATGGTGGAGCAGTTGGATTACTACCTCGGCCAAATTTTCGATTATCTGGAAAACACGGATGACCCGCGCTGGCCGGGGCATAAGTTGATTGAAAATACCTATATCATCTTTTCATCAGATAACGGTGGCATGGAAGGACCTCCTGGTGCGACCTTTACCGATAACTTCCCGCTACACCGTGGTAAAATTTCGGTGCATGAGGGCGGCACTCGTGTGCCGATGATCGTCACCGGCCCAGGAATACCGGCCAATGTGCAGACAGACGTCATGGCGAATGGTATGGATTTTTACCCGACGATTCTCTCGTTGATCCAAGCAAAGAAGCCGGCGGATAAAATCTTTGATGGGTGCGATTTGGCGCCTTTGCTAACGAGCGACCCAAGGGATGCCACACTGGTGCGAGATGCCAAGGGGCAGATTCGCGATACCATGATGTGGCATTTTCCGCAGATGGAAAACACCTCGTCGATTCGGGTGGGGGATTATAAGTTGGTGCGCCGCTACAGAGGGATTACGCCTACGCTATCGCTCTATCAGCTGTATCGCACCGAAGGCGGCAATTCAGTGCGGGACGACATTGAAGAGGCGCATGATTTGGCTGCGCAGATGCCCGAAAAAACAGCCGAATTGGATGCGCTGCTAACTGCGCAAATCAAGGAAGCGGGTGGGCGTATTCCTTATTGGAATCCAAGTTCCAACGCAAATCTTCCGGGCAAAGAAAAGGCGCCTGTGATCCTTGAGCACGTGCAGCACGGGAATCAGGTAGGAGTGGCCTATCGCCACAATGGAGCCGACCTTGTTTTTGCCGACCTCATCTATTCGCCCAATAATGGCCGTGAATGGCTAAGAGCTTCGGGACAACTGCAAGGAAAGGATCGCGTGCTCTTTGAGCTGCCGGAGGGGACGACTCATTATTATGTGAACCTCGTCGATGAGAATAATTTCATGGCGATTTATCCGACGATCGATCGTCCGAAAATGAAACAGGAGGGGCTGGAGATGGTCGATGTGGCTGTATTTGCGGGCTATCCCGAACCGACGGTTGGGGCTCCGATCAACCGTGAGGCAATTTTTCAGCAACGCACGGCAGCCCAACCGGGACGTAAGGTTCTCGCATCATTTGACTTTGAGGAGCAGGGACTCACGGGATTGCACACCTCCGGTGAGGGCGTGACTTTGACAGGCCACGGAACCGGTGCGCAGGGGCAAAGTTTGCGCATGGAAGAGTTGGAGAGTCTGGAGCATGATTGGATGCCGCTGGCGAGTGCCCCGCTACGCTTCCCCGCAGAGCCGACAGCCAGAGTCTATCGGGCGTCGCTGGATTTGATGTTGGATCGGGATGCGCCTGGCTCGATCAGAATGACCCTGCTGCAGGACCGCATCGAGGCTGGCAGAGTTACGTTCGGGCCGGGCTCGGTTAAAGTCGGTGACCGAAACCTCGCTGAGTTGGAACCCGGCACTTGGTATCATCTGGAGGTTTCTGGTCGATTTGGTGCGGGGAGTGATCGGCAACTTTCGATTGTGATGACCGCAGAGGACGGGCGGAGATGGGCCACGCAGGTGCCTTACACGAAATACCATTTTGACCGGCCTAGTGCTCTTCAAATCATTGGGCTAGGTGCCTCAGGAACTGCAGTGCAAGTCGATAATCTGGTGGTCACTGTCGAAGAATAATGAACCACTGCACCTGTCGTGCAGGTGTAGTTAGGAGCTAATGAATAAATCAACAGTTACATATATGTTATCAAAAATAACTATAATCTAAAAGCCGTCAGCAAATTCGTTACACTGCTTCCTTAAGCGTGACAGACGGAGTGCGGGAAACAAAATGCGAAGAAATTTATGAAAAGAACACGGAAGAGAATAAGTATGTGCGTCGTGGCGACTTCAATGCTGTCGAGTATGTTGTTTGCCAATGATGTGAATCTGGCTGAGAAGGCCGTCGTGACTGCCAGTAGTCATCAGGATTCTTACCTTCCGGAAAAGGTAAATGATGGCGAGGTCAGCGACAGATCCCGTTGGTTGGCTGCTGAGAAGGATCAGGCCCCCTGGGTGGAATTGGCCTTTCCCGCCCCACAGACAGTCGGTCGCATCGATGTCCTTTCGGGGTGGAAAGCGGGAGATGCCTTAAAGGACTTCGATATTTCTGTTGAGGTTGCCGGAGGATGGTTGCGAGATGCCAACTGGGAAATTCGGAAGAATTCAAATAGCGCAAAGAGGATCCTTATTGACCGTTCTGGGGTTACAAAGATTCGCCTGGAACTTCTCAAGCCCGGCCTCGCCCGCATTCGCGAAATTGCGGTTTACGCGAACAGAGATGCTCCGGGGCTGAAGGATATTCAAACACACAAAAAGGCGGTGTCTACCGGTGGGAGCCATATTCACCATCACCACCATCATGACGGATTGCATCACTGGGAAATCCCCAGCAAAGACCCAGACCGTATTATTCTGACTTTTCATGGCGATCCGGCCACAAGCCGTGCGGTAACCTGGCGCACGGATACAGGCGTGATGCAGGCCGTGGCGCAAATCGCAGAGGCAACCGAGAATTCTCGGTTTACAGACCATGCAGTTACTCAGAAAGCGGTGACGGAGCCATTTGACCTTGGCGAATACAAGGGGAACTCATCCCTGCTGGTCCATTATCATAGTGTTCGATTCGAAGGGCTGAAGCCGGACACCCTGTATGTTTATCGAGTCGGCGACGGTGAAACGCATTGGTCGGAATGGATCCACTTTCGCACAGCAAAGAATGGCTATGCCCCCACTCAATTTGTTTATTTTGGGGATGCGCAGAATGATGTGCTTTCGCACTGGTCCCGGGTGATTCGTATGGCGTATCAAACCGCTCCCGATGCCTCGTTTGTGATCCATGCCGGGGATCTCATTAACCTTGCGCACCGCGATCATGAATGGGCGCAGTGGTATAAGGCGGGCGGTTTTATTCATCGGCAATGGACGGCACTACCAGTTCTTGGGAATCACGAATTCATGCCGCTGGGTAAAGACGAGCCGCGGAAGCCTTCCATTCAATGGCGGCCGCAGTTCACGCTCCCGGTTGAGAACGAGCTGCCGGAGAGCCTTCATGAAACGGTGTACACGGTGGATTATCAGGATGTTCGAATCATTGTTCTCAATTCGAATTATTGCTTGAATGAGCAGACCTCCTATCTGGAAGAACAGCTCAGGAACTGTTCTGCCAAATGGAAAATTGTTACCTGTCACCATTCTGTATTTTCGCCGGCCAGGAAACGCAACTTCCAGTTTGGGCGGGATGAGTGGAAGCCTCTATTCGATAAATACGGGGTTGATCTTGTGCTCAA
>Ga0209504_1000180_pt1 | contig 60763 bp, 54 predicted proteins | sample COGITO_mtgs_1005_FD_184791 | JGI IMG/M metagenome (GOLD analysis project Ga0209504, IMG submission 184791) | Pelagic marine microbial communities from North Sea - COGITO_mtgs_100511 (SPAdes) (version 2) | ecosystem: Environmental > Aquatic > Marine > Epipelagic ... | reverse complement strand
ACTTCAATGCGCGTTACTTGGCACTGCGCGAGCGAGGCAAGTGTGCAAAGGTTGCATTAGTCGCCTGTATGCGAGTGCTGGTGGTTCGATTGAATGCCATGATCCGCGACGATACCGAGTGGCGACAAACGACTGGTTAAGACAGTTGCTCCTACAAGCCGATGGCCGAACCAGCCTTGGCCGCGATGTTATTGGATTGACTGTGATCGCGGGCAATAACTGGGCGTCCCCCCCGCTCCTACAGCAGCACTTGGCGCCCTACCAACCGCCGCCTCCCCCGCCACCGCCGCCGCCACCTGACGAACCACCTCCAGATGAACCACCACCGCCCGACGAGCTGCTTGATGGTGGCGATGAGGCCAGCGCCGTGGCGCTGCTTAACCCGGCAGCCAGGGCGGTGCTCATCGCCAGCGGGGTGCTGAAGCTGCTGCGGCTGTGGTACCAATCGGGTTGATAGTCGCGCTGCGCCGGGTCGATCAGGCCGCTGGCCAGCGCTGCGCTAAAGCGTGCGCTCCATTTGTCTTCCACGCCCAGGGCCATGGCGTAGGGCAGGTGTTTTTCGTACAGCGCGATGCTCATCGCCGGGGCATTGCCGGCCAGGGCCAGGGCATCGCTTTCCGCCAGTTGCAGGTAGTCGCGATAGCCTTCCAGCTGATCAAGCAGGCGCCGCCCTTCAATCGATGGCGCCGGCAACAGGTAATAAAACAGCACCACCACCAGTACATACACGCAGAGCAGCAGCAAGGCCGGCACCGACGCCGCATCACTGAGCATCCACAGGCCAACCGGCACCGGCCAGACAAACATCAACCCCGCCAGACCCAGGCCGATCTGCTTGCCCAAACTGGGCTGATGCCAGGCCATGTACAGCACAAACAGCGACGGCACGCCAAAGCCCAGGGTGAACACCACACCGGCCAGGCCGACAGCCACATCGTCTTCGCTACGCGCGCCGGTCAGCACCATCACCAGGCAAGCGACCAGCGCCCACACCAGGCCCCAGGTCCAGATGCCGCGGTTATTGCTGAACCAGGCCTTGCCCTGGGTTTGCAACTGGGTTTTCAGCCCGGCCACGGCATCGGCCAGGCGCGGCTCGTAGTCGCTGCCAATCGCCAGGGCGATACCTTCCTTGTTGGCCGGAAACAGGCGCTTGCGCAGCTCGCGATCAGACTCGCTGAAGTCAGCCCGTTCACCCTTGCCACGGGCCAAGGTAAAACCGCCGCCACGCGGCTTGTCTTCAATATGCAGGTGCTTGCGGATGGCCATATCGGTGAGCCACACACTGAACGCCCGCGCGTCCTGATAGCGGCCCTTCAACCCGCGATGCCAGAGGTAGCCGGCCTGTACTGCGCTCATGCCCCGTGGGGCCTCGAACAGCGGAATGATCAGGCCCTTTTCAGGGTCACGGCCGACCCGGTCCCAGGCCCGCAGATAAAAAATCACCAGGCCGACCAGCAGCAGCGCGCCCAGGCACAGACCGAGGTTATCCAGTAGCAGAGAGCCCAGGCGCTGCGCTACACCCGGCCGCGCCACCAGGCCCGCCGGCCAATCCACGGCCACCGTCAGGCCGTGGTAGGCCGGCAAGGCTTCGGTGGTGGCCAGACGCAGGTAGTCGTCGCGCTGCTCAAGCACCTCGTAGGCCTGGCCCTGCTCACCGTCAGCGCCGGTATAGGCGGCCAGATCACCAATCCGCGCACCCGGCGGCAGCTTGACCTCGACCGAGGCCTGGAGAATCGGGAACACCCACTGATTACCGGTGACGTTCCAATACAGCTCGTCGCCATTGAAGTGATGCAACAGCTGTCGCTCAACCTGGTAACGCAGTTCGTACTGATAACGCCCCGGCTGCAGCAGATGGTCGGCCGAGCCGAGGTAATAGCGCACCCAGCTGCCGTTCTGTTCGACCCGCGCCCGCTCCGCCTGGCCATCGCGGCTCACCCCAAGCAGAGTGATCGGGCTGCTCTGCAACAGGCCCAGGGGCAAGCTGTAACTGACCGGAAGATCGCGGTAGATACCGCGCTTGATCTGCTCACCCTCGGCCTGCACGGTAATCCGTTCAGTCACCAGCAGGTTGCCGTCCGCCTGCACCTGCAGGGTCACGGCAAAGTCTTCGATTACCTCGGCTGCTGCGGCCCACAGCGGCAGCAGGCACAGGCTCAACAGGGCAAAACGCAGCACTCGCAGCATCTCAAAACTCCATTTTTGGCGACTGGGCGTCACGCGGGTCATCCAGGCTGAAGTACTCGGCCTGGGTAAAGGCAAAGGGCCGCGCCACCAGGTTGCTCGGTACCGACTCGACCAGCACATTCAGCTCGCGCACCGCGCCGTTGTAGTAACGCCGGGCCATCTGAATATGCTCCTCGACCTCGCTGATGTTGCGTTGCAGATCGAGAAACTGGCCGTCGGCCTTGAGCGCCGGGTAATCCTCGACCAGGGCAAACAGCTGGCGCAACTGAGTACCCAGATGCGCCTCCACCGGCGCGCGCTGGCCCAGCGGCGAATCCGCCAGCTGCACCGCACGCATGCGCTCCTGCACCAGTGCCTGCAGGGTGCCCTGCTCGTAACTCATGTACTGGCGCACGCACTCGACCAGCGCCGGAATCAGGCTGGCGCGACGCTTGAGCTGCACGTCGATACCGCTCCACGCCTCGGCCACCCGCGCGCGGTTGAATACCAGGCGGTTGTAGTAATAAATCGTCAAACCAGCGAGCGCCAACAGCAGCGCCAGCACCACCCAGAATCCCGCCCCTTGCATAGCTACTCCTTGATAAAAACCCGCTGATTGCCTGCGCTATCCGCCTACCACCTCACACCATAGCCGCCACCGACCGCGCCTGCCGGCACACCCGGTAACGCCAGCAAGGCGGACAGCACCCGGCAATCGCCGTATCCTCTAGTGCCTGTTACTGCGAGGCCACCCATGCAGATCGAGTTACTGGAGATCCGCGACCACCTGCAGCGCTTCCCGCCCTTCGATGCGCTGCCCGACGACAGCCTCGACGCCATCGCCCGGCAGGTCGAGGTGGCCTACTTCAAGGCCGGCACGGACATCCTCCTGTACGGCGCGGCGATTCACGAGTTGCACTATGTGCGCAGCGGCGCGGTGGAAATCTACCGGCGCAGCGGCGAGCTGTACAACCGCCTGAGCGAGGGCGACATCTTCGGCCAGGCCGGCCTGCTGCGCAGCAACAAGGTGCGCTTCCCGGCGCGGGCGATTGAAGACAGTCTGATCTACTTTATCCCCGCCACGCTGTTCGCCCAGCTGTGCGAAGAGCACGACGGCTTTGCCGAATTCGTCGAGGCCGAAGGCCAGTCGCGGCTGAAATCCGCAGTGGAAAGCCAGGGCCAGGCCAGCGAGCTGGTCCAGCTCAAGGTGCGCAAGCTGATCTCGCGCCCGCCGGTCTGCGTCAGCCTGGATACACCGGTGCAACAGGCCGCTCAGCTGATGACCGAGCAAAGCGTGTCCTCCCTGGTGATTGTCGATGGCGATGCGCCCGGCGCGGCGATGGTCGGCATCCTCACCGACCGTGACCTGCGCACCCGCGTACTCGCCGTGGGGCTGGCTAGCAGCGCGCCGATCAGCCAGGTGATGACCCCCGAGCCCTTCACCGTGCAGGCCGATGACAGCGTGTTCGACGCCATGCTGTGCATGCTGCGCCACAACATCCACCACTTGCCGGTGATGCAGCGACGCCGCCCCATCGGCCTGATCAGCCTGAGCGACATCATTCGCTACGAGTCGCAGAGCAGCCTGTACCTGGTCAACTCGATCTTCAACCAGCCGAATGTCGCCGGCCTGCAGAGCCTGCTGGCGGACCTGCGCGGCACCTTTGTGCGCATGGTCAACGAGCACGCCACCGCGCATATGGTCGGCAGCGCCATGGCCGGCATCGGCCGCGCCTTTACCCAGCGCCTGCTGGAACTGGCCGAGCAGAAACTCGGCCCGCCGCCGGTGCCCTACTGTTTTATGGTCGCCGGCTCCATGGCCCGCGACGAACAGCTGCTGGTCACCGATCAGGACAACGCCCTGGTGCTCGATGACAGCTTCGACCCAGCGCAGCACGACGCCTACTTCGCCGCCCTCGCCCAGTTCGTCAGCGACGGCCTGGCCGCCTGCGGCTACAGCTACTGCAAGGGCGGCATCATGGCCAGCAACGCCCAGTGGCGGCAGCCGCTGAGCGTCTGGCGCGGCTACTTCAACCAGTGGATCGACAAACCCAAGCCGCAAACCCTGCTGCACAGCTGCATCTTCTTCGACCTCGACGGCGTGTATGGCGAGATCGAACTGGTGGAAAACCTCAAGGACCTGCTCGCGCAGAAGGCCAGCAGCAACCCGGCCTTCCTCGCCGCCCTGGCGCGCAACGCCCTCAACCGCACACCGCCGCTGGGCTTCTTCCGCACCTTTGTGATGGAAACCGACGGCCAGCAGAAGAACATCATCAACCTCAAAGGCCGTGGCACCGCACCGCTCACCGACCTGATCCGCGTGCACGCCCTGGCCTGCGGCAGCAAGGCGCAGAACTCCCTGGAGCGTTTGGACGCCATCGGCAAAACCAAACTGCTGCAGCCAGAAGCCCTTAGCCAGCTGCGCTACGCCCTAGAATTTCTCAGCCTGGTCCGCGCCCGCCACCAGGCCATGGCCGCCGCCGACGGCGCACAGCCAAACAACTACATCGAGCCGGAAAAAGTCTCGGCCAGTGATCGGCACAATCTCAAGGAAGCCTTTCAGGTGATCAGCAACGCGCAGAAATTCCTGCGCTTTCGCTACCCCGCGCAGCCAGGCAAAAGCCTGTGACAACACCCGACACAGCACTGGACTGGGCCGCGCGCTTTGCCGAACTCGCCGCCAACGCCCGCGACCCACGCCTGCAAGCCTTCTATCAGGCCGGCTGCGTAGCCGCCGACACCCCGCTGGAGCAGGTGCCGCTGCTGGCCCTGGACGTGGAAACCACCGGCCTTGACGCCAACCAGCACGCCATCGTCAGCCTCGGCCTGCTGCCCTTCAACCTGCAACGCATCCGCTGCGGCGCGGCGCGCTACTGGGTGGTCAAACCTGCCAGCGAACTGAGCGGCGAGTCAGTGACCTTCCACCACATCACCCACTCGGATATCCGCCACGCCCCGCGCCTGGGGCAGATACTCGACGAGCTGCTGACCGCCATGGCCGGCAAGGTGATGGTGGTGCATTACCGCAATATCGAGCGCAGCTTTCTCGACCAGGCGCTGCGCCAGCAGCTGGGTGAGGGTCTGCAGTTCCCGGTGATCGACACCATGCAACTGGAAGCGCGCCTGTACCCCAAGCGTCAGCCGGGCTGGCTGGATCGTTTGTTGGGCCGCCAGCCGGTGTCGATCCGTTTGGCTGACAGCCGCCTGCGCTACAACCTGCCGATGTACCAGGCGCACCATGCGTTGACCGATGCGCTGGCAACGGCCGAGTTGCTGCAGGCGCAGGTGGCGACCCGGTATGCGGGGGATACGCCGGTGGGGGAATTGTGGAGTTGAGGCAGTTGCTGCGCAGCAACTCAGCCAGCAATGCAGCCACCTTGTGGGAGGGGCTTTAGCCGCGACATGACGCTTTGCTCCCCTCGCCCGTTTACGGGGCGAAAGCGGGAAAAGCGAAGCACTGCTTCGCCCGCTGAAGCGGCCTGAGCTCTGCGAAGGACTGGGGCGCAGAGCGGGGGCCGGGGGTGAGGGTGCTTTTGGTGTTCGGCATTACATCGCGTTTGCTGATGTTTCTGGTTGCGCCCCCTCGGGCGCGTCACTTTCTCTTGCTGCGCACAAGAGAAAGTAACCAAAGAGAATGCGCCCCTGCATCCGGGTTTCGCTTCGCTCAACTCCCCTCCCTCCGGTATTGCTCCGGGGGCCGGCGTACATGGGCCTTCCCTGGCCCATTACGCCTCTCGCCGCATCCATGCGGCTCGTCCCCCTACGCAACACCTACGCTCGGCCTCCTGACGGGGACTTGGCACACGGCTGATGTTTCTGTGGCTGACTGAAGAAAGGCCAAAGCGAAACCTGACCGAATTTGCGTTACCAGCCCTCACCATGGACAGCCTCAGCTCGAATGAATTAGCTTCTGGTTCAAGCCTGCCAGCATTTCGCCAGTAGCTCAGACTTTCCGTCCTCCTTGTAATGCTTATCTCTAGATGCTGTAGCTTTTTTACGAGCACCTTCTAGGCAGATAAAGGATTAGCCTGCGACAAGAAAGTTTACCCGACAGGCATATCGAAATACTTGCTGCATAATTATATTTAAACTCTCGGAGAGCACGCCTTGAGCAAAGAAAAATATCAAATATCCCGAAAATCAGATTTTATTGGATTTACAATATTATTACATGACTTGCAATGTTTTGATGAGGAACTGTCTAAGACGATTGAGGATGCTGATAGCCTTACTCAAAAAATGAGAAGCACTAGGAATGTATTTGTTTCTCTGCATAATCTTAAAGACTTAATAAATAGAACAAGAGTCGATGGCGGCCTACAATTCACCACTGACACGAGAAGATTAAAGCGAGAACTTGAATTCATAGCACATATTCGGAACAAAGGGGTTGGCCACCTTGATAGCGCGCTATTAGAAAGAGCCGCGCAGTGGGCGCCAGAGCTATTCCACGAAAACTCACACACGAACTCGAGTTACCTAGCATTCTTGTCATATAAGTCCGTGCTGGAGTCAACCATAAACTCTTATATAAACGAGGAGGGCGAACAGAAGATTTTTAATACGGAAATCGATTTTCTATATCCCCCGAACGCGGAGCAATTCTTTAACTTTCTATCCGACATCATAAAGCGATCAATCGCATGGCTCGAATCCGCACTAGAAATTATCAAATCAGAAATTAACTTGCACTCTGATGAGCAAATAAAAGAAATGGGCGTGATTGCAGGGAAAACAAATTTTAACCTTAAGATTGAGTCAAATTTTACATTCAGTGAGAGCGAGACAAAAGATAAGCTTGCCTCTGCAATAGAGATGATGCGAGAAATGGGAGCGAGTGAGGAAATAATTGCACTAGTACAAAAGATATAACAACTTTCTCAAGTTCACCCCAGCCGAAAAACTCAGCCTCTGCGGACAGCCCTCAGCTGCCTCGTAGCAAAACGTTAGGTCTCAAAATGCCCAGCCACAGCGAAGTCACAGTTAAAGAATTTCTGAAACTCTGCGATTGGCTTCTTCAGTCGTGGCAAATGAGAAAATATCTATTCGACGAGAACGCAGATTTAGAACTTTTGCAAGCCCCAAGGCATGCACACTTCTTTTACAGAATTCAAGAAACCTTCCAAGAAAGCTGGCTTCATCAATTAGCCAAGCTACATGACCCTGCGATTCAAGGCAGCAACATCAACCTATCCATCGAGTACATTATCGAATTCGGCAGCTGGGATAATGAATTTAAAAATAAGCTCTCATCTATAAAAACTAATATGGATGGATTATCAGAACCAGTCCGAACTGCAAGAAACAAGATTTTATCCCACAATGACCTAAAAATAATTCTTGGAAACAACGGGCCTTTGGGTAAGTTCAACACCGGTGAAGACAAAACATACTTCACTGCGTTAATTGAATTTTGCAATTTGGTAAGTCAGCAAGTCCTCAATGAGCCATTTGTCTACGATGATCTTGTCAGAAACGATGTATCAGGCTTCATGTCACAATTCAAAAGAGGGCAAACCTAATAACTGATTAAAACCGTTCACTTCACTCTCTGAGGCGGGCTAAGCTTAGCTCCTCAACCAAACGCTAGAAACCAAGCATGGAGAGCTAACAGTGACTATGAAACCATCGAAATTTGAGGCCACCTCATTAGCGGAGGTGAGCTTTAAAGACGTCAACCTGGAACTTGCCAACTTCACTGACGTTAACCTTGCAGGCTCGTCGTTCTCCGACGTTTCGTTAGCAGGGGCCACATTTCATAATGTCGACTTAAGCAACGTTGCAATCACTGACGCCAATCTAGATGGCATGCTGATCAACGGTATTCTTGTGACTGAATTGCTTCGCGTGTATGGCGCATAACAAGCCACATATGAGAGCGAGCGGGACTTTTGCCGTTCGCTTTTAGTTTTCCCAGTTCATTACCTCCAAACGTTCAGCCGCGCGCCAAATCCCCCGTCAGGAGGGTGAACAGAATCGTTGCGGAAGGGGTTGAGCGGCATGGATGCCGCGAGAGCCGCGATGGGCCAGGGATGGCCCTTCGCGGCGGGCCCCTGGAGCAATGATGGCGTGAACGTACCCTGCCGCAGGCAGGGCCGGATGCCGGGGCGTGTTTCTTTTGCTTACTTTTCTTTGCACGAGCAAAGAAAAGTGAGGCGCCCGAGGGGGCGCAACACAAGCCATCAGCGCACACGGTGTAATGCCGAACACCAAAGCATCGCGGCTAAAGCCCCTCCCACAGATGTGCCGAACAGCCAAAGCGCCCTCTCCCCCAACCCCTCTCCCGTAAAAACGGGCGAGGGGTGCAAAGCAAAGCATCGCGGCCATGGGCCTACGGGTGCCAACCGGCACAAACGCCGGGCATAAAAAAGCGCGCCCAAAGGCGCGCTCTTGTACTACCTACCAACAGCGGTCAACGCGGTTCGCTCATCAAGCCTTTGACGATCGAAATACAGCCCACCAACAGCACGATGGTAAACGGCAAGCCGGTCGACACCGCCATGGCCTGCAAGGCCACCAGCCCGCCGCCGAGCAGCAGGGCGATGGCGATGATGCCCTCGATAATCACCCAGAACACCCGCTGCGGCACCGGCGCGTTGACCTTGCCGCCAGCGGTGATGGTATCGATCACCAGCGAGCCGGAGTCCGACGAGGTGACGAAGAACACGATCACCAGCACGATGCCGATAAACGAACTGATCTCCGCCAACGGCAGTTCCGCCAGCATGGCAAACAGCTTCAGCTCCAGCGCGGCGTCCTGTACGCCGGTAAAGCCATCGCCGACCAGCTGACTGATGCCGGTGCCACCAAAGGCGGTCATCCACAGCACCGATACCAGCGACGGCACCAGCAGCACAGCAATCAGAAACTCGCGCACGGTGCGGCCACGGCTGACGCGGGCGATAAACATGCCCACGAACGGCGACCAGCTGATCCACCAGGCCCAGTAGAAGGCCGTCCAGCCTTGGCTGAAGTTGGCGTCTTCACGGCCGACCGGGTTGGCCAGCGCCGGCAGGTGTTGCAGGTACGCGCCGAGGTTGTCGAAGAAGCCAGTGAGGATGGCCAGGGTCGGCCCGGCGATGATGACGAACAGCAACAGCAGAATGGCCAGGCCCATGTTCAGCTCGGACAGGCGTTTGACGCCCTTGTCCAACCCCGCCAGCACCGACACCAGGGCGATGGCGGTGATGCCAATAATCAGCAGCACCTTGCTCGCGTCTGTGGCGGCGATGCCGAACAGTTTGTCCAGGCCAGCGGCGGCCTGTTCCGCACCCAGGCCCAGGGAGGTGGCCAGGCCGAACAGGGTGGCGAACACCGCGAGGATGTCGATGATATGCCCCGGCCAGCCCCATACGCGCTCACCGAGAATCGGGTAGAAGATCGAGCGGATCGACAGCGGCAGGCCTTTGTTGAAGGAGAACAGCGCCAGCGCCAAAGCGACGATGGCGTAGATCGCCCAGGGGTGCAGGCCCCAGTGGAAGATGGTCGCGGCCATGCCCAAGCGCGCAGCGGCTTCGGCATCACCGGCAGCGCCGGCCAGGGGCGCCCAGTCGGTGCGTATGCCGTCTTCACCGACGCTGACCCCGCCCATGGCCGCCGAGAAGTGCGACATCGGCTCAGCCACGCCGTAGAACATCAGGCCGATGCCCATACCGGCGGCGAACAGCATGGAGAACCAGCCAACGTAGCTGTAGTCCGCCGTGGCATCCATACCGCCAAGGCGCACCTTGCCCAGCGGCGAGACGATCAGGCCGAAGCAGAGCAGTACGAAGATGTTGGCCGAACCGAGGAAGAACCAGGCCAGGTGATGGGTGAGCCAGCCGCGCATGGCGCTGAACAACGGCTCTACATGGTTTTGCAGGGCCAGGGTCAGCACCACAAACAGCACGATGGTCAGTGCCGAAATGCTGAAAACTTTGCCGTGGATGTCGAGGGCGAAGGAGAACTGCCCTTTGATGTTGTCCTGACCGATGACGTAGTCGGTGTCGATCAGATTAGCCTCGCCCGAGGGGGCGGGGATGCCGTCCAGAATTGCCGCTTCTGGTTGCGGGGTCGTGTCAGACGAAGGGTCTTTTTCCATATGGAATGCTCCTTTGGCGTGTGGCACGCATTACGCGCACGAGGACGGGATTGCCCTACTCGTACAGCCGCCCAACCGGCAGCTGCGGGGTACAGGGTAACAGCCATAGCCCATGCGTGCAGGCGCAAAGCCAGTATTGGCGGCCATTGCAGCCCGTGACGGGGTGGTTATTTGCTCTGCCTGGTCAGTTTTTCTCGGCACTTGCCTCCCGCAGGGCGAGGCTATTAGCTATGGTTGGCCTATGGCCTGCTCGGGGTCGCTGTTCGAGATGTCGCTGATGAGAGCATTGCTGACACTGCTGGCCTGCCTGCCGTTTACCCTGGCCTCGCTGACACAGGCCGAGACCTTCAAGGTCGGGGTCGAGCTGCAGCCCTACTTGCCTTACTCCAACGTGCAGGATGGTCAATACCTGGGCTACGGCCGCGACCTGCTCGACGCCTTTGCCGCGCACCAGGGCCATGAATTTATCTACCAGCCGCTGCCGGTGCGGCGCCTGCTCAGCGACTTTCTCAGCGGCCGGGTGGATTTCAAATACCCGGACAACCCGCGCTGGAACGCCGACCTGAAACAAGGCTACAAGGTGCATTTCAGCCAGGCGGCCGCGCCGGCCATCGACGGCGTGCTGGTCAAGCCCGAGTTTCTCGGCAAGGGCAAACAGCGCCTACTGCGCCTCGGCACCCAGCGCGGCTTTACCCCATGGCCGTATCTGGATGAGATCGAGGCCGGCAAGATTCTGCTGATCCAGGCCAACCAGATCGATTCGCTGCTGGCCATGGCCATGAGCGACCGGGTCGACGGCGTTTACCTCAACCCGCAAGTGGTGCGCCACCAGCTCTACAACAGCGCGGAAAGCGGCCTGGTGTTCGACCCCAAACTGCCCTATCAGGATGACCACTACTTCCTTTCGAGCATCAACCACCCCGAAGTGATCGAACAGTTCGACGCCTTCCTCACCAGCCAGGCCGAGCTGGTGCAGACGCTAAAAGAACGCCACGGCATCAGTGATCCGCTGAACGGGCAGTGACCTCGGCTGCTTACTGCGGCTGCAAGCTGCCGCAATCCGCCGTCACCCAGCGTGCATGGCTTTGCATGCTGCTGCTCTGGCCATCGAAGATGCCGTTGACCGTTGACGTGAACTCCTTATCGCTGACAAAGCGCGTCTCGCCTTCGCCCTCGCCGTTGGGGCAGCTGAAGCGGAATTTCCACAGCTCGGCGCTGCGTTCGGTGACTTCATTGCTGCAGCCGGACTCGGGGTCTTGCATGGGGATCTGCTGAGCCTTGATCTGTGCCTCGCTCATGCAGATGCGCACGCCCTTGTCGCCTAGCTGCACGCCTTGCTGAGCCAGCATCTGCTCCATCATCTGGCGTTGTTCGGGCGGCAGGTTTTTCATCTGTTCGAGCATTTGCTCCATCCCCGGCACCGCCTGGCCGCCGACCTGCATATTGTTCGAGCTGATTTCCCAGAGGCCGGGCTGGATATCCACCGCGCTGGCCAGGGCGGGCAGCAGGCAGAGGCTGAGTAGCATGGAATTACGAAGGGCGCGGCGCATAAGCGGCTCCTGAAATAAGTGGGCGACCCTGCAAGCGTAGACCGCTGCATCCGCCCGTGCGCCTGATCGGTTATGCCGCGCCGGAGCATGCGACAGAGCATCTGCCGCTGCCGCGCGGCTAAGCCCGCCCGACCTTCGAAGGCCGGAATGTAGCCCGGATAAGCGCAGCGTAATCCGGGGCACCGCGATCCCGGATTGCGCCATGGCTTATCCGGGCTACAAAGGTTCGTCGTAGCAGCAGTGGGGGCGTCCAGGTGCTAACCCATCAATTGGCTGACGGGTCAGCCCCCTCTACGGGGTGACTTCCTCTTGATAGATACGCAGGCCACGCGCCTGGTAGTTGGCCAGGGCGCTGGGGTGATCAAGGCTGCAGGTATGCACCCAGACCTTGGTGGTGCCCGGCCAGGCCCAGGCGGATTGCAGCGCGTGAGTGAGCAGAGGGCCGCCGAAGCCCTGGCCGAAGAAGGCCTCAGCCAGGCCGAAATAGAGGATCTCCACCGCGCCGTCGGCATCGCGCAGCAGCTCGTAATAGCCGGCGATGGCGCCCTGGTGATAGGCCACCCAGGTGCGGTGATTGGCCTGTTCGATCAGCTCGCGCCACTGCGCGTCGGTCCAGCTGAGTTTGTCAGTCCACTGCCAGGGCTCGCCGACCAACTGGTAGAGAAAGCGGTTGAGCTGAAACTGCTTGAGCTCACATTCGACCACTCTCAAATCCGTTGGCATCGGCTTGGCGCGGATCTGCTCGGGGTGCTGCATATCCAGGTAATAGGTGATGATGTCGCCTTTCTCGCTCATGCCGTCTTCCGCCGCTCTGGTAAGGCCATCTAGCCCATGAAAAAACGCAGGCTAATGACCCGCGATGGGTTCGGCAATCCTGTTCGCAAGGTAAGTTGGGTCGGGGCTCGTAGCCAGAGGAGCGCAGCGACGAAGCCCAACACGTCCAGCCACCCATGTTGGGCTTCGCTGCGCTCAACACCAACCTACACATGAACAAAACCCCCACCGGCTACGCCAAATGGGGGTTCTCCTCTACAACAACCAAGGCTTGTGGCCCGGGAGCAGACGCAGCCTTAGCCGTCGTCCTGGCCTGCCGCCGAGGCGGCCGGGGAGCTTTGCTCACAGCTCCAGAGTTCCAACGCCGGCTGGGTCGCTTGTGGCGGGCCGAGCCATTCACTCATCGAGTGGCAACGCTGGTTGAAACACAGTTGGTAATCCCCTGCCTCGGGGGTTCGCCCCAAACGCAGTGGTTGCAAGGGTGGTAGCTGACGCTGGTAATGCCAGCTGCCCTCGCGCAGTTCGGCGCCGTCTGGAATCTCCATACCGGCCCCGGAACCCTTGACCCGCGCTTCGCCGAGGAGCAAGCCCTCAGGCGTGACGCGGTAATCCTCTTCCCAACGAATCTTCTCGATGGTGTGTGTCCAGGCCAGGGTAAAGCTGGGTGTGGGCACTTCTGCCCACACCGCGCCAGCTAAACCCAGACACAGGCCAATCACGCTGCCGATACCTGGGCGCGATGCGCGCGCCAGAAGTGCTGGGCGATAAACAGCGCCGCCAGGGCGAAGCCGATCTCGTCACTCATGGGTGTGGCCAGAATCAGGCTGGCGCCAGCGGCAAAGCCCAGCGCGCGCTCCCACCAAGGCATCTTGGCCTGCAGATAGCCGGTAAAGATTGCACCCCAGATACCTATCGCCAACGCCGCCTTGGCCACCACATACAGCGTGGCCAACAGGCTGTCGCCCTGCAGCATCAGCGCCGGCTCGTACACCGCCATAAAGGGCACGATAAACCCAGCCACGGCGATGCGAATTGCCCACAGGCTGATCTTCAGGCCGCTCTCCTTGGCAATCGGTGCGGCCGCGAAACAGGCCAGCGCCACCGGCGGCGTAAGGTCGGCCATGATGCCGAAATAGAACACGAACATATGTGACACGATCAGCGGCACGCCCAGCTCCAGCAGCGCCGGCGCAGCAATCGAGCTGGTGATGATGTAGTTAGGAATGGTCGGGATGCCCATGCCCAGCACCAGGCAGGTGAGCATGGTAAGGATCAGCGAAAGGAACAGGTTGTCCTGGCCGATGGCGAGGATATAGCCGGCGAAGGTCGAGGCCACCCCGGTCAGCGAGACCACGCCGATAATCACCCCGACCAGGGCGCAGGCAATGCCCACCGGCACGGCGTGCCGTGCACCTTCCACCAGTGCGTGCAGGCAGATCCGCAACGTGTCGCGGCCACCTTTGATAAACCAGCACACCGCCACCAGCAGCGCGACCACGCCGAACACCACACCGATGCCGAGCTGGAAGAAGCCGGCGCAGAGCACGCCCAGGGCGATCCAGAAGGCGAAGCGCATGATCTTGGACGACACCCGCAGGATGATCGCCGAGCCGAGAATCACGATGGCCGTCAGTGCAAGACCGACCATCCCGGAGAACAGCGGCGTGCGCCCGGAGAACAGCAGGTAGATCAGGATGAACAGCGGAATCAGCAAGTACCAGCGCTGCTTCACCGCCGCCCAGGGATTGGGGCATTGGTCTTTCGGCAGGCCGCGCAGGTTGGCGCGCTTGGCTTCCAGGTGAACCATCCAGAACACCGAGCCGAAGTACAGCAGCGCCGGGATCAACGCGGCCTTGGCCACCTCAAAGAACGGTACGTTGATCGTCTCGGCCATGATAAAGGCCACGGCGCCCATGATCGGCGGCATGATCTGGCTGCCCATCGACGAGGTCGCCTCGACGCCGCCAGCAAACGCCGGCTTGTAGCCAAAGCGCTTCATCAGCGGGATGGTGAACTGGCCGGTGGTGACCACGTTGGCCACACCCGAACCGGTGATGGTGCCCATCAGCGCCGACGACACCACCGAGACCTTGGCCGGGCCGCCGAGTTTGTGGCCGAACAGGCCCATGGCGAAATCGGTGAACAGCTTGATCATCCCGGCCTGTTCGAGGAACGCGCCGAACAGGATAAACAGGAAGATATAGGTGGCCGATACATAGGTCGGCGTGCCGTACAGCCCCTCGGTGCCGAAGGCCAGCTGGTTGACGATCTGGTCGATGGCGTAGCCACGGTGCATCAGATCGCCCGGCAGGTACTGGCCGAACAAGCCGTAGACCAGAAACAGCGCGCAGATCAGCGGCAGGGCAATGCCCATCACCCGCCGCGCAGCCTCGAACACCAGGACGATCAGCAGCAGACCGACGACCATATCGCTCTGGGTCAGATCACCGGAGCGCTGAATCAGATCGGCTTCGAAATACCACTGGTAGAACGCCGTGGCCATGCCGGCCAGGCCCAGTAGCCAGGCCAGCGGCTGCCATGGCTGATCTTTGCCACGGGCGGGAAAACAGAGAAACACCACCAGCAGCAGAAAGCCCACATGCACGGCACGCAGAATCTGGCTGGAGACCGGATGGAAGGCCGCGGTGATGATTTGGAAGATGGAGAACAGCAGCGCGACATAAAACAGCGCTTTTGGCCAATCGCTGGGACTGCCGGCGAGGCCTTGGTTTTGCTCACTCATGAAGGTCACACCCTCGTTACAACGTCGATAGCACAAGAGTCGCCAACAAAACCTGCCGTGCGTGCACGCCGGTTTTATTCGTAGCTCTAGAAATAGGGCGGCCTGGGTAGGATGGGTTGAGCGAAGCGATACCCATGCTGTATAGGCACTCGCCTTCGAGATCGCTTGATGGGTTACGCCGCTGCGCGGCTAACCCATCCTACGACCGTCTGTGCTCAACCCATGCTACCCAGCCAACCCTTCAGCAGCCTTACAGTGCGCCGGCTTCTTTGTAGAAGCGCTCGGCACCCGGATGCAGCGGGATCGGCAGATCCTTGGCGGCACCTTCCAGCTTGATGTCCTTGGCCGCCGAGTGGGCGTTGCCCAGGCGCTCGAGGTTGTCGAACATCAGCTTGGTCATCTGGTAGGCCACTTCATCGGACACGCCTTCGTGGCTGACCAGGATGTTGTTGATCGCCACGGTCGCGACATCGCTGTCCTGACCGTCATAAGTGCCGGCCGGGATCGAGGCAGCCTGGTAGGCGGCGTTATCGATCTTCGCGGTAACGTCGGCCGGGATGGCGACGAAGGTGATCGGCAGGGTTGCGGCCAGGTCGCGAATCGCCGCCATGCCCAGGCCCGAGGACTGCAGGGTGGCATCCAACTGACGGTTCTTGATCAGCTCAACCGACTCGGCGTACGGCAGAAACTCCACCTTGCCCATGTCTTCATAGCTCAGGCCGGCGGCCTTGAAGATGGCGCGGGCGTTCAGCTCGGTGCCGGATTTCGGCGCGCCAACGGAGATGCGCTTGCCTTTCAGGTCGGCCAGGGTGGTGATGCCGGATTCCTTGCTGGCAACGATCTGGATGTAGTTCGGGTAAGTGCCGGCAATCGCCCGCAGTTTTTTCAGCGGGGCTTTGAAGCCGGCGTCTTCCACGCCATTCCAGGCATCGGCAACCGAGTCACCGAGGGCGAAAGCCAGCTCGCCGCGACCGGCTTGCAGCAGGTTGAGGTTTTCCACCGAGGCCTTGGTGGCCTGCACCGAGGTCTTCGCACCTTCGATGCCGTTGCTGTACAGCTGCGACAGGCCTACGCCGATTGGGTAGTACACCCCACTGGTGCCCCCGGTCAGCACGTTGATAAAGGTCGGGGCGGCGAGTACCGCAGTGCTTGCGGTAAAGGCTGCGGCAGCAGCAAACAGGCTGAAACGTTTGGTCATTCGCATGGAAGAATCTCCGTCGTTGTTATGGCTTTATGCAGAGGTTTTCACTGTAGACGCTGCGCGCCACCCAGGCGGCGGTGCAGCGCCGGGACTAACGCAATGGCGAAAAGGAGCAGAGGCTCACGCGCGGCCTGAGCCGAGCGCACAAGAGATGGGCAGTTGATTCCGGACGCGACGAGCGCGCAGATGCTGCGGGGCAGTGCATGGGATTCACCTCTTGTCTTTCTTATCGATGGCGAGGCAATCGAGTGCCTGGCTGACAAGAGCTATAGCAGATGCCGTGCCAGCGAAAGAAAAGCCCGTGCTAGAGCCTTTGTGTTGAGCTATACGGCCGTCCCACCCGTCGCAACAAGCGGAAATCCGCCAGTGCAAAAACCGGGATAAGCGAAATTCCGCCGAGGCCTGCACCGTAGCCCGGATAAGCGCAGCGCAATCCGGGGCCGCGACCCCGGATTGCGCCAAGGCTTATTCGGGCTACGAGCGTTCAGCGTAGGGTGGATGACGCTTCACCCATCCACCAACTGCCATGGTGGATGAAAACAGCGTCAGCTACGCGCCCCGATCCACCCTACACAGCTGTTGTAGCCCGGATGCAATCCGGGGCATTGATGGCGGCCATAGGCGTCCCGGATTGCATCCGGGCTACGACTTTAATCCTCGTCGCTGCTGCCGGCCGGCCGATAGCTGCTGCGTTGCAAGCCGTGGCGCTGCATCTTCTCGTTGAGGGTGCGACGCGGCAGCTGCAGCAGCGCCATCACCTCGGCGATATTGCCCTGGCAGTGCTGCAAGGCGCGGTGCAGGCATTGCGCCTCGAAAGCCTCCATCTGCTCGGCCAGCGATTGCTGCGGCAGACCATCGCCACTCTCCACCCCACCACTCAAGCCCAGGGCATGGCGTTCGGCGGCGTTGATCAGCTCGCGCACGTTGCCCGGCCAGTCATGCCCGAGCAGCCGGGTCAGCTCGCTGGGCGGCAGGCTCGGCGTCTCGCGGCCATGACGTTGTGCGGCCTGGTTGGCGAAGTGCTCGAACAGCAGCGGAATATCTTCCCGACGCTCGCGCAGCGGCGGAATGCGCAGGGTGGCGACGTTCAGCCGGTAGTAGAGGTCTTCACGGAAACGCCCGGCCTTGACCTCGTCGAGCAGGTCTGGCTTGACCGCGCTGATCACCCGCAAATCGACCTGAATGCTGCGGTTGGAACCGAGGCGCTCCAGGGTTTTCTCCTGCAACACGCGCAGCAGCTTGACCTGCTGGGCCAGCGGCAGGCTTTCCACCTCATCGAGAAACAGCGTGCCGCCATCGGCATGCTCGATGCGGCCGATGCGCTTGCCCTGGGCGCCGGTAAAGGCGCCGCTTTCATGGCCGAACAGCTCGCTCTCGAACAGGTGCTCGGGAATCGCCGCGCAGTTCAGCGCGACAAACGGCTTGCCGGCGCGGTTGCTGAAATCATGCAGGCAGCGCGCAACCCGCTCCTTGCCGCTGCCGGTGTCGCCGCGCAGGAGGATATTTACCGAAGTGCCGGCCAGTTCAAGGATCTGCCGGCGCAGGGTTTCCATCGGCTTTGATACGCCAAGCAGCTGCGCCTCGATATGGTCCTTGAGGGCGAACTGCTGACGCAGCTGGCGGTTCTCACAAACCAGGCGACGCTTGTCCAAGGCGCGGCGCACGCTGTCGAGCAGGCGTTCGGGGGTAAAGGGCTTTTCGATAAAGTCGTAGGCGCCCTGGCGCAGCGCCTGCACCGCCATCGGCACATCGCCATGCCCGGTAATCAGAATCACCGGCAGGTCGCGGTCGCGCTCCAGCACGCTGTCGAGCAGCTGCAGGCCATCGATGCCGGGCATGCGCACATCGCTGATGATGATGCCGGGGTAGTCACGCTCGACCAGCGCCAACGCGGCCTGCGCCGTGGCGCAGCTGTGCACGCGGAAACCGGACAGCTCAAGCCACTGCTGCACCGCCTCGCGGATGGCTGCTTCGTCGTCGACGACTATCACTTGCCCGGTCATATCACCTCCTGATCAATCGGCGGCAGTGTAATGCCTTGGTATTTTGTAGGGTGGATCGGGGCGCGAAGCTGGCGCTTCACCCATCCACCGTGATGAGCCAGTGGTGGATGTAAAGAGCGACATCCACCCTACGGGTTTAGTGCGGCCGGCAGACGCAGGGTAAACACCGCACCCTGCTCGCCATTGGCCGCCTCCAAGCTACCGCCCAGTTCACGAACAATGCCGTAGGACACCGCCAGGCCGAGGCCCAGCCCGGCACCCACCGGCTTGGTGGTAAAGAACGGCTCGAACACATGGCCCAGTGCTTCGCTGGCAATGCCGCCGCCGCTGTCGGCGATACTCAGCAGGCACTGCTCGGCCTGCCGTTCGATACGAATCTGCAGCTGCCGCAACTCGCTGGAGGCCATGGCATCCAGGGCGTTATTCAGCAGATTGAGCAGTACCTGTTCCAGGCGAATGGCATCGCCCAGCACACGCGCCTCCAGGTCGATCTCGCTGTGCAGCTGCACCTGTTCGCTGCGCAGGCGCGGCGCCAGCAGTTGCAGCGCCTGCTCCAGCACATCGCTCAAACGCAGACGCTCACTCAGGCCGGCTGGGCTTTTGCGGGCAAAGGTTTTCAGGTGACCGGTGAGCCCAGCGATGCGTTGCAGCAGGCCATCGATACGCTGCAGCCCTTCGCGCACATCGTCCTGACGACCGCTATCGAGCAACAGGCGCAAGCTACCGAGCTGCATTTGCATGGCAGTCAGCGGCTGGTTGATTTCATGGGCCATGGCCGCCGACATCTGCCCCAGCGCTGCCATCTTCGCCGCGTGCACCAGGCCTTCCTGGGCCTCGCGCAGTTCGGCGGTGCGCAGCGCCACCTCAAGCTCCAGACGCTCACGAATACCGGCCTGCAAACGCTGGGTCTTGCGCCGCTGGGCCAGGTAGAGCAGCAGAAACGCCAGGGTCATCCACACCCCGGCGGCGGCCAGGCGGTAGCTGCGCACGCTGTCGACCAGGGTTTTCGGCTCGTGCAACAGGTGCAGGGTCCAGCCTTCATCGCCGAGATCCTGGCGCTGCCAGAGATAATCACGCGGGCCGTCCGGCCCCTCAACCCGGCGCCACTGGCTGTCGCTGTCGATCTGCCGGCGCAGCGTGCTGGCCAGCGGCTGCAGCGCCTGTTCGGCGTATTTGCGCACCTCCACCAGCTCGGCGCGGGCCTGCTCGCTCAAGCTATCGAGGGCGAGAAAACGCCAGGCCGGACGGTTGCTGAGGATCACCACCGAGTAGCTGTCGGCCACCAGCAGCACGCCGGGCTGGCTGGCCCATTCGCGCTGCAACTCTTCCAGCTCCAGCTTGACCACCAGCACGCCGAGCACCGTGCCGTCGTCATCGCGCACCGCATGAGAGAGGAAATAACCGGGGATGCCGGTGGTCACGCCCACGGCAAAATAGCGCCCGGAGGACTGGCGCACGGCATCCTGAAAATACGGGCGAAAGGCGTAGTTGTTGCCGACAAAACTGCTCCAGTCGCGCCAGTTACTGGCCACCAGGGTTTCGCCTTGGTCGTTGAGCAGATACAGCACATTGGAGCCGGCGGCGCTGTTGAGCTGCTCCAGGCGCTCGTTGAGCTTGCTGCGCAGCAGGCTGTCGGTCGGCGCACGCAGCAGCGACTTGATATCGCTGTCCAGCGCCAGTACCTCGGGCACCGAACGGAAGCGTTCAACCAGGGTGTGGATCGACTGCGCATACAGCTGCAACTGCCCACGCGCCTCCACGCTGCGCTCCTGCCAGGCGCGCTGCTCGGCATAACGCCCGGCCAGCCAGATGCTCGCCAGCAGCCCGAGCAGAATCAGCAGGACGATCAGGGCAACGCGGTAACGCAGCAGAAAGGCAGACATGCGCGGCTCGCAACGGGGCGGAGCCGGCATGGTAAGGCAAAACGCCTACCGCGATCAGGCCGGATAGACGCGTTGCAACAGCCCGTCCGCCAGCCACTGACGCAACCAGCTCACCGCCTGCACTGGCGCCTGTTCGCCCAGGTGTGCCAGCTCGCCGCACAGCTCGGCGAAGTTCCAGCCGTGCACGGCCATGCCCTGCAACGCTGCGGCTTCATCAGCCGCCAGGCTGCGGTAACGGGTAATCAGCTGATCGCGCCAGATCACGCAGGTCTCTGGCGCAACCAGTGGCTGGCTGCCAGGGAAGTCACCCTGCTCCTTGCACGCGCGCCAGAGCGCCAGGCTGTTATGCCGACAAACCAGCCACTGCACGCTCGGCAGCAGGCATACCTGCAGATTCGGCCAGTCTTCGGCGGGCAGTTCGGCCATCTGCGTCAGGCTCAGGGGCGCGGCGTCGACGGCATCAAAAGCCAAAGTAAACGCCCATTCCAGCCGCGCCAGTTCGCTGAGCGGCGCGGCCTGTGCGGGAATCAGGTAGCCGTCGATAAAGTCAGCCAGCTTTGCGCCTATCCAGCGCAGGCTGAAATGCTGCGAGGGGTGCGCGCCGAGATAGGCCAGGGCCAGGGCATCGAATTCCTCATCACCGAGCCAGCCATGCACCGCCGGATAGTCACCACGCAAGGCTTCCAGCAGGCGCGCGCGGTAGGCGTTGTGGTAAATCGCCAGGCCCTGTTCGGCACTCAGCGCCGCACTACCCAGCAGACTGGCCTGCAGCGCCGGATTGGGCTGGGCATCAGGGTTGAGCAGGTAGGCCTGCACCTGCGCCTGCCAGTCACTCAGGCGCATTGCGGTGAGCCTTGCAGCGCCTGGGCGGCGAACCGGCGCGCGGTATTCAGCTCGTCGAGCAGCACATCCAGATCGGGAAAATGATCGTCACGCTCCAGCAGCGTGGACACCGGGCCGAGGTGCTGCAGAGTGCGTTGATAGAGCTGCCAGACCGGATCACTGACCGGCTGATCATGGGTGTCGATCAGGTAGCTGCCGTAATCGCTGTGGCCGGCCAGGTGCAGCTGACGGATGCGCTGCTTGGGCAGGCTGCTGATAAAGGTCCAGGCATCGAAACCATGGTTGCGCGCGCTGACGTAGACATTGTTGACGTCCAGCAACAGCTCGCAGCCGCTCAACTCGCTGAGTGCGGCGAGGAACTGCCATTCACTGAATTGATCATCGGCGCAGCGCAGGTAGCTGGAAACGTTTTCCAACACCAGCGGCCGTTCGATCACGTCCTGTACCTGGCGCACGCGCGCAGCCACATGCTGCAGGCTCTCTTCGGTATAAGGCAGCGGCAGCAGGTCGTGCAGCTGGTGGGCATTGCCCCGGCTCCAGCACAGGTGATCGGAGATCCACGCTGGCTGCACGCGCGCGGCGAGGTGTTTGAGCTGACGCAGGTAGTCGCGGTCCAGCTCATGCGGGCCGCCAATCGACAGCGACACGCCATGCATCACCAGGGGGTACTGCTCGCCGATGGCATCGAGAAAGTAGAGGGCTTTGCCGCCCGCTACCAGGTAATTTTCCGAGACGATCTCGAACCAGTCGATAGCCGGCTGCTGTTCGAGAATGGCTTGGTAATAGGTGCTGCGCAGGCCCAGGCCAAAGCCCAGATTGCCGCGTTGAGCATTCATCGCTCGCTCCTTGCAGGGTGATGCGGGGCAACCGCGCGGCGGCCGCCCCGGCTCACTTACTCGCCGACAGTACCGCCTGCAGCATCGCACTCGGCCTGGGTCATGGCCTTGAAGCCGTGGCCTTTGCAGACAGCCTGACCTTTGCAGCTGTTTTCGGCGGTCTTGCAGTCATTCTGGCCTTTGCAAGACGTGACGCCGTAGCAGTGCACCTTGGCTTCTTCAGCCGCAACGACAGTGCCGGACATGCCGGCGAACATGGCAGCAGCAGCGAAGGCGATGGCGGCACCAGTAGCAGCGGTGGATTTCATGGTCATGTGCGTATCCTCGGGTGATCTGGGTTGGCCGGACGAAAGGGGTTTTGTGTGCCGGCATTCAACTAGAGCGACGAGACGAACAGGCGTTACAGCGGCGCTGAAAAAAACTTCAGTTGTTCAGCGCCGACGCAGCAAAAGCACGAAAAACACCCCACCAATTGCCGCCGTGGCGATGCCGATGGGCAGGTCCTGCGGGGCCAGCAGGGTGCGCGCGGCGACATCCACCCAGACCAGAAACAGTGCGCCAAGCAAGGCGCTGACCGGCAGCAGGCGGCGGTGTTCGGCGCCCACCAGAAAGCGCGCGACATGCGGCAGGATCAGCCCGACAAAACCGATGGCACCGCTTAGCGACACCAGCACCCCGGTCAGCAGCGAAGCGCAGACAAACACCAGCAAACGCACCCGACGTGGTTCCAGGCCCAGGCTGACCGCGCTGTGTTCGCCAGCCATCAGCGCATTCAGCGCCCGCGCCAAACCGAGCAACAGCAGCAGGGCCAGCGCCAGGCACAACGCCGGCAGCCAGAGCAGTTCCCAGCGCGCCAGACCGAGGCCGCCGAGCATCCAGAAGATCACCGAACTGGCGGCATGGTGATCGCCGAGAAACAGCAGCAGGTTGCTCGCCGCCATCATCACAAACGACACCGCCACCCCGGCCAGCAGCAGGCGGTCGCTCTCCAGCCGGCCGCCGCGACTGGCAATCGCCAGCACCAGCAGCATGCTCGCCAGCGCGCCGACAAAGGCTGCCAACGGCAGGCTAAGCAGGCCGATAAATTCACCGAGATACAGCACCACAATCACCGCGCCGAGCGCCGCGCCGGAACTGACGCCAAGCAGGTGCGGGTCGGCCAGCGGGTTGCGCGTCACCGCCTGCAGCGCCGTGCCGACCAGCGCCAGCCCGGCCCCCACCAGCGCACCGAGCACCACCCGAGGCGCGCGAATCAGCCAGACGATGCTGTCCTGAGCGCTGCTCACCGCCTGCGCCGGCTGCAGCTCAAACAGGCGATGGCCGAGGATCTCCAGCACACTCGGCAAGGGCACCGGCGCGGCGCCAAAACCTAAGGACGCGGCGCAGGACAAGGCCAACGCCAAGGCCAGCACCAGCAGCAACAGGCGGTAGGCGCGCGGGCTGCGGATCATTGGCCGAACGCCTGCGGGTGCAGCGCGGCGGCCAGGGTTTCGATGGCGGCGGCGTTATCCAGGCTCGGCGTTACCGCCAGGTACGGCAGCACCACAAAGCGCTGTTCACGGATCGCCGTCAGCCCCTGCAAGGCCGGATGCTGCAGCAGAAAATCACGCTTCTGCGCCGCGCTGCGCTCGCCGTAATCGACGATCAGAATCACCTCGGGGTCGCTGCTGATCACCGCTTCCCAGCCGACGCGCACCCAACTCGCGGCTAGCTCATCCATCACATTGCGCCCGCCAGCGGCTTCGATCAGCGCCTGTGGCATGGCCAGGCGGCCGGCGGTAAAAGGGCTTTCCTCGCCGCTGTCGTAGAGAAATACCCGTGGCGCCGAGCCGCTGTCGGCCAGGCGCGCACGCACCGCCGCCACCCGTTGCTGCATGCCCTGCACCAGCGCCTCGGCGCGCGGCTCAACGGCGAAGATGCGCCCGAGGTTGTGCAGGTCGTTGTAGACATCCTCCAGGCTGGCCACCCGCCGTGGCATCACGTGGGCGCAGGACTCGCTCAGCTCGTATACCGGAATGCCGAACCGCGCGAGGCTCGCCGGGGTAACCTCACCACCGACGCGCATGCCGTAATTCCAGCCGGCGAAGAAGAAATCCGCCTCGGCGTTGAGCAGGTTTTCCAGCGACGGGTGCCGCGCGGCCAGCTCGGGCAAGTCGGCCAGCTGCGCCATCAGCTCGGGGTTGGGGGTTTTCCAGGCGCTGATGCCGCTGTAACCGACCATCCGCGATTTCAGCCCGAGAGCCAGGAGCATGCCGGTCAGGTTGATGTCCTGACTGACCGCGCGCTGCGGCGGTTGCGCGATGGTCAGCTGGCGGTCGCAGCTGGTGACGGTAACCGCCTGAGCGGACAGGGCGGCGCCCAGCAGCGGCAGACACAGGACGTGACGCAGAAAACGCTTCATGGATTGATCCAGGTAATACGCGGGTGCCCCGCGAGGGGATGACAGTCGACCAGCGCCTGCACGCCATACACCTCGGCCAGCAGCGCTTCAGTCAGCACCTCAGTCGGGGTGCCGCTGGCCACCACGCGGCCGTGGTCGAGCACATACAAGCGGTCGCAGAAGGCCGCCGCCAAATTGAGGTCATGGAAGCTGGCCAGGGTCGCCAGGCCGAGGGTTTTGATCAGCCGCAACAGCTCCAGCTGATAACGCGGGTCGAGGTGGTTGGTCGGCTCGTCGAGGATCAGCAGCGTCGGTTGCTGCACCAGCGCGCGGGCCAGCAGCACGCGCTGCTTCTCGCCGCCGGAGAGATGGGCGAAAGCCTGGCGCTTGTGCGTGCTCAGGCCCACCCGCACCAGGGCCTGCTCGACCAGGGCAACATCGGCCTGATCATCGCCATCGAACAGGCCCTTGTGCGGCGTGCGGCCCATGGCGGCGACTTCGGCCACGGTCAGGCCGAAGTCCTGGGGAAACTCCTGCAGCACCACCGCCACCCGCTGCGCACACCAGCGCGGCGAGCGGCTCCACAGCGCTTCGCCGTCCAGCTCGACACGGCCCTGATCGGGCCGCTGAAAGCGGTAGGCGCAGCGCAGCAGGCTGGTCTTGCCGCTGCCGTTGGGGCCGAGCAGACCGACCAGCTGGCCGTCTCCCACCGCCAGATCGATACCGTCGAGCAAGGCCTGCTCACCATTGGGCGACCAGGCCAGCTCGCTGATCTGCAAACGCGGCATCAGAAACGGTAATCGGCAGTGACGAACACCGAACGCGGCGCGCCCAGGTACCACTGCTGGCCATCGCTGCTGCCGGTGGTGGCGTACTGGCGGTCGAACAGGTTGTTCAGCTCCAGGCCCAGGCGCACATCCGCCTGCACCTGCCAGCCGATAGTGGCATCAACCACGGTGTAGCTCGGCAGCGTCACGTTGTTCGCCGTGTCGGCGTAGCGCGCATCGACATAACGCGCGCCGATACCGGCCTGCACCTGCTCGCTCAGCGCTTTGCTCAGCCACAGGTTGGCGGTGCGCCGTGGCACATTAGTCGGCCGATTGCCGCTGCGATCACCCCCGGCTTCGCGGAAGTCGTCGTACTCGGCACGCACCCACGCGGCGTTGGCCGACACCTGCCAACCCTGGCCCAGCGCCAGCTCCAGAGTGGCTTCCAGACCGTCGGAAGACTGCTGGCCGATCTGCTCGGTCGGCGCGGTCGGGGTGGCGCGGCTGAGCAGCTTCTCCTTGACGATGTGGTAAGCGGCCAACGTCCATTCGCCCTGGCCGTTCCAGAACGCCTGCTTAAGGCCGATTTCGGTTTGCTTGGCCTCGCTCAGGTCGAACTGCTGCTGGGTCGGATTGAGCGTCAGCAGGTTGCTCACGCCCTCGGTGCTGGTGGCGTACTGGCCGTACAGCGACAGCTCGGGCGTAACCTCGAAGACCAACCCGGCGCGCCAGTTATCGCCCGTCAGGCTGCGGTCGGCGCTGCTGTCGGTCAGCAGGTTGTCGCGCTGGATATGCACTTGATCGCGGCGCACGCCGCTGACCAGCGACAGGCGCTCAGTCAGCTGGGTGCGGTTCTCGGCGAACAGCGAGAACTGCCGCGCCAGGTTGCGCTCGCGCGGCCCATAACCCAGTGGATCGATGCTCTGGTACTGACCGCCACCGCTGCCGGCGAGCGGCACGCTGTCGCTGAACTCATCCAAAGGGTCGCTGGCAAAGTCATGCTGACGGGCGAAGTGGATGCGGTTGTAGTCCACGCCCACCACGCTGCGGCTCTCCAGACCGAACAGGGCGTGATCCAGGGTGAAGGTCTGACGGTCGCCGACCTGCTCCTGGGTGTGCTTGATCTCGTAAAAATCGCTGCGTTTGACCTGATCACCCGGCTGCCAGCGGTAGGACTCGGCATTGCGCCAGTAGCGCTGGGTTTTGATGTAGTAGAGCTGGTTGCTGGCGGTCAGGGCGTCGTTGATCCGCCAGTCGCTGACCAGTCGGGTGATCTGGTCGTTGTAGCGAACCTCGGCGTTCTCGACGTTGTAATTGCGCTCGCGCAGGCTCTCGCGGTACTTGCCGGCGACCAGCGGTGTGCCCAGGTAGCGCTGCGGGTCCTGATCGCCCCGATCATGGGACAGGGTAAAGCTCAGCGCATCGCTGGCATCCCAGCGCAGTGCTGCGCTTATCGCCTGGCTCTGCGACTCGCCATCATCGACCCAGCCATTGCTGGCCTGCTGATTGAGGTTGAGCCGGTAGCTCAGCGTATCGCTCAGCGAGCCGCCGCTGTCCAGTGCGGCCTGGCGGCGGTCGTCGCTGCCGTAGCCGAGGCGCAGCTGGTTGCTGATGGCGCCGCTAAACGGCTTTTTCGGCACCACGTTGATCACCGCGCCCGTCGCGCCTTCGCCGTAGAGCACCGAAGCCGGGCCGCGCAGCACGTCAACGCGCTCCACCGACCAGGTGTCGACCGGGAAGGTCACGGTGCCGGCCCCGACATACTGGCGGGTGCCGTCGTACAGCTGCATGACGGCCGAGTGCCCGGTAAAGCCGCGTGCCGACAGCGCGGTGCTGCCGTTGCCGGGGCTGCCGATGCTGCTGATGCCAGGGGTGCGGGTGACCGCGTCCTGCACGCTGAGGTTGTTGCGCCCGCGCACCTGCGCGCCGCTCAGGCTGCTGGTGCTGGCCGGGGTTTGCAGGGCCGTCAGGCCCAGGCGCGAACCGCTGCTGGTGGGCGTATGCAGATCGCTTGCGCCCTCCGCAGCAACCTTGGCCTGCACGGTCGTGGCCGGCAGATTGACTGGAGATTCGCCCGCCACAGCCGTACCGGCCAGGCACAGGGCAAGGGAAACAAAGAGTTGAGACAGGGGATAGCGCGCCATGATGCTTCCATCGCAAAAGGGATAGGCACGGCAATCCCGATGGAAACGCGCAACAGCAAAACACGGGCGCACAGGCACCCACGATCGGCGTCAACGCCCGCCCACCGCGGGTTGCCAAACAGTTGGGTAGTTACCGCGGCGTGGTAAACGCAGCGGCCAACATCCCTAAGAACCTGTTTACGATTCCGCGAGCTAGAGCAATGCAAGGCAAAAACAGGCAAGGAAGCGGACTGGGCTCGCACACGAGTGTACTTTTGTACATGAGCATTCCGAGCCTGTTTTTAACGCAGCAGGGCCGACGCGCAGCAGATCGTAGACAGGTTCTAAGAATCAGGCCGGTCTCCGGGCTTACGAGGGTCATGACGTCATCGCCTTCCCATGCAGAAACTGCACAGTGGCATCGTGATGACGTCGCTCGCTTACCGTTGCGGGGGCAGCGTCGGACTAGCCCAAAGGGCGCACCGACTTCCCGTTTAACCTCACGCACGGCGGCGTGAGACACCTGAAACGGCGCGGATATGACCATTCAGGCCGATCCGCGTCAAGTTTTTAGCTGTTACCGAATGGCCCTACAGCGGTCTTTTCAGCCTTGATCAAGGCGTAAGCGTAGGGTGGACAACGCGAAGCTTGTCCACATGCGTGGCGTAGTGACTCAGCCCTGATCAATCCGCAGCTCAGGCACTGGGCGGCCGGCCACCAGGCGCTCATCGACCAGGCGGATCAGCTCGGCCTCATCGCGCACGCGAAACCACTCACCGGCCGGGTAAAGGCTGGCCGTCGGGCCCAGATCACAGGGGAACTGGCACTGCGTGCGGGTGATATGCACCCCACCCTCGCACTCCAGTTTGCCGGCGGCCTTGAGGCGCTGACGCAGGGTTTTCCACAACTCCAGCGCACCACGCCGGGTGCAGCGCGGGCCATTACACAACAGCAGGCGCTGGGCGTGCGGCGGAATCTGCGACCAGGCGTGATGCCCCGGCACAGCGGCCACACCGACACAGGGCAGGTGCAGCTCAGGGCGCTCGATCAGCGCGCAGGCAGCCTCCACCGGCAAGCCTTCGGCCTGGCCAATGGCACTGGCGACAAACAGCTGCTCCGGGTTGGCCTGCTGGCCTAGCTCGCTGCGCAGCCAATCGAGGTGCGGGCTGCTGCTCTGCGGCTCCAGATCAATCACCAGCAGCGGCCGCTCACCCTCGGCCACGCGCTGCCAGAGCGGCGCATAGCCTGCGCTGGTATCAACGATATCGGCCAGCGCCGCTTCCCCGCGCAGCTCAACCAGGCGCCGGCGGAATAGCTCGGCAAACGAGCCCTCGGCCAGGTCGGGGCCGACAAACAGAATGCGGGCGTAGGGGGAAACGGGCGTGGTCATGACGGCCTCCAAAGCGGGGCGGCAGTCTAACAGGGGATTTTTTGCCTTGGGGGGGCACATCAACTGAGACGTCGTAGGGTGGATGACGCTGTTTTCATCCACCATCGCAGTTGGTGGATGGATGAAGCGTCATCCACCCTACCTGGTTGTAGCCCGGATAAGCCTTGGCGCAATCCGGGACGCGGCATCCCGGATTGCGCTACGCTTATCCGGGCTACATGCCTACCGCTATCCCGCTCAACGCCTCGGCCAGCGCTTCGAGGCTGACAAACTCGCGATCCACGCTCGGCAAACTCGGCCGGCGCAGCAGCAGCACCGGCAGGCCCAGCTCACGCGCCACCTGCAATTTCGGCTCGGTGGACTGGCTGCCGCTGTTCTTGCTGATCAGCACATCGGTGCCCAGGCGGGCGAATAGCGCGCGCTCCTCGTCCAGCGCGAACGGCCCGCGCGCACCGATAATCTCGGCACGCGGCACGGCTTGCTGGGCCGTTAGGCAGCGCACGGTCCAGTGCTGATGCAGGGGAATCTCATGCAGATGCTCCAGCGGCTCGCGGCCGAGGGTAAATAACGGACGGCGGAAATCCTTCAGGGCTTCGACCAAACCAACCCAGTTATCCACTTCGCGCCAGTCATCGCCGGCGCCGGCCTGCCAACCAGGGCGGCGCAGGGCCCAGCAGGCAATCCCGCTCAACTCGGCGGCGCGGGCGGCATTGGTGCTGATCTGCGCGGCATAGGGGTGGGTCAGGTCGAGCAGCAGTTCGATGCCCTGCTCGCGGATATACCCCGCCAAACCTTCGGCCCCGCCAAAGCCGCCAACGCGCACCTGACAGGGCAAGTCATCCGGCACCCGGCCCAGCCCGGCCAGACTGTAGATGGCCTCGGGGCTTAAACGGCGGGCCAAACGCAACGCCTCGGTGGTGCCGCCGAGCATTAGAATGCGCGGGCTCACGGCTTGCGTACGTCCAGCAAGGTAATCGGCAAGGCGCTGCGCCAAGTGTCGAACCCCCCCAGCGGCTGCGCCTGGGCCACGCTGATGCGGGTCAGCTCGCCGCCCACCTGCTCGCGCCAGGCCACCAGCGCCGCCTCGCTTTGCAGGGTCACGGCATTGGCCACTAAACGCCCGCCCGGTTTCAGGCTGGCCCAGCACTGCTCCAGCACACCGGGGATGGTCACCCCGCCGCCAATAAAGATCGCATCCGGCGCAGCCAATCCGGCCAAGGCTTCAGGCGCGCGACCGGCGACCAGTTGCAGGCCGGGCACGCCAAGGGCATCGCGGTTGTGCTGGATATGCGCCTGACGGCCGGCATCGGCCTCGATGGCCAGCGCCCGGCAGCTGGGATGCGCGCGCATCCATTCGATGCCGATGGAGCCGCAGCCGGCGCCGACATCCCAGAGCAGCTCACCGGGTTGCGGCGCCAGACGGGCCAGGGTGATTGCACGCACGTCGCGCTTGGTCAGCTGGCCGTCGTGCTGATAGGCATCGTCCGGTAAACCCGGCGTTAGCGGCAGCAGACGCGCCTCGGCGCCCGCCACACAGTCGATTGCCAGCAGATTGAGATCGGCCGCGCGCGGCAATGCCCAATCGCTGGCCAGGCCGTCGATACGCCGCTCCTGATCGCCGCCCAGATGCTCCAGCACGGTCAAACGGCTGGAACCAAAACCGCGCGCACGCAGCAGCTCAGCCACGCCCGCCGGGCTGTCGCCGTCATTGCTCAACAGCAGCAGCCGCGCGCCGGGGAAAATCTGCGCCTGCAACGCCGCCAATGGCCGCGCCACCAGCGACAGCACGGTCACGTCCTGCAGTGGCCAACCCAGGCGAGCAGCAGCCAGCGAGACGGATGAGGGCGCAGAGAACACCCGCAATTCCTCAGCCGGCAGCTGCCGCGCCAGGCTCGCGCCCACGCCATAGAACAGCGGGTCACCGCTGGCCAACACGCACACCGGCGTACCGCGCCGCGCCAGCACCGGCTCCAGGTTAAAGGGGCTGGGCCACAGCTCGTGCTGCCCCGGCAGATCGCTGGGCAATAGCGCCAGCTGCCGTGGGCTACCAACGATCCACTGCGCCTCGCCCAGCGCCCGGCGCGCCGCCTCACCCAGGCCGGCATAGCCGTCTTCACCGATACCCACCAGGGTTAACCAGGCCGTCATACCTACTCCTCTGCGCCCGCCCGACGAGCAAGGGTGTCTGCACGTCAAACAAAGCGGGCATAATAGCGCCTTCGTCGGTGCCCACCGCCATGGTGCGAGGGGCCTAAGAGGGAATCCGGAGCGATCCGCTGATCGTGACCGAGCTGCCCCCGCAACTGTAAACAGCGAGTCTGCCGCAACTGTGCCACTGGGTAACCGGGAAGGCCGCAGCAGATGATGACCTGTCAGCCAGGAGACCTGCCGACGACGCTAGTCGCGAGTGCCAACATCGGGCGGGGTGTACCGATGCCATGAAACCCCCTGTGGGCGGGTTTCGCTGGTTCGGTCGCCGCGTCGTAGTAGCTGGTGAACCGTTTGCGCGACTGTCTAACCTCCGCCGATCTGCCCGCCCCACGCCCCGAGAAATCGGTATCGGCGTGCCCCGGTCTGCTGCGTATCGTTCCGGCGCTGGACGGTGGCATCTGTCGGATCAAGCTGGCCGGCGGCGTGCTCAGTAGCCAACAGGCACGCACCATCGCCGAGGCCGCCGAGCGCTGCGCCAGCGGTGTGCTGGAGCTGACTAACCGCAGCAATCTGCAGATTCGTGGCGTGTTGCCCGGCCAGCAAGCCGAACTGATCGAACGCCTGCTGGCCGCCGACCTTGGCCCAAGCAACCCGGCCGCCGACGATGTGCGCAACCTGCTGCTTAGCCCCGCTGCCGGCCTCGACCCGCAGGCCCTGCTCGACACCCGCCCGCTGGCCGCCGCGTTGCTTGAGCTGCTGCAAGCCACCCCTGCGCTGCATGGTTTGTCGGCCAAGTTCGCCCTGCAGCTGGACGGCGGCGAAGCCCTGACGATGCTCGAACACCCCCACGATATCTGGCTTAGCGCCCTACCCGGCACGCCGACACGACTGGCGTTTGGCCTGGCCGGTTGCCCGGGTGACCAGCCGCTGGGAATGGTCAACGCAGAACAAGTCACGCAGCTGGTGAAACAACTGCTGCAGCTGTTTCTCCAGCTGGCGGGTAATGAACATAGCCGGATTCGCCAACTGCTCGCCGTAATTGCCCCCAACCAACTAATGCAACAACTGCAAGCGCGCCTGCCCTTTGCCGTGCAGGCAGCCCCGACCGACTGGCAGCGCGTGCCGGTCATCCAGCGCGCACCAATCGGCATCTATCCACAGCAGCAGATGGGGCTGCGCATGGTTGCCGCCGCCGCGCGCTTGGGGCGGCTCGACGCCGCGCAACTGCGCGCCCTGGCCAATCTGGCTGAGCATCATGGCGATGCCAACCTGCGCCTAACGCCCTGGCAGGGCTTGCTGCTGCCCAATATTCCCGAGCACTCGGCAGACCAACTGCTGAACGCGCTGACCGAACTCGGCCTGCTTACCGATGCGCAGGAACCGTTAAGTAATTTGATCGCCTGCACCGGCTCCAGCGCCTGCGCTAAAGGCCTGGCCGACAGCAAGGCTGACGCTCTGCGCTTGGCTGAACGCCTGCGCGCCAGCACGGCGCGCCCGCACGTGCATCTAAGCGCCTGCCCACGCTCCTGCGCCGCCGCGCATACCGCGCCCTTTACCTTGCTGGCCAGCAGCGCCGGGCATTACCAGCTTTATCAACGCACGCCCGAGGCGGCCGGTTTCGGTCAGCTGCAGGCCAGCGCCATGACTATCGACGAGGCCGGCGACTGGTTCGCCGCCCACTGCGCAACAGGAAACAGCGATGCTTGAGTACATCCGCGACGGCCAGGAAATCTACCGCCAGTCGTTTGCCACCATCCGCGCCGAGGCTGACCTGTCGGCGATCCCGGCTGACCTGGAAAAGCTCGCGGTGCGGGTTATCCACGCCTGCGGCATGGTCGATGTGGTGCAGGACCTGCGCTTCTCCCCTGGCGCCGGTGCTGCCGGGCGCGCCGCGCTGGCCAAGGGCGCGGCGATTCTCTGCGATGCGCGGATGGTCGCCGAAGGCATCACCCGCCCGCGCCTGGCCGCCAACAACCCGGTGATCTGCTCCCTGCATAACGACGGCGTGATTGAGCAGGCCCGCGCACTGGGCAATACCCGTTCGGCAGTCGCATTGGAACATTGGCGCGAGCACCTGGAAGGCAGCGTGGTGGTGATCGGCAACGCGCCCACCGCGCTGTTTTACCTGCTGGAAATGCTCGACGCCGGCGCGCCGAAACCGGCGCTGATTATCGGCATGCCGGTGGGCTTTATCGGCGCGGCGGAATCCAAGGACGCCCTCGCCGCCGACAGCCGTGGTGTGCCCTATGTGATCGTGCGCGGCCGCCGTGGCGGCAGCGCCATGGCAGTAGCGGCGGTCAACGCCCTGGCCACGGAGGTGGAATGATGAGTGAGCAAAAAGGCCGCTTGCTCGGCATCGGCGTCGGCCCCGGCGACCCGGAGCTGATCACCCTCAAGGCCCTGCGCCTGCTGCAATCGGCCGATGTGGTCGGCTACTTTGTGGCCAAGGCCAAAGCCAACAAGGGCCAGGGCGGCAACGCCTTCGGCATTATCGAGGCGCACCTGAGCGACACTCAGCAGCGCCTGCCGCTGGTGTACCCGGTGACCACAGAAAAGCTCGCCGCACCGCTTTCCTATGAAGATGTGATCAGCGATTTCTACGACACCTGTGCGGTGCAGATCGCCGCCCGCCTGGATGCCGGCCAGGACGTGGCGGTGATCTGCGAAGGCGACCCGTTTTTCTACGGCTCCTATATGTATTTGCACGACCGCCTGGCCGACCGTTACGACGTGGAAGTGGTGCCCGGCGTGTGCTCCATGCTCGGCTGCGCCTCGGTGCTCGGCACCCCGCTGGTGTACCGCAACCAGAGCCTGAGCGTGCTTTCCGGCGTGCTTCCCGAAGACGAACTCAAGCAACGCCTGCACAGCGCCGAAGCCGCCGTGATCATGAAGCTCGGGCGCAATTTCGAGAAAGTCCGCCGCGTGTTGCAGGAGCTGGGCATCGACCAGCGCGCCCATTACGTCGAACGCGCCACCATGGGCAACCAACGCATCGTGCCGCTGGATGAGGTGGAGCCGATGTCCTCGCCGTACTTCTCGATGATCGTTATCCCCGGCGAAAAATGGCGCGGTTAGCCCCTAACGTGAAGACCCGTAGGGTGGATGACGATGTTTCCATCCACCATCGCGGTTGGTGGATGGGTGAAGCGTCATCCACCCTACCCACACACCCAAGAATCGCGGTGCCCCGGATTACATCCGGGCTACAGGACTGATCGCGGCCAAGGCCGCTCCTACGCCAACCACGGAACACCTTATGACCGCCGCCCCCGCCATTATCATCCTCGGCCCCTCCGCCCTGCCCTGCGCGCGGCGTATCCAGGCGCTTTATCCACAGGCCGAAATCCACGGCCTGCACAGCCGAGTGGCGGACGTTGAGCGCACCTATGAAGACTTTGGCGACACCCTGCGCACGCTTTACCGCGCCGGTACGCCGCTGATTGTGTTGTGCGCCGCCGGCATCGTAATTCGCAGCCTGGCCGCCGTGCTCGGCGAGAAAGACAGCGAGCCGCCAGTGCTGGCCGTGGCCGAAGACGGCAGCGCCGTGGTGCCGCTGCTCGGTGGGCTGGGTGGGGTCAACCGCATGGCGCGCGAAATTGCTGCGCACCTAGAGGTCAGCGCGGCGATCACCACCAGCGGCGAACTGCGTTTCGGCACCTGCCTGCTGGAGCCGCCGGCCGGCTATGTGCTGGCTGATCTTGAGCAAGGCAAAGGCTTTGTCAGCGACCTGCTCGGCGGCCAAACCGTGCGTATCGAAGGCGACGCGCCCTGGCTGGCCCAGGCCAAACTGCCGGTGGATAACAGCGCCGCGCGGGTGATCCATATCAGTCCGCATAGCCGCGCCGCGAATGCCGATGAGCTGCTGATCCACCCGCAACAAGTGGCCGTATGGGTCGAGAGCGCCAGCGCCGAATTACTTAGCGAACTGCAGCAGGCGCTACAGAGCAGCAGCTTGGCTCCGCAGAGCCTGTCCTGCCTGCTGGCCTCACCAGCGTTGATGGCCAACACCGAACTGCACAGCGCAGCCGCGCAGCTCAAACTGCCGCTGCGCTTTATCGACGACGCCAGCCAACTGCCTCCGCTGCACAGCCAGCACACCAATCTGCGCCTGCTGCTGGCCGCTGCACCCATCGACGCCAATCAGCTCGGTCGCCCCCGTGGCCGCCTGACGGTGATCGGCCTCGGCCCCGGTGGCGCCGAATTTATGGTGCCCGCCGCGCGCCAGGCGCTGGATGAAGCGCAGGACCTGCTCGGCTACGAAACCTATATCAAGATGGCTGGCCCGCTGCGCCCGGAGCAGGTGCGCCACTGCACCGATAACCGCGAGGAAATGCAGCGCGCCCGCCATGCCTTTGAGCTGGCCGCCAGCGGACGGCGCGTGGTGGTGGTGTCGTCCGGCGACCCCGGCGTATTTGCCATGGCCGCCGCCGTGCTGGAAGCCCTGCATGAGTCGATCAACGCCGAATGGCAGCGCGTCGACCTACAGGTATTCCCCGGCGTTTCCGCTGCGCTGGCCACCGCCGCCAAAGCCGGCGCGCCGCTGGGCCATGACTTCTGCCTGATCTCCCTGTCCGACAACCTCAAACCCTGGGCGATTATCGAAAAGCGCCTGGCCCACGCCGCCGCCGCCGACCTGGTGATGGCCTTCTACAACCCCATCTCCAAAGCCCGCCCCTGGCAGCTCGGCTCGGCCCTGGACATCGTCCGCCAGCAACGCACCCCGGAAACTCTGGTAGTACTCGGCCGCGATATCGGCCGCCCCGGCGAAACCCTGCGTACCCTTACCCTCGGCGAACTCAGCCCAGAGATGGTCGATATGCGCACCCTGGTGATTATCGGCTCCAGCCAAACCTGCCGCTTCCCCCGCGCCGATGGTGGGGAGTGGGTATATACGCCGCGGAGTTATCCACAGCTGTAACGACCGTAGGATGGGATGAGCCACGTTAGCTGATCCTGTAACCCTCATTGGTCAGGTTTGATGCGGTCAGGTTTGATGCGGTCAGGTTTGAATATCCATGTTGATGAAATAGGGCAGTTGAATCTTTCTTGACCAAAGTGGAGCATGCTGGAAGCGAAAAATTACAGATGAAAAGCAAGGGATGGCGCGCAAATGGGCCAAGAAATAAACGCGTTGAGTGAACGAGAGCCAGGGGTTTATCTCGGCGGTGAGTCTGTCGAAGACAGAGATATCCGCGGCAAAAATCCATTGTTCTATGGCTTAGTCCAGTTCTCAGCGGGACGTCGCTTTCACGCTTATGTAAAACTGCTTCCTCCCAAGCAGATGTATTCAGAAGTACTCAGCTCAGCTCTCGGGCAGTACCTCAACCTTCCCGTTCCATATACCTCTGTTGTCCGTGCACGTGGTGCAGATGTTGGCCTCAACGTTGCTAACGTTGTTTGTCTAGCCAGCGTTGATACGGCTGCAAGACCTATTGCTCGTATCGTCCGATACGATGATGTGAACACATTGCTGAATAAGTGGGCACACGCGAAGACAGCGATTGTCTTCGATGAACTAATCGCCAACGCTGATCGCAATCTTAGGAACATGCTCCTAGGGAGCGATGGCAAGCTTTGGCTCATCGATCATGAAGAGGCTTTAGGTGATCCACTGAGCGTCCCGCATCGGACAATCTGCAACCAGCTACTCAGCAAAATGCTGGCAGATGTGCATGAATTTGAACGCCGTCGAAGCGCCCAACTCATCAATGAGAAAGCGCATGTACTTTCTGCATGCGACTTCTCAGAGCAGGCCAAGTTGAGCCTTCCCGGGCCCTGCAATGTAGATGCCTTACATGTGGCAGAGGTCGTGGAGTTTTTGGAGGCTCGAATCCATCATATGCCTCAACTGATTAGTAAAAGCCTAGACCTCAAACAGAACACTCTGGATCTCCGCTCGTGACCGAACACAATGAATTCCCCGATTTACCAACCTACGAGGCAGAGTGGGCAGCCGTCTATATGGAGCCCATCGTGCAGTCTGGTGAGCGGCTAACTGTTGCCGTCGTAGCTTGCGACGGAAGAGAGACTGGCGGACAACTAGCCATTTCCAAAAAAGCCCTTGAATGCCTCTATGGGGAATCTTCTGTCGGTTTAGAACGAATGATGGCACTCGCACTTGAGCGCGCCCTCAAGTTCGCAAAAACAGGCTTCCACGGCGAGTTCTCATCAGGCATGCACGGCGTCACTATTGGTAAAAAGCGAACTGCTATTGGAAATGACCTCCTAGACGTCATTCAACAGGGAATAAGCCTTACATCCAGTCTGAGTGGAATTCACACTGATACTGAGAGCCGCAACGATCATGATCGAAGCATGTATTGGAAACGCTTCATGAACGCGATGAAACGAGTTAATCCCAATCTCGTTGATTTCTTCGGTAAGTCCGTCGATGTGCAAGTTAAAGGCTCTGTAATTTCACTTCCCTGCGACTATTTCTCATCTCGAATCGCTGCGAACATTTGTAGTCTCTCTCCAGGCTACCGCCAAAGTGGACTCTTCGACGTTGCAAGCGCTCGTATCTTTCGCCTTGAACAACTCAAAGATCACGACGCTCTAATTGAACATCACCAACAAGCGACCATGATGCTTGTTATTCCCACGGAGGCGCAGCTGGCCGACCTGAAACCGGCTAATCAACAATCTTTTCGAGAGCGGATGCTTCTGCTCCAAGATATGGCAGACAAGAAGCAGTTCCCCCTTGTCACTGTCCATAACCCCCTCGAAGGCGCGAAAAGGCTTGAGGATATCGAGGTTGGTCTAAGAGTAAGCAATTAGCCCAGAAACCATTGGTGGACAACGCCTTGCTTGCCCACCAATAGCCTTCCCTCTCGCTCTTCCACAGCAGATCGCCACCCCCAATCCAGCCCTACCGCAGCCTGCTCAGCTAAACCTGGCACTTACTCAACACTAAGTTACACTTACCGTCACTTTATGTTGAGTGATCCCGATGAGCCAGCCCCGCGAAGCCGCGCAACCCATACGCCGCCTTTATCAAGGCCTGGACGCGCTGGCGAGCCCTGAGCGCTATCTGTTTACCCCTTCAGATATGCGCGCCCTGGTGCCCGATATTTCTGCGCAGGCCTACCGGACGCTGCTTAGCCGTGCCGCCAAGGAAGGCAAGCTGGAGCGCATTTGCCGTGGGCTCTACGTCTACAAACCCGCAAAACCCAGTTCCGGTCTGCTGCTGTTTCATGCAGCGGCGCGGCTGCGGGCGCATGAGTTCAATTACATCAGCCTGGAAACCGCGTTAAGCGACGCCGGCATCATCTCGCAGGTGCCGATGAACTGGATCACCCTGATGTCGTCGGGGCGCAGTAGCCAGATAAACTGCGGCCAATGGGGCACCCTGGAGTTTGTCCACACCACACAAAAAGCCCAGGCGTTGGCCGATCAGCTCAGCTACGACAGCAGATGCCGGATGTGGCGAGCCAAGCCAGCGCTGGCCATTCGCGATATGAAGGCCGCCAAAAGGAATCTCGACCTGATCGATTGGAGCATCGCCAATGAGTTTGTTTGATCAGTTGGTAGACCAGGCCATCGGCAACAATACCGAGCTGGCTAACCTGCGCGTGGTGGTGGAAAAAGAGCTGCTGCACCACGACATCATGCTGGCGCTGAGCGAAGCCGGCCTGCTGGAAAAGCTGTGTTTTATCGGCGGTACCTGTCTGCGCGCCTGCTACGGCTCCAACCGCCTGAGCGAAGACCTCGACTTTACCGGCGGCGCTGACTTTAACCGGGACGACCTGGCCCAGTTGAAAGAGACCCTGATTGGCAAGTTGCAGGCGAAATACGGTCTGCATGTGGACGTCAGCGAGCCGAGCAAAGAGTCGGGCAATGTCGATACCTGGAAGCTGCGCGTGCAGACCCGCCCTGATGCGCAGCACCTGCCGGCTCAGCGCATTCATATCGATGTCTGCGCCATCCCTAGCTATATGGGCGTACCCAAAACGCTGCTCAACCCCTATGGCGTGGATATGGGCACCCAGGGCCTGATCCTCAACGCGGAGGCGCTTGAGGAGATCTATGTGGACAAGATTTTGGCATTTGCCCTGAGACGCGGGCGGATCAAAAGTCGTGATCTCTGGGACTTGCTGTGGCTAAAGCAGCAGAAAATCGAGCCGGCGTTGCAGTTGATCCCCAACAAGCTCAGGGATCACAAGGTAGAGCTACCGGACTTTCTGCAAAAGGCCGCGCAACGCTCAGCCGCGTTAACTGACGACCCGCAGGTGAAGCAGGATTTTCGCAATGAAATGCAGCGTTTCTTGCCGGCGCAACTCGTCGCGCAAACGCTGAACAACGATAAGTTCTGGGCTTACCTGACAGACGAAATTCCATCGTTGATGCGCCGCGCCGAAGCCAGCCTCAAGCCACAGACCGATTCGAACGACTTTATGATGTAAGCCCCTTGTCGCTTCTACGCAGCAAGTAACTATCCATAATCCAGCCATGCTGCTCCCGCAGCTGCGCACGGCGGGTACGGATGGTCTCGGCGACCTCGCTTAGCGGGCCGGCAATCAGCACTTCGTCCGGGGTGCCGATATAGGCGCCCCAGTAGATATGCATGGCCTGGTCGACAAAGCGCTGGTAGGTGTCCTGGGCGTCGAGCATCACCAGCACGCTGTCCAACCCTGGAGGAAAACCACCTTCGGCCAGGCGGCGCGCTGGGGTGATCTGGAAGGCTTGGCCGATGCTGTTAAAGCAGACCTTATGCTTGGCCGCCAGGGCTTGCAGGCTGGTGATGCCGGGGATGACTTCGTACTCGATCTGCTCGCTGCTGTTGGCGACGATCTGCTCGACGATACGCAGGGTGCTGTCGTACAGCGCCGGGTCACCCCAGACCAGAAAGGCGCCGGTTTCACCGTCGCGCATCTGCTCGCGGATCATGCCTTCGAACACCTGCTGCTTGTCCTGATTCAGGTCGACCACGCTGCCGCGATAGTCCGGCACATCGCGCACCCGCTCCGGGCAGTCGGCGCTGGCAAAGCGGTAGTCGCGGCCCTGGATAAAGCGCTCGCAGATGGTCTTGCGCAGGCCGATCAGGCTGTCCTTGGCGCTGCCCTTGTCCATCAGGAAGAACACGTCCGTGCGGTTCAGCGCGTTGATCGCCTGCACGGTCAGGTAGTCCGGGTCGCCGGCGCCGATGCCGATTAGCAACAGGGTTTTCATAAGGCGGTCTCCAGGCTGCCGGCTACAACCGGCAGCGAATCGATATGTCGGTAGTCGGCACCTAACTCGGCGGCCAGCTGGCGCGCGCGGCCGAGGCGGATTGGCGCACTTTCGATATCCACCAGCAGCGCCGGGCAGGCGCTCGGGGTTAAGGCAGGCCAGTCGCGCAGGCGACCATCGGTGATGATCAACAAACGCTGACGCTCGGCCGGATGCAGACGCTGACGCCGCGCCTGCCAGTCGGCAGCCTGTTGGATGGCCGCCAGCAACGGCGTGCCGCCGCCCGCGCCCAACTCGGCCAACCAGTGCTGCAAGGCCTGGGAAGCTTTCTGCCCTTGCCAGAGCCATTGCGCCTGGCGACCGGTGGCGTGTAGCAATGCCAAGCGCGCGCGTTGCCGGCGCGCCTGCTCGAACACCTCACTGAGCAGGCCTTTGGCTTTGCTCAGTGCGCCATGCCGGCGAGTCGAGGCCGAGGCATCGACAATTACCAGCCAGAGTTCAACTGGCTTGGTGCTGCGTGGACGCAACAGCAAATCATGACGGCTGCGAGGCCGACCCTTAAGCAGACTCGCCGGCCAGTCGATACGCCCCGCCGCGCCACTGCGACTGGCGCCATTACGACCACCGCCCAGTGTGCCGGGAGCGGCCCGGGCATCCGCGCCTGGGGCTGTGCGCGGGCGGATGCCTAGGGCTTTTTTGTCCAGCGCGGCGGTTCACGCCTTACGCCGAGGCTTTGCGCCTGGGCGGGTAACTCGCCCCACTGGCCTTCGCCTTGCGGCTGCTCGCTGGTGGCGCTGTTGTCGGATTGCGCTTGCGGCTGCGGCGGTTGCGCGGCAGGCGGCGGACTATGCCGGCGACGGTGACGCAGCACAAACTCCGCCACCGCATCGATATCCACCGCCTCAATACATTCGGCATCCCGCCAGGCAGCATGCGCACGGGCGGCGCGCAGCCAGACCAGATCGGCGCGCAAACCATCGACAGCGGCGGCGAAGCAGCGCTGGCTGATCTGCTCCAGGGCGGCGTCATCCAGGGGAATAGCCGCCAGCCCCGCACGGGCGTTCTGGCAGCGTTCACGCAGCGCATCCTGCTGGGTTTGCCAGCGCTGCAGAAAGGTCTGCGGGTCGGCATCGAAGGCCAGGCGGCGACGGACGATCTCGGCTCGCTGGGCCGGTTGCGGCTGGGCGTCCAGGGCTAGGTTAAGGCCGAAGCGGTCGAGCAGTTGCGGACGCAGCTCGCCCTCCTCGCCGTTCATGGTGCCGATCAGCACAAAACGCGCGGCATGCCGATGGGAGATGCCGTCGCGCTCGATATGGTTGACCCCGCTGGCGGCGGCATCCAGCAGCAGGTCGACCAGATGATCGGGCAGCAGATTGACCTCATCGACATACAAAACACCGCCATTGGCCTTGGCCAACAAGCCGGGGCAAAACTGCGCACGGCCCTCACCCAGGGCGGCGTCGAGATCGAGGGTGCCGACGATGCGCTCCTCGCTCGCGCCCAACGGCAGGGTGACAAAGGTGCCGCTGGCCAGCAGATCAGCCAGGCCACGGGCCAGGGTCGATTTGGCCATACCGCGCGGCCCCTCGATCAGCACGCCGCCAATCGCCGGATCGATGGCCGCCAGGCACAGCGCCAGTTTCAGGTCATCGGCGGCGACCACGGCGGAGAGGGGGAAGTGATGCTCGGTCATAGACGTGATCCGTGGAGTTGAACGTAGCCCGGATGAAATCCGGGGCCGTTTATGGCGTAGTCCCTGGATGGCATCCGGACTGCGGGCTCATGCATGTGCAGTGGGAGGCGCTTCAGCGGCGACAAGCTCGCGGCTAAAGCCCCTCCCACAGCCGATCCGTTGTGCGCCATGCTCAGTTGCCGATACCAAATATGCTCAGTGGAAACAGGACGATCCCGAGAACCCGGGGAAACAAGGCAGCCAACCCGGCGCAGTTTATTGCACCAAACAAAGCCCAGATGCCCAGCTCTGTGAGGCTCGCCTGACCACCGTCAAACAGAATGAACGCCAGCAAGCCGATCCATATGCCAGCCATGGCACCGATGCAGGCTGAACAAATCCGATCACGTCGGGTAATCGGACGTTGCCACCAGACTCGTATTCGGGCCAGTGTTTCTTTCACACACCCTCCTCGCTATCAATCAGCAGATTTTCCAGGGCTTCACGGTACTCGCCCGGCTCCTGCCAAAGGCCGCGTTGTTGAGCTTCGAGCAGGCGTTCGAGGATATCCTGCAAGGCTCCGGGGTTGTGCTGCTGGATAAAGTCGCGGGTGCTTTTGTCGAGCAAATAGGCATCGGTAAGCAGCGCGTACTGGTGGTCATCAACCAGTTCGCTGGTGGCGTCGAAGGCGAACAGGTAGTCGATGGTTGCCGCCAGCTCGAACGCGCCCTTGTAGCCATGGCGCTTCATGCCGTCGATCCACTTGGGATTGGCCGCACGGGCTCGCACCACGCGGTTGAGCTCTTCCTTCAGGGTGCGGATGCGCGGGGTGTCGGGCTGGCTGTTGTCGCCGTGGTAGCTGGCCACCTTGGCGCCACGCAGGGTTTCCACCGCCGCGAGCATGCCGCCCTGGAACTGGTAGTAGTCGTTGGAATCGAGGATGTCGTGCTCGCGGTTGTCCTGGTTGTGCAGCACTGCCTGCATCTGCCCCAGTCGCTCGGCGAACTGCGCGCGCGCCGGGGCGCCCTCGCTGTGGGCACCGTAGGCATAGCCGCCCCAGTTCAGGTAGACCTCAGCCAGATCCTCACGGGTTTGCCACAGGCGTTCTTCGATGGCGTTCTGCACGCCCGCGCCATAAGCGCCTGGCTTGGAGCCGAACACCCGCCAGCCGGCCTGTTTGCGTGCCTCGTGCTCATCCAGGCCGCTGTCCTGCAGGGTCAGGGACTCACGCCAGACCCGCGCCGACAGCGGGTTCATCTCTTCCGGCTCATCGAGATAAACCACCGCCTGCACCGCGTCGTCGAACAGGCGGATCAGGTTGCTAAAGGCATCGCGGAAGAACCCGGACACGCGCAGGGTCACGTCCACCCGCGGGCGGCCAAGCTGCGCCAGCGGCATAACCTCGAAACGCTCGACTCGCTGGCTGCCGGCCTGCCACACCGGGCGCACGCCCATCAGCGCCAGGGCCTGGGCCATATCGTCGCCGCCGGTGCGCATGGTCGCCGTACCCCACATCGACAGGCCGAGCTGACGCAGGTGGTCGCCGTGGTCCTGCAGATGCCGCTCCAGCAGACGATCCGCCGCCTGCACGCCAATACGCCAGGCGGTCGGCGTGGGCAGGTTGCGCACATCGACGCTGTAAAAATTGCGCCCGGTGGGCAGCACATCCAGCCGACCGCGACTCGGCGCGCCACTCGGCCCAGCCGGGACAAAACGCCCGCTCAGCGCCGCGAGCAGGCCGTGCATCTCAGCAGCGCCGCAGGCATCCAGCAGTGGCGCAATCTGCTCACGCAAACGCTGCAGCACCTGACTACTTTCCGCACCCACGGATTCAAAATCCGCCGCGCTAATCAACTGCAAGGCCAGCAGTTCCAAGCGTTCACGGGTATCGCCGGCGCTGCGCCAACTGTCATCGCTCAGGCGCTGCAACAACGGCGGGCGCGTGCCCTGCCAGGGTGCAGCCATGTCACAGTCGAGGGGATCGAAATCCAACTCCAGATCACGGGCCAGGGCGCGCAGCAGGCTGGCGTTGCCGCCCTGGCCGTCGCCACGGGGAATGCGCAGCAGCGCCAGCAGGGTGTCGCGGCGCAGGGTGCCGGCCGGTGACTCGCCAAACACATGCAAGCCATCGCGGATCTGCGATTCCTTGAGGTCGCACAGGTAGGCATCCAGCTGCGGCAGCCAGCTATTGGGGTCGGCATTCAGTTGCAGGCCCAGCTCACGGTCGAGGCTGGCCTCGCGCACCTTGAGCAGAATCTCGCCGCGCAGCTCGGCGGCGCGGCGCAGGTCGAGTTGGCTGGCCTCGTAATATTCGTCGGCCAGGCGCTCCAGATCGCGTAGCGGGCCGTAGCTTTCCGCACGGGTCAGCGGCGGCATCAGGTGGTCGATGATCACCGCCTGGGTGCGCCGTTTGGCCTGCGCGCCCTCGCCCGGATCGTTGACGATAAACGGGTAGATATTCGGCAGCGGGCCGAGAATCGCGCTCGGCCAACACTGCTCGGACAGGCCCACGCTTTTGCCCGGCAGCCATTCCAGATTGCCGTGTTTGCCTACGTGTATGACGGCGTTCGCCGCAAATACCGTACGAATCCAGCAATAAAACGCCAGGTAACCATGCGGCGGCACCAGATCCGGGTCGTGATACACCGCTGCCGCATCCAGCTGATAACCGCGCGCCGGCTGGATGCCGACAAAGGTCAGGCCGAAGCGCAGGCCGGCGATCATCAGCCGACCGCTGCGGAACATAGGATCGCTCTGCGGCTCGCCCCAGCGCTCGCGCACCGCCTGCTGATTGGCTTGCGGCAGGCTATGAAAGAACGCCAGATACTCATCCAGCGCCAGGCTCTGCGCGCAGGGCCGCGCGTCGAGGCTGTCCAGATCATTGGTCACGCCGCCGAGCAGCTGGTGGATCAGCGCGGTGCCGCTGTCCGGCAGGCCTGCGACCGGGTAGCCCTGCTCTTGCAGCGCCTTGAGGATATTCAGCGCCGCCGCCGGGGTGTCCAGGCCGACACCATTGCCGATACGCCCATCGCGGGTCGGGTAGTTGGCCAGGATCAGAGCGATGCGCTTGTCGGCGTTGTGTTTGCGCGCCAGGGCAATCCAGTTGCGCGCCAGCTCGGCGACAAAATCCATCCCCGGCAGATGCGGCTGGTAACAGACCACATCGCTCTGGCTGCGCTCGCTGCGCCAGGCCAGGCCCTTAAAGCTGATCGGCTGGGTGATCAGGCGGCCGTCCAGCTCTGGCAGCACGATATGCATGGCCAAGTCACGCGAACCCAGGCCCTGGGCCTTGGCTTGCCACTGTGCATGGTTATCCAACGAACAAATGGCTTGCAGCACCGGGATATCGCGGCGGAAGGGCCGTGCGCTCGGCGCTTCCGGGTTGGACAGGGCGAAGGCCGTGGTGTTGATAATCAGGCGGGCATTGGCTTGGTCCAGCCAGTCCTCGACCTGGGCCAGACAGGCCGCCTCCTTGAGGCTGGCCACGGCAATCGGCAGCGGATTAAGGCCCTGGGCCTGCAAGCGCTGGCAGAACACATCAATAAACCCGGTATTCGCCGCCTGCACCTGGGTGCGGTAGAACAACAGCGCCACCACCGGCGCACCGGCCTGCCAGCTGGCTTGCCAATCGGCCAGGCTCGGGTTGGCCAACTGCGGGTGATACAGACCAACGCGTGGCAGCGGCTGCGGTTCTACCCAAGAATAATCTCGCTGCAGCCACTGGCTGGCGATGCAGTTGAACAGCTGCAGTGCATTGCCCGCACCGCCCTGGCGCAGGAACTGCCAAAGCCGCTCGGCCTCGGCCACTGGCACGTTGCTCAGGGCCATCAGCTCCGGATCGGGGTTGTCGCAACCCGGCACCATGATCACCCGCGCGCCGCGCTCGGCCAGCTCGACCAGCCGCTCGATGCCGTAGCGCCAATAGCTGACGCCGCCGTGCACGGAAATCAGGATGACCTTGGCGTGCTGCAGCACCTGCTCGACGTAGAGATCCACCGAGGCGTGATTGCTCAGCTGCGCCGGGCTGGCCAGGCGCAGGCTGGGGTAACCCGCCGGCAGTTGCCGCGCCACCTCGGCCAGCAACGACAGGTGCGAATCGCCGGTGCACAGGATCACCAGCTCGGCCGGGGTCTGGCCGAGGTCGGCGATGCTGTCGAGCGGCAGCTGGCTGCCGGGCTGGGTGCGCAGCAAGTGCATGCGGGCTTAGCCTGCCAGCGCGGCGTTTAGCTCAGCTTCGATGGCGGCCTGATCCAGCGTCTGGCCAATCACCACCAGGCGGGTGATGCGCGGTTCATCGGCCTGCCAGGCGCGGTCGAAGTGTTTGTCGAAACGCTGGCCGACGCCTTGCAGCAGCAGGCGCATCGGTTTGCCGGGAATCGCCGCAAAGCCCTTGATGCGCAGAATGCCGTGCTTGCTGACCGCATCCTTCAGCGCTTGTAGCAGACGGGCTTCCTCGGCCTCGGGCAGTTCCACGTGGAACGAGGCAAATTCGTCGTGATCGTGGTCTTCATGGCCTTCCAGATCATGGTGGGTTTTGCGAGCATCAATATGCAGCTCGGTCTCGCAGTTCAGGCCCAACAGCACATCCAGCGGCAGCTCGCCGCCATGGGCTTCGATGATTTTCACTGCGGGCGGCAGCTCTTCCGCCACTTCCGCACGCACGGCAGCCAAAGCGGCGGCGTCGAGCAGGTCGGCCTTGTTGAGGATCACCAGGTCGGCGCTGGCCAGTTGGTCGGCGAACAGCTCGTGCAGCGGCGATTCGTGATCCAGATTGGGGTCGAGCTTGCGCTGCGCATCGACCTGCTCGGGGAAGGCGGCGAAGGTGCCAGCGGCCACTGCCGGGCTGTCGACCACGGTGATCACGGCATCGACGGTGCAGGCATTACGGATTTCCGGCCAGTTAAAGGCCTGCACCAACGGCTTGGGCAGGGCCAGGCCGGAGGTTTCAATCAGGATATGGTCGAGCTCGCCGCGCCGCGCCACCAGCTCGCGCATCACCGGGAAGAACTCTTCCTGCACGGTGCAGCACAGGCAGCCGTTGGCCAGCTCGAAGATGCGGCCGTTGGCTTCTTCTTCGCTGCAACCGATGGTGCACTGCTTGAGGATTTCGCCGTCGATGCCAAGCTCGCCGAACTCGTTGACGATCACCGCGATGCGCCGCCCGTCGGCGTGGCCGAGCATATGCCGCAGCAGGGTGGTTTTGCCGGCGCCGAGAAAGCCGGTAACGATGGTGACGGGGAGTTTGGCGAGGGTTTGCATGGCGAGTCCTGCGTGACGTCGAAAGAAGACGAGCAGGAGGCGGCACAGACATGACAGCCACGGGGCGTCAGCCAACACCACCGGATCACCCCGCCCGGTTGTCGAAAACGTGACGAGGCAGGTCTCCTGGCTCACGGTCTGCGCGTTGCGCCACCCTTCACCTTCCCGCCGCTGGCAGTGGTGTATCGAAGGGCTTTGGACCGTTCACAGTTGCGGGGGCAGCCAGGGCATCAACCCTGTTCCCTCTTAGCTTCGGCTAAGAACCTATCCACAATCTGCTGCGCGTCGGCCCTGCTGCGTTGGAAAGAGGCTCGGAATGCTCATTTACACCAGTAAACTCCGCTTCCTCGCCTCTTTCCGCCTTGCATGGCTCTAGCTCGCTAGATTGTGCACAGGCTCTTCCCACGAAGAACCTCGAACGCGACAAGGCTACGCAGGCCATGGCGGCCGGTCAATCACGGTTGACCGGTGCCGGCCGCCATGTTGAGCTACGCCGCCGCACACACCGAGCGCCGCAGATGATCCCCAGCCACGCCCCTCGCCACCCCGCTGCCGCCGTTCAGGTGGTCGCTGGGCTGGGCTGCCGCAGCGGCTGCAGTGTGGAGGACTTGTCCGTATTGCTGGTTCAAAGCCTGCAGGCGCATGGCCTGACTGTGGATAACCTAGCGGGGCTAGCCAGCATCGCGCATAAACGTGACGAGCCGGGCCTGCTGGCACTGGCCAAACGCCTTGGTCTGCAGCTGAGCTGCTTTAGCGCAGCCGAACTGCTGCCCTATCAGCACGGTGTGCAAGGCTCGCCGCTTACCCTGGCCGCTACCGGCAGCCCGGCCGTCGCCGAACCCTGCGCCCTGGCCCTGGCCGAACACCTGGGCGGCCAACCGGCCCGTCTGCTCGGCGAGAAAACCCGCAACGCCAGCGCCACCTGCGCGCTGGCGTCGATTGCACCCAAGGATCTGTCATGACCGTCTACTTTATCGGCGCCGGCCCCGGCGACCCCGAGCTGATCACCGTCAAAGGCCAGCGCCTGCTACGCAGCTGCCCGGTGATTCTCTACGCCGGTTCGCTGGTGCCCGATGCGGTACTACAGGGCCATAGCGCCGAGCAGGTGATCAACACCGCCGAGCTGCATCTGGATGAAATCATCGAGCTGATTCGCCAAGCCCACGAAAAAGGCCAGGATGTGGCCCGCGTGCACTCCGGCGACCCGTCGCTGTATGGCGCGATTGGCGAGCAGATCCGCCACCTGCGCCGGCTGGGCATTGCCTTTGAGATCATTCCTGGGGTGACCGCCACTGCCGCCTGCGCCGCCCTGCTGGAAAGCGAACTGACCCTGCCCGAGGTGTCGCAGACGCTGATCCTCACGCGCTATGCGAGCAAGTCGAACATGCCCGAGGGCGAGGCACTGGGCGACTTGGCGCGCCACGGCGCGACCATGGCCATCCACCTGGGCGTGGTGCACCTGAGCAAGATCGTCACTGAGCTGCTGCCGCATTACGGCGCGGATTGCCCGATTGCCGTGGTGCATCGTGCCAGCTGGCCGGATCAGGATTGGGTCAGCGGCACCCTGGCGACCATCGAAGAACAGGTGCGCGCCAAAGGTTTTCGCCGCACCGCGCTGATCCTCGTCGGCCGCGTGCTGCACGCCGAACAGTTCGCCGACTCGGCGCTGTACAACGCCGAGCATCGGCACCTGTTCAGGTCGGCAGAAGACTGAGCCGCAGGCAGTCGGCCAGGCTTATCGACGCAATACGCGCCGTGTGAGCAGCAGCAGATCATCGAGCGCCGGCACACTGGCCAATAACACCAGCAGCAAGGCCAGCGGCACGGTGGCGATATAGCCCAGGTGGTTGAAACCCAGTGCGCCGATCACCCCACCGAGGAAGAAGTACAGCGCCAACAGGCTGAGCACCAGTAGGCGTTGACGGTCGGCCATCACCCGAGCGATATCAGGGCCACGCGTGCGATTCCAATAGAGCAGCTTGCCTAGCTCGATACCAATGTCGGTGATGATTCCGGTGATGTGGGTGGTGCGGATTTCCGCCCTGGAGAGTTTGGTAATCAACGCGTTCTGCAGGCCCATGATGAAACACAGCAGCATCACCGTCAGCGGCACGAACAGGCCGGTAATCTGCGCCAGCGATGCGCCAAGAAAGCCAAAACACAGCAACAGCGCAGCTTCGAGCAGCAACGGCAGGGCGTATTCGCTGTGCAGCTGGCGTCGCCTCGAGTAATTGATCATCACCGTCGAGCAGGCTGCACCCAGTAGAAATGACAGCACACCGCCGAGACCACTCCACACCGGGCCATAGGCACCTAGAGCAATATTGTCCGCCATGGCCGAAACGATGCCAGTCATATGCGAAGTGTATTGCTGCACGGCAAGAAAGCCGCCGGCATTGATCGCTCCTGCAACGAAAGCCAGGGCAAAACCCAGATGCCGATTGGCTGCAACACTGCGCGTCCGTCCGGTCAGGCTTCTCGCATAGCGAATAGGCATATGTACCTCGGGTGAACGGCAGGGCTTAGAGATGTATCTCCGCGCCCTTGATGCCGAGTAGGCGCAGCTCTTCGATCAGGCCATTGAGGTCGGCGAAGGACTCCACCTGCTCCTGGTCATCGACCAGAAAGAAGCTGGTGCCTGCGCCTTTCTTCAACAACACGATCCATTCCCGGGTGTTGGCCGGGTTGGCGATGATATGAGTATCAAAGAGCACGCCCTGAGCCTGCTTGCTCTTTATATCTTCACGCCGCATCAGCTGGCTCCTGCTTACTCAACCGTTACGCTCTTGGCCAAATTGCGCGGCTGGTCGACGTCAGTGCCCTTGAGCACGGCGACGTAGTACGACAGCAGTTGCAGCGGGATGGTGTAGAGGATCGGCGCCAGGGCGTCGTGGATATGCGGCATGTTCACCACGTGGGTGCCCTCGCCATTGCTCATACCGGCCTGCTCGTCGGCAAACACCACTAGCTCGCCGCCACGGGCGCGCACTTCCTGCAGGTTGGATTTGAGCTTTTCCAGCAGCTCGTTGTTCGGCGCCACGGTGACCACCGGCATATCGCTGTCCACCAGGGCCAGCGGCCCGTGTTTAAGCTCGCCAGCCGGGTAGGCTTCGGCGTGGATATAGGAAATTTCCTTAAGCTTGAGCGCACCTTCCATCGCCACCGGGTACTGCGCGCCACGGCCGAGGAACAGGCTGTGGTGCTTCTCGGCGAACAGCTCGGAGACCTTCTCCACCACGCTGTCCATGGCCAGGGCTTCGCCCAGACGGGTTGGCAGACGGCGCAGTTCATCCACCAGCTCGGCTTCCAGACCTTTATCCAGGGTGCCACGCACCTGACCGAGGGACAGGGTCAGCAGCATCAGTGCGACCAGCTGGGTGGTGAAGGCCTTGGTCGAGGCTACACCGATTTCCGGGCCGGCCTGGGTCAGCAGGGTCAGGTCAGATTCGCGCACCAGGGAGCTGATGCCGACGTTGCAGATCGCCAGGCTGGCCAGGTAACCGCCCTGGCCAGGCGCATGCTCTTTGGCATTACGCAGGGCTGCCAGGGTGTCGGCGGTTTCGCCGGACTGGGAGATGCTTACAAACAGGGTGTCCGGCTGCACCACCACCTTGCGGTAGCGGAACTCGCTGGCCACTTCGATCTGGCAGGGGATACCGGCCAGGCCTTCCAGCCAGTAACGGGCGACCATACCGGCGTGGTAACTGGTGCCGCAGGCAACGATTTGCACGTTGCGCACCTTGGCGAACAGCTCGGCAGCCTGCGGGCCGAAGGCCTGAACCAGCACGTGGTCAGAACCCAGACGGCCTTCCAGAGTGCGTTGCACGACCTTGGGCTGCTCATGGATTTCCTTGAGCATAAAGTGGCGGTACTCGCCCTTGTCGGCCGCTTCCGCACCTTCGTGGTACTGCACGCTTTCGCGCACCACTGGCTCGCCGTTGACGCTCCAGATCTGCACGCTGTCGCGCTGGATCTCGGCGATATCGCCTTCTTCCAGGTACATAAAGCGGTCGGTGACCTGACGCAGAGCCAGCTGGTCGGAGGCGAGGAAGTTCTCACCCAGGCCCAGGCCGATCACCAGCGGGCTGCCGCTGCGGGCGGCGAGCAGGCGATCCGGCTGCTTGGCGCTGATCACCGCCAGGCCGTAGGCGCCGTGCAGTTCCTTGACCGCCTCTTTCAACGCTGCGGTCAGGTCCGGCTGAGTTTTCAGTTTGTGGTCGAGCAGGTGCACGATCACTTCGGTGTCGGTATCGGAGCTGAACACATAACCCAGGCCCTTGAGCTGGGCACGCAATTCTTCGTGGTTCTCGATAATGCCGTTGTGCACCACCGCCAGTTCCTGGCTGGAGAAATGCGGGTGGGCATTGCGCTCGCTAGGTGCGCCGTGGGTGGCCCAACGGGTGTGCGCGATACCCAGGCGGCCGGCCAGCGGTTCGGCGCTCAGCGCGCTTTCCAGCTCGCTGACCTTGCCCACGCGGCGGCGACGGTCGAGGCCGTTATGATCCGTCAGCAGCGCCACACCAGCGCTGTCGTAACCGCGGTATTCCAGGCGCTTGAGGCCTTCAACCAGCACGGCGGTGATATTGCGCTCGGCGACTGCACCTACGATTCCACACATAATCTTCTCCTTAAGCTTCAACAGCCGCGCAGATCAGCTTGATGCCGCGCTGGGTCAATTGTTCACGGGCCTCAGGGCTGAGGCGTTCGTCGGTTATCAGGGTATGGATGCCGCTCCAGGGCAGCTCCAGGTTGGGAATCTTGCGGCCGATCTTGTCGCTCTCGACCATCACCACCACTTCACGCGCCACATCCGCCATCACCCGGCTAAGCCCGAGCAATTCATTAAAGGTGGTGGTGCCTCGGTTAAGGTCGATGCCATCGGCACCGATAAACAGCTGGTCGAAGTCGTAAGAGCGCAGCACCTGCTCGGCGACCTGGCCCTGGAACGACTCGGAATGCGGGTCCCAGGTGCCGCCCGTCATCAGCAGCACTGGCTCATGCTCCAGCTCGCTGATGGCGCGGGCCACATTCAACGAGTTGGTCATCACCACCAGGCCGGGCTTGTGGCCGAGTTGCGGGATCATCGCCGCGGTGGTGGTGCCGCTGTCGATGATGATCCGCGCATGTTCGCGAATGCGCGCCACACCGGCGCGGGCGATGGCCTGCTTGTACTGGGAGATCGGCTGAATATCGCTGATCAGCTCCTGCGGCATGGGCACCGCACCGCCGTAACGGCGCAGCAGCAGGCCGCTTTTTTCCAGGGCGGCGAGGTCTTTGCGAATGGTCACTTCGGAGGTGGCGAAGGCTTTCGACAACTCATCCACGCTCACTTCACCCTGCTCGGCGAGCAGGGCAAGAATGGTGTGACGACGTTGCGGAGTGTTGCGTTTCGACATGCTAAGTTTCGATTCGAAAGATAATTGCGCGAATCAAAACCTAATGAAGCTTTTTCGTCAAGCCTGAAACGACAAATGATCGTAGGATGGGTTGAGCGTAGCGATACCCATGCTGCCCAATGATGGGTTACGCCGCTGCGCGGCTAACCCATCCGTCACAGCTGCTACGCCCCCGTAGCCCGGATAAGCCTTGGCGCAATCCGGGATCGCGCCGCCCCGGATTACGCTGCGCTTATCCGGGCTACATCAGGCATCCCATCTACGTCATCGTCATTTCTTGGTTGGACGCTTCCAGCCTTCGATATTGCGCTGCTTGGCGCGGCCGACGGCCAGGGTGTTATCCGGCACATCACCGGTAATCACCGAACCGGCGCCGGTGGTGGCGCGGTCGCCCAGAGTCACCGGGGCGACCAGGGCGCTGTTGGAGCCGATAAACACGTCCTCACCCAGCACGGTCTTGAACTTGTTGGCACCGTCGTAATTGCAGGTGATGGTGCCGGCGCCGATATTGCTGCGCGCGCCGATCTCGGCATCGCCCAGGTAAGACAGGTGCCCGGCCTTGGCGCCCTCACCCAGCTTGGCGTTCTTCAGTTCGACGAAGTTACCCACATGGGCTTTGGCGCCCAGCACGGAACCCGGACGCAGACGCGCGAACGGGCCGCAATCGGCACCCTCACCCATTTCGGCCCCTTCCAGAAGGCTGTTGGCTTTGACGATGGCGCCTTTACGCAGGATCGAGTTCTTGATCACGCAGTTCGGGCCGATCTGCACACCATCCTCGATCACCACATGGCCCTCAAGGATCACGTTGATATCGATAGACACATCACGGCCTACCGTGACTTCACCACGCAGGTCAAAACGCGCCGGGTCGATCAGGGTCACGCCCTGCAGCATCAAGCGACGCGCGGCGCGGTACTGATAGTGGCGCTCCAGCTGCGAAAGCTGGATACGGTCATTGGCGCCCAACACTTCCATCTCGTCAGCCGCCTGCTCGGTGGCCACCACCAGGCCATCGGTTACGGCCATGGCGATTACGTCAGTCAGGTAGTACTCACCCTGAGCGTTGCTGTTGGACAGACGACCGAGCCAATCACCGAGTTTTTTCCCTGGGACGGCGAGAATGCCTGTGTTGCCCTCACTAATCAGGCGCTGCTCGGCGCTGGCGTCCTTGTGCTCGACGATGGCCTTCACTACGCCCTGCTCATCGCGAACGATGCGGCCGTAGCCGGTCGGGTCTTTCAGGTTGACCGTGAGCAACCCCAACTGCTGCTCGCTAACTTTCAGCAGCAGGCGCTGCAGGGTTTCCACTTCGATCAACGGCACATCGCCGTAGAGAATCAGCACGCGCTCGGCGCTCAAGGCCGGCAGCGCCTGGGCCACGGCATGACCGGTGCCCAGTTGCTCGCTCTGCAGCACGAAATTCAGGTCATCCGCCGCCAGTTGCTCGCGCACCCGTTCCGCGCCATGGCCAATCACCACATGAATGCCTTGCGGTTTCAGCAGGCGGGCGGTGTCTATCACATGGCCGAGCATGGCTTTACCGGCAACCGGGTGCAGGACTTTCGGCAAGGCGGAACGCATGCGGGTGCCTTGGCCAGCGGCGAGGATAACGATATCGAGCGACATAAGAGCGGATTCCAGGCAGACGAAGGCGGGCTAAATCCCTAGCCCGACCAACTGAAAAGGTAAAAACAGCAGGCAAAGAAAAAGGGTAGCCAAGGCTACCCTTTTACTCGTTTGCGATGAAGCGTCGGAATTAACCGCCGAACTTCTTGCGCAACTGCTGAACGGTACGCAGCTGAGCCGCGACCTCGGCCAGGTGAGCGGCTGCGGAACCGTAATCGAACTCCGCGCCCTTCTCATTCAAGGCATTCTCGGCAGCCCGGAGGGCTTCCTGAGCAGCAGCTTCATCGATATCGGCAGCACGCTGCACGGTATCGGCGAGAACTTTCACCACACTCGGCTGAACTTCGAGGAAGCCACCGGAGATGTAGAACACCTCGGTTTCGCCACCCAGCTTGACCAGACGAATCGGACCCGGTTTGAGGTCGGTGATCAGCGGCGCGTGGCCTGGAGCGATACCGATATCACCCAGGTTACCGTGCGCAATCACCATCTCGACCAGACCGGAGAAGATCTCGCCTTCTGCGCTGACGATGTCGCAATGGACTGTCATAGCCATGTCTAACCTCACGTATCGATCTGCTTACACACTACTGCGGTAAACAGACCGTAAGCGCCCGTTGCCGGGCGCACGGGTGATTACAGTTTCTTCGCTTTCTCAACAGCTTCTTCGATGCTGCCAACCATGTAGAACGCCTGCTCTGGCAGGTGATCGTAGTCACCTTTCAGAATGCCGCTGAAGCCGGCAATGGTGTCCTTCAAGGAAACGTACTTGCCTGGCGAACCGGTGAAGACTTCGGCCACGAAGAACGGCTGGGACAGGAAGCGCTGGATCTTACGAGCACGGGATACCAGCTGCTTGTCTGCTTCGGACAGTTCGTCCATACCCAGAATCGCGATGATGTCCTTCAGCTCTTTGTAGCGCTGCAGTACGTACTGCACGCCGCGAGCGGTGTCGTAGTGCTCCTGGCCGATAACCATCGGGTCCAGCTGGCGCGACGTCGAGTCGAGTGGATCGACCGCTGGGTAGATACCCAGGGAGGCGATGTCACGGGACAGTACAACGGTGGCGTCCAAGTGGGCGAAGGTGGTCGCCGGGCTTGGGTCGGTCAGGTCGTCCGCAGGTACGTATACGGCCTGGATCGAGGTGATCGAACCGGTCTTGGTCGAAGTAATACGCTCTTGCAGAACGCCCATTTCTTCAGCCAGGGTCGGCTGATAACCCACTGCCGACGGCATACGGCCGAGCAGTGCGGATACTTCAGTACCGGCCAGGGTGTAACGGTAGATGTTGTCCACGAAGAACAGAACATCACGGCCTTCGTCACGGAACTTCTCGGCCATGGTCAGGCCGGTCAGTGCTACGCGCAGACGGTTGCCTGGCGGCTCGTTCATCTGACCGTAAACCAGGGCTACCTTGTCGAGAACGTTGGAGTCCTTCATCTCGTGGTAAAAGTCGTTACCCTCACGAGTACGCTCACCCACACCGGCGAACACGGAATAACCGCTGTGCTCGATGGCGATGTTACGGATCAGTTCCATCATGTTTACGGTTTTGCCTACACCGGCACCACCGAACAGACCAACTTTACCGCCCTTGGCGAACGGGCAAACCAGGTCGATAACCTTGATGCCGGTTTCCAGCAGCTCGTTGGAGCCAGCTTGTTCAGCGTAGGAAGGCGCTGCACGGTGAATGCCCCAACGCTCTTCTTCGCCAATCGGGCCAGCTTCGTCGATTGGGTTGCCCAGCACGTCCATGATACGGCCCAGGGTTTTTACCCCTACCGGTACCTGGATACCTGCGCCAGTGCTGCCGACGCTCAGGCCACGCTTGAGGCCTTCGGTCGAACCCATCGCAATGGTACGTACCACGCCGTCGCCCAGCTGCTGCTGAACTTCCAGGGTGGTTTCGGCGCCGACTACTTTCAGCGCTTCATAAACACTCGGCACTTGATCACGCGGGAATTCCACGTCGATAACGGCGCCGATGATTTGAACGATACGTCCGCTACTCATCTTTGGTTCCTCTGAATATTTGAACCGTGCTTAAACCGCGGCAGCGCCGCCGACGATTTCCGAAATTTCCTGGGTGATCGCTGCCTGACGTGCCTTGTTGTAAACCAACTGCAGGTCTTTGATGATATCGCCAGCGTTGTCGGTGGCGTTCTTCATCGCGATCATCCGGGCCGCTTGTTCAGCCGCGTTGTTCTCAACCACTGCCTGGTACACCTGCGACTCCACGTAACGCACCATCAAGCCGTCGAGCAGCTCTTTGGCGTCGGGTTCGTACAGGTAGTCCCAGTGGTGCTTGAGTTCTTTATCCGGATCAGCCACCAGCGGAATCAACTGCTCCACTGTCGGCTTTTGCGTCATGGTATTGATGAACTTGTTCGAGACCACGGACAAACGATCGATGCGACCATCGAGGTAGGCATCGAGCATTACCTTGACGCTACCAATCAGATCATTGATCGACGGTTCTTCGCCCAGGTGGCTGATCGCAGCAACGATGTTGCCACCAAAGTTGCGGAAGAACGCCGCGCCTTTGCTGCCAACTACGCAGAGATCAATCTCCACGCCTTGCTCGCGATTGCTCGCCATGTCTTTGACCAGAGCCTTGAACAGGTTGGTGTTCAGACCACCACACAGACCACGGTCCGAGCTCACCACGACATAACCAACGCGCTTTACTTCGCGCTCGATCATGAACGGGTGACGGTATTCCGGGTTGGCGTTGGCCAGATGACCAATCACCTGGCGGATACGCTCCGCGTAGGGACGGCTAGCAGCCATGCGCATTTGTGCTCTGCGCATTTTGCTGACCGCCACCTTTTCCATGGCGCTGGTGATCTTCTGCGTGCTTTTGATGCTCGCAATCTTGCTGCGAATCTCTTTTGCGCCTGCCATTTGACACCTATCGGGTTAGCAAGCGGGGACCTCACGGCCCCCGCTGCGGCTTACCAGGTTTGGGTGGCCTTGAACTTCTCGATACCGGCTTTCAGGCCAGCGTCGATTTCGTCATTAAAGTCACCCTTCTCGTTGATCTTCGCCAGCAGTGCGGCGTGATCCCGGTTGAAGTAAGCAATCAGGGCCTGCTCGAATGCACCAATCTTGGCGACTTCGATATCGACCAGGAAACCACGCTCGGCGGCATACAGCGACAGCGACATGTCAGCAATCGACATTGGCGCATATTGCTTCTGCTTCATCAGCTCAGTAACGCGCTGACCGTGCTCAAGTTGCTTACGGGTGGCTTCGTCCAGGTCAGAAGCGAACTGGGCGAATGCCGCCAGTTCACGGTACTGAGCCAGAGCGGTACGGATACCACCGGAGAGCTTCTTGATGATCTTGGTCTGTGCAGCACCACCCACGCGGGATACCGAAATACCGGCGTTGACCGCAGGACGGATACCCGAGTTGAACATGGCCGATTCCAGGAAGATCTGACCGTCGGTGATCGAGATCACGTTGGTCGGAACGAACGCGGAAACGTCGCCAGCCTGGGTTTCGATGATCGGCAGAGCGGTCAGGGAACCGGTTTTGCCAGTCACAGCGCCATTGGTGAACTTCTCAACGTACTCTTCGGAAACGCGGGAAGCGCGCTCCAACAGACGGCTGTGGAGATAGAACACGTCGCCTGGGTACGCTTCACGGCCTGGCGGACGGCGCAGCAGCAGGGAAATCTGGCGGTAAGCCACTGCTTGCTTGGACAGATCGTCATACACGATCAGCGCGTCTTCACCGCGGTCGCGGAAGTATTCGCCCATGGTGCAACCGGCGTACGGTGCAATGAACTGCAGAGCAGCGGATTCGGAAGCGGAAGCCGCGACAACGATGGTGTTAGCCAACGCGCCGTTTTCTTCCAGCTTGCGTACCACGTTGGCGATGGTCGATTGCTTCTGACCAATGGCTACGTAGACGCACTTAATGCCGCTGTTCTTCTGGTTGATGATGGCGTCGATGGCCAGAGCGGTTTTACCGATCTGACGGTCACCGATGATCAGCTCACGCTGGCCACGGCCTACCGGGATCATGGCATCGACCGACTTGTAACCGGTTTGCACCGGCTGGTCGACCGACTTACGCCAGATCACGCCCGGCGCAACCTTTTCAACAGCGTCGGTAGCGACGTTGTTCAGCGGGCCTTTGCCGTCAATTGGGTTACCCAGTGCGTCGACAACGCGACCCAGCAGTTCCGGACCAACCGGAACTTCAAGGATGCGACCGGTGCACTTGGCGCTCATGCCTTCGGCCAGGGTGGTATAGGCACCCAGGACAACTGCACCGACGGAGTCTTGCTCCAGGTTCAGTGCCATACCGTAGACACCGCCCGGGAACTCGATCATTTCGCCGTACATCACATCGGCGAGACCGTGAATGCGCACGATACCGTCGGAGACGGACACGATGGTGCCTTCGTTACGGGCTTGAGAGGCGACATCGAGTTTCTCGATACGCCCCTTGATGATTTCACTAATTTCGGAAGGATTGAGTTGCTGCATAGCTCTGCTGCCCCTTCAAACTCAAGATTTCAATGCTTCGGCCAGCTTCGCGAGTTTGCCACGAACTGAGCCATCGATAACCAGGTCGCCGGCGCGGATCACGACACCACCGATCAGGGTGGCATCCTCCGCGGCGTGCAGACGCACTTCTCGGCCGAGCCGTGCACTGAGAACCTTGGCGAGTTTGTCTTGCTGTTCATCGCTCAATGCGAAGGCACTGGTAACGTCCACGTCGATCGACTTTTCCTGCTCGGCCTTGTACAGCTCGAACAGTTCAACGATCTGTGGCAACAGGGCCAGGCGATCGTTTTCAGCGACGATGTGAATGAAATTGCGTACCTGGGCGTCGAACTTGTCACCACACACGTCAATAAACGTGGTGGCCTTGTCTGTACTCGTCAAACGCGGAGCCTTGAGCATGCTCTGCATGGTGCCGTCTTGCGACACCGCTGCAGCCAGGCCGAGCATGGCTGACCAATTGGCCAGCTGCTGGTGGGCCTGGGCATACTCAAAGGCAGCCTTAGCGTAAGGTCGGGCCAGCGTGGTCAGTTCTGCCATGATCGCGCCCCTCGCTTAAATTTCGGCTGCCAGTTTGGAAACCAGCTCCGCATGCGCGTTTTGGTCGATAGATGCGCCCAGGATCTTCTCGGCACCGCTAACGGCCAGGCTACCCAGTTGGGCACGCAGCGCGTCTTTGACACCATTCAGTTCCTGCTCGATCTCGGCCAGAGCCTGGGCCTTCACACGGTCAGCTTCGACGCGGGCCTGTTCACGGGCTTCGTCGACGATCTGGGTACCGCGTTTCTTGGCTTGCTCAATGATTTCGGCTGCTTGGCCTTTGGCTTCGCGCAGTTGCTGACCCGCTTTCTCTTGGGCCAACTCCAGGTCACGAGCCGCACGGCTAGCAGCGTCCAGGCCGTCTGCAATCTTCTTCTGACGTTCTTGCAAAGCCGTAATGACCGGAGGCCACACGTACTTCATGCAGAACAGCACGAAGATGAAGAAGGCAACGGACTGGCCAATCAGGGTTGCATTAATGTTCACGCCAACACCTCGCTCGTTCGTTGTCTATCCAGCTAATCAACTCGGAAGAGTTGATTAGGCTGGGATTTGACCGATGAACGGGTTAGCGAAGGTGAAGAACAGTGCGATACCAACACCGATCATGGTCACGGCGTCGAGCAGACCAGCGACGATGAACATTTTCACTTGCAGCATCGGAACCATTTCCGGCTGACGCGCAGCGCCTTCCAGGAACTTGCCGCCCAGCAGGCCGAAACCAATGGCGGTACCCAGGGCACCCAGGCCAATCAGCAGTGCTACAGCGATAGCGGTCAGACCAACTACAGTTTCCATCTTTCCTCCCGACTTTTTATGTCGTATTGGTTAAGGTTTCTAAGGGTAAAGCGGTAAAACAAAATCGGTACTTCTGTGCCCTTGCGAGCGTCCACCATGAGCGCCTAAACGCTCTTAGTGGTTGTCTTCGTGCGCCATCGACAGGTAGACGATGGTCAGCATCATGAAGATGAACGCTTGCAGGGTAATGATCAGGATGTGGAATACCGCCCACGCCCACTGCAAGACAACGCCCAGGGCACTTAGCCAGAGCAGACCGCTGCCGAACATCACAGCAATCAGAATAAACACCAGCTCGCCGGCATACATGTTGCCGAACAGTCGCAGCGCCAGAGAAATCGGCTTAGCGATCAGGGTGACGAATTCCAGCAGGAAGTTGACCGGAATCAGCAGCGCCTGCACAAACAGGTTCTTGCTACCGAAAGGGTGCAGGGTCAGCTCGCCGATAAAACCGCCGATGCCCTTGACCTTGATGCTGTAGAAAATGATCAGCGCGAACACCGACAGGGCCATGCCCAGGGTCGCGTTTGGATCGGTCGTCGATACCGCACGGAACGGAATGTGCGAATCACCCGAGATCAAGACAGCCATCATCGGGATCCAGTCGACCGGAATCAGGTCGATGGCGTTCATCAAGAACACCCAGACAAAGATGGTCAGTGCCAGAGGAGCAATCACCGGGCTACGACCATGGAAGCTGTCTTTGACACTGCCATCAACGAAGTCGACCAGCACTTCAACGAAGTTCTGCAATGCACCAGGTTGACCGGAAGTCGCCTTCTTCGCTGCCATACGGAACAGCAGGACGAAAAGCAGGCCGAGGGCCACGGACCAGCCGAGGGTATCGACGTGGAACGCCCAAAAGCCCATTTCTTTGGCTTCTTGTGCGGTGTG
>Ga0209504_1000175_pt1 | contig 61334 bp, 61 predicted proteins | sample COGITO_mtgs_1005_FD_184791 | JGI IMG/M metagenome (GOLD analysis project Ga0209504, IMG submission 184791) | Pelagic marine microbial communities from North Sea - COGITO_mtgs_100511 (SPAdes) (version 2) | ecosystem: Environmental > Aquatic > Marine > Epipelagic ... | reverse complement strand
ATATCCATGAATTCTGCGCCGATGGGCTGATGGCCCTGGTGGGCCTGCACATCGCGGCGGCGCTGTTTGAAAGCTACCGCCTGAAGGAAAACCTGCCGCTGTCGATGGTCACCGGCAAGCGGCGCAAATTGGATCACTGAGGTTTATATCTGTCGCGGCTAAAGCCCCTCCCACGGTAAGCGTGTTGATGTGGGAGGCGCTTTAGCGGCGATTATCAGGCTCAGGCCAGGCGTGCATCCAGGCTGTTCTGCGCCAGGCGCTTGGCCTGTTCCTGGGTCATGCCCAGGCTGTCGTACAGAGCGGCAAAGTTCTCGGTGACGTAGCCGCCGAAGTAGGCCGGGTCATCCGAGTTCACCGTCACCTTCACCCCGCGTTCGAGCATCTGCAGGATGTTGTGCTGGCGCATGTCGTCGAACACGCAGAGCTTGGTGTTGGACAGCGGGCAGACGGTCAGCGGGATCTGTTCATCAATGATGCGCTGCATCAGACGCTCGTCTTCGATGGCACGCACGCCATGGTCGATGCGCTCAATCTTGAGCAGGTCCAGGGCTTCCCAGATGTATTCGGGCGGGCCTTCCTCGCCGGCGTGAGCGACAGTCAGGTAGCCCTCACTGCGTGCCTTGTCGAACACGCGCTGGAACTTGCTCGGCGGGTGGCCCATCTCCGAGCTGTCCAAACCGACGGCGATAAACGCATCGCGGAAAGGCTTGGCCTGCTCCAGGGTTTTGAACGCTTCTTCTTCGGGCAGGTGACGCAGAAAGCTCAGGATCAAACCGTGGCTGATGCCCAGTTGTTTCTCGCCATCGACCAGCGCCTGCTTGATGCCGCGCAGCACTACTTCAAAGGGAATACCCCGGTCGGTGTGGGTCTGCGGGTCGAAGAACGGCTCGGTGTGGATGACGTTCTGCGCTTTGCACTTTTGCAGGTAGGCCCAGGTCAGGTCGTAGAAATCCTGCTCGGTGCGCAGCACGTCGGCCCCGGCGTAATACAGGTCGAGAAACTCCTGCAGGTTGTTGAACGCGTAGGCGCTGCGCAGCGCTTCAACGTCGTTCCAGGGCAGTTTGATCTTGTTGCGCTCGGCCAGGGCAAACAACAACTCGGGCTCCAGAGAGCCCTCAATGTGCAGGTGCAGTTCGGCCTTGGGCAGGGCATTGAGCCAGTCGTACATGGTCAGATCTCGTTATCAGGCGTGGTCGCGACAAAGTTTAACCGTAAGGACAGGATTTCGCCGAATCTGCAGGCTGTGCGCTATTTGTGGGAGGGGCTTTAGCCGCGACTGATTACAGTGCAGCAGGCTGTCGCGGCTAAAGCCCCTCCCACAGTCTCAGTTGGCCTGTTCTTCACGCCGATAAGCGTAGGTGTCGGCAAAGCGCGACAGCAGATACTCGGCGCTGGTCACGCTCGGGTACTTGGGCGGATTGGCGGCGTCCGAACAATTCGGTAAGCAGCTGATTTCGGTATCCGGATGCGGTTCGGCGAAGAACGGCATGGAGTAGCGATCAACCCCCAGCGGGCTGATCACCCGATGCGGGGTGGAGGTGTAACGGTCGTTGCTCCAGCGCGCCAGCATGTCGCCGATGTTCACCACAAAGCTGCCGGCCATCGGCGGCGCGTCGATCCACTGGCCATCGCGGTGGCGCACCTGCAGGCCGCCGGCGTCATCCTGGTAGAGCAGGGTGATGCAACCGTAATCAGTGTGCGCCCCGGCGCCTTGCTGTTCGGCGCTGCTGGCGGTGTGGCGCGGCGGATAGTGGATCATCCGCAGCACGCTGATCGGCTCATGAAAACGTGTATCGAAAAAGTCGCGGTCGATATTCAGGGCAATGGTCATGGCGCGCAGCAGGGTTTGCGCCAGCGCCTGCATATCGGCGTAGTGCTGTTCCATCAGGGTTGCCCAGCCGGGCAGGTCGGGATGCCGATTGGCCCCGCGCAGCGGTTTGCCGGCCAGCACCTCGGGGTGATTGAGGTCCATATGGAAACCCATGTCGAAGGTTTCTTTGAGGTCGCTCGGTTTCCTCGGGTCGAGCTGCTCGGTGGCAATCGCGCCGTAGCCACGGTGATGGGTGGTCTGGGTGATGTCGATCTTGAGCTTTTCGGCAGCCGGCAGGGCGAAGAAGGTCTTGGCGGCGCTCAGCAGCTCTGCGATACGCGCCGGGCTGATCGGGTGGCCGGTGATATAGAAGAAACCCCATTCGCGGCAGGCGCGGTCAATCTGCTCAGCCACAGTGGGCCAGGCGGTTTGGTCATGGTGATAAAGCGGGGCGATATCGATAATCGGTAGGGTGTTCATAGAGGCTCCGGGTGGGGCGGTGCTGCGAGTCTTCTCGTACTAAGGAGCCTGTCGAACTCAACACTGTTCTGCTGCGGAAAATCCGGATTTGGCCACTTTTGCGGCTTTCCCTCGTTAAATAGCGCGCTATTCGCCTCGGTAAAGCCGCAAAACTGTCTCAAACCGGGCTTTCCCTCGCGACGAACGGTTGAGCCCGACAGGCTCCAGGCAGCGAAAAAGGACGATGCCGGATTAGGGCATCGTCCTTCTGATGCGGTTCTGCCGGTGAGGCAGGGACGGCATCGGTAGTAGTGGATTACTTCGGCAGTTCTGCCTTTACGTTTTCCACGTAGTAGTTCATCGACGCCAGTTCGGCGTTGGTCGCGGCGACGCCTGCCGGGATTTTCTCTACGCCGCTCTGGTCCTTGATTGGGCCGGTGAACGGGTGGAAGGCGCCGCTTTTAATGTCTGCGATGATCTGCTCAGCTTCGGCTTTCACGTCCGCTGGCACCAGGTCGCTGATCGGCAGGCGAATGGTGTCTTCGGTCAGACCGCCCCAGAAATCTTCGGATTTCCATTTACCGTCGATCACCGCTTGGGTGGATTTGACGTAGTGCGGGCCCCAGTCGTTGACGATTGAGGTCAGCACAGCTTTCGGCCCGAAGTGCGCCATGTCCGAGGCGTAGCCCACGGAATAGACGCCGCGACGTTCGGCGGTCTGGATCGGTGCTGGGCTGTCAGTGTGCTGGAACACCACGTCCACGCCCTGGTCGATCAGCGCGTTGGCCGCATCGGATTCCTTGCCCGGATCGAACCAGGAGTTGACCCACACCACCTTGATCTCTGTGCCGGGGTTGTACTTGTCCAAAGCCAGCTGGATGGCGTTGATATCGCGGATCACTTCCGGGATCGGGAAGGAGGCGACGTAGCCGATCTTCTTGGTCTTGGTCATCTTCGCTGCGAGGAAACCGCCGACATAACGGCCTTCATAGGAGCGCGACAGGTAGGTGCCGAGGTTCTTGTCCTGCTTGTAGCCGGTGGCGTGTTCGAAGGTGACCTTGGGGAATTGCTTGGCGACTTTCAGCGTCGGGTTCATGTAGCCGAAGGAGGTGGTGAAGATCAGGTCATAACCGCCCTTGGCCATGTTGCGGATCACGCGCTCGGCGTCCGCACCTTCAGGGACGTTTTCCACGTAGCTGGTCTCGACCTTGTCACCAAGCTCTTTGATCACTGCCTGACGGCCCTGCTCATGCTGGTAGGTCCAGCCGTGGTCGCCAATCGGGCCTATATAGACAAAGCCGACCTTCAACGGATCGGCGGCGGATGCGCCCAATGTGGCGCTAAAGCCAAGGGCGGCAACGAGGGTGCGCAGCAGCGGTTTTTTGCTCTTCTCGAACATGGTTGGCGGAACTCCGATGTGTGTGGGTACGTTGTTGTTAAACAGCTGCCAGTTGGATTGCAAAAAGCTGACCAACTGGACAATTAGCGCTGCGCGCCGCGTAAAAACGCAGAACCCCGCCGGGGCGGGGTTCTGTGCGGGTGCTTTGCTGGTGCGTAAGAGGCCGAGAGTGCTGCGTGCTGGTGCGATGGTGCTGCTGGGGTGTTGCGGCTGAAGCCTTTCCACAGTTCGGTGCTGATCTGTGGGAGGGGCTTTAGCCGCGACTAGCGATAGTGCGGTTCAAGCAGCTATAACTTTTGCAGCGGAAATTATCAGGAGGCAACGGAATGCCCCATTCAAAGCAACTGCGCATCGGGCGTTTTTCCGAAGATCAGCGCATTTACCTGCTGACCGCGACAGTCGAGAAACGCGAACCGATCTTCGCGGATTTCCAGCTTGGTCGCCTGCTAGCAGTAGAGCTAAAAGCCGCTCATGCCGATGGTCTGGTTGAATCACTGGCCTGGGTGGTGATGCCCGACCATCTGCACTGGCTGCTGGTGCTGCGGCGCGGCTCACTCAGCGAGTTGATGCGTCGAGTGAAGGGCCGCAGTGCTCGGCAGATCAATCCGCTCGTTGGTCGCTGTGGACGACTGTGGCAGGACGGTTTTCATGACCATGCGCTACGCGACGAAGAGGATGTGCTGCCAGTTGCGCGCTATATCGTTGCAAACCCCTTGCGGGCCGGGCTGGTGGAGCGGGTCGGTGATTACCCGCTGTGGGATGCGGTGTGGCTGTAAAAGTTGTCGCGGCTAAAGCCCCTCCCACAAAAGCCCCACCACAGACTTGTGGTAAACCGTGGGAGGGCTTTAGCCGCGACAAGGTAAAAGTCAGTGCCCCGGCTGCCAGGGCTTGCCCAGGGATACCGGGGCAAAGAGGCGGGTCTTGATCGCATCGCGCGAGAGCAATACCAGCACCAGAATGGTCGCCACATAGGGCAGCATCGCCAGCAGGTTGGAGGGGATCGACAAGCCGATACCCTGAGCCACCAGATGGATGATGCTGGCCAGGCCGAACAGGTAGGCGCCGAGCAGCACACGGAATACCCTCCAGCTGGCAAATACCACCAGCGCCAGGGCGATCCAGCCGCGCCCAGCGGTCATGTTTTCGGCCCACATCGGCGTATAGGCCAGCGACAGGTAACCGCCCGCCAACCCGGCCATGGCGCCACCAAACAGCACCGCCAGGGTGCGTACGCGCAGCACCGGCAGGCCCATGGCGCTGGCCGCGTCGGGGTTTTCACCGACCGCCTGGATGATCAAACCGATGCTGCTTTTCAGCAGCACCCAAGCGACTAAACCGAACAGGGCGAAGGACAGGTAAACCAGAATGTCTTGAGCAAACAGCATGCGTCCGATCAACGGAATCTCGCTAAGCAGCGGAATGGCGATGGGCTCGAAACCGGCCAGCGGTTTGCCGACCCAGGCCGCCCCGACAAAGGTCGACAGGCCGACGCCGAAGATGGTCAACGCCAGGCCGGTGGCCACCTGGTTGGCGTTAAAACCCAGCGCCACGGCGGCAAACAGCATCGACAGCAGCATGCCGGCGCTCATCGCCAGCAACACGCCGAGCCACAGGTTACCGGTGCTCAGGGCGACGATAAAACCGATCACCGCGCCGAACAGCATCATGCCTTCCTGGCCGAGGTTGAGCACGCCGCTCTTCTCGCAGATCAGTTCACCCAATGCCACCAGCAGCAGCGGCGTACCGGTGCGCACCATGGCGTAGAAGATATTGCTTAACAGGTCGAGATCCATCGGGAGTTCCTTTGTGTATCGCTTTTGTAGGCGCGCGCTTGCTCGCGCCTACAGGTTCTTTGCTAGGCCAGGGCCTCGGCGGTGGCTTTAGTTTTTCGCTGCGCCCACTTCAGCTTCAGCCGTGGCCGATAAAGAATCAGCACGTCGCAGGCGAGCAGGAAGAACAGCATCATTCCCTGGAACAGCTGGGTGATCGCTTGTGGCAGGTTCATGGTCATCTGCGCGTTCTCGCCGCCCAGGTACAGCAGGGCCATCAGCAGGCTGGCAAACAGAATGCCGAGCGGATTCAGGCGGCCGAGAAAGGCCACGGTGATCGCCGCGTAGCCGTAGCCCGGCGATACCTGCGGCACCAGCTGGCCGATGGGACCGGCCACTTCACCGACTCCCGCCAGCCCAGCCAGGCCGCCGCTGACCAGCAGGGCAAACCACACCAGGCGCTTCTCGCGAAAACCGACAAAGCCTGCGGCGCGGCGGTCGAGGCCGAGCACCTTGATCTGAAAACCGAGAAAGCTCTTGTGCAGCAACACCCACACCGCCACTAGCGCCAGCAGGGCTAAATACAGGCCAGCGTGCAGACGGCCATCCTCGCTGACCAACGGCAGGCGGCTGGCGTCGCCAAACATCGCCGACTCGGGGAAGTTGAAACCGACCGGGTCTTTCAACGGGCCGTGTACGAAGAACAGCAGCAGGTTCAGCGCGATGTAGTTGAGCATGATGCTGGTGAGGATTTCGTTGGCATTGAACTGCGTGCGCAACCAGGCGGTCAGGCCGCCCCAGGCTGCACCCGCTGCTACTCCTGCGAGTACCACCCAAACCAGCGCCCAGCGGCTGTCCCAGTCTATGATCTGGATCGCCATGGCGCTGCCGGCCAACGCGCCGAGCAGCAGCTGACCTTCAGCGCCGATATTCCAGATGCGCGCCTGGTAGGCCACGGCCAGGCCGAGGGCGCAGAGCAGAATCGGCAGCGCTTTGACCAACAGTTCGGAGACGCCATACCAGTCGGCCAGCGGCGCAATCAGCAGGGTGTGCAGGGTTTCCAGCGGGGCGTGGCCGAGCAAGGCGAACAGCAACGCGCCGCTGCACAGGGTCAGTACGGCGGCGAGCAGCGGCGATAACCAGAGCATGGCGCGCGATTGCTGGCCGCGCGGTTCGAGGGATAACAGCATGGAAAACTCCGTCAGCTCAGGCCTGCAGCAGTGGCTGCGGGCGCGCTCGTGGTGGTGGGGATTGGCGCGAACTCGCCGGCCATCCAGCGGCCGACTTCAACGGCTTCGGTCTCTGCCGTGGCGGCCAGGGGCGAGAGCTTGCCGCTGCACAGCGCGCCGATGCGGTCGCTGATCTGGAACAGCTCGTCGAGGTCTTCGGAGATCACCAGGATCGCCGCGCCGGCATCGCGCAGGGCAATCAGCGCGCGATGAATCGACGCCGCCGCGCCCACGTCCACGCCCCAGGTCGGGTGCGCGGCCACCAGCAGTTTGGGGTTCTGCAGGATTTCGCGGCCGAGGATAAATTTCTGCAGATTGCCGCCGGACAGGCTGCGCGCCGGCGCATCGGCATCCGGCGTCTTTACCGCAAAGCGTTGGATGATCTGGTCAGCCAGGGCGCGCACCTTGCCGCGCTGAATCAACCCCTTGCTCAGCAAGCCGTGCTGGAAGGCGGTGAGCAGGGCGTTATCACTCAGGCTCATATCCGGCACCGCGCCATGGCCCAGGCGCTCGGCCGGGACAAAGGCCAGGCCTAGCTTGCGCCGTGCATCCGGGTACAGATCGGCAATCGGCTGAGTGTCCAGGCTGATACGTTCGCGCTCGCTACGTGGCAGGCGGGTTTCACCGCTGAGCAGGGCCAGCAACTCGTCCTGGCCGTTGCCGGCAACTCCAGCGATGCCGACGATTTCGCCGCTGCGCACCTCCAGCCGGATCTGGCTGAGGTGGCAACCGAACGGGTCGGCGTTGTGCCAGCTAAGGTCATCCACGCGCAAGCGCGGCAGGCCGCCGCTGACTTTCGGGTAACTGCTTTCCAGGCCTTCGGCATCGCCAACCATCAGCCGCGCCAGCTGCAGGTCGCTGCACTCGGCTGGCACGCAATGGCCTGACACCTTACCGCCGCGCAGCACCGTGGCGCTCTGGCACAGGGCGCGCACTTCGCCGAGCTTGTGGCTGATAAACAGAATGCTGCAGCCCTCAGCCGCCAGACGGCGCAGGGTGACGAACAGTTCGTCGGCCTCCTGCGGGGTCAGCACCGAGGTCGGCTCATCGAGGATCAAGAGTTTTATGTCCTGCATCAGGCAACGAACGATCTCCACCCGCTGCCGTTCACCGATGGACAGGCTGTGCATCAGGCGGCCCGGCTCCAGGGCCATGCCGTAACGCTGCGAGACTTCGCGAATCTTTGGCTCCAGCTGTTTCGGTGTGCCGGCCGCTGCGCCCATGGCCAAGGCGATGTTCTCCGCGACTGTCAGGGTCTCGAACAGTGAGAAGTGCTGAAACACCATCCCCACGCCGAGGCTGCGCGCCATGGCCGGGTCGCGCATTTTCAGCGCTTCACCGTGCCAGCGAATTTCGCCGCTGTCAGGCTGGGTAACGCCGTAGATGATCTTCATCAGGGTGCTCTTGCCGGCACCGTTTTCGCCGAGCAACGCATGGATTTCCCCAGGGGCGATGCTCAGGTCGATACGGTCGTTGGCCAGGCAGCCGGGGTAGCGCTTGCTGATACCGCTCAGCTGCAAGCGTGGAACAGAAGGGGAATTGGACATGGGCAGTGGCTCAGGAATGACAACTGGCCTGGCTAAAGCAAAAAGCTGGCCAGTGAGTCAGAAAAGCCGCTGTGCAGCGTTCGCCCATCCGCTGTTTGATCAAGGCTGCCCAGTGATGGTGCGCGTGTTTGAGGCGGGGCTGTGTTGCTGCACCGAATCGAGGCTGCACGCTGGCCTAGTGGCGCAACCAGGCGCCCTGGGTCTTGCCGTATTCGGTGTCGCGGTCGTAACGCTGTTCCTGCTCGACATGCAGTTGCAACACAGCGTTTGCTTGTTGATTGGCCTGTTCTTGCAAGCGCAGGCAGCTGGGTTGTTCGGCCGTCAGTTGCAGGCGCTGATCGATCGCCCGGGCGGCGGCCTGGGCGATCTGGTAATGGCCGTTTTCGTGTTGCTGCAGGGCGCTGATGTAGGCAGCAAAGTGCTGCTGGTGCGCGGGGCTGGCAGCAAGCAGGCGGGGCAGGGTGATGCTGGCGTGCAGCGTGGTTTCCGTGCGGGTAATGCGGCAGCGCCCGTCAGGTTCTTCCCACCACCAGAAGCGCCAGTTCACGCACCAATCGGTGTAGCCATGAAACACCTTGCCGTCATGGCGAATCGGCGATGCTTGATCCAGCGCTGAGTACAGCAAGGCGTACGCACTGGCATCGACATCGTAGTAGGTGTGCTCCAGCTGCTCACTCACCTGCGCCTGCAACACAGCGCTGCAGAACAGGCAAAGCCAGGCTAGGCGCTTCATAGCGGCTGCAACGCCTCACGGCCACGGCTGATATCCGCCAGCAACCGCTGCAGCTCGGCAACCCTTGGCGCGGGGATGGCCAGCTGCAGCTCGGCCCCTGTGGCGTCGTAGTCTTCGCGCTCCAGCAGGCAGTCGAGTTCCGTTAGGCGCGCCTTGAGCAGCGGCAGTTCGGCGAACAGGCAATGGCAGCGGTACTCCTCGCGGGTGATCAACTCCCGACGTGGGGCGGCCTGTAGGCATTTATTGGCGCTGCCGCCGTAGGCGCGAGCCAGGCCGCCGGTGCCGAGCTGGATGCCGCCGTAGAAGCGGATCACCAGCACCGCCACTTGATCCATCTCCTGGCTCTCGATAGCCGCGAGTATCGGCCGGCCGGCGGTGCCGCCGGGCTCGCCGTCGTCGCTAAAACGGGACTGCTGGCCGACTTTCCAGGCCCAGCAGTTATGGCTGGCGCTGGCGTCGCTGTGCGCTGCGATAAACGCCTGCGCCTCGGCCGCGCTGGCAACCGGCGCGGCGAGGGCGATAAAGCGGCTTTTGCGAATCTCCTCGCGGTACTCGCAAGGGCCGAGCAGGGTGAAAGGCATTAGGCGTCTTTGACGGGAGGCGTCAGGCCGCAGCCCTTGAGGATGATGCGGATCAGGTTGTCGCCGGCTTCTTCATAGTCCTGCTTGGTCAGGCGCGCGCGGCCGGTAACGCGGCAAATCTGCGAGGAAAAGTCGGCGTAGTGCTGGGTGCTGCCCCATAGCAGGAAGATCAGGTGCACCGGGTCCACCGGGTCCATCTTGCCAGCGGCGCTCCAGGCGGCGAACACCGCCGCGCGGCCGCGGAACCAGGCCTGGTAATCCTGATTGAGCATCTGCGACAGGGTTTCGCCGCCGCTGATCACTTCCATCGCATAGATGCGCGAGGCTTTTGGGTGACGGCGGGAGAACTCCATCTTGGCGCGGATATAACCGGCCAGCGCGGTGGCCGGGTCGTCGTCCACGGTCAGGTTGTTGAAGGTGCTGTCCCACAGTTCGAGGATGTTCACCAGCACCGCCTGATACAGCCCCAGCTTGTTGCTGAAGTAGTAATGCAGGTTGGCCTTTGGCAGCCCAACGTTCTGCGCGATGGTGTTCATGCTGGTGCCTTTGAAGCCGTGGCGGGCGAACTCTTCCTCGGCGGCCTTGATGATCGCCTCTTCGTTCTTCTGCCGAATCCGGCCGGCAGGTTTGTTGTTCGGATCGGCTCGGTGCGCAAGTACTTCAACAGTCATGGGCGGTTCCGCAGTGGTCAGGTTTTCGGACGACTGCACTGATAACCCAGCGCCGCTTGGGTGACAAGCGCAAGGGGCAGAAAAACCGACGTAGATACGCTGCAACCCCGCTTTTGCACCAGGGTTGTGCATGTAAGTGGCGTGCTGCGGCGCTTTTGGGGCTGGCGGCTATGGCTCGATGCTCCCGTCAGCGGGCCGGCCGCTTTGCTCTCTGCGCCCACCCAGATACCAGCCGAGCGCGCCCCAGGTGGCTGCGCAAATGGCGCCTGCTATGGCGGCGATCAATACGCCGTTGGCGAGCATGTCGAGCAGGGCCTTGGCCCAGGCGCTGACGGCGTCGCCAGCGCGGTAGACCACCGTGTCGATAAAGTTCTTGGCTTTGTACTTGCTCTCGGCATCCAGCGGGGCGAAGAGCATTTCCCGGCCCGGGCGCACGAAAGCGTATTCACCGACCCGGCGCACAATCATTAGCGCTGCAAGCATGGCGAAGGTCGGCGCCAGGGCCAGGCCGATAAAGCCCAGACAGACTAGCAGCGGTACCCCGGCAAGCAGGGCGCGAATACCAAAGCGCTGGGCGATGCGCCCGGTGATAAACAGCTGCGCGAGCAGGGAGAGCGCCTGCACGCTGAAGTCGATCAGGCCGAATACGCGGATCTGTTCATTGCGCTCGGTAAAGGTCTCAGCCACCAGGCGCGCCTGCTCGAAGTAGAGAAAGGTGCTGGCGGTGGCCAGCAGGATCACGAAGGCGCTGATGCCCAGCAGATAGGGCGAGGCGAGTACGCGGGTCAAACCGCTGAATGGATTACCCAGTACCGGTTGGCGCGGGTTTTCACTGGCCGGTGCACCCGGCCGACCGGCCCCGCCAATCGCGCGCCAGGCCATCAGCTGTTGCTTGGCCAGAATCGCCATGCCCAACAGTACTGCCGCCAGCAGGATCAGCCCGCTTTGCCCGAGGCGCTCAATCAGCAGTGCACCGAGCGCCGGCCCTGCCAAGCCGCCGCAGCTGGCACCGGCGGCGATAAAGGCAAACAGACGCTTGGCCTGGGCGCTGTCGAATACATCGGCCATCAGGCTCCAGGCCACCGAGACGACGAACAGGTTGTAGACCGAGATCCACACGTAAAACACCCGCGCCACCCAGATGTCGTCGCCGCTGCGTTGAAACAACGCGGCAAAGGCCAGCAGGTTGAGGATAAAAAATCCGTACACCCAATCGATATAACGCGCCCGCGCCACCGTCGAATTAAGCCAGGCGAACAGCGGCACAGCGGCGAGCATGACCAGAAAGGTCGCGGTAAACAGCCATTGCAGGTTTTCCACGCCGCCGCGAATGCCCATGGCCTCGCGAATCGGCCGCAGCATGAAATAGCCGCTGAACAGGCAGAAGAACAGGCCAAACCCGCACAGCACCGCCAGCAACTCGGCGGGCCGCGCGTTGATCGTCTGGGCCAGGCGTTGCGCCGGGCTCATCGCTTAGCTTCCACGTCGCGGGCAGCCGCGTGCATATCAGCTAAACGCCTGGATGATCTTCTCGCGCAGCGCCGCATCCGGCAGGCGACCGATGCCGGCCTTGAGGTTGTCGGCCATATAACGCGGGTTGGAGGTGGCTGGGATCACCACCGTCACCGCCGGGTTGGCGAGGATAAATTTGAGCAACAGCTGCGCCCAGGATGTGGCGTCGGTTTCCATCGCCCAGCTGGGCAGTGACTTGCCCTTGACCCGGCTTAGCAGCTGCGCGCGCTGGAATGGCCGGTTGATCAGCGTGGCGATGCCATGGTAGGCGCAGTAGGGCAGCAGGCGTTTCTCGGCATTGCGCTCGCCCACCGAGTAGTTGAGCTGGACGAAATCCACCGATTCTTTGCTCAACACCTCCAGCAGATCGTCATGCGCTGACTCGATGTAATGGGTGATGCCGATATAGCGCACCTTGCCCTCGGCTTTCAGCTCGCGCAGCAAGGCCAGCTGGGTGCGGGTGTCCTGCAGGTTATGCACCTGCACCAGGTCGAGCGTGTCGGTTTGCAGCGCCTGCAGGCTGGCCTCGATCTGCGCCATGCCGCGCTCGCGGCCGGTGGCGGAAATCTTGGTGGCGAGGAAGGCCTTGCCCTGGGTTTTGGTGCGTTTCAGCAGCTCGCCGGTCACCGCTTCAGAGGCGCCGTAACTCGGCGCAGTGTCGATCAGCCTGGCGCCGCCGTTGATAAAGGTGCGCATCACCGAATCCAGCGGTTTCAGGCTGTCATTGCTGAGGCTGACATCGAAGGTGCGCGAGGTGCCCAGGCCGATCACCGGCAGCATCTCGCCGCTGCTCGGGATGGGGCGTTTCAGCAGTTGGCTGGGGTCGGCGTAAGCCAGGGAAGGCAGCCAGGGCGTGGCGGCGAGCGCGAGCAGGCTGGCGCTGCCCTGGATGAAGTGACGACGGCTAGGCATAAGCTCCTCCGTGGTAACACTGCACAGATACAAAAGGTTCGAAGCCGCGCCAGGCGTGGCTTCGACCGAGCATAGACCTGTGAGTCCGATACCCGCAGCGCGGTGCCTGAGCAGTTGTTACCTGGTGTGTCTCTAGCAGGTCGTTGAGAAACTACCTGCGTTGGCAATACAGCGTTAAAAACGGCCTCGGAATGCTCATTTACAGCTCGTAAACTCCGCTTCCTCGGCCGTTTTTGCCTTGTCTTGCCTGCCTCGCCTACGTTTTCAACGCCTGCTACCTGCCTCAAGCTTCGGCCAGCGCTTCGAGAAAGCTTTCCAGCACCAGATGCGGGCGGCGGCCTTTGCGGGTGACTGAGGCCAGGCTGATGTCGTAGAAGCGGCTGGCCGGTTTCAGCACGCGCAGGCGGCCCTGCTGCACCCAGGCCTGGGCGTAATGGTCGGGCAGGTAGCCGATATAGCGCCCGGTGAGGATGAGAAAGGCCATGCCTTCGCGATCCGAGGCGCTGGCGGTGCAGTTGAGCGCCTGATAGTGGCTCTGCACTTCGGGCGGCAGGCGGAAGGTCGGCGCGATGGCTTCCTGGCTGTTTAGGCGCTCATCCTCCAGTTGCTGATCATCGACATAAAACAGCGGGTGGCCGACCGCGCAATAAAGCAGCGAGCGCTCGTCGTACAGCGCCTGGTAGTCCAATCCGGACAGCGCCACGGTCTGCGGCACCACGCCGATATGCAGACGGCCATCGAGCACGCCTTGCTCAACTTCGCTTGGCGGGGTCATGCGGATATGGATATGCACATCCGGGCCACGCTCTTTCAAGCGCGCCAGGGCATTGGTGATGCGCATATGCGGCACCGTCACCAGGTTGTCGGTCAGGCCGATATTCAGTTCGCCGCGCAGGTGCTGATGCAGGCCGTTGACCTCGGTGCGAAAGCTCTCCAGTGCCGCCAGCAACTGCTGGGTGCTCTGGTAGACCTCGCGGCCCTCTTCGGTCAGGGCAAAGCCGGCGCGGCCGCGTTGGCACAGGCGCAGGCCGAGGCGTTGTTCCAGATCGCTCATCTGCTGGCTGATCGCCGAGCGGCCAATCCCCAGGGCGCTTTCCGCAGCGGAAAAGCCGCCGCATTCCACCACGCTGCGAAACAGCTTGAGCAGGCGAATATCAAAATCACTGACCTGGGCCAGCGGATCGGGGCGGCGGGTGCTCATTGGTTGTGGCTCATTGTTTAGTAGATGGTTAACTAAAGATAAGAAGAGTCGTGTTTTCCTGACTCTAAGCCCGTGGCACCTTTGCTGGCAACAGATTCGCTTTCTCTGTGGGAGGGGCTTCAGCCGCGACAGCTGTTGATCCTCGCGGCTAAAGCCCCTCCCACGGTATCTACATCGCTCAGTCGCCCATACGCGAGGCCGCACCATGAACATGCCGCAGACCGCCACCCCGTCCCTGGCCAGCCAGCTCAAGCTGGATGCGCACTGGATGCCGTTTTCCGCCAACCGCAACTTCAAGCGCGACCCGCGTCTGATCGTCGGTGCCGACGGCAACTACTTTATCGACGACAAGGGCCGCCGCGTGTTCGACAGCCTGTCCGGCCTGTGGACCTGTGGTGCGGGGCACAACCGCAAAGAAATTCAGGAAGCCGTGGCCAAGCAGCTGGGCACCCTCGATTACGCGCCGGGCTTCCAGTACGGCCATCCGCTGTCCTATCAGCTGGCGGAGAAAATCACCGAGCTGACCCCGGCCGGCCTCGACCACGTGTTCTACACCGACTCCGGCTCCGAGTGCGCCGACACCTCGGTGAAGATGGCCAAGGCCTACTGGCGCCTGAAAGGCCAGCCGAGCAAAACCAAATTTATCGGCCGTGCCCGTGGCTACCACGGCGTAAACATCGCCGGCACCTCGCTGGGCGGCATCGGCGGCAACCGCAAGATGTTCGGCCAGATGATGGACGCCGACCACCTGCCGCACACCCTGCAAGCGCACCTGGCCTTCACCAAGGGCATGGCGGCAACCGGCGGCGTGGAACTGGCCAACGAGCTGCTGAAGCTGATCGAACTGCACGACGCCTCGAACATCGCGGCGGTGATCGTCGAGCCGATGTCCGGTTCCGCCGGGGTGATCGTGCCGCCAGTTGGCTACCTGCAGCGTCTGCGTGAAATCTGCACCCAGCACAACATCCTGCTGATCTTCGACGAAGTGATCACCGCTTACGGCCGCATGGGCAAGTGGACCGGTGCCGAGTACTTCGGCGTGGTCCCGGACCTGATGAACACCGCCAAGCAGATCACCAACGGCGCGATTCCACTGGGCGCGGTGATCGCCTCCAGCGAGATCTACAACACCTTTATGAACCAGGCGATTCCCGAGCACATGGTCGAGTTCGGCCACGGCTACACCTACTCGGGTCACCCGGTTGCCTGCGCCGCCGGCCTGGCAACCCTGGAACTGCTCAAGCGCGACAACCTGATCGAGCAATCGGCTGCCCTGGCGCCGATCTTTGAAGACAAGCTGCACAGCCTCAAAGGCAGCAAGAACGTCATCGACATCCGCAACTGCGGTCTGGCCGGCGCGATCCAGATCAGCCCGCGTGACGGCGACCCGGTGATCCGCCCATTTGAGGCCGGCATCAAGCTGTGGAACGCCGGCTTCTACGTGCGTTTCGGCGGCGACACCCTGCAGTTCGGGCCAACCTTCAACACCACGCCCGAGCAGCTGGACTCTGTGTTCAATGCCGTCGGCGATGTGCTGAACAGCCTGGATTAAGCCAAACACCTATTACGTAGGAGCGGGCCATGCCCGCGAAACGCATCGCGGCCATGGGCCGCTCCTACAAAACAAGATCCGTTATTAAGGAACTGCCATGACCATCGTTAACCACCTGATCCACGGCGAACTGACTGCCGGCACCGGCCGCAGCGCTGACGTGTTCAACCCGTCCACCGGCGCGGCGACCAAGAAAGTCGCCCTGGCCGACCGCGCCACCATGCAACTGGCCATCGACTCGGCCAAGAGCGCCTTCCCAGCCTGGCGCAACACCCCGCCAGCCAAGCGCGCCCAGGTGATGTTCCGCTTCAAGCAGCTGCTTGAGCAGCACGAAGCGACCATCTCCAAGCTGATCAGCGAAGAGCACGGCAAAACCCTGGAAGACGCCGCCGGTGAACTCAAGCGCGGCATCGAAAACGTCGAGTTCGCCTGCGCCGCCCCGGAAATCCTCAAGGGCGAGTACAGCCGCAACGTCGGCCCGAACATCGACGCCTGGAGCGACATGCAGCCCATCGGCGTGGTCGCCGGCATCACCCCGTTCAACTTCCCGGCCATGGTGCCGCTGTGGATGTACCCGCTGGCCATCGTCTGCGGTAACTGCTTTATCTTGAAGCCATCCGAGCGTGACCCAAGCTCCACCCTGTATATCGCCCAACTACTGCAAGAGGCCGGTCTGCCGAAAGGCGTGCTCAACGTGGTGCACGGCGACAAGGAAGCGGTGGATGCGCTGATCGAAGCGCCGGAAGTCAAAGCCCTGAGCTTTGTTGGCTCCACGCCGATTGCCGAATACATCTACAGCGAAGGCACCAAGCGCGGTAAGCGCGTACAGGCCCTGGGCGGCGCGAAGAACCACGCCGTGCTGATGCCCGATGCCGACCTGGACAACGCCGTCAGCGCACTGATGGGCGCGGCCTACGGTTCCTGCGGCGAGCGCTGCATGGCCATCTCGGTAGCCGTGTGCGTAGGCGACCAGATCGCCGATGCACTGGTTGAGAAAATCGTGCCGCAGATCAAGGCCCTGAAAATCGGTGCCGGCACCTCCTGCGGTCTGGACATGGGCCCGCTGGTGACTGGCGCGGCGCGTGACAAGGTCAAAGGCTATATCGACGCCGGTGTGGCCCAGGGCGCAAGCCTGGTGGTCGACGGTCGCGACCTGGTGGTTGCCGGCAACGAGAACGGCTTCTTCGTCGGCGGCACCCTGTTCGACAAGGTGACCCCGGAGATGACCATCTACACCGACGAAATCTTCGGCCCCGTGCTGTGCATCGTCCGTGTCGGCAGCCTGGAAGCGGCCATGCAGCTGATCAACGACCACGAATACGGCAACGGCACCTGCATCTTCACCCGCGATGGTGAAGCGGCGCGCCTGTTCTGCGACGAAATCGAAGTCGGCATGGTCGGCGTCAACGTACCGCTGCCCGTACCGGTGAGCTACCACAGCTTCGGCGGCTGGAAGCGCTCGCTGTTCGGCGACCTGCACGCCTACGGCCCGGACGGCGTACGCTTCTACACCCGCAAAAAAGCCATCACCCAACGCTGGCCGCAGCGCGCCAGCCACGAGGCTGCGCAGTTCGCTTTCCCGAGTAATGGCTAAGTAACACCCAAGGGGGCTGATCGCAGGATCAGCCCCCTTTTTTGATGCGACAAAGACTGTAGGAGGGGCTTTCGGCTCTGGCATCCTGCTTCGCTCTACCTCCTGCATCCATGCAGTCGTAGCCGCGAGCTTTCGCGACCATCGCCAAGGCATCACCCGCAGGCGCAATTATTCCGTAGGAGCGGGCCATGCCCGCGATCAAGGTCACCACCGAATCGCGGCCACGGGCCGCTCCTACACAAACAACGCAACACGCTTTACGCAACAAACCAGCCGCGCGGGCGCGGCGTTGGTGCAGTGACCGCAGGTTACGGCACCCCTTGGGTGAGCGGGTTCAGGGTTTCCTGACCCGCAAGCCCGCTCTCCCAAGGGCAGCCCACTTCAATTATTAATGAAGAGGACTCCTTGCAATGAGCAAACCCATGATTGGCCTTCCCCTGTGCCGTTGGCAGCTGACCAGCCGTGATATCGGCTGGTTTCACCTGGTTGGTGAGAAGTACATCCACGCCGTCACCGGCTTTGGTGCCTTCCCGCTGATGATCCCGGCTTTTGGCGATGATCTGGACATGGACACCGTGCTGGATAGCGTCAGCGGCATCATGTTCGGCGGCTCACTCTCCAACGTGCACCCCAGCTTCTATGGCGACGACCATCCCGGTCTCGGCCTGGCCGACAAACCCCGTGATGAAACCGTGCTGCGCCTGCTGCGCGCCTGTCTTGATCGCGGCATTCCCTTCCTCGGCATCTGCCGTGGCATGCAGGAAATGAACGTGTTGTTTGGCGGCACCCTGCACCGTGAAGTGCATGAAGTTGAAGGTCGTCTTGATCACCGTGAGGTGAAGGACGTACCGGACGATGTGGCCTACGGCCCGATGCACAACGTGGCCCTGACCGAAGGCGGTGTGTTGCATTCGCTGTTTGGCGAGCGGCAGATCAAGGTCAACTCATTGCACGGCCAGGGGATTGATCGTCTGGGTGAGGGCTTGCAGGTTGAGGCCGTGGCCGAGGATGGGCAGATCGAGGCGGTCAGCGTGATTGGCGCCAAGGCGTTTGCCGTTGGGGTGCAGTGGCATCCTGAGTATCGCTATTGGGAGAAGGCGGATTACAACGCGTTGTTGGGGGCGTTTCATCAGGCGGCGAGGGAGTATCAGGTGAAGAAGTTGCAAAAAAGTAGGGTGGGGGAAGTGGCCTAAAGGTACTGCGGGTTGCAGTATAAAAGGCTAGTAGATAACTGGTCTTTTATACTGCAAGTTGATTAGTGATATTATTTTACTAGTTTCAGGAGGCTGCTTTTGAAGTAATTAAAGCTATTGGATAAATTTGCATCAGGGTTCATGTGGGGAGTGATGTTTTCTGCCCATTCTGATTTTTGTCGTCCGGCTATATGCCAGCCTTTAGCAGCTAAGCCGCGATGCCCGCCGTCAAGTAACGCGTCTGCGAGTAGCTCCCATGTGCCGCATATAGAGTCATTTACATAGCTTTTTAGTACTTGGTCTTTTGCTTTAGGGTAGGCTGATTTTATTGCTGGTATGTCACCTAAAAGCCATGCCTCACTCTCTTCAACAGCAATGCAAAAATATGTTTCTGGTTTTGGGTTGCAGCTATCAAGCGCGGCATTTAGTTCTTTTAAAAATGTGTTTAGGTCTTTTTGGTCAAGGTCGCAAATAACAATTACTGCAGCCTTGTAACCTTCACCGTATCCGGAAAAAGCTCTTCCAAACCCCCCAAGCAGCCTGGGAAGGTTGCTCAAAAGTATTCTTTTGCTTGGGTCTGGTTTTCCTCTTAAATTTTGAGGTATTCGCCCTACTCCTTTGTATGAGTGGACTGAAAATGTCGCCCTGTCACCAAGTATTTTAGGGGTTATGATGTCTAGAGCTTTTTTTCCTGATACGTCTTCAACTAATATTTCTATATGCATCCTTTCACCTTGCATCCAAGTAGTCGCTGTACCAAAGACTGCCTAGTGGGAGGCCTTCCTCAACCATTCCCTGAACTACCGGGTCACTACTTGCTCTTCTTATCTGAGAAAATCCATCGTTACCTTTTTCCAGTACCCAAACTTCTTCAGGTGAAAAAGCGTCAACAAAGTATGGCTGGTGAGTTGTTACGAAAACTTGGGAGCCACCTTTTCTCCCCGTTGCATGCTCCCTGAATTCGTCTGCTAAGGTTTCTAAAAGTTTGTGGTAAAGGCCGTTTTCAGGCTCTTCAATACATAAAAATGGCGGAGGGGTAGGGTCTTCTAGCAAAAGTAAGTAGGCAAAAATCTTTAATGTACCGTCAGACATTTGCTGTGCGTAAAATGGGTCTTTAAAAGATTTGTCGTTAAATCTTAGTAGTAATCGACCGTCGGCTGTTTTTTGAGTGTCAATTTTAGAAATGCCCGGTATTTTTTTTGCAATGTCTGCCAAAATGCTTGCGAATCTACGCGGGTGTTCTCTTTCCATAAATTGCACAACGTTACCCAAGTTGTCGCCGTGTACATTTAGGTGTTTTTGTGGTCCCGCAAGCGGAAGGCTTCTTGCAGCATCTGGAGTGAAGTAACTTAGATACCATCCCTCAATAAACTGGCGGAATGCAGATACTCGAGGGTGTTGTTTTAATGAGCCGAGCGTGGCGATTCCAAGTTTTCTTTTGTCAGTAAGCTCTACGAGCTCTGTTGCGGAGCTTTCTTCTTGCTCATCATCGCTATCTAGGTTTTTTAATAGCCAGTCAAGATCAATGTCTTCTGTTTCTTCGATTATCTGACGGCCATCTATTTCACCTTTCCATACAACCCCTTCACCCTCGTTGAGAATTAGAAAGGAAAATGGCCAGCCATGTTTCTGATTTTTACGACGTTGCCGCAAGCGCTCTTTTTGTACGTAGGGTCGTTGTGAACGGTCTAGGTTTATTGCTAACTCATAAGTAATTGGTCGGGCATTCCCATCTTCTTTGTAATAAAGTTCAAACTCAATTGGGCCTGTTGAGCCCATCGATCTAATTCGCTCAAAGCCGCCTCTGCCTCTAGCATCGCATGCCTCTTCAACGCCGTTTTTTAAACAGTCCGCTAAGAATCCAAATGCGTCAAAGAAACTACTTTTGCCGACGCCGTTCTTGCCGATAACTGCTGTCATTTGAGTAAGTGGGGCGGTTTTTTGACTGTTCCAAAGTTTGCCAAGCGTAACGTCTTTGAGTGCTTTGAAGTTCTTTATACGAATTCCTTCGATCTTAGCCACGCGCGCTCCTTCTGCTCATTAGTTTTCGTAAATTGTAAGAGGGGCTGAGCCTCTAGGATGGAGTGAGCGTAGCGATACCCATCAATAATGGCTATCCCCCGCAGCTTGTGTATTGTCCGGCCTACCGGTTCCGCCCTTACGGCGGCTTACTTTTGGCAAACGCCCCAAAAGTAAGCAAAAAGTCTTGCCCCTTGCATCCGGGTCTCGCTGCGCTCGACTTCCCTCGTTCCATCATTGCTCCAGGGGCACGCCGCGAAGGGCCATCCCTGGCCCATCGCGGCTCTCGCGGCATCCATGCCGCTCAACCCCTTGCGCAACGATTCCACTCGGCCTCCTGATGGGGCGTTTGGCGTCGTCTGTGAGTTCGTGGATTGAAAAACCAGAGCATGTTGTGGCGATAGATATGGATGTTTTGAACATCCCGGTGGACAAGCTTCGCGTTGTCCACCCTACGGATACCGAGCGTAGGGTGGATGACGCTTTATCCATCCACCATTGCGATAGTTGTCCGAGCTACTTGCTTTGGCCTTTTCGCTCTGCCTTCCAGAAGCCGCCTAGGCGACGGGGTCCCCGCATCCCGTCAGGAGGCCGAAACGTAGCGCAGCGCAGTAACAGCCGAAGGCTGGCCCGCAGGGTGAGCGCAGCGAATCAAGTGACTCGCCGTAAGGGCGAAACCCTTAATCCGCCTCACCGCTGCTGCTGCGGTAACCCGCGTGCCCCTGAAAGCCAGCCCATGCGCTGGCGCTGTCATAAGCCTTAACTATCCTCAACAAGCGCCGATAGAGCGTATTACTGGCCAGCGAGAAGGCGATGTCCCATGCGTATCAAATCCAAACTGTTGGTGAGCTTTCTGGTTGCAACCCTGATTCCGGTTTTGGTGGTGGCGCTGCTGACCATTCGCAATGTCACGCAGCAGGCCAAAGAGAACTTTCTGGTGTCCAGCAGCCTGGATATGAAACTGGTGAACAACAGCTTTGCCACTTTCTTTGATTCGGTGGGCTACACCGTTTCCGCCCTGGCGGAATATCCCGCGGTGAAGGATGCCGATAACGGCGAGCTGACCACCTACTTCGGTGAGGCGCGCAAGCCGGGCGAGGTTGCCACCGCCAATGGTGGGCGCGAGAAGCAGATTTTCGATTACTTCTCCAGCATCGGAAAAAACAACCCCACCTTCGGCTACGTGTATATGAGCGATACCAAGGGCGGCTATGTCGAGTGGCCGGGCACCGGGGATTACGGTGACTGGGACCCGCGCACGCGCGAGTGGTACCCGATTGGCCGAGACGCCAACTTCACCCTGGGCCGCCGCGACGGTTATTACTGGGAGCCGGATGACGCGGTGTATGTCTCGGTGCTCAAGGGCTTCAAGGACACCGCCGGGCAGTTTGCCGGGGTGGTGGCGGTGGATGTGTCGCTCAAGGCGCTCACCGATATGGCGCAGAAGGTGCGCTTCGGCGAAACCGGGTTTCTGATGCTGGCGGAGGGCAGCGGCACCTTGCTGGTGGATGGCCTGAAGCCGGACAACAACTTCAAGAAGGTCAGCGAGCTGCCTGGCGAGTACTTTGCCACCATCGGCAAGACCGAAAACGGCCTGGTCGAGGTGGAGATCGACGGGGTGGCGTATATGGCCAACGTCTACACCTCGCCGGAGCTGGGCTGGAAGTTTGTCGGCTTTAAGCAGGCGGACGAGATCTACGCGAGCGCCCGTGAGCTGACCTGGATCACCCTGGTGGTGTGCATCGTGTTGGTGCTGGTGTTCGGCGCGGCTGGGGTGGTGATCGCCAACCGTATCGTCAATCCGATCAATCTGGTGAAGGATGGGCTGCGCACCATCGCTCAGGGTGAGGGCGACCTGACCCGCCGTCTGGACCTGCTCAGCAGCGATGAAACCGGCGAGCTGGCCAAGTGGTTCAATCAGTTTATCGAGTCGATTCAGGGCATGATCCGGGTGATCAAGGAGAACGCCATCAGCATGGATGGGGTTTCCAGCGATACCAATAAACGCACCACGGCGATGTCGGCCACGCTGCAGCGCCAGTTGAGTTCGGTGGAGCAGATCGTCACGGCCGTGACCGAGATGTCATCGGCGGCCAACGAGGTGGCCAAGACCTGCGTGCAAACCGCCGATGTGTCGGAGCAGGGGCTGGTGGCCACGCGCAATGGCAAAGAGGTGATCGCCCGCAGTACGTCGGGGGTCAACAAGCTCGGCGCCAGCATCCAGAACTCCAGCAAGGTGCTGCAGGAGCTGGAGAAGGAAACGGTCAATATCAACAACATCCTCTCGACCATTCAGCAGATCGCCGAGCAGACCAACCTGCTGGCCTTGAACGCGGCCATTGAAGCCGCCCGCGCGGGTGAGCAGGGGCGCGGTTTTGCGGTGGTGGCCGATGAGGTGCGCAACCTGGCCAAACGCACCCAGGACTCCACCGAGCAGATCAACAACATCCTCAACCTGCTGGTCAACCGCATCAAGGAAGTGACGGTGAGCATGGACCAAAGCCTGGTTGAGTCGGGCAAGGCCATCGTGCTGTCCGATGAGGTGATGGCTGCCTTCGAAAGCATCGAAGGCAAGGTGCAGATGATCCGCGACATGACCATGCAGATCGCCACCGCCACCGAGGAACAGCATCTGGTGACCGAGGAGATCAACCAGAACATCGTCGCCATCAACGACGCGGTAACGCAGATCTCCGTGCAGGCCGCCGAGGTGGAAAGCTACGCCCAGGAACAAAGCGGCCTGAGCAGTGAGCTGAAACAACTGGTGGTGCGTTTCCGCACGGAGTAAGGCGCGGGTTAACCCCAGAAAGCCTCGCAGTTACGGCAATGCTGTTCAGTTAACTGGGGCCGCTTTACGCCCCATAGAGCGGCGGGCTTTGAAATCTTCCTAGCTCTAAGTCTTTGGCAGTGGTTCAGGCCGTAGGATGGGTGCTAACCCATCAGCCAATTGATGGGTTAGCACCCATCCTACGGTGGTGAGCACAAAGAAATGCCGCTTCCCTGGCAAGGGCGAAGCGGCATTTTTCTTATGTGAACAGCCTTACGCAACTGCGGGGCCTTTTGTTTACCAGCGATAGCCATGGCCGTCGTGCCGGCGGTGTTTGTGGCCATGCCAGCGTTTATGGCGCGGCCGTTCCTGCACGTAATACACGGGGGCCGGTTGGTAATAAACCGGCTGGCGTTCGTAGTACACCCGTTGTGGTGGGTAATAGGCCGGTGGCGGCGGGTAGTACTCGCGCGGTGGCGGGGCGTAGACCTGTACGGGGCGGCTTTGGCTGACGATAACGCCGCCAATCACCGCGCCCACCACGGCTCCGGCAATCGCTGCGTCACGGTTGGAGGCCTGCGCTGGGGCCTGGGCAAACAGCGCCAGGCTGGCCAGCAGGCCGGTGATAAGGGGGATACGCGACTGCATGATCGAAACTCCTCTGCAAACCGGTCTTTCCCGGCTTGTAGTTTCGACACTGACTGTTGCGCGGCATTGCAGGGCGCAATGTAAAGCCTGTGTAAAACAGCACGGCCGCGTAAAGCTGATCAGGTGTGTTCGAGACGCTGATGTTTGGCAGTATTGGCGTGCTGGCGGAGCAAAAACAATTCAACCCGCCGCCTTTGCTTCCGCACTTCAGCCCTTGGCCTGGAGCCGGAAGCGGAGAAGCCCCCATTTAAGGAGTCGCTTATGTTGAGCCGCAAAGGATTATTGCTTGTCGCAGCCGCTGGGTTGCTGGCCTGCCACGTTCAGGCCGCGGATGTCACGGTCAAGCTGGGCAGCGCGGAACGCGTCACCCGTTTGTTTGCCTATCCCAATAACTGCAATGTGATCTGCTATCGCGACTGGACGCTGGAGCAGACCGCCGAGCACTACCTGCGTCAGAGCTTGCAGCGTGATGGTTATGCCACCGCCAAGGTCAGCGTGCACCGCGAGCAGCAAGACCTCTTCGCCAAGTTCACCGAGGTGCCTGAAGGCTACGGTAAACCGCTCGAACAACTGCTGAAGACCGGGGAGCTGGCCTACGCGGGCGCCAAACTGCTTAATAAAGATGGCAAGTGGCAATACAACTGGTCGTTGTTTCTGCCGCTGGGCATGGCGCTGGATAACCGCAAGAGCGTTGAGCTGCTGCACTTCCCGCCGGATTACTCGCTGACCCAGGCGCAGGACTATCTGGAGTCGAGCACCACAAACCGTTGGGCTGATCTGCTGACCCAGAACGGCATCAATGCCGCGCAGACACCGGCCTTCCAGACCATCATCGATATTGCCCCGATTGCCGCGCCTGCTAACGCCGGTAGCGCGCTTGAAGGGGTTTACAGCTATTTCAACGCCTACCAGACGCAGATGGTTATGCAGTTGACCGCTGGCGAAGGCGGCCAAACGCTGCCAATGGTGGCCTTTGGCAGCCCGGTGCGCAGCTGGGTTAAGCAGCAGTACGGGGTTTCTGTCGATGTCCTTGGTCTGGCGCAGATCAGCCCTGCCGCTGGGCAGCAAGTGGCCGTGCTTGGCGCCAATCATCCCAGCTACATCTGGTATGCCGCTGACCCGGAAAACTACGACGGTGATCAGCAGAAAGCCGATGCTGCCGGCCTAAAAGTCATGGGGCAGGATCTCAGCGCCGCCTGCTGGCAGGCACGGATGGGCGAACAGCCCAACCAGGACGCGAGCCCAGTGCTGAGCAGCTGCAGCGAGAAATGGCAGGTCACTGACAAGCTGCAAACCTGCGAGCTGTTCTACACCTCGGTGCGCAACCTGACTCCCGAGGCCGCTCAGGCCAAGTGCACCCCGGCGAGTAGCTAAGTGCCACGCTCAAAGCCCACCGTTGTGGGCTTTGAGCGCTTTAGGGCTTAAGGAATAGCCGGTGTTTGATGGCCAGTGGTAGCGGCTGACACGTCAGGCGTTACCGCTGGAGCCTGATTTTGCGCGGCCAGGTAAGCCTGTAGTTTGGCCATCTGATCGTTTTTCAATTGGATCAGGCGCTGCAGTTTGTCGAGCTGGCTCTGCAGGTCGGCAATACGGCTTCTCAGTTCAGCGTTTTCACGATTGGTCGAGTCGAGGCTTTCCTGAGTTATCGCCAACTGATCAAGCGGGGCCTTGTTGCCTGCGCTGCCTTTGTCACTGCCGGCGCCCGCCTTATCGCTGCCGTCTGCAACCAGTTTCAGGTTATCGCGGCGTTCAATTGTGGCCGGCGTAGCGGCTGCGTTGTTGCGCTTGCTGGCATCCAGCTGACGGGCGCTGGCGGCAACACTGCGCGCCTCACGCCAGGCTGCGGTTTGCTGGTTAACCTGCGCGATGGCGGCGCTTTGCCTGCGGCTGTTGATTTGTTGGGCATCGGGTAGGCGCAGCACCTGGCCGCTTTTCATGCGGTTGATGTTGTTATCGATAAAGGCCTGCGGATTCAGCTCCTGGATCGCCAGCATGGCCTGCTGCACGCTACCGTCAGCCCGCACACGGTTGGCAATGTCCCAGAGGTTGTCGTTGGCGGTGGTCTTGTACTCATTGCCTGCCAGCGGTGTGGCAGCAGCGCCGGGGGATGCTGGCTGAGTTGCAGTAAGCGCTGCAGATGGTTGTGTGCGTGGTGCAGAAGACGCTGCGGTTAGCGGCTGTTGTATGGCGGCAGGGATCACGTTTTGCGCGGTGTAGAGCGGCGGGTCGAGCAGCAGGGTGTATTCACGCTGCAAACGGCCATTTGGCCAGAGCACCTGCACCAGGAAGTTCAGGTAAGGCTCGCGCATCGGCTTATTCGAGGTCACCCGGATTACGCTCTTGCCATTGGCTTTGATCAGCGGGGTGAACTTCAGGTCAGTCAGGAAGAACTGGCGATCAATCCCGGCCTTATTGAAGGCTTCTGGGGATGCCAGGGTCGGGATCACTTCGTTGGCGTCCAGGCCACGGCTTTCCAGCAACTCGATCTCAGCCACCAAGGGTTGATTGAGCTCTGACTGCAGCGTCACTTCACCCAGCCCTAGCGCGTGCGCCATGCCGGATGACAGCGCCGAAGCCGCTGCAATTGCCAGCACCAGTTTACGAACCCGAGCCATAGCGTTATCCCTTGTGTTATCTGTTTCTCGACCAGCGACAGCGAGAGGGTCTTGAAAGTTGTTGCCGTCCCGGCCGCAGAGGTGACCCTACTCAGCAATCAACTCGGCCAGTATTGGCAGTTTCGAAAGAGGTGGGATTTTATTGAGTCGCGCCGATTAATTGTGTTGATCAGCTTGCAAATCTCTCAAGGTTCTCGGTGGCAATAGCGTCCATTCGTCGGGCGCACAGCGTCCGCACGCCCGTTTGAATAGGCGTGGGTGCTGAGTGGGATAGGTGCGGCTGTTGCGCGGTCAGGTGTTTCTGGCAGCCACGCGTTTACGGTTTAGCTGTTTTGCGCGTCTTTGCGGCATTGCGCCTGCAGGGCAGCCCAGCCGTCTGTGCCGAGGTCTTCCAGGGTCTGGATATTGGCTTCGAAGATCGCCTCCGGGTCGGGGAAGGCCGCCACGGCGCGGTCGATGCTGGCCTCACGGAGGATATGCAGGGTTGGGTAGGGCGAGCGGTTGGTTGCGTTGCTGACATCATTGATGCCGGTGTCGGCAAACTGGAACTGCGGGTGGAAGCTGGCCACTTGCAGGATGCCGGCATAGCCGAGCTCGTCGAGGGCATCGTCGACCACGGCGAGAAAATCATTGAAATCGAGAAAGTCGGTAAGCGCGGCGGGGTGGATCAGCAGGGTGGTGTCGGTTTCGCTTGGTTCGCAGTTGGCGAGCGCGTGCAGCTCGTCGATCAAGGCGCTGAGCAGTTCTTCCGGCTCGGCGCTGGCGCACACCACATAGCGCACTTGCCCTTTGACCTGCACCGCCTTGGCGAACGGGCAGAGGTTTAGGCCGATCACCGCGCGATCAACCCAGGCGCGGGTTTCGGCAATGGCATGGGCGGCGCTCGGGGTGGCGGTGCTGGGCATAGGGCAATACTCGGGTTGGCGTGGCGTGAAGTTTAGCGTCAATAGCGGCGGCGGGGTTCGCGGGGCGTTTGCCTGCGCTTAGCCGCTGTTGCGTTGCGGGTTGCCGGCGCGGCGTAGCGGGCTGCAGCGGCCGAGGTCGATGGTGCCGACATAAGGGTTGCCGTGGCCCATCACGCAGCCGACCTGCTGGTTGCGCCAGCGCTCCCATTCGCTGATCGGGTATTGGCGGTTCCAGGCTTCGTAGGTGCGGCGGTCGAGCTTGGACAGACGCAGCTGGTAACGCTCGGCCATATACAGATAGATGCGTGCTGCGGCCCCGCGCGCGTGGGCTGGCGGCATGGCGGTTTTCGCCTTGAAGTTGACCACCATCGGGCAGGCGCCGTACTGCGTGGGTTTGTCACTGAGCATGCCGAGGGCGTAGTTGGAACGGTCGCCGTTTACCTCGCCGATGCTCGGTACCAGGTTGTGCAGGTCGGCTTCGGCGGCCTTGAAGCTGGTGTCGTTGCGTGCGCAGTTCTTGCGGCCGCCGTTCTGCCAGCACTGACGCTGATGGCCAATCACCCAGGCCGGCACCACATGTTCCCATTCCACTCGGGCGGCGCGCCGCTCCTGCTTGCGCACTTTGTAACCACAGCTGCCGAGGTCGACCCGGTTACCGCTGTAGGCGCATTGGCAATAGAAGGTGTTGGGTCGCTCGGCATACAACTGCCAGGCAATTTTCTTCGCGGCGCTGAAGGTTTTCGGGGCATCGGCAAAAGCGGGCAGGGTGGTTAACAGGCAAAACAGCACAAGCAGACGCAGCATGGGGCACTCGCAGCCAAAAAGCTGCGGATCATACCGATTAAAGCGCTCTGCGACGGGCCTTTTGACGATGCACTGATAAGTGGTCGCCAACCTTTTGCTATTGATGCGGTCTGTTGGCAGTCCACCTGAGCTTATGCAGCTAGGTGCTTGATTGTGCTGAAAGTCATGTATTCAGGAGGAAAACTGGCCAATCTGGATTTTGTTGCTAGCGTTACCCCATCACACCGCAGCGGACGACCTCCTCTGATGAGCACTGTGCAGCGTTGGCAATGGCTGAAAACGGGCCCCGCCTGGTCGGGCGGCAGTGCTGTGGCAGTCCGCCGTTGGGCGCTGTTGGCGACTCTGTTGGCGGCGCTAATGGCCATCGGTGGTTGTTCGAGCCGGCAAGATCATCAGACCATCATCAGCAACCGCAGCCCGATCAAACCCACCGAGTTCTTCCAGAGTCATGCCGACCGCATGGCCACCTTGGGCATGCGCAATAACCTAAACAGCCTCTACCGTCTGATGGACAAGCTGTATCTGCGCAACCCGCGCGAATGGCGCAAAACTGGCCTGGCTGATGTGGAATCCGCCAAGCGTGCGGTACACCGCGCCATTGAGCTCGATCAGCCGCTGCCGCAACTGGGCGGGCGCACCGATGTGGCGGCGCTGAGCTATGCCCTGAGCGCCGAGTACCAGGGGGACCGCGTGGGGGCGTTTATCTATTCACTGGCGAGCATGCTGATCACCGCCCACGGCGGGCGCACCGAGTACTACCTGAGCGACACACTGGACCCGCAGTTTATCCATAACGCCGCACGTAATTTCGAGAAGGCCAGCTGGATGCTTGCCCAGCGCACGGATGCCGGCGGTAAGCCCTGGCTGCTGTCTAACGAGATTTCCGCCGAGGGGCATAACCTCAGCTATGCCGTGGAGTTCGGCAAGATAGTCGCGCGGCTGGATCTACTCACCGATGTGCTGGATGAGCGCTACCGGCGTATGGGCGTGAGTTATGCCCAGGGTTTGCTCTTTATGAACTTCCTACCGGTGCAATAAGAACCTATTTACGGTCTGTTGCGCGTCGGCCCTGCTGCGTTAAAAACAGGCTCTGCAAGCCGTTTTCGGCTAACGCGCTTCAGCGCGGCCCGAAGGGCGAGTGAAACGAGTAATGCTCATGTACAGCCCGTACACTCCGCTTGATTCGCTACGCTCACCCTTCGGGTCAGCCTGCGGCTGTTACTTCGCTTCGCTGCGTTTCTCGCCTGTTTTGACCAACCGAAGGCTGTTACTACGTAGCGCCTTGCAGGGCTCTAGCTCACAAGGCCGTAAACAGCTTCTACGCCTCTATTTAATAGCCCTCTTCCAAGCGTTTATTGCTCTGCGCATTGGCCGCTTCGATCTGCTGTTTCAGTTGTTCGGTCTGCTGCTGCAGTTGTGCCGCCTGTTCGGCTTGCAGACTGGCGGTTGCCGCCGTTTCACCGAGGCCGCAGGCGCTCAGGGCAAGGGTGGTTGATAGCAGTAATAACGCAAGGGCGACGCGCATGGTGGCTCCTGAGCAAAGGTATAAAAGGCGCGGCTTAGTGCCAGCGCTTGTGAATACTATCCAGGGTGCCAGCCTGTCTTAAACGCTCCAGCGCTGCCGAGAACTGTTTGGCACGGGCGCTATCACCCTTGGCGAAGGCCACATAGCGCGGCATTTCCACCAGCGGTTTAGGCAGGATGCGTACGTTTTGCTCTGCACGTTGCTCGCGCACGAAGTACATCAGCTGCACCCGATCCCCAACTATCACATCAATGCGTCCGGCCAGCAGCATCGACACCAGCTGCCGTGGGTTCTGCGCGCTGGTATCGCGCGACAGCTCGGCTTTGTCGAAGTCCGACTGGTAGGCATAACCGCGCACCTGGCCAATGGTGTAAGGCGACAGATCGTCAAGTTCGGCCCAGTCGTTGAGGGTGGTTTTGCGCGAGGTCATAAACACCGTGGAGCCGGTGCGAATCGGCCCGACCAGCTCGTATTGCTGCATGCGCTCAGGGGTGCCGGCGAACTGGAAGGCCATGGCTACTTCGCCGCGATCAATCATGCGTTTGACCCGCTCCCAAGGGTACAGGCGCAGGCTGTAGGGAATCTTGGCCTCCTGCATGACCGCCTCCACCAATTCGACATCCAGCCCGCGCGGCTGGTCATCCTCGATGGTGACAAAGCTGTAGGGCGCAAACTGCTCATCGCCCACCACCTTCCATGGTTCAGCCTGCACCGCCCATGGCAGTAGCAGCGTCAGGCACAGCGCAACAATACGCATGAGGTCCTCCAGGCGGACGCCTCGAACGAGCGATTTGCTCTGTATTGATGCTAGCCAATTACGCGGCAGATGTTGCTGGCGATGGGCTGTTTTAAGGATCTTTATGTAACCGTCTGGCTGTTAACCAAGGGTCGCAATAAAGCGGTTTACCGCCTGCAGCAGGTCTTCGTAGGAGGTCGAGTTCATCACGAAGACCACGAAGCCTTCGATATCCTGTTTTTTCAGCTCAAAGCGGATATGGATCAGCATCACCACATGATTCTGCACGCGGGTGCCGAGCACTTTGCGGGTGTCGCCGGAGTCGACCGAGGGCATGCTGCATTCAAATGGCGTGCTGGTCATTTCCGCCAGCGAGGCCAGGCAGGCGTTGAGCACCACGTTGCCGACTTCCAGCAGGGCATCGCGTTGGATCTGCAGCAGTTCGGTGCCGGGTGGTACGTCGCCGATCAGCATCTTGACCATCTCCAGGCTCTTGTCCTCGGGGAAGATCAGCAGCGCGTTGCCGGAGAACATGCCCTGGAATGGTTGACGGATGCAGTACATCGAGGCGCTTTTCTTGCCGAGGTGTTCGGTCACTTCGCTGACCGTGACAAAGTGCAGCTCGGGCACGCACAGCAGCACTTCATCCTGGAGCATTTCGCTCATGGCGGCAGCGGCGCGGCCTATGCCGATGTTGAACATCTCGCAGAGCACGTCCGTTTGCAGGCTTGATAGTTTGAGCATGTCACTGTCCCAGCGCTTGCAAGAGCGCTGGCCCCTTGTCGGCGGTTATCGGTTTGGCCAGAAAGGACAGGCCAAGGGCTTGGATCTGCTCCTGAATGGCCGACTGGATATTGGCCGTGAGCATGACAATTTTGATGCCGGGATGCTCCTGGCGGATCACCGTCGCGGCTTCCAGGCCGCTGATGCCCGGCATGTTCAGGTCCATGCTGATCAGGTCGATGGGGTGCTCGCGGCAGGTTTCGATCGCCGCCTGGCCGCTGGCGGCTTCAAACACCGTCCAGCCGGGTTGCAGGCTGGCGAGGATGCTCTTGGTCATCATGCGCGAGACCATGCTGTCATCAACGATCAAAAAGTTCTTTGTCATGGCGGTATCAAATCTCCACACGATTGCGGCCAGTGGTTTTGGCCTGATAAAGCGCTTTGTCAGCTGTGATCAACATCTGCTCCAGGGTCGCGTTTTGTTGCGCGTTGAATACGGCCGCACCTATTGAAATGGTCATATGCAAGGTGTCACTGGTGCTGTTTATCGGGGTGGCTGCGACGGCCTGGCGCAGCCGCTCGGCGCTGTCCAGGGCCTGTTGCCGGTCGGTGTGCGGCAACAGCACGGCAAACTCTTCGCCGCCCATGCGGCCAATGATATCGGCATCGCGCAGGGTGTCGCGCAAGGTCTGGCTCAGGCTGCAGATGGCCTCATCGCCAATCGCGTGGCCGTGGGTGTCGTTGATCTGCTTGAAGTGGTCGATGTCGATCATCAGCACGCTGCACGGATGTTCATAGCGTTTGCAGCCGTCCAGCACCTGTTCACCGAGTTTGTAAAACGCGCGCCGGTTGTACAGCTTGGTCAGTGAGTCGGTGTTGGCCTGGGTTTCCAGCAGGTTGAGCAGGCTGCGGTGCTCGCTGACATCGAAGCCCCAGAGCAGGTGGGCGAGCTTGCCTTCGATCTCCACCAGCTTGGCCGACAACGAACTCCAGTACGGCTTGTGCGGCATGACCTGGGCTTCCCAGTTGTCGACGCGGCCGTACTGATCGAGCTCGTCGATAAACGCCTCACCTTGCTCTGGGGCGACCAGCAGGCTTTTCAGGAACAGCTGCGGTGGCGGCGAGCTGAGTTCCAGCTTGTCGAGCAGGGTCTTGTTGATAAACAGCACATCGCCGGATTCGGCATTTACCAGCGCCGCCTCGCTGGGGCTGGCATCGAGAATAAACATCAGCAGCGCCTTGCTCTCGGCCAGTTGGCGGGTACGGCGGTTGACGCGCATTTCCAGGCGTTTGTTCAGTGACTCGAGGTGGCTGGACAGGCGTTTCATGATTTGCCGGTCCCTGATCAGCTTGATCACCAACAGGGTGATGCCGATCAGCAGGGCCAGCAGAATCCAGGCGAGTAGCACGAACTTTTCGTAGTGCTTGATGCGTGTCTGGTCCTGCGCGTTGGTGCTGGCGATATGCACTGCGAGCACCACATGGCGCAGACCCTCGGCAAGCTCGTCGGTTTGCTCGACGATCTCCTGAGTGACCTGGGCCGGGTCGGCGCTGTTGGCCAGGCGATAACTCCAGGACTCAATGCGCTCGCTGAGCGTATTCAGGGTTTGCTGGGCCTGCGGCAGGGTGTGCAGGATGCTTTTCGCTACTTTCGGCGCGAATTCGGCGGGTTTGAGTAGGCTGGCCAATACATCCAGGCGCACCTCCAGTTCGTCCCGCGCCTCATGCAGCGTTTGGGTTGTGTAGGCTTTACGGGCCACGCGGCCGAGGTTGTGCAGTTCCAGCGCGGTATTGGTGACGTACCACAGGTCATGGTTCTGCTGGGGTTTGGCCAGGGTGTGCATTTCCAGTTGGGTAATGCGCAGTGCAAAGAGTGTGGCTGCAGCCATCAGAATAACGGCCAACAGTAATGCTTCAGTCAGCCAACTGCCACGTGTCGGTCGTTTGAATAATCCGCCCAGATAAGTCTTATTCAATATGGATTTCATTGATCTGCCAGACGGAGCGGTTTATATAAACTTGTTGGCCAAGTTGCTTAAATTTATTGAATGGGTAAATCAGGATAAACGGGCCCTTCTCGCGGATGGTTAAGTTCTGCCCGTCGCGTCGATAAGCCAGGACTGGATTGAATTGTTCAGCATCGCTGATCGGCAGGGTCGCGTAATAGCCGTTCAGCGCCTGCAGGCGAATCGATTGGCCGCTGCTGTCACTCAGCTTGAGCAGCTCCTGCAGGCTGATGCCTTGCCAGCTGTGGCTGCCCTGGATGCCTAAGGTTTCCGGTAGCTCAAGGGTCAGGGTGCTCTGCGGCATGGCGTCTAAATCTTCAAGCTTGAGGCGGGTTTGCCGTGGCACGCCCTGATCATCGATCCAGTGCAGGGCCAGCAGGGTTTTGCTGCGGGTGGGTTCCGGGCCTTGAGTCGCACTGGCGCTAATCGAATAAAGCAGCGAGAGCAGGGTGGTGATAGCGATATGTTGAATAATGGACCGCACACTCATTGTCGAATCTGCCTTGGGCTATAGCACCACTGTTTAATTGTTGAAGTTACACGTTCAAGGTTTAAGTCGTTGTAGCGGGCGACACCCCGCGCAATGCCCTGTGCGTGGGCTTTGCCGGCTCGCTAGTGTAGCCAGAAGGGTAGCCCAGGATTGCAAAGCGGGTAGTTCGACTAGGTTGTCAGTAATAGCCTGTAGTGCATTGCTAGGTAGTTTTACTGGTGTATCGCGCGCGCAGAAAAAAGCCCCGGCAGTTGGCCGGGGCTTTTTTATGGCAGGTGTCCCGTCCTGAATAAGGTTTACACCTCCCATCCCGAATTTCCGGAGATCCAGATGGAGCAAGGTGTAAAGCGAACACAGCGTGATTACTCGCTGGCCTTTAAATTGGCCGTTGTCGATCAGATCGAAAAAGGCGAGCTGACCTACAAGCAGGCCCAGGAGCGGTACGGCATTCAAGGGCGATCAACAGTGCTGGTATGGTTACGTAAGCACGGTCGGCAGGATTGGAGTCAGGGGGCATCAGTCCGAGTCGAGAGGAGCCTAGTGATGTCCGATCCCAAGACGCTGACTCCAGAGCAGCGGATCAAGGAGCTAGAGCAGCAGCTTGAGTTGATGAGTCAGAAGGCCGAGTTCTTCGAGACCGTTGTTGGCGTGCTGAAGAACGATTACGGCGTATCTCTCGTAAAAAAGCGATCCGGCAAGTCCTCTCGCAAGGCCAAGTCAAAGGGCTAAGCGTGGTCAGGGCTTGTCGATTTCTGGGCATTAGCCGACAGGCGTATTACAAACGTAATCGAGTGGCAGACGGCAAGGAAAGGCAGGCAGAGCAGGTGGCTCAGTATGTTCGCCATGTTCGTATGCGACAGCCTCGGCTAGGAACGCGCAAGCTGCATTATCTCCTGCACTGTCAGCCTGACAGGCAGCTACAAATTGGTCGTGACCGATTGTTCCAAGTGCTGGGAGAGTGCCGCCTGCTGGTGTTGCCCAAGCGGGCGTATCACAAGACAACACATAGCTTTCATCGATTCTATCGCCATCCCAATTTACTCAAACCTGGCCCTGGGCAAATTGTCCCGACAGGTCCTGAGCGTGTCTGGGTGGCCGATATCACCTACCTCCCCGCTCGTAGCGGCCCGCTGTATCTGAGTCTGGTAACGGATGCCTACTCTCGAAAGATCGTTGGCCACCATGTGCACGAAGGCATGCATGCTGAATCTGTAGCCACCGCCTTCAAGCAGGCGCTGCGAAAGCGATGCCGGAACAACACCTTGGTTCATCACTCGGATCGTGGCATCCAATACTGTTCAGCGCTTTACCAGTCGCTGCATGAGCGCCATGGCATCAGCTGCTCAATGACAGACGGATACGATTGCTACCAGAATGCGCTAGCTGAGCGAATCAACGGAATCCTCAAAACCGAGCTGCTCTTGAGTAGCCCAGAAGATTTGCACCAAGCCAGGAAAATGGTGGAAGAAGCGGTGCAGATCTACAACACGGAACGGCCCCACATGGCCCTGAAAAACAAAACGCCCGATGCTGCGCATCGGGCGTTTTGAGGTCTGTTGACCTACCTGGAAAGGTGTAAACCTATTTCAGGACTAGACAAGGTGCTGTGCTCAGACTTTGCGCACGAACTCGGATTTCAGCTTCATCGCGCCGATGCCGTCGATCTTGCAGTCGATGTCGTGGTCGCCGTCGCACAGGCGGATGCCCTTGACCTTGGTGCCGACCTTGACCACCAGGGATGAACCTTTGACTTTCAGGTCCTTGATCACGGTGACGGTGTCGCCGTCCTGCAGCACGTTGCCCACCGAATCCTTGATCACCTTGGCGTCATCTGCCGCGTCGCTCGCGCCAGTGGCCGACCATTCGTGGGCGCACTCCGGGCAGACCAGCTGGGCGCCGTCTTCATAGGTGTATTCGGAGTTGCATTTAGGGCAGGGCGGCAACGTGCTCACGGCGGGTCCTTGATGGGTCGATAAGAAAAGGCCGCATATTGTATAGGGTTTTATCGCGCTGCGCCGGGCGCGGGCAATTGCGGCCAGTTCAGCGTGCCACGGTCATTGAAACGCCAGGTGCCGAACAGGCCGTTGGCCAGTTTGCCGCGCAGTTCATAGGGCAGGCCCTGGCCGTCCTGATAGCCGGCCATGCCCCAGGCCTGGCGAAGCGCGGCGTAGGCGGAAAGACTGACGGGAATGCGCAGGATGCTTTCGCCGTAACGGGGCACTTGCCCGCGCTGGTCACTAACGCCACTGAGCAGTGGTTGCTGATTAACCTGCAATTCCAGGTCTACGCCGTCGAAATCGATGGCCCGGTCATTGGGGTTCTGCACTCGCAGTTTGATCGCGAAGCGTGCTTCCAGGCCTTCGCCGGGCAGCGGTTCGATACCCACCAGCTCGATGCGCAATGGGTCGTGCGGGGCCAGGGTGCTGCACGCAGCGAGGGTGAGCAGCAGGCTGACAAACAGGGCGCGGGCGAGTGTGCGGTGAAGGGCGTTGGGCATGCTGGGTTTCCACTGCTGAGTAATCACAGAGTAGAAGACCCTGATACTGCGGCGATTACGCCGCAGCTGGGCAAATTAGCGCGAGAAAGGTTGTTACGGGGGATGCCCGCCAGCCTGCAGTCACAGGTGCTGGCGGGTTTTCAGCGGCGTATCAGAAGTGCGCTTTTACCAGCAGGCTGGCGGTGTTCTGATCCGTCGCGCCGACAAAGTTGTCGCTGACAAAACCGCTGTCCTTGATGCCGTACTTGTCCTTCCAGTAGTCGTATTCGATACCGACATACAGCTGCTTCTCGCCCCAGCTCATGGCTTTACCCAGGTCGTATTTGATCTGCGGGTTGAAGTGCAGGTTGGCGTGGTAGCTCTTGTCGTTATCCACCACCCAGTCCATAAAGCCGTCGATGACGATGTCGGATTTGCCTACTGGGATGGTGTAACTCCACACCGGGGTGATCTGCCAGACGTTATCGCCGTCGCGCTTGCCATCGGTCGTGCGGTTGTAGAAGTTCAGCGAGAAGTAGTCGAAGCCTGGGATCGCCAGGTCAAAGCCCGGGCCGATCAGGTAGGACTCGACATCGTCTTCGCCGAATTCGTAGGTGGTGGCCAGCAGCACATCCTTGATCGGGCCGAACTCCAGCTTGCTGTTGAACAGCTTGCCGAACGACAGGCGTGGTGAGAACTCGCCGTAGAAGGTGTGGCCGTCGCCTGCGCCATTGGTGGCGTCGGTGTTGTACTTGATGGTGTCGACGAAGAAGAACAGGTCGCCGATGGCCCAGCCACTGGCGTGCTCGAAGGTGATGGTCTGCTGGATTTCCGGGTCGATCTTGTAATCCTGGCCATACAGGTAGGTCAGGCTGTTGTTCTGCCAGTGCAGCAGGTCACCCGCTATGGCCTGGCCGCCCGCCAGCAGCCCGCCTGCCAGGGCCAGAGAGGAAAGAGTACGGTTCATCGAGTGGTGCTCCCCAAAGTGCTGAATTATGGTTTTAAACCTGTCTGAGTGGTCAGGCTGTCGGAGCTTGAGCAAGAACAAGGCCAAGTCCTGAGTTTATCGACGGCACCGCCACTAGAGCGCTGCGGGCGCGCACTCTAGTGCTTTCCAGGGGAATGTAAATACGCTGCATGCACTGATAACTGACCGGCTGGACAGTTTCGGCTTTAAGTTGGTGCGCCTGCCAGAGTGCTGGCGGTTAGCTCTGCCGCGGTGTGGTGCCGGCTCGGCGCTTGATCGGCTTGCGCACCGGCTTGTCGTTGCCCGCTACATGCAGGTAGGACATCACGCTTTCGGTCAGCTCGGCGGCCAGTTGCACCGCTTCCTTGTTGCGCGCCATCACGCCGGCGACCAGGCCTTCGATCAGCACCAGCACCGAGGTGTTGGAGCTGATTAGCACCGGGTGATCGGCTGGGGCAAACAGCGCGTGTTTAGCGATGGTGGTCAGCGGCGAGGCGGGCGAGTCGGTGATCGCCAGCACGGTCGCGCCGCGTTCGCTGGCAAAGCGCGACAGCTGCAGGGTATCGAGGGAATAGCGCGGCAGAGAGATCGACAGCAGCACGTCCTGTTCGGTGATGGCCGCCAGGCGATACGCGGCGTTTTCGTTGCCGCCTTCCATGCTCACGGCTGTGGCATCGGCGCAGAACGGTACCAGGTTGGCGGCTGCCAGGCCGGCCATATAGGCGCTGTTGCCGAAGCCGAGGATGTAGATTTTGCGTGCCTGGATCAGGCAGCTGACAAAGGCTTCAAAGGTGTCCGCGCTGTTATTGGCGCCGGCGGTGGCCAGGTTGCTGCTGGCGATCTGCACCTGTTCGTGCAAGCCGAAAGCGCCGTCCGGACGATGGGCCAGTTCGTTGCGCAGCTTGTCCACCGGCGACACCATCTGCTGCAGGGTGCTGACCAGTTCTGCTTTCAGCCCGGTATAGCCGCCCAGATCAATGGCTTTGGCCAGGCGGTTGACGGCGGCCGCCGAGGTGGCGGTTTCCACCGCCATTTCCTCGATGGTCAGGGTCGCGGCTTTCAACGGGTGGCGCAGGATAAAGTCGGCGACCTTGCGCAGAGAGGGCTGCAGGTGCGGGGCGATTTCCGCCAGTTTGCGCATCACCGGGGCGGCGTAGACAGTTACGTTCTTGGCAGAAGTCGGCATGGATGGGCTTTCAGCACGTTGAAGGATTGGGCGTGCGCGCCGGGTCGGGGCGGGCCTGGGTCGTTGCGGCTGAAGTGTATCCGAAGCCGGCCGCGGCTGTGGCATTGCACGCGGTCGGCCTGTAGGCGCCGTCTATTTAAGGCTACCCGCGAGAAACTGCTGCAAACGCTCAGACTTGGGCTGGGCCAGCACCTCGCGCGGGCAGCCGCTTTCTTCGACGCGGCCTTGATGAAGGAACAGCAACTGGTTGGACACTTCGCGGGCAAAGCCCATTTCGTGGGTGACCACCACCATGGTGCGGCCTTCCTCGGCCAGGTCGCGCATGACCTTGAGCACCTCACCGACCAGTTCCGGGTCCAGCGCCGAGGTTGGCTCATCAAACAGCATCACCTCAGGCTCCATCGCCAGGGCGCGGGCGATGGCCACGCGCTGCTGCTCGCCGCCGCTCATGTGCGCCGGGTAGGCATCTTTGCGGTGCGCCACGCCGACTTTCGCCAGGTAATGTTCGGCTTTCTCCCGGGCGTCTTTCTTGCTCATGCCCAGCACGTGCACCGGTGCTTCCATCACGTTGTCCAGGGCACTCATATGCGACCACAGGTTGAAGTGCTGGAAGACCATGGCCAGGCGTGAGCGCATGCGTTGCAGCTGCTTGCTATCGCTGGCTTTAAGCGCTCCTGTGACGCGGTTGGGTTGCAGCTTAAGTTCTTCGTTATTGAGCAGGATGCGCCCGCTGTGCGGTTGTTCCAGTAGGTTGATGCAGCGCAGGAAGGTGCTCTTTCCCGAGCCGCTGGAGCCGATGATGCTGGTGACATCGCCAGCCTTGGCGGTCAGGGACACACCCTTGAGCACTTCATGGGTGCCATAGCGTTTGTGCAGGTTGTCGATTTGCAAGGTGTACATGGCAGCGGATTCTCTTGTTGTTAGTCGGTAAGCAGGCGGCCCTGGCGAATCGTGTGAGCGCCTGCGACCTTGGCCAGCCACAGGCCGGGCTGGGCATAGCGCAAGCGTTCGCGGGCGTAGAGGATTCCTGAGGTTGTGGCGTGTACCACCGAGTGCTGATCGCTTAGCGGGTCGATCACCTCGAACAATGGGTCACCGAGCTTTACCCGTGCGCCCAGCGGTTGCAGAAAACTCACCACGCCGGGATGCGGCGCGTAGGCGTACTGCGCGCCGGCAAAGGGTGTGGCTTCGCAACAGGTGGACGGCGCGGCGGGCCAGTCGCCGCTGATCAGCCCTTGGTCTGCGAGAAAGCCGAGAATGTCATCGGCACTGTGCTGCGCCTGAGTGCGCTCGGTATCGGCCATGCCGCGCAGCTCGATGGTGGTCGCCAGGCAGGCCAGTGGAATCTGCGCCTGCGGGTAGCGCTCGGCCAGGCGCAGCCAGGGTACGGCGCAGGCTTCATCGAAAGAGTTGCCGCCGCTGTCTTCGGCCAGCAACACCGCGCCGGCGCGCAAGCGCGCGGCCAGTGGCTGCAGGCTCGGCCAATGCTGGGGCAGGGCGTAAAGCAACATGATTGACTCGAAATCACAATGCAGGTCGAGTACCAGATCAGCGTCGCAGGCCTGTCGCAGCAGCAGGCGGCGTAGGCCCTCCAGCTCCGATCTGGCGGATGGCAGCTCGGCAATGGCCTCGCGCATCAGGCGTCGAATCAGCGTCACGTTGGCCTGCCCGTCGTCACCCAGGCGGCCTTCCAGCTGCGGCGCGATCAGCTCGGCCAGCGCGGGAAAGTCGCGGTTGAAGTTCTGCCCGCTGGCCAGGTCGAAGCGGCCCTGATGGGTGGCCTGAAACATTTGTCCCAGGCCAATCGGGTTGGCCACCGGCACCAGTTCGATTACGCCATTGAGGCGGCCCTGTTGTTCCAGTTCGAGTAGACGCTGTTTAAGCTCCACCGCCACGCGCATCCCCGGCAGTTCATCGGCATGCAGGGCGGCCTGGATATAGGCCTTACGCGGGCCGCTGCCAAAACGAAACACCGAGAGCCGGCGTTCTGTGCCCGCCGTGCTCCAGGGCAGCCGGTGCTGAATATGTTCCATGGCGTTCCCTTAATTCTTGCGCGGGGCCAGGTGGGCCAGCCAGCGGCCTTCGGCCAGTTTGAACAGGCGCACCAGGATAAAAGTCAGCACCAGGTAGAACAGCCCAGCGGTGATAAAGGCCTCGAATGGCATGTAGTAGCGCGAGCTGACGGTGCGCGCGGCGCCGGTGATATCGATCAGGGTGACGATCGAGGCCAGCGACGTGGTGTGCAGCATCATGATCACTTCATTGCTGTACTGCGGCAGCGCCCTGCGTAGGGCCGACGGCAGGAGGATGCGGCGATACAGGGTGAAGCGCGACATGCCCACGGCTCTAGCGGCTTCGATCTCGCCATGGGGCGTGGCCTTAAGGCTGCCCGACAGGATCTCCGCCGAGTAGGCGCTGGTGTTGATGGCAAACGCCAGGCAGGCACAGAAGGTGGCGCTGGAGAAATACGGCCACAGCACGCTCTCCCGTACCGCCTCGAACTGCGCCAGGCCGTAATAAATGAGGAATAGTTGCACCAGCATCGGCGTGCCGCGGATCACATAGGTGTAGAGCCAGGCCGGGCCGTTGAGCCATGGCGCGCGCGACACGCGCAGCAGCGCCAATGGAATGGCCAGCGTCAGACCCAGCACGAGGGCAATCACCAGCAGTTTGAAGGTCACCAGTACGCCACTGCCGTAGAGCGGCAGGCTGTCGGCAATCAGTTGGAAATCGAGCACGGTAGAAAGTCTCGCTTAGAGTTCGGCTAGGCGGGCGCCCACGGAATAGCGTTTTTCCAGCAGGCGCAGAGCCAGCAGGGACACCGTGGTGAGCAACAGGTACAGCGCGGCAACCGCGAGGAAAAAGGTGAAGGGTTCACGGGTGGCGTCGGCGGCGTTCTTGGCCTTGAACATCATGTCCTGCAGGCCGACCACGGATATCAGCGCGGTGGCCTTGGTCAGCACCAGCCAGTTGTTGGTAAAACCGGGGATAGCGAAGCGGATCATCTGCGGTACCAGAATCCGCCAGAACACCTGCATGCGACTCATGCCGTAGGCCGCACCGGCTTCGGCCTGACCTTTGGCGATGGCCATAAAGGCGCCACGAAAGGTTTCCGAGAGGTAGGCCCCGAAGATAAAGCCCATGGTGCAGACCCCGGCGATAAAGGGGTTGATGTCGATGTACTGATCATGGCCGAGCAGCGGAGCCACGCGGTTTACCAAGTCCTGACCGCCGTAGAAAATCAGCAGAATCAGCACCAGATCAGGGATGCCGCGAATAACCGTGGCGTAGCCTTCGCCGAGCAGTGCCAGCCATTTCAGCGGTGACAGGCGAAACGCTGCACCAACCAGGCCCAGGGCAATTGCCAGGGTCATGGAAGTCAGGGCCAGACTGAGAGTCAGCCAGGCGCCCTCGAGAATGGTCGAGCCGTAGCCGTGGAGCATGATGGGGGTCCTCACGCAGAGGCCGAATGGCCTGCGCTACAACGAGAAAAAGGTGCCTCGCAGTGGAGGCACCCATAAGGCATTAGCAGTACTTACTTGCCGTAAATATCGAACTCGAAGTACTTGGCCTGCACGTCCTGATAGGTGCCGTTGGCGCGGATGGCGTCGATGGCGGCACTGATGCGCGCGGCGTTTTCGCTGTCGCCTTTACGCACCGCGATGCCGGCACCATTACCGAAGTATTTCGGGTCGTTGAAGTCCGGGCCGACCAGGGCGAAACCCTTACCGGCTGGGGTTTTGATAAAGCCTTCATCGATGTTGATGATGTCCGCCAGGGTGGCGTCCAGGCGGCCGGAAGCCAGGTCGAGGAAGGCTTCGTTCTGCGAGGCGTAACGCACCACCTCGATACCGGCTTTCTCGAATTGGTCGCTGGCGAAACGGTCATAGGTGGAAGCGCGCTGCACGCCGACTTTCTTGCCTTTGAGGTCGACCAGCGGGTCCTTGATTTCGCTACCGGCCTTCATCGCCAGCTTGCCGGGGGTGTGGTAGTACTTTTTGCTGAAATCCACCGACTTCAGGCGGTCCTCGGTGATCGACATGGACGACAGCACAGCGTCGACCTTGCGTACTTTCAGCGAGGGAATCAGGCCATCGAATTCCTGTTCGACCCACTCACATTTGACCTTCATCTCCGCACACAGGGCGTTGCCGATGTCGTAGTCGAAACCGCTGATTTTGCCGTCTGGGGTTTTGAAGGCGAAGGGCGGGTAGGCCGCCTCGATACCGATGCGCAGGTTGTCCTGGCTGGCGACGCTGAATGTGCTGACGGCGCTGAGCGCCAGAGCGCCGAGAAGTGCGATCTTGTTCATCTTATTGACTCCTTGATGGGGCTGTTTGGGTTTGCGCTGATCGTCATGCCTGGGCCTGCGATCAGCTGGTACTGCCTGCAGCAATGGCCTCGCCAGATGGCGCGGCGTACAACCTAAAGCCTTGTGGGCTTCTGTTCGTTTTGGTCGGGCTAGGTAGGCCTGACCTGGGGTTTGAGTGTGAATAGGTGTGACATGTTTATTTTCATAAAGCTACTTATTAGAAATATTTGTGTCAAATACGTTCTGTCGGATAAATGGCTCAAGCCGCTCTAGTGCGGCGGATAGCAGCTGGTGAAGATTTTTTTGGCGCTGTTGGAGCGACAAGCTGTCGGTGCTAAAGGCTTGATCGGGTTTTCCTGTTGGTATATAAAATTTCACAAAGCGAGATTGTGAAAATTTAAATTCACAGCCGAAAAGCCAGGACTGGCGCGGTGTTTTACCTGCTGCAGGGAGGCGCTGACGGGACCGGAACACCGGCTCGCACGAGTTCTCATAACAAGAGCAATAAGAATGAAAAAGCAGCTGAACAAGCGCGTGGCGGCGGCCGCCCTGATCCTTTCCTGTGCAAGCTCTGCAGCCCTGGCTGAAGGTCATTTACTGGCCGTCGGCGGCATGTTGCGCGCCAGCAACTCGCCGGTGTACGCCAAGTTCATCGAACTGGCCGGTGGCCAGAAAGATGCGCGCATCGTGATCATGCCAACCGCCAGCGGTAGCCAGGGTTCGAGTAAGCGCTTTATGAGCGAGCTGGTGGCCCTCGGCATCCCGGCCGAGCGCATCAGCATCGTCGGCATCGACAAGAGCAACTACCAGACAACCATGAACGATGCGGCCGTGGTCAAGCCACTGGGCGAGGCCAGCGCGGTGTGGTTTGTCGGTGGCGATCAGGCGCGTATCGCTCGCGCATTGTTCAATGCCGATGGCAGTCCGTCGCTGCTGATGCAGGAAGTGCGCAAGGTGTATGACAAGGGCGGCGTGGTCGCCGGTACCAGCGCGGGTGCCAGCATCCTCGGCGCGCAGATGCCCACCGCTTATGGCGTGGTCATGGATACTCTGGATTTCGGCGTGGCCAGCAAGGCCGACCAGCGCGGCGCTGCGGTGCTGAAAGGCTCGGGCCTGTTCAGCGGCGGCATCATCGATCAGCACCTCGACCAGATCGAGGAAACCAGCACCGGCCGCGCCGCGCGCATGGCTGCCTACCTCGCGGATCAGAAGTCCACACGCGGCTTCGGCCTGGATACCAACACCGCCATGTGGGTAAATCCCGAGGGCCAGGTGCAGGTGCTTGGCGAGGGTTACCTGACGGTGATGGACGCCAGCCAGGCCGAGAAAAAATTCGGTGTCTACGGCACCCAGTTGAGCAACGTGCGCCTGGCCATGCTCGGCAACGGCGACCGCTATGACCTGGCCAGCGGCAAGGTGCAGCCTGCCGAAGGCAAAGCCGCCATTGAGGCCGGCAACGAATACCTGGTGGGCAACCAGCTGATCACCGATCTGTCGGCCGTTTCGGCAATTGGCCGGGCGGTGCTCTATGGCCTGGCGGACAACACCGCGATGCGTCAGGTCGGCCTGATGACCCGCTACAACCCGCTCAACGGTTACCACTACGGCTACCGCTTCGAGTTCAGCAAAACCGCTGACTTCAGTGCCCATAGCCAGTTCTACGATTCGCTGACCAACTACAGCGTCAACGGTGTGCGCCTGGATATTCGCCCGGTCAACGCCAACCTCGGCGACCCGGCGAGCAGCGCACCGAAAGATGCTGGCAACGGCGCAGCGGGCGATGCGATTCGCGCCGTGAGCTTCCGTGGACTGATGACCCTCAACGGGCAGAACGCCTTTGAGCCGCAACGGCCGATCAGTCGTCTGGAACTGGCCAACGCCCTGCAGATGACCCTGGCCGCCGAGCCCAAGCTGGATGCTCTGCCCAAGCTCACGGACATTGGTGCGGATGATCCGATGCGCGATCAGCTCAACACCGTGCTTTCCAACGGTTGGATGACCAGCGCTGATGCTTTTGCTGGTAACCAGCCGGTCACCCGCAAGGAATGGGCGCTGGCCTGCAAGGCCCTGGTCGAGCGCTATCAGGGCATCAGCCTGGCGAAAACCGCTGCGCTGACCGACCTCGGTAGCGTCGATAAAGCCTTTGCCGACGCTGCCAGCCTGACGGTGGGCGAGGGCTGGTTGCAGGCCGAGAAGGGGCGCTTCAACCCGGATGCTCCGGTTACCCGAGCCGAAGTGGCGCAGGCCCTGGCCAAGGTCAGTGGCTTGCTCAAGCTTTGAGCTAAACCGCCAAGCGCCGCGCTTAGCCGCGGCGCCTCAATCACCGATGAAGAACGTGAGTCCCTGTATGCAACTTAGCAGGCTGGAATCCTTCGCCCTGGAAAAACTCCTGCAGCCGGCGCAATGCGCCGAGTTGGCTGCCGTGCAGCCAGCGCTGCAGGTGTTGCAGCGGGTGCAAACCAGCGCCGGCTTCTACTCGATTATCCAGCTGCCGACCGGTATCGCGGCGTTGCCGCAGAACCACGAGCTGGAGTGGCCGTTCAAGCTCAAGCGCCTGAAAGCCAAGGGCTATTTCGTTTGCTGGGCGGAGTCGTCAGCGACCCTGTGCCTGGAGGCGGTGATCAGCAAGGGCGTGTGTCCGCCCGAGCTGTCGCTGGAGCAGTTTGCCTAGCGGCAGTGCTGGAAGGAATGCGTCGCTGCCCGGCGGCGGATTTTCAAGATGTTCAATAAAAAACCAATGGAGTAAGCCATGAACGTTGTAAAACTGAGCCTGATCGCCCTGGCAGTTGCCGCGGCCAGCTCGCAACTGGCAGTCGCCGGCGAGCAGCAAGAGTCCAAGGGCTTTATTGCCGACAGCACGCTGAACCTGCTCAATCGCAATTTCTGGATGCACCGCGATTATCGTAACTCCACACGCAATATTCGCGATGAGTGGGCCCACGGCATCCAGGCGCATTACGTGTCCGGCTTTACCCAGGGCACCGTTGGCTTTGGTGTCGATGCCCATGGTTATGGCGGCATCAAGCTCGATGGCGGGCGCGGCAGCGTTGGCAGCGGCATCATGCCGGTGGACGGCGATGGCCGTATCGAAGACAACACCGGCGAGCTGGGCGGCGCGGTCAAGCTGCGGGTTTCTTCCACGGTGTTGAAGTTCGGCGAGCAGCGCCCAACCTCACCGGTTTTCGCCACCGGCGACTCGCGCCTGCTGCCGGAGACCGCAACCGGTTTCCAGCTGTCGAGCAATGAGTTCGATGCACTCTCCCTCGAAGCGGGTCATTTCACCGCGATCAATCGCCGCAACTCGAGCAACTCCGATGGCGATCTGACCAGCGAATACGCGGAAGTCGAAGCACGCAGCGTCGATTTCGTCGGTGGCACCTACAACTTCACCGATAACCTCAGTGTGGCGCTCTACGGCAGCGAAGCCGAAGACATCTGGCGTCAGTACTTCGCCAACGTCTACTACACCATCCCGCTGGCTGACGATCAGGCGCTGAACTTCGACCTGGTGGCCTACAAGACCGATGACCAGGGTGATGCCCTGGCAGGTGAGCTGGATACCCTGACCTACTCGCTGAAAGCCGCCTACAGCTTCGGCGCGCACAAGCTCAGCCTGGCGTACCAGAAGGTCAACGGCGACGAGTTCTTCGACTACATCGGTGGCGACTCGATCTGGCTGGCCAACTCCGTGCAGTACTCCGACTTCAACGCCCCTAACGAGCGTTCCGTGCAGGTGCGTTACGACCTGAACATGGCGACTTTCGGCGTGCCGGGCCTGAGCTTTATGGCGCGTTACATCAAGGGTGATGACATTGACGGCACCAAGGCCGATCCGAATGGCGCCTTCGCCGGCTGGGCGGGCGATGACGAGAAGCACTGGGAGCGCGATCTGGAAGCCAAGTACGTGGTGCAGTCCGGTGCCGCCAAGGACCTGTCCCTGCGCCTGCGTCAGGCCACCCATCGCTCCACCGCATTTGACAGCGACCTCGACGAAGTACGCCTGATCGTCGAGTACCCGCTGAGCATTCTGTAAGGCAGTCGCCGGCAGCTCATGCTGGTGAAGCGGCCGGTTGGTTATTCAAGGTCAGCTCCCATTGCTCCTTTGGCCTTAAGGCGCCCTGTGCGGCGCCTCTTTTCTCGGCTTGGAGCCTGGCCTCTGATCCCAGGCTGTCTGTCTGACAGCGCTTGCAAGGGGCACCGAAATGCTACGAGCAACCCTATTTATGCTGGGCTTGATGCTGCTGAGCAGCGTTCAGGCGCAGCCCCTGCGCATCGCCATGGAAGGGCAGTTTCCGCCCTTCGAGCAAATCGATGCGAACGGTCAATTGCGCGGCTTCAATGTCGATATCGCCCAGGCCCTGTGTCAGGCCATGGCGGCCGATTGTCAGCTGGTCAGGTTTGCCTGGGACGATTTGATTCCGGCACTCAATGAGCAGCGCGCGGACCTGATTCTGGCGTCCATGTCTATTACTGCACAACGCGCCGAGCTGGTCGACTTCACCGCCAAATATGCGCAAACCCCGGCCTTTTTTTTCGCCCGCAAGGGCCTGGTCAACCAGGTGATCATCACCCCCAGGCGCATTTCCGGTAAACGCCTGGGTGTGCAGCGCGACACCACCTATGACCGCTTCCTCACTGACAAATACCAGCAGTACACCGAGCTGCTGCGCTTTGACTCAGCCGAGGGCATGTACCAGGCGCTCGGCGCAGGGCACGTCGACCTGGTGCTGGATGACGCGGTGTCCGGCTATTTCGGCTTTCTCGACACGGCCCAGGGCCAGGGCTTCGAGCAGGTTGGCAACCAGGTGGTGGCCCCCAAGCACTTTGGCAAAGGCCAGGGCATCGCCGTGCGCAAGGGCGATCAGGTGTTGCGTGAGCAGCTGGATAGAGCGCTCAGCGTGATTCTCAGCAACGGCGTCTACAAGCGCATCGAGAAGCAGTACTTCAAACAATTCACGGTGTATTAGCCGAAGGAGTCAGCCACCCAGAAAGCCATGCGGCGTTATCTGCAGCAGTTCCCGTTTTACAACTCTCACAACAAGCGTGCGCCGAGCGCACATCGGAGAACTCATACCCATGATCAGATCATTTTTGCGTTGCAGTGCTTTACTGCTCGCCCTACTACCCATCACCGGTTACAGCGCCGGCCCGCTGATATTGATTGGCGGCGGCCTCAAGGATGACAACGCGGCCATCTATCAGCGCCTGATCCAGCTGGCTGGTGGCAGTGGCCAGGCGCGAATCGGCGTTATTACCGCTGCTTCGATCCCGGAAAGTGCCGACCCGGCAGCGGGTACGGCCAATGCCGCCAACTCCAAAGCCAATGGTGCGTTCTATGCCCAGTTGCTGAAGACCTACGGCGCTGTCGATGCGCAGTGGATTCCCATTGATCTGGACAAAATAAGCAATAACAGTAACCCGCAGGTGGTCGCGCAGATCAACAGCATGACCGGGTTCTTTTTTGGTGGCGGCGACCAGTCGCGCCTGACCCAGACCCTGCAAACCGCGACCCGTGCCGACAGCCCAGCCTTGGCGGCGATTCGTGCGCGGCATAACGCTGGCGCGGTATTGGCGGGTACCAGCGCCGGCACTGCGATCATGGTGCAGGGGCCGATGGTCACCGGCGGCGAAAGTTATAACGGCCTGCGTTATGGCGTGTACACCTCGCCGGGTGGCGATGACCTGTCCTACGACATGCAGGGCGGTTTTGGCTTCTTCAATTACGGTTTGCTCGATACCCACTTCAGCGAGCGCGGCCGTCAGGGCCGCATCGTGCGCCTGGCAGATCACACCCAGGTGCCGTTTGCCTTCGGCGTCGATGAAAACACCGCGTTGCTGGTGCAGAACAACGCAACCCTGGGGCAGGTGGAAATGGAGGTTGTTGGTGAAAACGGCGTGTTTATTTTTGATCTGCGCAACAAGGAACGCGGCACCGGCAGCAGCTACGCCTTGTATGACGTGCTGGGTAGCTACCTGACGGCGGGTGATCGCTATCGCCCGGTAACCGGCCAGTTCGTCATCGCCAGCGGCAAGACCAGCTTGCGCGGCCGCGAGCGCTACAGCTCGGCGATGACCGCCTCCACCGATATTTTCAGCAGCCCGAACAACAGCACCAGCGCTGGCCGGCGCAAACCGCGCGAGTTCGTCAAAGTCAGCGCCGATCTGTTCGACAGCCGCGTGACCACGACTCTGGGGCGTACTTATGAAACCAACCCGCGCTTTCGCGTCGATCTGTTCAAAAGCAGCCAGTTCGATAGCCACGGTTACCAGGGCACCGTTGGCGGCAAGAACATGCTTTCCTACCTGCGTTTGCTGATGGATTTCCGTCCTAACTAAGCGAACTGCGGCCCGCCGGCTTTTGCTGGCGGCGGCCACTGAGCGAAGCCACTTTCTGTTAGGAAGTGGCTTTGCTATTTCAGTTCTGTGGGCAAGGTTTCCTGCACGATGCGCGCATCTGCCCTACATTTCGCCTCAGTAACTGGCTGATTGTTCGGCTGTTGGCCCTCACGCAGAATGCGCCGCGCGTTTGGGGCTGGTCAGCCGGCTACCAGGCGTTGCACGATAACTATGCCAAGCCAGGGAGCGGTGTCTGCCAGTTGTACCGGGGTATGCCCCGTCTGAGGAGTCTGTAAATGTCTGCGCGGGTTGTATTGGTCGATGATCACGAACTGGTCCGTGCGGGCATTCGCTCGCTACTGATCGAGGCAGGCTATCAGGTGGTGGCCGAGGGCAGTGATGGTGACCAGGTCGAGGCCCTGGTCGAAAGCCATCAGCCCGATGTGCTGCTGCTCGACCTGACCATGCGCCGCTGTTCGGGGCTGGAAGCGCTGACCATGGTGCGCTCACGCTGGCCTCAGCTGCCGGTGATTCTGCTGTCCATGCACGACACCCGCGACTATGTGCTCAAGGCCATGCAGATGGGCGCCAGCGGTTATCTGCTCAAGGATGCCGCAGTGATCGAACTGCAACTGGCCCTGCAATCGGTGCTGGGCGGCCACCGTTACCTCAGCCCGCGAGTGGCCGGGCAGGTGATTGATGCGGCCTCTGGGCGCGGCGGTGAAGACCCGCTGGAACTGCTCACCAGCCGCCAGCAGGAAGTGCTGTACTGGCTGGCCAAGGGCAAGAGCAACAAGGAAGTGGCGTTTATCCTCAATCTCAGCGTGAAAACTGTGGATACCCATCGTGCACAGATCATGGAACGCCTGGCCATTCGCGACCTCGCCGGCCTGGTGATGTATGCCCTGCGCCGCGGGATTATCAAGCTGGACGACTAAAGCCGCGTTTTCTACCTAGGTAGATTTACCTGCGCCCCCCGGTAAATCACTGATAAGCCTTTTGGCGTCAATTTTATAAGCTCACCGCAGCAGATGGCAGTAAGCCATCAGGTGGCTTGTCGCCGTTAAGTGCGTGGTCGGTTCGCTGATGCTCTGAGCCTGACCTATAGTTTTTCCAGCGCGGCGCTGTGCGCGCCTTGCCGTAACACGAGTAGCGGTGACCTCCCTCGTCAGTACCGAGAATTCCCATGATCAAGCATCCGCGACTGATTGCTTATGCTTCGCGTCCCTGGCTGGTAGCCGGCGCTGTTCTGCTGCCAGCCGCCTGCCTGCTGTTGGCCAGCGTCTGGTGGCACGGCCTGTTGGCCGCCGCCGTGTTGTTGCTGTGGCTGTGGCTGCTGGTGGCCAGCCCGGCGCTTGAGCAAGCCGCCGTTGAGCCGCAAGTCTCGGCGCTGGCCCTTGATGAGGTGCAAAGCAACCTGACGGCCCTGCGCGAACTGCTCGATGCGGTGCTGCCGTTGTGGATGCGCCATATCGAACTGGTCAACGGCCAGACGTCCAGCGCCACTGGTGGCCTGACCGAGAAATTTATCAGCATGAGCCAGCAGATCAGCCAGGCCTTGGACCTCGGCGCCGGCGAAGACGGTGGTGGGGTGTTCGAGGTGCTGCGCAGTGCCCAGGTCGAACTGCCGCAGGCGGTGAAGATGCTCGACGACACCCAGGGCGAGCGCGAGCGCTTTCTGGTGGAGATTCGCGAACTCAGTCGTTTTGTCACTGAGCTGCACGGCATGGCCGAGGATGTCGCCAAGATTGCCTCGCAGACCAACCTGCTGGCGCTCAACGCCGCCATCGAAGCGGCGCGGGCCGGCGAGGCCGGGCGCGGTTTCTCGGTAGTAGCCGATGAGGTGCGCAAGCTGTCGTCGATGTCCGGCGAGACCGGCACCAAGATCACCGAGAAGGTGCAGATTATGGGGCGCTCCATGGAATCCATGGTAGCGCGGGCCGAGCAGATGGATACCAACAGCCATGACGGCATCGAGGCCGCCGAACGCATTGTCGGCAAGGTGCTCGGCGAGCTGGGCGATGGCGTGGCGCAGCTGGAGCAGCGTCTGCAGATGCTCCAGGGCAACAGTCGTGAGGTCGAGCAGACGGTCAACGCGGTGCTGGTTGACCTGCAGTTTCAGGACCGTGTCAGCCAGATCATTTCGCATATCAGCGAGGACATGCAGCGCCTGCGCGACAGCCTGGGCGAGCCGGTAGTGCCGGCCAGCCGCGATTGGCTGCGCCGCCTGGAGTCGAGCTACACCACCCTGGAGCAGCAGCGCGTGCACAGCGGTCAGCGCGCCGCCAGCGTCGAGCAATCTTCGGTCACCTTCTTTTAACGCAACTTCAGAACCACGGGACGCACAGTAATGGGAAAGACGGTCTTGGTAGTGGATGACTCGACCAGTTTTCGGCAAGTCGTCGGCATTGCCCTTAAGGGCGCCGGCTACGACGTGCTGGAGGCCTGTGATGGCAAGGACGCACTGAGCAAGCTGGATGGTCGCAAGATCAACCTGATTGTCTCGGACGTGAACATGCCGAACATGGACGGCATCACCTTCGTCAAATCGGCCAAGCAGTTGCCGGCCTACAAGTTCACCCCGGTGATCATGCTCACCACCGAAGCCGGTGAGGCAAAGAAGGCCGAAGGCAAGGCCGCCGGCGTGCGCGCCTGGGTGGTCAAGCCCTTTCAGCCGCCGGTGCTGCTCGATGCAGTGTCGAAACTGATTCTGCCCTGAGGACGTAGCCGTGACCGTAATAAACAGTCGTGAAGAAACTGGACGGTACATCTTCGAAATAGCAGGCGAATTCAATATCTACAGCGCTGTCCAGCTCAAGGATGAACTGCTCGGCCTGCTGGGCAGCCATAAACAGCTGGAGATTGACCTGGGTGCGGTCGAGGATTTCGACAGCACCGGGGTGCAGATCCTCCTGCTGCTCAAGCGCGAGGCGCAGCGCCAGGGCCGCAGCTTGGCTTTTATCCAGCACTCGCCGGCGGTGCGCGAAGTGCTCGATCTGCTCAACCTGGTGGCCGAACTCGGCGACCCCATGGTGATTCCGCTGGATGCTCGCGGAGGTCGCCCATGAACCTTGATCAGGCCCGTGGTGCATTGGTTCAGGAAGCCCGCGAACTGCTGGTGGACATGGAAGATGCGCTGCTGGAAATCGAAAGCGACGGCTACAACGCCGAGCGGGTCAACGCCATCTTCCGCGCCGCGCACACCATCAAAGGCTCGGCCGGGCTGTTTGGCCTGGAGTCGCTGATCAACTTCACCCATGTGGTGGAAAGCCTGCTCGATCAGGTGCGCAACGGCGAAAAATCCCTGGATGGCAGCATGCTTTCGTTGCTACTGACCTGCGGCGATTACATCGGCAGCCTGATTACCGCTGTCGAAGACCGCAGCGAAGCCATCGACCCCAACCCCGAGCTGCGTGCGCATCTGATCAGCCAGCTCAATGAATACCTGGAGCAAGGCGTCGAGCCCGTTGCCGCGGCGCCGCTTCCCGAGCAAACGCAACTGTCGCAGGTGCCAAGCGGCAAGGTCGATGTGTTGACCGGTGAAGAAGTTGGCAGCGACCTCTGGCATATCTCGCTGCGGCCCAACAGCGATGTGCTGCGCAATGGCATGGACCCGCTGTCGTTTCTGCGTTACCTGAGCAAGCTGGGGCGCATTGTCTACCTGCACACCCTGACCGATACCCTGCCGCTGGCCGAAGACTTTGATGCCGAAAGCAATTACTTGGGCTTCGAGATCGAGTTCGAATCCCAGGCCAGCAAGCAGGAAGTCGAGGATGCCTTCGAGTTTATTCGCGAGGACAGCCAGCTGCTGATCCTGCCGCCGCACAGCAAGATCGAGGCTTACCTCAACCTGATCGTCAGCCTGCCTGAGTCGCCGCGCAAACTCGGCGAAATCCTGCTCAAGAGCGGCGCGCTGACTGCCCACGAACTGCAACGCGTGCTCGCCCTGCAGTCCGCCGCGCCACAACCGGCACCGCCGCTGGGCACCTTGTTGGTGGAAGAACAATTGGTGGCGCCGCCGCTGGTGTCGGCGGCGCTGAGCAAGCAGAAGCAAGCCGACGACAAGCGCGTGCATGAGCAGGTGTTTATCAAGGTTGAGGTCGGCAAACTGGATGAGCTGATCAACCTGGTGGGCGAATTAGTGATTGCTGGTGCGGCAGCCAGTCTGTCGCTGCGCCAGGGCTGCCCGGCGGCCATGGGCGAAGCCAATGAAGCGGTGGCGACCCTGGTCGAGCATATCCGCGATGCCTCGCTGTCGCTGCGCATGGTGGCCATCGGTGAAGTGTTCCAGCGTTTCCCACGGGTAGTACGCGATATCAGCAAGGAGCTGGATAAAGACATCGAGCTGCTGATTACTGGCGCGGATACCGAGCTGGACAAGTCGATGGTGGAGAAACTTGCCGATCCGCTGATGCATATCGTGCGCAACGCCATGGACCATGGCATCGAGCGCTCGGCTGATCGTCTGGCCGCAGGCAAGACGCAGCGCGGCGCACTGCGCCTGAATGCCTATCACGAGTCCGGCAGCATTGTGATTGAAGTGACCGACGACGGTCGCGGCCTGGATCGGCCGCGCATCCTCGCCAAGGCGCTGGAAAAGGGCCTGGTGCAGCCCGATCAGGTGCTCAGCGACAGTGAAGTGTTCCGCCTGATTTTCGAGGCTGGCTTCTCCACCGCCGAGACGGTGACCAACCTGTCCGGACGCGGCGTGGGCATGGATGTGGTGCGCAGCAATATAGAAAAATTGCGCGGCGAGGTCGAGGTGCTCAGCGTATTCGGCCAGGGCACCACAGTGCGCATCCGCCTGCCGCTGACCCTGGCGATCATCGACGGTTTCCAGGTGCGGGTTGCCGATGAAGCCTTCGTGCTGCCGCTGGATCAGGTGGTCGAGTGTGTCGATCTTGGCCCTCAGGTCGAGCTGCATGACCTGCTCAACCTCCGTGGCGAACCGCTGCCCTATGTGCGCCTGCGCAGCCTGTTCGGCCTGCCGCCGAGCGCTGGCGCGCGCGAGAGCCTGGTGGTGCTGCAGTTCGGCAGTAACCGCGCCGGCGTGGTGGTCGATCAGCTGGTTGGTGAACTGCAGGCGGTGATCAAACCCCTGGGACAGATTTTTGCGCAAAACAAGGTGCTCAGTGGCTCCACCATTCTCGGTGACGGGAGTGTGGCGCTGATTCTTGATGTCGCCCATTTGATTCAGCGTGCCAGTGCAGCCGCTGAAAACTCAGTCAGTGCCAACCTCCGACGCGCAGATGGCTCTGCCGCCGTGGCGCGGACTCAATAAAAAGCCGGGAGAAGAAAATGTTCGACAAAATGACGGTGGCGACCCGCCTGCTCCTGCTCGCAGGGGTGCTTATCCTGTTTCTGCTGTTGATCGGTGTGCTGGGAATTTTCGGCATGCGCGAATCCAACGCCGGCATGGAAACGGTTTACAACGACCGGGTTGTACCGCTGCGTGATCTGAAAGTGATTTCCGACAACTACGCGGTAAGCATCGTCGATACCACGCACAAGGTCCGCATTGGCGCGCTCAGCTGGCAGGAAGCGCTGCGCAGCGTGAACAAGGCCGAAGAGGCGATTCAGCAGAGCTGGACCAGCTTCACCTCGACCCGATTGGTGGGTGAGGAGCAGGTGCTGGTTGATGAGCTGAAACCGCTGCTGAAGGAAGCCGACGAAGCCAACGCCAAGTTGCTGCGTATTCTCGAAGGGCGCGACCAACTGGCCCTGGAGCAGTTTATCAGCGGTGAGCTGTACCAGAAGATCGATCCGGTCTCCGACCGTTTTGGCCAGCTGGTTGATGTGCAGTTGACCGTGGCCAAGAGCGAGTACGACCTGGCCCATGACCGTTATAACCTGGTGTTTGCGGTTGCCGTTGCGTGCATCGTGCTGAGCCTGCTACTGGCTGTGCTGTTGGGCGTAATGATTACCCGCAGCCTGCTGCGCCAGCTCGGCGGTGAGCCGTATGCGGCGATGGAATCGCTGCAGCGCGTGGCGGCCGGTGACCTGACCGTGGATATCCGCCTGAAAGATGGCGACCAGAGCAGCATGCTCTACAGCCTGCAGCAGATGGTGCTCAAGCTGCGCTCGATCATGGGCGATGTGCGCATGACCGCCGACTCGCTGGCTTCGGCCTCCGAGCAGGTCGCGGCTTCGGCCCAGGCGCTGAGCCAGAACGCCTCCGAGCAAGCCGCCAGCGTTGAGGAAACCAGCGCTTCGGTGGAAGAAATTGCCGCCACCGTGGCGCAGAACAGCGAGAACGCCAAGGTCACCGACGGCATGGCCAGCCAGTCGTCCAAGGATGCGGTGGAAGGCGGCGCAGCGGTGCGCGAGATGGTTAACGCCATGCGCCAGATCGCCGGCAAGATCGGCATCATTGATGACATCGCCTACCAGACCAACCTGCTGGCGCTTAACGCGGCGATTGAAGCCGCGCGCGCCGGTGACCATGGCAAAGGCTTTGCCGTGGTGGCCGCCGAAGTGCGCAAGCTGGCCGAACGCAGCCAGGTGGCTGCGCAGGAAATCGGCTCGGTGGCCAGCGACAGCGTGACCCTGGCCGAGCGCGCCGGGCAACTGCTGGAGCAGATGGTGCCGTCGATCCGCAAGACGGCCGATCTGGTGCAGGAAATCTCCGCCGCCTCGCGTGAGCAGAACACCGGCTTGGAGCAGATCAACCTGGCGGTTGGCCAGTTGGCGCAGATCACTCAGGTGAATGCTTCGGCTTCCGAAGAGCTGTCCTCGACCTCCGAGGAAATGAGCGGCCAGGCCGTGCAGCTGCAGGAAATGATTCAGTTCTTCCAGCTGGCCGAAGTCGCCGCGCGGCAGATGCCCGGCACGCCGACCGGCAGAAGCCGGCCGACGGCCATGAGCAAGCCGACGCAGCCGGTACGCCGTCATCTGCACGATGATCAGATCGATGAGTCGGCGTTTACCCGCTTCTAGGAGGCTGCCATGAGTACCTTGCCAGCCCATATCCAGGGCCGCGCGGCGGCCCCGGTGGAAACGCCGCTGACTCAGCAGTTTCTGACCCTGACCCTGGGCCAGGAGCTGTTCGCCCTGCCGATTGAGCATATTCGCGAGATCATCGAGTTCGGCGGCCTGACTGAAATTCCACTGATGCCGAGCTTCCTGCGTGGGGTGATCAACCTGCGCGGCGCGGTGGTGCCGGTGATCGATCTGGCGGTACGTTTCGGTCGTGAGCGCACGCCGATTGCCAAGCGCACCTGCATTGTGATCGTCGAGGTCGAGCAGGGCGACAGCATGCAACTGCTCGGCATCATCGTCGATGCAGTCAACGAAGTGCTGGCCGTGGAAGGTCATCAACTGGAAAGCCGCCCGGCCTTTGGTGCGCGCATTCGCGCAGATTTTATTGCCGGCATCCTCAAGCACCACGAGCAGTTTGTGGTGGTGCTGGATATTCCCCAGGTGCTGTCACTCGATGAGCTCGCCGAGCTGGTGGGCGGCCTTGAACAGAGCGAAGTGTGAGGCGTTATGGCTGATGGCGGGTGGGCAATGAATGCAGGCACACAGGTTGCGCTGAGCGAGCCGGAGTTTCGTCAGCTGCAGGCGCTGTTCTATGAGCGGGTCGGCATTCAGCTGCCACCGGTAAAGAAGCCGCTGATCTGCGGACGCCTGTCCAAACGCCTGACGGCGCTGGGGCTGAGCAGCTATCAGCGCTATTACCAGTACCTGATTTCGGCGCAGGGCACGGCCGAGCTGGAGATCGCGATTGATCTGATCACCACCCACGAAACCTATTTCTTCCGCGAGCCCAAGCACTTCGATTTCCTCCAGCAGAAGATTCTGCCGGCCTGTGCCGGTCAGGCGGATTTCCGTGCCTGGAGTGCAGCCAGCTCCACCGGTGAGGAGGCTTATACCCTGGCGATGCTGCTGCACGAGGCGCGTCCGCACCTGGGCTGGAGCGTGCTCGGCACCGATATCAGCCATCAGGTGGTGCAGAGCGCCGAGCGTGGCCTGTATCTGATGGAGCGCGGCAGCAAGATTCCCGCGCATTACCTCAAACGCTACTGCCTCAAGGGCAAGGATCAGTACAAGGGCTACTTTCTGGTCGAGCGCGGGCTGCGTGAGCGGGTCGAGTTTCGTCAGGGCAATCTCAACCTGCCGGCGCCTGAGCTGGGGCTGTTCGAGCTGATCATGCTGCGCAACGTGCTGATCTATTTCGATCAGGACACCAAGCAGCGGGTGCTGCACAACGTGGTGCAACGTCTCAAGCCCGGCGGCTGGTTGATGGTCGGCCACTCCGAGGCGCTGCATGACACCGGCTTGCCGATTGAAATGGTCGCCTCGTCGATCTACCGCAAGGTGGCGGTATGAGCCGCAGCTGCTTTCTTAAACCCGGCGAGCTGTATTTCGGCGGTGGTGATGTGCGCGTGGAAACCCTGCTGGGGCCCTGCGTTTCCATCGTGCTGTGGTTCCCCGAGGCCGCCAAGGGCGGTATGTGTCATTTCCAGTTGCCCGGCCTGCGCCGCGTCAGCGAGCACGCGCGGGATCTGGACGGGCGCTACGGGGTGGATGCCTGGGTTTGGCTGAAGCAGCAGATGCGCGTACATGCGCTGCGCCTGGAGCAGGCCCAGGTCAAGCTGTTTGGCGGGGCACGTAGCCTGAGCAAGCCTGGCTCCAACCTGCGCACCGATATCGGCGCGCAGAACATTGCCTTTGTCGAGACGCTGATGGATGAGCTGGGTGTGCAGGTGGCCGGGCGTGACCTGGGCGGCGAGGGTTGCCGTTTTCTGCGCTTCGAGCTGGCCAGTGGTGAAGTCTGGGTGCGCCGTGGCGCGGCGTTGAGTATTGAACCGCTTGAGGCGCTGCAGTAATGGCTATCAAGGTGATGATTGTCGATGACTCGGCGGTGATGCGTGAGGTCATGCAGCAACTGCTGGCGCCGCACAAGGACATCGAAGTAGTTGGCGCAGCGATGGACCCGCTGCTGGCCCTGCAGAAGATGAAAACCGTGTGGCCGGACGTGATCCTGCTCGATGTGGAAATGCCGCGCATGGATGGCATCACCTTCCTGCGCCAGATCATGGCCACCCGGCCAACCCCGGTGGTGATCTGCTCGACCCTGACCGAGAAGGGCGCGGACATTACCCTGCAGGCGCTGTCGGCCGGCGCGGTGGAGGTGATCACCAAGCCGACCATGGGCCTGCGTGATTTTCTTCAGGGCAGCGCCCAGGAAATGCTCGCCGCCATCCGCACGGCGGCAAAAGCTCGGGTGCGTGGCGCAGCAGTGCCTACACTGGAAAAGACCAGTGTTGATGCGGTCGTCAGTGCGCCGAGTGCCGGGCTGCACAATCAGCGCACCAGTGAGCGCATTGTCGTGTTGGGCACCTCGACCGGCGGCACCCAGGCGCTGGAGCAGGTGCTGAGCCAGTTGCCGCGTAGCGCGCCAGCGATTGCCATCGTTCAGCACATGCCGGAGAAGTTCACCCGTAGTTTTGCCGAACGCCTGGATTCGCTGTGTGCCATCGAGGTGCGTGAGGCGCAGAACGGCGACCGGCTACTGCCGGGCCTGGCGCTGATTGCGCCGGGCGGCAAGCATATGTTGGTTAAACGCAGTGGTGGCCAGTATCAGGTTGAGGTCAAGGATGGTCCGCTGGTCAGTCGTCACCGTCCTTCTGTTGATGTGTTGTTCCGCTCGGCCGCTGTGCAGGCCGGGCGCAATGTGCTGGCCGTGATCATGACCGGCATGGGCGACGATGGCGCCCGTGGCTTGAAAGAGCTACACGAGGCGGGGGCCAGAACCTACGCCCAGGATGAGGCCAGTTGCGTGGTGTTCGGCATGCCGAAAGAAGCAATCAAATTGGGAGGTGTCGATCAGGTGGTCGCGCTGGATGACATCCCGAACGTACTGATGAGCTGGAGGTAGCCGGTGGAAGAAGCAGTCAACAGATTTCCCCAGCATGTGCTGGTGATTGATGACAGCGAATTGCAACGCCAGTTTACCGCTGAGCTGTGCAGTGAAATGGGTATCGAGGACATCCTGCAGGCCGTGGATGGCTTCGACGCGATAGCCCAGATGAAAACCAACCCACAGATTCAGGTGATCGTGCTGGATCTGGAAATGCCTGGCATGGACGGCGTGCAGGTGCTGCACGAAATGGCCCGCCTGGAACTCAATCACTCGGTGGTGGTGGCCAGTGCGCGTGAGAGCGTGCTGCTCAATGTGGTCGAGAGCATGGGCCGTAGCCTGGGCCTGCACCTGCTCGGCGTGCTGCAAAAACCCATCAGCCATGAGCAACTGGCCGCCAGCCTGAGCCGCTTCGCGGTGCAGGCGGTGCAGGCCGAGCAATTTGCCGCACCTCGCGCGCTGTGGCCGCAGCTGACTGAAGCGGATGTGCAGCGCGCGCTGCGTGAGCATGAGTTCGTTGCCTACTTCCAGCCCAAGGTCAACCTGGCCAATGGCCGCCTGAAAGGCGTGGAGGCATTGGTGCGTTGGCAGCATCCGGTGCATGGCCTGCTGGCACCGGGGCTGTTCGTCGATATGATCGAGCGCAGCCATTACATCTCGGACATGACCCTGCAGATGCTCGACATGTCCCTGGCATACTGCCGGCAGTGGCATGACGCCGGCCTGCCGCTGAGTTTTTCCTTCAACGTGTCGGCGCGCTCGCTGGCGGATTCCAAGCTGGCCGACGAGATCATCGCGCGGGTGGCGGCCAGTGCTATCGAGCCGCAGTACGTGATTCTGGAAATCACCGAAAGCGCGATCATGACCGACCTCAGCATTACCCTCGGCACCCTGGCGCGCCTGCGCCTGAAAGGCTTTGGCCTGTCGGTGGATGACTACGGCACCGGGTTTTCCTGCATGCTGCAGCTGTCACGCGTGCCCTGCACCGAGCTGAAGGTCGACCGCGCCTTCGTCAATGGTGCCAGTGAGAGTCTGCATTTGCGCATCCTGCTGGAAAGCGCCCTGGATATCGCCAGCAAACTGGGCCTGGGCGTGGTCGCCGAGGGCGTGGAAACCCTGCAGGACTGGCAACTGCTGCGTGATCTGGGCTGTGGGGAAGTGCAGGGCTACTTTGTCGCCAAGCCGATGCCGGGTGACGCGCTGCTGGCCTGGTGGCGCAGCAATGAGGCGCGCTTGCGTGGCCTGGTGATGGCAGCCTCTTAACGCAGGTCGTTAGGCGCTTGAACTACAGCTGTAGCGAGTGCCATATGAGTGAGTTAAAGCTCGCCCTCAGTCGTTTCCAGGCTCTGTAGCACCACTTGTTCCAGTGCATTGCCGGGCTCTGGCTGCGTGCCGGCAAGTTGGCCGAGCAATTGCCACTGTTGATCCAGTTCGTTGTTGATCGCCAGCATGCGCTCAATCATCTTGCACGCAGTGGCGTTCACCGCGCTGTCCTGGGTGTTGAGCAGTTCGAATGACATGGCAGTGATGGCGGCAGTCAGGTGGGTGAGGGTGCGCGTGGACAGGCTGAGCAACTCGGTCAATTGCGCTTCCTTGGCAGTCATGGTCATCTCCTTGTGAATCCCGCTCTGAGCTTAGCGCGACATTGTGTCGCCCGGCTATCCGCTCCATCGCCTGAGTCCTACCGCCGGGCTTGTGCATACCCTTTGTTGCGCGTCCGTCGGCCACTGCGCGGATATTGCCCTGTTGTGCTTTGCTCAGATCAGGCGTGAATAAAAGCCGTAGTGCAACCTCGTTGGCGTTTGGGTTGTACCTGTCGTCGGAAGCTGTGCGGTTTTTTAAAACGGGCGTTTTCCTTGTGCACCAGGCGATTTTCGCTAGAGCCTTGCCAGTACTGGGTTTGCGCCAGAAAACTGCGAGGCAGAGAGCTGCTGAGTGCTTTGGAAAACCTTGATTTTGTTTGGTTGCACCTAGTTGCACCTTGCGCCTTCTGAGGTTTAATCTCTCGCCAGATTTTTTGTGACCCGCCACCCATGGCGGCCACCCCTCGGGGCCGTCGCGGGGCGACGTCCAAAACTGCTCCCGGCGATTATTTGCCGTGCTCCAGCTCATACAGGACAAACCAATGGCTACCACTACCCTTGGCGTAAAGCTCGATGATGCAACCCGTGATCGCCTCAAGCAGGCTGCGCAGTCGATTGACCGCACGCCGCATTGGCTGATCAAGCAGGCGATCTTCAATTATCTCGAGCAGATCGAGGGTGGTCTGACCCCGGCCGAGCATTCGGGTTTGGCGGCAGTGGCCGGTGAAGAGTCGGTTGATTCCCTGACCGAGCAGGGCCTGCAGGTGTTCCTCGATTTCGCCGAAAGCATCCTCCCGCAATCGGTACTGCGCGCGGCCATCACCGGCGCGTATCGCCGCCCGGAAACCGAAGCGGTGCCGATGCTGCTGGAACAGGCCCGTCTGCCCAAGGACATGGCCGAGGCGAGCAACAAGCTGGCCATGGGCATTGCCGAGAAGCTGCGCAACCAGAAGAACGCTGGCGGCCGTCAGGGCCTGGTGCAGGGTTTGCTGCAGGAATTCTCGCTGTCCTCGCAGGAAGGTGTGGCGCTGATGTGCCTGGCCGAAGCGCTGCTGCGTATCCCGGACAAGGCCACCCGTGACGCACTGATCCGCGACAAGATCAGCAACGGCAACTGGAGCCAGCACCTGGGCAACAGCCCGTCGATGTTCGTTAACGCCGCCTCCTGGGGCCTGTTGATCACCGGCAAACTGGTGGCCACGCACAACGAAG
>Ga0209504_1000173_pt1 | contig 61464 bp, 65 predicted proteins | sample COGITO_mtgs_1005_FD_184791 | JGI IMG/M metagenome (GOLD analysis project Ga0209504, IMG submission 184791) | Pelagic marine microbial communities from North Sea - COGITO_mtgs_100511 (SPAdes) (version 2) | ecosystem: Environmental > Aquatic > Marine > Epipelagic ... | reverse complement strand
CTTGTGCCATTCGTAGCGTCATATACATAAGTAGTTGTACTATACCAGTTTTGGAAATCTGCGGTTGATCCTGTTTCATTTCTTCTCCAATAACGAGAATCTGATTCTGTTTCTGTAAAATACCTACCATCCAAGTTGACTGAGCCTAGCGCCGTGACGTGACCGTTAGCGTTTAGGGTAACGTCCTGTATGACCGTACCGCCCGAGTTATTCACACTACCCTGAGACGATACGTCCTCGTGGTTAATAGTGATTGTCTCGTTGCTCGACTGGTTAGTCGTGAAGTTACCGCCACCCGTGAGGTTTGTGCCTGCGCTAATTGTGATTGTCGCGTTGTTTGCCGCCGCTGGAATCGTTGGTTTATTGGTTAGATTATTATAGTTAATATCAATGTTTGCTGAACCATTAAAGCTTGTTCCAGCAATTGTTCTTGCTGTTGTAAGTGTGTCTGCATTTGGATGGTAAGCATCATGGAATACAGTTTGAGTTGTTAAACCTGTTCCACTTGTTGTATCTTTATACCCAACTTTTACTCCACCATTATATGGAGACTGAATAATAACGTGGTCAGCAGAGTCATTTGAAACACCAATTACAAAATCAGCGTTTTCACCACTTGTACCACTATGACCATAAGCGTGAAATTGTATAAATCCATAATCAGTTGGATCGTTAATATTTGTGCCATTCTTTTCTGATTCAAAGAAAAGACCACTTCTACCATTTCCATCGCCTTTTAGTATTATATTTGTTCCCGCACTTTCATAGAAACCCATATCGCTTGCAGCAGGATCTTTACTACCTTCAACTACCAATCCACCATTTACTGTAAAGTCGCCATCAGAATGATTATGGTTATGTGAATCGTCATTTACTGTAACACTAATTGAAGTTGTTCCTGAGCCTGATACATCTCCAGATAAAGTAATTGTTTGGTTGCCTGTTAAGTAACTACCAAGATGTTGAGTAACACTGCTTGATGAAATTCTGGCATCGGCAAATGTACCTGATGTAATCTTTGACGCAGCCAGAGATGGTATTCTTGCATCGGCAAATGTACCTGATGTAATCTTTGACGCAGCCAGAGATGGTATTCTTGCATCGGCAAATGTACCTGATGTAATCTTAGAAGCCGCTAAACTTGCTATTCTTGCTGCTGCTACTGTTCCTGATGAAATGTTACTTCCATTGAGAGAAGTAAGGTTAGCACCATTACCAAAGAAACTTCCTGCTTGAAAGTTTGCAACGGTTCCTGATAATGTATTATCTGCAGCAGTACCTGCTGTAGTTATAACAGTAAATCTATCGGCACTTTCATCCCAGATAAATGCAGCATTATTTCCAGTACTTCCTCGTTCAAACACAAAACCTATATCCTTTGTGTTTGCGCCTGTTAGGCCTGAATTTAATTCTATGATACTATCTGTAATTGTTGTATTTGTTGAATCTAATGTGGTTGCAGTACCTTGTAATGTTACTGTACCACTTACCACTAAATCGGTGACTGTAATATCACCACTAGTTAAATCATCAACTACTAGTACCTTGTTTCGTAATGAACCTGCAACTGTAGCCATTTAAAATTTTCTCCCTCGTATTTTTCTTCTTACAACCTTTGTAGGGATTGTATTATCTAATAAACCTGTATATAATGAACCAAATGTTACTTGGTCTCCAAAAAATGATGTCTTATATGGTGCCTTATTTGGTTGGCCTGATGCAACATACTTTATTCTTAATTGTGTACCACTACTTGAAAAATTATGAACACTATCTAATGTATATGCTTCCCATGTACTACCATTATTATTACTAACATAGTAAGCAATACTACATGCACTTGGAACAAAATGGTCATTTAACCCTAAGTGACAAAAATCTATATTAGCACTATTATCTGAAGTCCAAGTGCCAAACTCAATCGTCCAGTTACCTATTAATTGATTACCAATAGTATCTGACCATATTTTAAAACTATGTCCGTCTAATCCATAACCAAGTTGAATCCACCATTTAGTTCCATTAGCACTTGACATTCTAAAAATCGGATGGCCATAATCTGTTCTATAACTTCTACCTCTTCCACCAGTTGTAGTATCTTCTACAATACCATCATGTCTTATAGTACCAACATGTCTTAAATTATCCCAATCAAACCAACCACCTATCGTATTTTTTCCTCGGTCAGCATGAGTCGTATGCCATTGTGGATATCCAGGCATTTTATCACAATATTCATTTGTGATACCTTGTCTATTTGCACCATGCCTTAACTGTGAAGCTGCAACAAAACCAGATGCGGCATCTTCAACTAATATTTGACTTGTAACAGTTGGTGCATTACCTGAAAAACATGGAGTAATATCTGCCCACAAAACTCTACTTTGACCACCAATATATATTTTATTAGGTTCACCTGATGGGTCAGGTATCATCAAACCTTGTTCATACCCGTCATCACCATAACCAGCATCTCCAAAATCACACCATACGCATTTTGGATTAGCAGTTGATGCAGCAACAATAACCATTAAATTACTGTTATAAAATGTATTATAGTAAACTCTATCATTTACTTCATCATAGAATATCGCGCCACGATAACCATCTCTATCTATGGTCGCAGCAGTATTCCCTCCTGATGAATATATGTAAGATGATGAAGTACCATCAATTAATTCTTCTGTTCCATCTGAGTATTTTCTCCTTGGAAACTTTTTATAATGAGTTGCACTGTAATCATTAACATATAACCAATCACCTGCAGTTACAACACCACTTCCATATGCAATACCACTTCTATCGATATTAACACCATTACTAAACATATACTGGCTTGAAGGCCTAGTATTTACAACATTATTGGTTGAGGTACTACTATCTTTGCAGTCACTATAGTCAATCATTGAGTAACCATCTACATTATGCGAAGATATATGCATCGTTGATGTATCTGGGTCAACTGTTAAACTATGCATATGATTATAAGTAGCAGTTGTATTTCTGTATAATGCATTACTATCGTGATATAGTTTTGTCATGCTTCCATCATTATTTAATCTCCGTATTGCGGCACCATCACCCCAGCCACAAGTAAATAATAAATCTCCATCTACGTCATAACCACCCTGCCCAATAACTCTATCTCCACCATTATATGCATCTGAACCACTATTAGTAGTAAGGTTAGACATGCCTCTTTTTGTAACTGGAAATATTGTTTGTTGGCCTTGATAATCATTCATACCGGCACCGGTAATAGTTACTATATCGCCCTTTTCTATTTTTTCTACTTTTATAGTCATGACAAGGCCTCTATGTATTTATCACATAAAGTTATTTCAGACTTTAATACTTTAATCATATCTTCATTAATAAAGTCCATGGCAAATTCAGCCGTAAGAGCTTCATTAAACTCTGCCTTCTTTGCTGTCCAATATTCTATTGTCTCATCCATTATACTGTTACTACCTCTACCCAAAATTGGTGATATTTTTCCATATCTGAACTACCTATACTATATTTATACGATGCATTATTGCCGCTATATACTAGTGCTGCTCCTGTCCTTGACAATGCAGCCGATGTAGTTTCTACATCTTTATATATTTCAATATGGTCTATAAACCTTGTTGTAGGAAGTTCATATTGAATATAATAATTATTTGTATCTGGTATTACCGACATACTAGATACATCAAGTGTCGGCATACTAAATGCTCTAGTAGTAGTTGCAGCTGTAGAATATGCGCCGTGTCTAATTGCATATACTCTATAAGCAATAGTTCCACTATCATCAAATGATGAATCCACAACACTCATTGAAGATGCAATATCATTATATGGTATTTTTGCTATTAATGAGTAGTCAGTTCCTGTACCACCATCACTCCAAACTTCATATGAAGTTGCTGCAGTATTACCAGTACTTGTTGAAGCAGCAAATACAATTTCTATTGTTTCATTTACTACTGTGGTGGATGTAATTGACGGAGCATTAGGAGCACTTGCATAATTACCCCACCCGTATGCTGTGTTCCATTGTGTAGAGTTACCACCTGTGGCTGTTACTGTTCCCGTAGATACAAAGTTTTTATATGAACGTACTTCAGAATTTAATATCTTAAAAGCTGTACTCGGTGTTGCTCCACTTTGCACGTTAAAGTATATACCGTCGTAAGCATTAATATTCATTGCATCAGCAGATGCATCACCATCATCAAATACAGTTATAGATAAATTATATTGATTTGAATCTCCATATTCGAATCCGTCTCTAAAGAAAATACCCTTAGGGTCATTATTATATGAACGTAAAAAAAGATTACCATTACCAAGTATAGAACCGTTAGCAGTAATATCACCACTAGAGATAGTTCCTGCAGTAGTCAAATTACCATTAGAACCTATAACAAATTTATTTACTGACGTGCCTGATGGTCTAATTCTGAATTCGCCAGTTGATATTAAATATGTGTTAGAGCTTGCGTCCCCCGAAATTCCAAAAGTACCACTTCCATCAGTTGAGGTTATTGATCCAGTTGTGCTGAAATCTCCACTACTTGTTATAGCGCCACTAGAGATAGTTCCAGAAAAGACTGCATTTCCTGTTGCGCTTAAAGTTAATGCAGTTCCATCAACACTGTTAATAAAACTAAATCCGTTTCCTGTTACTCCTGTTGTGGCTGACCAAGTGCCGGCATAATTTCTAAAACTACTTGTGTTGCCTGTATAAACATTAGCAAATGATTCAACTCCATGAGTACCGAAATTTGCTCTTTGAGCACCCCCAGTAATAATACTTAATCTATCAACTGAATTTGATTGATATACAGATAGACCGGTAGTTGTATGTCCTGTAAATGTAATACTTGGGTTTGTTGATGAATTACTATCAGCAGCAATTATATCACCACCTACTGTTACAGATTGACTAAAACTACCTGTACTACTAAACACACCATCGAATCTATATGCTGATGTTCCTAATGATGGGTTACTTGTTGTAGTAGTTGATGGACCAATGATTGCAGCAGGTGCATGTATGTGAATAGAATTACTATCACCACTTGCGTATATTCTAGCATTACCTAGATCAATATTACCAGATGTATAAATGTCTTTATTAAATTCCCAACGGTCATCAGTATTATCCCATAGCATGCTAGCATTAGCACCTGATACTATTAATCCTGAACCAGTTGAGTTTGAAGCAGATTGACCTTGACCTACAGTAATTGTTTTATCTACAACATCTAAATCTGTTACTGATACCGAATTGATATCGCCAGTAATGTTTAGATCGCCAGATACTGCTAGGTCACCAGTAACATTTGCGCCAGTTGAAGTAAGTGTTATTTTAGTACTATTTACTCTTTGTAGTTGTAAATCGGCATCATACGATGTTAGTATATCCTCACCAATTACAATTTTTTTATTAAAATAAAATTGAGGTCTATCAGTACCCATATGTGCATATGATGTATTATGTGGACCTACATCAATATAACCCGAAGGAGTTTGAACTCTTAATGAATCACCGTTACCTTCTTTAATATGTGTATTCGAATCATTAATCCACAGTTGGCCTTCAACTTCGGCTCCAAGACTATGAGTTTTAAACTTTTCAGCATTGTCGTAAAAAAGAACAGAAGATCCACCTGAAGAAAACCTAGCAAGAACTTCATTGCTCATATCTCTAAGTTCTACTTCATTACTTCTTAAGCGTAATTCACCTGTTCCAGCTTCATCTATATAAGAGTTAGAGCCATCATGGTAAATCTGTAAATCTGATCCATTACCAAACAGAAGTTTTACATTATCATTTAATGTTATGTTACTAGATACTGTTGAAGGAGAAACCTGCAAGGCTCCGCTTGAATTGACTATTAAAACGCCACCTACTTCTAGGCCGTTCTTTATTCTAAAGTTATGATCTGTTGCCATGTTTTCTCCGTTTCACTGTCCACGGTGGTTATTTTATAGTACTATTTATACATTTTATACAGTCAAACTATGACATACTACTTTAAATGCCATAGTATTTGTTGATGCCGGTGTAGCCAATAACCTAAAGTTGCCGGTATTTATATCTGCATCAAATGTTGCCTCTACTGAACTACCAGTATGAACTTCTCCAAACTCTGTAATGTTAGCTGTAGTACCATCATGAATTGCTAATATCTCTGTTGAGTGATAAGTACTATCTGTAGTATTAGTAATCTGAATTGTAAACCTAGCACTTCTAAAGTCAGCAATTGGGAATGTATGAATTGCTACTTGAGTTGTTGCTGTAGTGGATGAAGTTGTTGTATCAATACCATATTCTTCTACTTGAAGTTTTGCTTTAGGTGTAGTTGTTCCGATACCAACAAAACCATTACTATGAATACGCATTTTTTCTGCAGAATTAGATTGTGTAAAAGTAATAGGAGCAGTATCACTAGTTGCAAACCCAAGTGAGCCCCCTGATGTTGTCTTATATAAACTTCTGATTCCATCTCCAGCATTTATTCGAAAACCATTTAGATAAGAGTAACCTTCTACATATAATGCCCAAGGTTCATTTCCATTCCAGCTACCATTTTGTTTAACATGTAGCATGGCATCAGCGCCAGAACCAGAACCATCACTAGTTCCTGATATATGAACCTTAGAAGTAGGACTGCTTGTTCCAATACCAACAGAACCACTATTAAGTATTGTCATAACAGAGTGACTTATATCAGCATTTCCGCCTCCGGTGTCTGATCTTTGCAGGAAGTGCATATCACCACGTCCATGCGTAGTAGACAAAGTTTCATAAGCGATTCCCCCTTTAAAATACCCAGTATCGTTACTAGTGTTTCCAAAGTAGTATGCTGAATAATTACCAGCGGTTTCAGTCTGGTTACCTATTGCTATAAAGGAACCTAAACCACTTGCTGCAGACCTAAATCTTCCACTACCATTAACGTGTAATTTTTGAGCTGGAGATGTCGTTCCAATTCCAACTTTGCCATCATGTTGAAATCTAGTGTTAAATACTTGGTTTCCAGTTCTAATATCAATGTGTTCATTAAATGAACTATCGTTAACAAAATCAATTGATTGATGATCTGTTGTGTCGATTTGTGCTATCATTTTAAATGTAGCATTATTCCAATCAGTACCTGTTGCTGTTCTTTTATCTTGTAAAACTAGATTCTGACGTCCTGCTCTAAAGATAGCTGCAGTTGTAGTATTTCCTGTTGTACCACCTAAATCACCTCCTTCAACATCTAGTTTAGCGCTTGGCGAACTAGTATTAATACCAACATTACCATCTTCATCAATAACCATTTTGGTTGCAGGAGCACCGCTGTTTACAGTAGCTTTAGATGTTTTAAAAAGTAATGTATTACTTCCATCACCAGTACTTGACCTTACGCCTTCAACACTAGCATAATGCTTTGTGTAATCATTATTTGAAGCTGATGTATCAAACCTTATGGCTCCACCGCCTCCAGTTTGATTTGTTCCAGTTTGTCTTAAAAATATAACACTCGTAGGGCTTGTTCCCATGTCTGTTGATATTTCTAATTTATGATCTGGAGAAGCTGTTCCGATACCTACGTTGCCGTAATTAGTGGTATCTCCCATAAAGGTAAAGTTTCTACTACCAGTGGTTTCAAAATTTAAATTATCACCCAGAGTAGTAATAGACATTCTATTTGTACCACCACCATCCATAAATCGGATAGAATGATCATCATCGTCTGTTGTATCTTGTAAAATTAATGATGGGCCCCCTGCTGCAATTCTTATATTATCTGGTACATATAGCTTTTTATTAAAGTTCCATCTATCTTCTGCTGATGTATATGTAAGTGTTGCATTTGCGCCATCAACTGTAAGTCCAGCACCATTTGCGGCAGCTGCGTCAGCCGCTCCATCTGCAACTGTGATATTTAAATCATCGACTGAAAGTGTTGCAGTATTAAGAATTGTTTGTGTGCCATTAACAGTTAAGTTACCAGCAACAGTAAGATTTGCTCCAATTCCTACATTACCACTAGCATCCATAGTAGTAGCAGTAGCAGTATTTCCTGATGGTCTTATGTATAAAGTATTACCATAACTATCTAAGAAATTACCTGAGTTACCACCAAATAATCTTATATGCTTATTATTATCGCCATCCAGCTGTGTTCTTATAACACCTGTAACATGTAAAGCATCGAGCGGAGCAGCTTTATTAATACCAACACGACTATTAGCCATATCAACATGAAGTGTATCATCGCCTTGAACAGACTTATTAGAAGCATTACCTACAAATATTTTACCTTCATCAAGATTAGGAGTAGCATTTATTCTTCCAGCGCCCGAAACTTTTACTGAACCAGCATTTGCGTCTGACCGAGTAACTTTCGCTATTTTTTGTACCGCAGAGCTAGAACCTGTAGGAGCACTATCTGTGAGTGTACCAGCTAATACATTAACATATAGTTCATCACCTTCTGAATATGATGACGTATCTATTCCTTGTAATGTACCAAATGTAACAATTTGTACCGCAGCATTTAAACTTACTGTACTTGCAGCTAATCCAAATGCTGGCATTTTAGCAGCGTCATTTGCATCAGCCTTTGATACAATAGTAGTATTACCTGATATGCCAGAAATATAAACAGTATCGCCTTTTGTAAGTGCTTCACCAGCTTGTGCTTTAAATTTAATAGCTCCAATAACATCGCCTTCGAAATTATATCCATCATTTAATACAACGCCATCGTCAGTCATTTGAGCAACTTCAGAACCTGCAACGTCAAATCGAATCACATCTTCATCAGTGCTTTCCTCTACTTGAATAAGTGTATCGCCGTCGCTATCTGTTAGTAAAGTTGCAGAACCACCGCCAGCATCTGCTCCCCAAACAAGAGTTGTGCCAGTCGCTGGAACTTTAAGAATTTGACCTGCTGAACCAATAGCTGTTGGGAATGTAAATGCATTATTAAATGTAACTGCGCCTGTAGTGCTTACTTTTAACCTTTCATTACTACCCATTGTTAGAATGAAAGGCATTGCGCCACCTGACGACCAAGTTTGTGCTATACCAAATGCTCTGTTGGCAGTAACTGCATCATCAGTCATAAACAATTTCACTCTTGAATTTCTAGCAGTATCATTAACACCTAAATGATAAGCTACAGTCTGACCTGCAGTAGCTGATGATACTGCTACAAATTTATCGCTATTGCCACCAATATTATTACCGAACTGTGCATTATAACCATTATCAGTTACAAGAAGCCGGCCTATAGTATCAATACGCACTTTTTCGGCCGTGCCAATGTTAAATCTGTAATCAGCTGCGATTTGTTTAATGGAAACATAAGCGTTAGTTGAACGATTATAATGTTGTATAGTATTTCCATTTGTAAAGTTTCCAGGAAAAAACTCAATACCTTCAGCTCCGCTATTTGAAACGACTAACTTGCCTTGCGGCGTGGTTGTTCCAACACCCATATCGCCTGAACTGTTTATTCTAACATCTTCACTACCACTTGAAAAGAATCTAATATTACCGGTCGACCCCGGCTTTAATGTTATATCTGTTATAAGCGCTGTGCCGCCTTGTCCAATTTCAAGAATACCCGTGGAAGAATGTCCAATAATTCTTCTTAAATAATCATTATCGTCGGAATATATGTAATCATTCTTTTGAATTATAAGGCCAGCATCAGCAAAAGTTTCTTGGCCAGAAGTAAATGAACCACCTTCAGAAACAATTGCTCCATCTACTTGTAATTTAGCTCCTGGAGAACTTGTTCCGATACCTAACCCAGTAGAAGTCAATATCATACTTGAATCACTAGCAGCCACTGATGCAGTGTCAATATTAAATCTTATAGTGGAATTACTATTGTTATTATTTGCATCGGCTACTAATACTAAATGACCAGATATATTAACAACTCTACTTTGAGAACTTGAATTTGTTAATTTAATACCTGAAGCGGCGTCAGATGATTTAAAGTTGGCTAAATAATCGCCAGTACCTTCAACTTGAAATGTACTAGATGGGTTAGTAGTACCAATACCAATACGAGAGTTTGCTTCGTCATAATGAAGAATGCCATCATGAGATACAGTGACAATATTACCAGCACCATTCTTTACGAATATTGCGCCATCTGCTGTGTTAAGTGCTAATTCACCTAGATTAAGGTCTGCACCACCGGGAACTGAGCCTGAGACGGCTGAGCGTCTCAAGCGTATATCTGATTTTCTAGCCAATTTTGACTTCTCCTATTTCAATCTCTATGTAGAGAATTTAATAAATGTTTACATCCACATATGTATGTGTTATAATACTATTTATAATAGAAGAAAACCTAGATTAGTAAGTACCACCATCAATAATATTTGAGGATATTGGAGATCCAGAATTATTAAATTGTATAATATCGCCTTCAGTACCGGTTAAGAAACTTATTGCATTACCAGAACTATTAGAGATAAAGACACCATTGGCTGTAAAGGAACTTAATCCAGTACCACCGTGTGCTACTGCTAAATCTGTGCCTAATACAAGAGAACCAGAAATATCAACATTGTCATTAATATCAATTGTACCACCTGCAGAATCTAATACTAGATTACCAGCAGTAGTTGTAATAGTATTATTAGTACTAATACCAACTGTAACGTCTCCAGCATATACACCACCAAATTGTGCGTCATGCCATGGTGAAGAAGCATCTTCTCCGCCACTAAAATCTTCGTCCTTAGTAAATACAAATCTTTCTGTTTGATGGTCAAAACCAAAGAATCCTTCTTTAGTAGCAGCTCCATCACCATACTTAAATCTAATACCTCTATCGATACCATCTACTGTAGTACCACTATTATCAGCAAGTACAAGAACTGGATCATCAAGAGAGATAACTGTTGAATTTACAGAAGTTGTAGTACCATTAACAGTAAGATCGCCGCCAACTGTTAAGTTACCAGAAGTGTTTACTGTATCTGAAGCAGCATTACCAAGAGTAACGTTACCATCTACTGAGAAGTTACCACCGACTGAAGCAGCACCAGTTACTGTTAATGCATCTCCAATAGTAACATCATCAGGTAAACCTACTGTAACTGTAACATCGGTTCCGGATTTAGAAGAAACTGTAACAATCTCATTTGCGGTACCAACAATTCTTAGATCGTCGGTTAAAAGATCAACATCCCCTGTGCCAGTATCACCATCAACAGTAAGAGCTGTAGCAACGTTTGCAACACCCGCCGCTGTTAATTGGCCTTGAGCATTAACTGTAAATGTTGGAATCTGAGTTGCAGAACCATATGAACCAGCTGTAACACCAGTATTAGTAATAGAAATTGTTGAAGTATCTGCGCCATCATCATTAGATACTGTAATACCAGTTCCACCAGTTACTGCACCACCAACTGTATCATAGATAAATTCTGCCAATGAATCTGATGTGCCATTAATATATACGTTATGAAGAACGGTTTTACCAGTACCATTAGGATCAACAATAATGTCGCCATTTGTATTGGTAGAAGATAATGTATTAAGATCAAGTCTTAGATTATCTACATTTAATTGATTAATCTTATTACTTGAATCTGTAATAATTGCACTAGACGCTGTAAGAGTTCCATGAACGTGATCTAATAATCCAGTAAAGTACTTACCACCAATTAAGTCTACACTAGAAGCAACTCCACCAGATTCTGCGCCTGTACCAATGTATAATCTATCACCATTATTTGCTTGTGTTCCAGCTACATAAGAGTAAGCCAATTCACCTGTTTTAATATTACTAGGAGCACTGGTGGTGGCGCCCGTAGTTAAGATTTTTATTCGTGTTAAATTGGCCACTAGTAAGTGCCTCCTATTATATTCAGATTTTCATTTTCAATCTGAGTTGTAACTTTATATTCTCCAGCAGTGGCGTCATAAATCATCATAACTCCATCACTCTGTCCTGATGCATTTACATCTGCCAAATCTCCAAGCCTTAATTCTCCGGCTTGAATTTTCATAGTAGTGGCTACAATTTCTTGTTGAGTTTGAGCCTTGCCTTTTAATTTACCTGTAGTTCTAACTTTAGCTTTTATGCTCATTAACTTGCCCTTGTCACTCCCGGTCTAACTTCTATTTGGCCTTCTACTATACGAGTAACTTCTGCAGTAGCCGTTTTAGTAATTTCTACGTCATAAACATAACGACCAGCTTTCATACCATTAGTAGTAGTGGCTGATAATTCTATTTTTACAGTACCGCCATTAGCATTATATACCGATGATGTAAAACTAGTTGACGTTGAAGATGTATAAGTTTTTCTTATCTGACCTTCAACAGTATATCCAGTAAGATCTAAAGCATCTCCTGATGAATCAGTAACATCGATTTCAACTGAAAAGGTAGTACCTTGATCAACTGATAAATTAGAATATATCGCCATTCTATATTTCCTTTATTTATTTATATCTTTTAGGCTTTCAATATCAGCTCTAAGTAATTTATTTTCTTCTTTTAACTCTTTAATTGCTTCAACTAAAAGCGAAGTAACCTGTGAATATTCAACTGTTTTATATTCTTGATCGTCGTCAGCTTTAAATGGTAGACCCTTCTCTTTAACAGCAGATGGTAATACTTTTTCTACATCTTGTGCTATCAGACCAGCTGAATTTTCTCCATCTTTTTTCCAATCAAATGTAACACCCTTTAATTGACAAACTTTATCCAAAGCATTATCTACGACTTGAATATTTTCTTTTAATCTTTCATCAGAAACGGTTGTTGAGAATGCAATAACATCTCCATCAACATGAAGATCGCCATCATTTTCAAGTCTCATTTCTTCTGCACCAGCAGTATAGAATCTTAATCCAAGAGATGCATCTGAGAACATATAGTCATGTGTATTACCATGCCATACATCATCACTTGAATATTGTGACCTTCTATCATTATGTAATTTTACTGTAGTAGCAAGACCGGAGCCCGAAATATCAAAACCTTTCCAAAAATTAATATTTGCTGTAGTACTTACACCATTCGCGCTCATCATAACTGCATTAATACTGCTTTGAGTTGTTCCATCATATTCACCTACACCAATATAGGCAAATGCATTCTGGTTAACTTCCGCCGTTGTCGCAATTGTCAGATCATCACCACTAGGAGTTAACGTAATGCGTGTACCAGCTTTGAACTGAAGATCGTCAGAACCTGATCCTGATCCTCCAGCTGTTAATCTATGAATTACGTGTGCGCCATTATCAACAAAGCTTTGAGAGTACGTAGTATCGCTATCAGTTGCAGCAATAGTAAGAGCAGCGTCATTAGTTCTTGTTACTGTTACGTTACTTCCACCGTTAATTAAAACATATTGCGGGCTTTCAGTACTACCATCGACTTTAAGATATGGATCATTATTACTACCAGCATTTTGTACGCAATCAAAAGTATATCTTTCATCAGTATTATCAGAAGCTGGTATTGTAACAGTTTTTGTTTCTACTCCAGTTACGTGACCTCTTGCATTTGATGTTACACCAGAAATTGCTGTAAATGTTCCGCCATAAGCAGGAGCAGATGTAGTTGTTGTATTAGTACGTGTAGTATTTTTATGTTCAAATTTTAGATCAAACGGTGAAGCATCAGTACCGGTTCCGGTTCCAAAGTTAATATCAATATCATTACCTTCAAGAAACTTCCATTCTTTACCATGACTAATAGTTACTTCAGTACCATCACCATCTTCAACTTGGAAGGTTGTTAACTGATTCGTATTGGTATTATCTGAAGCAGGGAACCTAACAGTTTTTAAGTTAACTGCTGTAACATGACCTTGAGAATTAGTAGATACTGAATCAACTGCTGTAAATGTACTATTATGACTATTTGGAGTATCACTAGAAGTTGTATCTGTTCTAGTGATATCACTATGGTTAAGAGTAATAGTTTCATTAAAACTTTGATCAGTTGTAAAACTACCGCCATTAGTATTAATTGCTGTACCACCACTTATAGTAATAGTTGCATTATTTGGAACAGCACTTGCAGGCAATGTAAATGGCTTTGTAATAACTTCAGTTACGTGACCTTGAGCATTTACATCAACACCGGTTACTGCCGAGAATGTTCCACTTGCTGCCAGAGTTTGCCCTGCACTAGTAGTATCTGTATGTGATACATTAGAATGGGCAATTTGTAATCTATGGCTCTCACCCGAATTAACAGTAACAAAGTTCGTACCAATTGCAGTACCACCATCAATTGCTAATACTTCGTTTCGAGTTATTGTTGCAGTACTGTTACTATCATCACGAACTGTAAAGCTTGTTTGGTCAGCATTATCAGGAGCAATTGACATATTGTAATACGTCATTGCAGTATCACCAATAGTTTGCTGCCATCTATTACTTGACTCATTCCACTTTAAGAATGCGTTAGTGTATGATCCACGTTCTACTTCAATACCAGCATCTTCAGTTGGAGCCTGATTCGGATAATCAGAGTTAACAACCATAAAGTTATCAGCAATATTAAGATTAGTAGTATTAACTGAAGTAGTTGTACCAGTAATAGTTAAATTACCTCTGATTCTTAGATCTAGATCATTACCGCTATCGCCTATATAAGCAACACCTTGAGCAGGATTCAATCCAGCAAGCCTTGCTCTTAGATTAGCATCGTTAACGTTAATGTCTGTATTTGTATCAACTGAACTAATAGTAATTCTATCAAGGCTTTCACTTCCTGTAACAGTAACATTAGTACCACCAACAACTTGAACAAGATCTGATGTACCATCATTTAATCTTACATATGGATTGGTACCATTACCCTGAACATCTAAAGTTGCTGTTCTTTGCGTTGTCAAATATCCAGGATCTACAAAAGCAACAGTAACGTTATCGCCACTTCTAGTAGTAGAAATATTACTTCCACCAATAATATGTACAGTATTTCCAGCTGTTACGGCAGAAGTTGTTGAACCATCGCCAATATTCCATGATCCATAATTATCAAATCTACCATCTAGATCTCTAGTTCCAATTGAAGTAATATGACCTCTGGTATCAACAGTAATATCTTCAATTACTATACCATTATTATTACCACCATATGTTCCATTTACAGCTGTAGTTGGATGACCATAAGATACAGTATTATTAGTAGAACTATAGGTTGTTGTTAAGAATCCGTCATCAGCAAGGTTAACAATGCTGTTAACATTAATATCAGCTCTCTTAGTTCCTTCTGTATAAAGATCCCAGCCATCCCAGCTTAAATCAGAAAGAGTAAGACTTCTTGTAGCAATTGTTGCGTTAGCATCAGTAACATGACCAAGTGTATTAGTTGTAATATTAAAGTCTAAATCAGAAATTACTGTAGCACCAGTTAATACACCAGTATCGATATTAATATCGTCACCAGGATAAGTTGGTGGAGTATAAACATATGATTCAGTTGCTGATGAAATCGCAGTAATATGACCAAATGTATCAAGAGTAATATCTTGAATATATGTTCTTCCACTATTATTTACAGAACCTTGACTTGAAGTATCTGCGTGAGATACACTAAAAGTACTAGCAGCCGACTGATTGGCTGACCAGTTAGTATCACCACCAAGAGATATACCATTGCCAGCTGTAACTGTTGTTGCACCATTACCTATTGAAACAGTTGCTTCGGTAGCGGTTGCTCCAGTAACGTGACCAAAGGTATCAAACGTAAACGCAAGGTCTTGTATAAAAGTATTACCACTATGATTTTCAGTAAGATTACTTACCGATGAAGTATCTTGGTGAGATATTGTAATACCACTTTCGGTTCCAACTAATAAACCAGAAATGTCGATACCAGTACCTTCAATAAGATCAATTGCATCACCAGGAAATACATCATCAACTTTTACATCATTGACTTTAATTTCAAAAGATGGATTAGTTGCTTGATATCTTGTATCAAAATCAGCAGTTGTTACTCCTGTAACGTGACCTTGAGCATTAGTAACAACTGATTTAATATATTGGCCATCTTGTGTACCAGTTTGACCATATGTTCCTGCAGTACCATGATTGTCATGATCAATACTAATTGTATCTGTTCCAGGCGCCGAAGTCAAAGTAATTGAATCTAAACCTCTAAGGTTTAAAGTATCAGCATTTGAATCAGCTACAACGTCATTGCCTGGAGTTTCATCAATTGTAAATGTCTTAAACATTCTCAAAGCAGTTGCAGCAACAGAACCTCTATCAGTATTAGTAATAGTAATAATATTATCACCACTACCTACTGTAGTAATACCAGCTCCTTGAGTAAGATTTAATGTGTCTGAATTAACATCTGCTGTAGCACTAGTACCACTTGAAGGAGCTACAGTTTTAAATATATTTTGTGATGAACCTTTATCAGTATTGATATAATTAGTTACAATTGTAGAACCGGTCTTAGTTACTGTTTCACTTAAGCCTGAACCAGCGCTGAATGTTAAGTTTTCAGCAGGCCCATAATCGACGCCTTCAATTTGAGGAGGATTTAACGTTGCTGTTGAAAGAATTAATGAACCATCAGCTTCCCATCGACCATATCGTGGCGTTTCTCCTACGCCATTATCATGACCATAGTTATATACAATTGAATGAGCCCCGGTTACGTTTGAAGCTACTCCAGATGGATTAGTAATAGGACCAACTTCAAAACCAAAACCACCTGTTGAAGGTTCAGCAGTTAAACCGTTACCAGCAAGAACTAATGTATCTTCTACTGTTAGAGTTTCAGTATTTAATGTTACACTATCGCCTTCGACATAAAGATCACCAGCAACATATAAGTCTTCTCCAATACCAACTCCACCAGTCACTACAAGAGCTCCAGTAGTAGATGATGAAGAAGCAGTAGCATTACTTATTGTAGTAACACCATCAACATTAACCGTTGAATTAAATTCTCCATGACCATCGACTGTGAGGCTAGAATTAAGATCGGTATGACCGTCAGCTGTAAGAGTACCATCAATCTGTGTATTACCAGAAGCTGCTGTTACATTAAACTTATTGGCTCCAGCGCTGCCAATTCTAAAGTTACCATTACCACCTAGAGTTCCTGCAATTTCAGTATTACCTGAAGCTGCAACTACTGTAACTTTACCAGTAGCAAAGTTACTGCCACCAACTCTAAAGTTACCATCAATTCCACCAGTTCCATCAACTTCAAGAGTACCATCGATTTGAGTATTACCGGTAGCAGCAACAACATCAAACTTAGATGTTCCTGCAGTACCAACTCTAAAGTTACCATCAATTCCAGTTGTACTATCTACTTCTAAAGTTCCATCGATCTGTGTATTACCAGTATCAGCTGCAACGTCGAACTTAGATGAATTGGATGATCCAACTCTAAAGTTACCATCAACGCCTAGCGTTGAATCAAGTTCAGTTGTTCCTGTTACAGATAGATTACCACCAACGCCAACATCTCCAGAAACTCCAAGAGTTGATAGCGATGTATGTCCAGTTACTCCAAGAGTTCCACCAATAGAGGTATTAACACTAACTGTTAAATTATTTTCTACTGTAAGATTATTATTAAATGTAGCATTAGTGTTTGATGCTGTTAAGAATGTTTGATTAGCGCCAGACTTTAGTACTAGTTGATGGGTTGCAGTAGACGTAAATCTACCAAACTCATCCCCAGCTTCTTTAAGAATAATATCATCACCAGCAGCATCTAGTATAATATCACCAGATGAATCAATAGTAAACGTTCCTGATGTTATATCAAATGCATTTGTACCAGCTGAAATTTCATGAGTTGATGCATCGAAGACTCCTTCGATTTCATTAATAGCACCAACTAAGTAATTAGCTTGTGTGTCAAGAGTAACAGAACCGGCTGTATGAATATCATCATAGATTTCATTAATAGAATCTACAATTGAAGTTTTGTCTGCTGTTTTAAGGTCAGACATTTCTCTTCTAGATCCGCCAGATCCAGCATTACCAGCATTAAATATATCAGCTTCTATTTCGTTAATCGCGTCAACAATGCTTGTATTAGTTGTATTAAGAGTTGTAAGTGAACCGGTTGTATTAATATCATCGTAGATATTTTTTATTGCTGTAGTGATATCAGCACCTTGAGCTGAGTAATTAGTATCTCCAATTTCTGCATCAATAACTCTTACAGCAGCTGACAAATTGTCTGAATCAGCAGCATCTACAGGACCACCAGTTCCAAATAGCATGTTACCAATTTGTTGCTCGTGCTCGTTAATAGCATCTCTTACATTTTGAGCTGCTGTATTGAGAGTATAATTTGCATTTGCGCCTCTTAATACTGTTTCGATTTCGTTAATTGCCGCAACAACGTTATTAGCATTTGTGCCCATAACGTAACCAGTTCTTTGAGTTGTATCATCTCTTAAAACATTTTCTAATTCGTTAATCGCAGAAACGGCATCAGTTGTTACATTAGTATCTAAGACTGTATGGTTACCAAGTTCAGTTCTAAGTTCTTCAATTGCTTCTTTAAAGAAGTCAGCAGATAGCCCAGTAAATGATACTCCAGTACCATTAACAAAAAGTTCACTATGTAATTCATTAATAGAATCTACGATCGAAGTTTTATCTGTGGTTAATAGACTTGCTCTTGTTCTTTTAGTTCCACCTTCGCCATTAAATAGATCTTCTTCTAATTCGTTAATCGCTTCTGTTAAATCAGTTGACGTTGTGTGTAGAGCAAGATCACCAACTTCTGTATGTAATTGATTAAGCGCGCCAGTAATTGTATTTGAACCGGAATCAATAGAAGTAATATTCTCATTACCAATTTGATCTTCATGTTCTCTTACTGCAGCAGTTAAGTTTGAAGCAGTGGTTCCTAAGTTAGAAGCTGTAACATCTCCAACTTCATCATGTAATTGCTCAAGAGCACCAGTAATGGTATCGTCGCCAGCAGCAATGTCAGTAATATCAACATTACCAATTTGATCTTCGTGTTCTCTAATAGCAGTACTTACTGTAGAAGCTGTTGTACCCATTGCTCCTGCAGTAATTGTTCCAAGTTCAGCGTCGTGTTCATTAATTGCTAGAACTAAGTCATTAGCAGCAGTTGTTAAACTTTCAACTGTACCAATATCATCTTGTAATTCGTTAATTGCAGCAACAAGATCTAAAGAGAAAACTTTAATTTGATTTGCGTTAGAAGCTGGAGTAGTTAATTGTATGTATGTTCCATAAGTGTTATCAACTACAACCAATGGTCCATGATTAGTTCCAGTAATAGTATCGCTGCTACCCAATGCTCTAATTAAAGTTGAAGCACTAAACGTACCATTATATGTTTTAACTCTTATAACGCCATCAGATACAGAATGTAAAGTACCATACCAAGTTGCATTTGACTCAACACCAGATTGAGTAGTTTCGCTTGACCCCTGATAAATTGTAACGCCTTCTGTATAATTTGTTAATGTTGGAGATCCGGTTTGAGTAATAGTCGCTTTAATATTTGCAACATGGAAACCATTAGGACCCATTCCTTGAGTAAGTTCTGTTCCAGCGTTGTAAACTCTTACGATACCAACAGGGTATGATTCAGTTACAATTCTAATTACTTTTGCCGCATCAACCGTGTCAGGAGAAGAAGCTCCAACCTTAAGATCAGATGATGTACTAAATGTACCAGAAGAATCTCTTACAAGAATTTTATCAGTTGTTGCTGATACAATATAACCCTGCCAACTTGGAGTTCCACTAGTTCCTTGATAAATAACAGCATCTTGAACATATGATGCATCAAGAGAAGAAACAGATTCTAGAATAATATAACCAGCAGTGTTATCAACAGTATGTGCTGGACTTGTCTCAAATCTAGCTGTTTTTGCTGGAGATGAAGTATCAGAACCAGCAAAAAGCGTTTGGCCTGCTGATGCTGAATAGACATATGTTTTATCAGCCATTAAAGCATTAAGTTGCTCATTATCACCTAAGTGTAACGAGATCTCATTTGACTTTTGTCTAAGTTTCTCTAGTGTGTCCGTTTTATAAATTCTAGTTTCTTTGTTAGCCATTATTTTCCACCAATTAGTTTCTGTAGCATTTTCTTAATTTCAGCAACATCGCTCTTTAGATTATCTATATCCCGACTCTGCTGCTCATCAAGTATTTGTTTTTGTTCGGCTGCTTTAATCTGTATTCTTCTAGATAGATAAGCATCGTTATTAGTATTTATAATAGCTTTAGTAGCGGTATCTCGCTCTAGGCCAGGATTATCTTTTACTTTTAATTTTTTATTTGCCATAATATTTCCTATTAAGTAGCAGCAATTGCTCTAAAGTCTTTAATAGTTGGTGGTGTTGACGAATTTTGAGATTTTAAAATAATCTTAAATGCCATAGAACCAAAACTACCAGTAGGATCAATTGAATATTTAACTTCGTTATAAACACTATTATTATCATTTGTTGGAATTGCATCTACTGGTAAAGCAGCAATCCAATCTAATCCAGTAAAATCAATATCAGAACCAGAAGGTAAAGTTTTATAATATAGATCTATATCACTACCTGAAGGCCTATTTGCTGAAAGAAATATATCAATAATATCAGCTTCTTCAGCTAAATCAATTTTCTTAGTTATATATTTACAAAGTTCTGAACCACCATAAGCATTTGTTTCTGCTACAGTTCCATTATTACCAATCTTATTTTGAACTGTAATAACTGATAATCTATTAGCATCAAGTACTGGACTAAGGTGATCACTATCACTAATGAGAACAGCTTTTAGTGTAAATGTTTTAGCTCCACCAACTTCATTAGCAGCTGAAGATATAACTCTTGGGGTTGGAAAGAACTGATTCATATTAGGTAATATTTCAACTTCGTCAGTTGCGGCATATGGAGTTTCAGAACCATCAATTGACTTTTGCGAAGTTGCTGTTAAGTAGTATCTAATATCAGTACCTGGAAGAATTACTTGAGCTGCTTGTAAATGACATACATCGTAATGTCTATTTTCAGTAGCTGTAATATTTGCTCCACCGCCCGATCCACTTGTATCTGCAGTATCACTGTTGTTAGCAGTAATTGTATATGAATCATGAGTAATATTACTAATAGTATGAGTACCATTAATATTACTAGCAGCAATACCATTAAATGTTGTTACTCCAGCAATAATAACAGAAGACGATGCTCCATGCATACCATGATTTTTATGTCTTACTGTAATTACACCAGATCCACTTGTTGTTGATAGCGCATCAGCTCTTAATGGTTTAACTTCAATAGTATCATTTACAAATGTTACTTCTTTACTACTAGTATTAAATTGTGCTCGATTAATAGTAAACTTAAGATCTCTACTTTGATCTGGAGTCCAAGTAGAAGCGTTTTGAGATGTGAAGAATGATCCACCGTGTGGTTGTTTATTAATTCTATAATTAGTATTAGTTACATCAAAGCCGCCCATTTCAGCAACCCAGCATTCATACTCATCACAATCAGCTTGAATAACAATAGCATATTCTTGATCCTGCATGAGATATACAGGAGTTTCAAAAGTAAATCTAGTTGCTGTTGATGCAGTTGCTGAAGTATTTACATCACCAGGATATAATTCAACCTCACTTCCTGGAACAATAATTTGAGTAGGAGTTCCATTTTCTGTTGCAACAATACTAATTGCTACTGGAATTTCAACATCATCTCCAGTCTTTACAGTATATTTACTTTTAAAGAATAAGTCTATAGAAGTTGCATATATACCACCAGACTTTTCAATCAATATACTTTGAGCTAAAGGATCTGACCAAGTAGTTGCTGATCTACTAAATGTTTCACTAATAACTCTTGAATCATTTAATCTAGAAGTTTCTAATCTAGGAACCTTAGTATTTGTAATGGTTCTTTGAGTTGATTCAGTAAGGCCTTGAGCATGAAACATAGTTTCAGCTGAAGTTCCTTCTGTTTGCTTATCATTAGAAGTAGAGTCTGATAATCTAAATTCTTTAGTACCAGTTTTAAATTTAACAGAAGCATTTCGTGGAATAATAAATGATCCAGTAATAGTGCCTGTATTATCAGTAGTTAAAACTCCTGAAGATGCACCTGGGTGCGAAGTTGCTCCAGAATAGTTAATTACGCTTGAAGTATTAGACCATTCTTGATATGCTTCTTCTCTACAAAATGCTGTAACATTAACATCATTAAAGAATGCATATACTTTAGTTTTAGGTTTCATTCGTGATGCTTTAAAGTATACTTTTCTAGATCTCATAAATGGCACAAAATTAACTTCAACAATTCTATTACCACTTTCTCTTGTAACAGTATCAAATGCTACGTCAGTTCTTAAACCAGATCTAGACTGATTTGAAGTAGTAGTAGTAGTTGTTAATGTTGTTGTACCAATTCTACCAAGCCGCCCAGGGTTTCTAAATCCTCTTCCAGTAAAGTTCCACCAATTCCAATTATCTTGACGGCCTCTTCTTGTTTGTCTAGAAACTTCAGTCTCTACTTGTCGGCCTGTCCAATTAGTTTCCCATTCATTCCAAACAGTTCCTAAAATTCCATCCTCTTCAGCTCTTTCAACAAATTGATCATATTGACCAGTGTCATCAATAATAATATCTGGTCTTACATCAGTTTCTTTCCATTCATCTGATTCTGGAGATAATTGAACTCTACCATTCCAAGTAAATACATTATATGGATTAACATTAACTGCAACAGAAGCATAAGGTTGTTTAGTGTGAACAACTTGGCTATATGGTAATGTCCAATTTGAACCTGTCTTTTGAGCTGTTCCAGCAATATTAGAAGCAGTAATAAGATTTACATTTTTAGTTGGACATTCAGGTCTTAAAAGACCATTTTCTTTATCAACAGACTCGCTACATTCTGGGTGAGACATATCAGCAATTGTTTGATCTTTAAATGAATCTACAATAATACCATTTTTAAATCTGCTACGTCCACTGCCATCAACCATATGAACATCAGCAGCTGATTGCTCAAGTAAAGAAAGCGAAGTATAATATTCTATATTTTTAATTCTCTTATCAAGCTTACCAATATCTTTCATTGTATATCGCTTATTATCTTTCATTTCTGGAATAATATCAGCTAATGAGAATCCATAAGGCTTAAGTTTTAATTGATATAAAGTAAGACCATCTTCTTTATCTTCAGGCGGCTGTGGATATTCAGATGGAACTCCTTTAATTACTTCGAATTCTCCAGAACGCTTAATAATAAGCTTATCAATTCTAGGAAGATAGTAATTAATATCAGCAACTAATGCATGACCTACTTTAGGTGCTCCAGATAAACTTGCTCCAGCACTAGTAAAGTTATTAGCAACATCTGATTTTCTTGGTCTAAAGTCAATACAATCTCTTAGTTCAAAGTTACCACTTGAACCAGAAAATGCTGGAATATTTACATAATCAGCTGTGGGATATGAATCAACACAGAAATAATCTCCAGCTCCATGAATATAATATTTGAATGTTACTACCATATTACCAGTTGGTAAAGGCGCAGTACCACCAATTTTAACAATCTTACCTTCATCATAGAAGTTATCTCTTTGGCCATTATCAAGAGTAAAGTTTGCAGTTTGATCTGTACCACTAGAATCAACAATAGAAACAATTTCAATAATATCAGCTTTATTTAGCTCATAAGAAGCTGCAGCTCCATTAGTAACATTTATTGTTTCTACTTGAGTTGTATTAGTTTTAGTTTTTGGTGCAATTGTCTTTTTAATCGTAGCTACAACATTACAAACAACTCCATCAGCAATTCCCATAGCTGTTGTATTATATGAAACTCCAGTAGTACCATTACCACCAGCGCTTTTATTTCCAAGAACATTAGTTTTAACATCGGCTCCAACAGGAGCAATAATAATATCATTAACGTCTTCAAATAAACCAACTGAAGTTGTTATTGATAAAGTTCCAGATCCAGTTGTTGCTTGAAATAATCTTTTAATAGAGTACGTTGTATCTCGAGTTGGATCAGCCAGTGTTTTAATAGCACTTTGTGGTAATTTAAATACTGCTGCATTGTTACCAACGTCAAATCTTGTTCCATCAGCTGCAGCAACTAAGTTGCCAACAAAACCATATGTTGACTGCGCAACATTATCGACCGCGTTGAATGTACCGGTAGACATGACAATATCAAAAAGGTATAGTCTTACATGATCCGAGAATGATTCCATTCCTCGAACTCTTGCTGTACCAACTGAAGCTCCTACAGCTTTTAAAGTAATTGGAGTAAAGTTTTCTAAATCAGGAACACCTTGTAATCCAGTTTTATCTAATTTAATGTAGTTACCAACATTAATTTGCGTGTTAGATTCATTATAAAATCCAGTAGCATCAGCGCCTCGAGGCTTATCAATATCTACATAAGTTGTTCCAACTTTATGATTTCTATAACCTTGAACATAAGCAGTAGATGGTTCAATGCCTAATGCTATTTTATCAGCATCACCACCTTGAGCTGCTGTATATTTACCAAAATTAGTATTATCATTTAAGTGTTCTAAAATTTCTAATTCAAATGGTTTAACAACATAATCGCCAGACTCATCAAAAGTTCTTTGAGCAAGTCTTAATGATAGCCCAGTATCTTCAGTTTTATCAGTCTTATCAACATTAATTGATCCATTTTCAATTCTTAATAGCGTGATATATTTGTCAATAGTTCTATTGTCAATATCAATTGGCTGTTTAATTAAAGTAGTTAATACCTGATATCTATTAGCACCTGGTGCAGAAGTATTTGGAACGCCTTGAGCATTATCCACTAACGTAGCATCACTGGCCGAAGTTACAATATTTTCAGCAACTTCAAGTCCAACAATATAAGAAGGATTATTAGTATACTTGTCTAAAATAAGAGTTGATGATGGTACATATGTAAAGCAACCAGATATAAAATAAACACCTTCAGTTATCGATACAGAAGAACCTTGGCCGACAGGGTTTGCAATTGTAGAAGCTGTATTTGATCCATCAACATTTGATCCACCGCCAACCATTCCATATTTAACTGGATCAGCATTCGAGGTAAATACTTCTCCTGCAGCAAATTTTTCTATTGTATTATTTGTGTCACCGGATTTTTGATATTTAATATATAAAGTATCTGGATCTGATCCTTCTGCCCCAACGGCCTTTACAACTAAAGCTGTTACTTGGTTTCCACTATTTGCAGTACCAGTAATAATAGTTCCTTCAAAATTAGATAGCGATGCACTAGTATATGGCGTGCCACTATATGTAAATGAAGCTTCAATTTTAATATAGTCGTATTCAATATTAAGAGATACTTCTCCGTTTACTACTCGTGAACCATCTTTAAAAGCGTATTGTCCATGCCTATCAATCTGAGCCTGCAAGGCCGATTGCATTTGAGTAAGTTCTCTAGCCTGTACCGCGTATCCAGGACGAAATAAAATTCTATGATAGTTTTTAGATTCATTGAAGTCGTCGTAGTATGGCGAGACCGAATAAGTTTTTATAGATGTTGTAGTCATATTTTCTCTCTTTTAAACTAATATTTATATTAGAATTCGATAATGATTTTTATATCTTCGATTTGTGAAGCTGTTCTATCAATTGGATTTCTATTTTCTAAGAATATAATATCCCCACTATGAACGTCAACTTCTGGATTAATTAGGAAATCATTAGCAGCTGGTTTTGGTGTTCCTTGAGCTCCTGATGTTGCTCCAACAACAGAGACGCCAGTAACAAAATTGCCATAACCAGTTTTAGAATTTTGTAGATAATGTACATATCCAGTACCAGCATCAACTTCAACTACAAAGGCTTGTGCTAAAGTTGCGCCACTACCTTGAGTGATTAGTTCATCAACTTGGAACGATGATGTAGTTGAACTAAAGCTTAATGCTGGAGTAGCTTTTAAAGTAGCTGCAGTTGAAATAGTAGAAGTGTTCCAATTAAATGGATTTTTAACAAGTGTAATTTGTCTAAAATCATTACCAGTTGTTAGGTCTCCACCACCAGTTCCATCTAGTAAAGTATTAACAGCTGAAAAGAAACCACCAAGTTCTTTAACTGGATCTGTTCCATGACCATTTTCAGGAGAAAGTACGGCTCTAGCTGTAGCATCAGAACCACCTCCACCAGAAATTACAATATGAGCAGTAGAATAATCAGTTCCTTTTGCGCTAATTGCAATTGAAGCAACAGATCCCGCATTAATAGTAGCAGTTGCAGTTACTCCAGTACCAGCACCGGTGATATAAACATTAGGTGCTGAAGTATAACCAGTACCACCAGCTGTTACTTCAATTCTTTCAATACCAGCTGCAGTTGTAGAATCTCTTGAAGCTTTTTGGTTTAGATACTGAGCATAATCACCTTCAGATAGAGCAGCTTCAGCTGCAGCATCATCAACAAATGATTCAACATTAATAGTTTTAACAGGCATATAAGAAGTTGTAAGGAATTTTTCTGCATCGGCGACGGCTACCGTATACATATATTTCCAAATATAACCATCAGATTCCGCTGTTGGAGCAGTCAATGTTTGTGTTGGTTCTTGAGTTGATCCAGTGCCAGGAGAGTATATAACCTTATATACTTTAAACTCTGATGTAATAACATAGAATGCTTTGTCAAACATATCAGGATCGTTTGAGTCCCATTCTACATAACTAGTACCAGTAGTCCAAGTATGTCTTGGAATTACATGAGATACATCTGCTGCATTTAGCTTTTTAAGCGCAAAAATGTTTTCTCTAGCTTCTACAAGATTATCAATTGTATCGCTTGGGCTAAATGGTTCAGCATCTGTTGTGTCTGAAACTGAGTATGACCATGCATCTGTTTTACCAATTGCTACGAATACGCTTGAACCAGATACCGGTGTGTTAATATCGTCTTTGAAATTTTCTGCATTCAAAGTTCTGAATTTAGAAGTTACTATTGCCGTCATGATTTTTTCCTATTAATTTGTGTGTATAAACGAGTTAACGTTATATTTATTTATATCACTTATCGAAGTACTTTGTAAATCTACGTTGCCTAATACCTCTAAAGTTTCATTAAAATCGTAAAGCATATTATTGCTTAAGATATTTGTTTTTTGACTATAATAGTCATTTTCTGGTTGGGTTCTATATCCAGCTGGAACAACAGTTACTTCGTTGCCACCCATAAATTTATCTGATACTGGAGTAGTTTCTGTTACAGTCCAGTTTTGACCAGATGTAAGAACACCCTTTTGTAAAAGTTTGCCATTATATAACTGCCTTGCTCTAACTGAAGCAGCAGTTTGGACAGGGTTTATAACTTTATTAAATTGTGGATCAATACTAGTATGATTTAATTCTAAAATCCTAGTAACTTTTTGTTCTTTAACTCTATCTTCATTCTTAGCTCTTGACGCAATATAAACTCCAGGAACTATAACATAACCAAAACCAGGATTTGTAATTTCTGCTGAAGCTATTTCAGAAGGAACTAATTGTACCTTTGCTGTTGCATTACCTGAAATAGATATTGTAGGAACTTCAGTATATCCCGAACCAGGATTAATAATATTAATATGAGATACTGAACCATTTTCAATATAAGCAATTGCAGTTGCGCCATTACCATTTCCACCAGATATAACAACTGTAGGCTGTGATGTATAGCCACTACCAATAGAATCCATTTCAATTCTAGCAACTGAAGTTGGTTGAAGAACATATTTACCAGTAGCAGTAACATTACTTACTAAAGGTATACCAAGATTATCTACAGATGTTGGTGGATCAAATAATATTCCTGGTGGTGTGGAATATTTTTTAGTTGTATCTGGAACAACATTAATATTAGCAATCTTAGATAAATTTGGATTTGCTGCGACATTAGCAAAGGCAGAAGAATAATTAGCTCCAGCATTTGTAATAGTAGCTCCATTAATTCTACCTTTAGCATCAATAGTACATGTAACAGTTGCTTGTGTTATTGTTTGTCCAGTTTGTTCTACACCATTAACTACAATCGTTGGAGCAACGGTATATCCAAATCCAGCATCAGCGATTTCAACTGCTGTTACTGTATTAGCTCCGGTACCACTTTGTGGAACTGTTAAAGATAATCTTCCTGATCTATGAACATCGATATATGTGAATGGAAGATATTGTGAAGCAAACATTTTAACAATTAATGGAATATCTTCAAGTCCAATTACGCCTGGCTGTAAATCTGGCATAGATGATAATGTAAATCTATTTGTTCTTCCATAACCAAAATAGCTTTCACCTGTCAATTGATTATGCTTAGGACCACCAACATATCGTAATTCTTTTAGAAGTTTTTGATCATCACCTAGTTCATCGCGAGTAGCAAATAACTGAATTAAAATTTCAGCAAAATATTTAAATCCGGCTGGATGAACTAATCGATTATAGAAGAAATCCCATGAAGATAAATTTTGACCAGTACGTATAAGATACGAGAATTTCTGATATCTCAGACTATCTTGAATTTTAATTGTATCTGATAAAAAGCCTTTCTTATCTAAATAGATACCACCCTTTGGAAGAGCTGGATTTACTTCCCAATTACCTGATGATGGAATAAGAGTTTCGTCCCATGGATATTCGACTTCAACTTCATCATCAAATAAAAGTCTAAAGAAAACTTCAATAGAATCTGATGAACCACGAATTTTATAATACTCTGTAATCGCTTTATAAAGATTTCTTTTATTAACTTGAATAGACCTAGGAACAACAGCAGCAATTTCTTTTTGTATAAGCTCTAGATATTGAGAAGATGTTTTATCAATATCCATAGATTCTTCAATCGTATTAAGAGCATATGAAGCGCCAGGACCAGCCCAGTATTTAATTGGCGTTACAAGAGAAGCTTTTTGTGTATTATAAGAATCTAGTCCAGTAACACTAAATGTCTTACCAATAGCAGAAGTAGATTTTGAAAGAGACCCTGGAAGATTATTACCATTTGTAATAAAAACGTTACTGGCATTCATTGAATGAGTAACAATATTTCCAGCGTCATCAGTTAGCGTAAGTACTGAGTTTGCGCCATCGTCATCAGTAAAGAAATGATCGTTTTCATTCTTAGGATCAATAACTCTAAATACTGCTTTACCATCTAATACAGTATCGGTATATGTCTCTGTCTCTTGATATATAAACTCTTCCAAGTTCATATAAGTATAATACGCTTCTAATAATAATTGTATACCACCAGAATTTTCTAATATCTCTGATGGTATTAACTCTTCAGTTCTTAAATTTTCTTTAGTCTTTGCTTTCGCAGAAGCTACTGATTGGATATATCCAGGTGAAGATAAATCCGACGAAAAGAGCGTATTATTAGGATTATGAGTTCCAGCCATCTTATCTGAGCCTTGAAGTGGTTGTATAATTAATTGTGCCCGAAGAACCTGATACAGAAATCGTATCGATACTTGGAGTAATTTGTACTCTTAATGGATCAATCGCAATTAATTGGTCTCTCTTTGGAGCTAAATCTAATGAATCTGGAACAACTGTAATTCTAATTGTATCAGCAGAATCATCGTCAGGAATAAAGTTATTTAAAGTAATTGTTCCAGCTGTTACATTAATAAGTCCGGCATCATTAATAACTGTTACATTGACTGAATTTACAACCTTATAAACTATAACTTGTCTATCAGTAGATCCACTAATTGGAATATCGCCAAAGAATACTTCTTCACCACCATATTTCCACATTGTTGAAGAGATAATAAAATTAGTAGAAGATCCTGAATTAAAGAATGGTGCTGTAAATTGTAAATTAAAATTGTTATCCTGTTGTGCAGCAAGTTTATTGGGAGTAATATTCATAAACATATATGGTCTTGCACTACTATTTTGAATAGAAGGATCAGCATTATCGATTGCTTTAAGTAATTGAGAATGTCTAAACACACCATCAAACTTATTAAGCTCGTTAAAGTTATAGTCTGATACAGTATCTCTTACAACAGATGTTAATTCAACAGGAGATCTATCTGTTAAGTTTGGATTATATTTAAATGATACGTCTAATTCTAGATATGTAAAATTAGGATCAACGATAACTGGAGTAATAGATACAACGCTTTTACCTTTAAGAATTGTATTCATGATTTCAGTTTTTTCGTTTTGAGTCAATGTTTCATTAACTAATGGTTTAATTGAAATATAAACAGCTCCATAATCTGGTGGATTATTATCTTCACCACCCCATGTAGAGATAGAATTAATATTTGTAAACTCTTTCTTGATGATTGCTCTGTAATCGTCTGATGTTACAGCTCTATTCTGTGAGGTAAATGTTAAGGGTGCGTTAAATCTTATAGATTCATTTGTTTCTTTTTCAGTACCACCTTGAGATTTAGCTAAAGTATTAATTGTAACATTTGAGTATCCACCAATGTTATCTACCATACTAAATACATTTGCGCCATTCGAATCTTCACCGTTTGTAAAGATATAATCTAGAGTTACAATATTATTGTTAAGAGGCTTCTTACCAGTTACGCCATCTCCAAAGTATACTTCGAAGTATTCATTCGAATTCTCTTGGAGATAGAATACTCTACTTGATGAATCAACATTAAGTAAAGATTCGAATTGAGTGTAGTTATCATATGAAGTGGATTGCTCATTAGCTTGAATAAGAACTCTTAATGTTGAGGTATCAGCATCGTCATCAGATATTTGATACTTCTGATTTTCAATATCATTATCAACTCTATATAAAAGCTTCTTACGAGTACCTTCTACAATAACAACATTATCAAAAGTAAATGTATTACCATCTCCAGAAATAACAGCAGATTGTTCATTAAGGACTACATATCTATAGTTTCTTCCGTCAACTTGAGTAGTCAGCTTAGCACCACGAGGAAGAGTTAGTGTAGATGGAATAACACCAGACTCTGCAGAGACGTCTACTGTAATTGTAATAGTAGCTCGAGGTGCTAGAACTGAACGGGGTATGTAACCTAAGAGCTTAGCACGAGTAACAATGTTACCACGTATCTGAGCTGAATCTAAGAATGCTTCGTTTAAAGCAAAGTGAGCAGTCATAGCATTATAATGTGTATTATAAGCAAGCACATCTAAAAGCGATGATAGACCAGATCCTTCAAAATCATGACTATTAAAAGCTGATTGTGTCTTTAAATAGTTCTTAAGATTCTTTTTAATCTGATCAAAATCAAGTTCAGTTACATTTAAATTAGTTGCCATATCTTATTACCTTAAACGTTTTAAAACGATCTCTACAGTTTCTTGAGTATCGTATTCTTTAATTCTAAATTTAACTAGAACTCTATATGAATTATTGTCTACTTCATCTACAATATTAATAAATATAAGTTCTACTCGTTGTTCGCCATCTACTATTGCTCTTGCTATATTTTCTCTTAAAGCTTGTTTTGTAATTTCATCTGCTGGTTCAAAGAGAAGAGCTCTCATATTAGCTCCAAGGCCAAGAGCAAAAGGCTTCTCATAGAAATTAGTTAAGAGTAAATTACGTACTGCGTATTTAATAGCTCTATCATCTTTTAATGGTATAATATCATTACGTATTGGATGAAGAGTTAAGTTAAGATCAAGATCAGTCCAAGGCTTCAACCGCGAAGCTGACTGTACGCGCTTAAGATCTCCAAGAACTCCACTTGGTTCAAGTGCTTGAGATGACTTATCTGATAAATTTGTAGTAGACATATAACTATTTATACCTCGCTGGTTGCTGCTTTCTTAGCTAAGTTGGGGTTTGCCTTTCTTCTTACTACATATTCACTACAGGCTGTATTAAAATCTTGAGCATCAGCATATAAATGTGGATTGGCATCTTTTACTAGGTTGTATGTTTCTTTACAAATCTGTCCTTCTTTTAAAAAATCCCAATTAGCATCAGGGTATTTAGAACTTAATGATTTTTGAGCTAATCTAAGTTCTTCTTTAGTTCTACTATGTTTTCTTAATTCATTATAATCACCACCACCTGCTTCGACTACCTCAATCCATAATTCTTCCCACGTAGAATCATAGAACTTTTTATTCTTTCTTTTAGATCCAAATCCTTTAAAAATTGCTCCAGCTTTAGGTCCAGCTGCCATATACTTTAAACTATTTCTATATGCGTTTGTCAAAAGCTTCATATTTAATTCTTCTAAATCTTTTTCGATTACGGGGGTGGGTTCCGGAGCTACAGGTGGTTCTTCTGGAACCTTAGGCTCAGCCGGTTGCTCTTTTACTGTACCATCTGGAGAAGCTTCAACATTTGGAACCAAAGCGCAAATATCAGCTTCGGCCTGAGTTTCTGCCTGAGCAAGTAATTCAGCTGGAGTCATATTAAGAAAATCAGCGTTTAAACCAAGGCCTTCTAATAAACCTTCTAAGGTTGGAACAGAAGCTCCAAACTTTTCTTTTATCTCAGCAATAGACTGAGCTTTATCAAATGGATTAGTAAGACCAGTAGCTTTACTTATTTTATCTTGTAGACTTTCAATTTCTGGTATCTCAGGCTTAAATGATTCTAAATCAGCTTTCATAGCATTTAATTTAGATTCCATAGCAGATAGCTGATCTTTACCACCAGCTAAGAGACTATCTAATTCTGCCTGTTTAGCTTTTAAATTATCTAAAGCTTTATTATTACCACATAAACTCATTTATATCTCCTCTTATGGACTAACATAATAATCTGCGTTTGCGTCCGAAGATTGGTCTAAACATGTATTATTATTCCAATCAAAATATGTACAACTACCTTTACTCGCAATAGCATCTTCTGGGGTAGCAGGAGTTCCTTGACTTCCACCGCCACCATTAGCAAATACATTAGTAGAAGAAGTAGCTGCGCTATTTGCAACCCAACTACCATGGCCGCCAGTACTATCACCTAATCGATGAACACCAATACTATTTACTTTTACATTACTACTTTTACCAACAGCAGGATCTCCACATGCTGTAGAATCTCCTTCTCTTATAACATCCTTACTATTAACCTTTACGTTAGAAGAACCAGATGCATAAGCTGTCTTATGAAACGGACTGGGCGTAGGACTTGCGTGTCCTGCGTGTGAATCTCCTTTCCTAACTATTCCTGGCATATGTTATCCTATGGGTTAAGATCAATTGTTGGAGCAACGATCGTAACATTACCACTTGCAGTAGTATTTTGAGTACTGCTATAAGTTTCAGTCACAGCACCAGTAACATTTGAATTAAGAGTATTACCGTAAGTCTCTGTGACAGCTCCATCAATTGTTTCTGCAAGAGTACCAACAACACCGATTGTCTGATTTGTATTAACGCTTAATGTATAATCGGCTAAGGAGGTATGACTAAATGTACCAGCGTTCATAACACTCTTATTATTCAAAACAGTTGTCGCCATATTATTTGTAACTGATGTCGTAAAGTCATTACCAACAGTTAAGAGTTTATCATTAATAATATTAGTAGTAGAGTTATTCATAACACTTAGGTTATCATCCACACCAATATTAGTAGATCGGCTACGGACGACTTCAGCCTCATGATTACCACCAATCTTCTGTTGTAAAGAACCTTTAATATTCATAGTCATATCTTTCTCGACCTGAAGATGATAATTACCATAGACCATCTGTCTTAAATCGCCATCGACAGTCATAGAACAATTACCTTTAATATGAATATTCTTATTACTAAATACAACTTCATAGTCATCACCGACTATTTTAACCTGGCGAGTTCCGTCAGTATAGATCTCTTCATAAGAACCAGATGTATGCATACGATGAGTACGTTCATTACCTGGAGTATCGTCAATTTCTGTAACATGACCCGCTTCTGACTGATTAACTTTATTGTATGGATAATCAGGTATATGACCATTCATAGGAGGTAATTCATTCCATGGAGTCTCAGCATAATAAGCGTCAGCCTTATCCTCGGATACCGAAGGAATTTTAGGAGGAACCGCAACCTGAATATCGGAAGGAGAGGAACCTTGTGCCCTAGTATCATATTGACTCGAAGCGGAATACTTATCCTGGCGACCTGCGAAGTTTATATCTGATTCATTCTGATATTCTGCTATAGGATAATGATCTCCCGTAAAGCCTAATGACTTGGACCGAGGAGAATTTTGAGATGCGATTGAACCGAGTATAATAGGATCCTGAGCTGATACACCATCTCTAAAGAAACCGACTACCCATGAACCTTCCATTAAACCGTGAGGCGTATCTCCTATACCAGAAGTACCAGAGGAAGTTGTGGGTAACATAACAGTAGCCCATGGTAAGTCGTCGACATCTATAGTACCTTTATTCTCTGTATGGAAACCAAAACATCTGACTTTAACTCTGTTCATTTCTAAAGGATCGAATCGATCTTCAACTACACCGGTAAACCATGTAAATCCTCCACCTATAAACTGATCCATTCTATTCATTTCCTATACTCCCTTTCAGCCACTGTTTTTCGGCGGAAAAATTTTTTTGATGTGTTTCTGTCAGAACTCGTTTCAACATATTATTATTTATCTCTTTCTTGTATATTATCTAATGACTCTATAAAGGAATCTTTCTTTAAGAGTAACTTCATACGATACTCGTCTTTAAAGTCATGTACTATAGAAGATACTATATACTTACCAGATAAGAACAAATCTTTACCTCTCTTAGTATCTCCAGCATCTACTGATTTAACTATGTTTATATCTATAGTCATACCAACAGAGAGATTAAAGTCTCCGAATATCTCCACGTTTAACTCAAGAGAATCCATATTCTGTATATAAGCATTCGCTGCGAGTATATCTGAGTTCGCTGGTGCCTGGTAACTAGAGCCCCCTGATACGGCCTGGGTGTTTAGACTGATATAAAAGTTAGTCGAATCCCTATGCTCATCTAAGGGTCTCTCTTGTATCTGACTCCCTTTAGGTAATACCCCATTGGCATTAAGGCGTAGCTTAGAATCACTGTATGAGTACGTCTGTGTATCGTACGACTTAGTAGCAATATCTATAGTATGTAATGTTGATGAATAAGCTCCAGCACCTATGTTCATATACTGACTCATATTAAATTCTGATGATAACGTTAATATCTTCCGAGCAAGTAACTTATTGTTCTCTTCACTACCAACTATAGTATTAATATTAGGAGCGTACTTATACTCTCTATAGGATTCTTTATTAACAATGTTCTCATACGAATTAAAATGTATACCATCACCAAGAGTCTCATAGAAGAAGAACGGTGTACCATTGTCATAGGATCTCCTTACTAACCAATTAATAAGGTACATAGGTCTCATACGTGGATATACACCTACTATAGTCTGTTTCGTCTCTGTATTAATAGATAGATTCTTCTCATCTATAGACAACTCATCTGTACAGATATTCTTTATTAACTGACCAGGTACATTGTTAAACGGCTTAGATATAGTCTTAGACTGACTGATATACGCATGCTCTGAGACGAGTCTGAACACATACGTTGCTGTACCAGGACTGAGTTTAGCGTAACTATGTATCTCTGCGATCTTGAATTTGTGCGAGTATTTGTCCTGTTGACCATCTTGAAGCCGTCTCTTCAGTACTAGGTGTAGTCCCTCCCCACTCACACATTTCACTTTTTCAAGCATTTGTGCAGCATCTAATATAGATACCTCACCTTGCAAGGATCCACTATACAGAGACTCTTCTATAGAGAGAGATGCTATAAGATCTGATATATCGTATTCTGTACCATTACTACATGTAAGTACTGCACTCTCTAACTCATAAGATGATGGTACTATAGCTTCTGATCCATTAGCAAGTTTACTATTAGAATTAGACATTGTTTATTATTGCCTCATATTTTTCTACAAAGTCTGTTATATACTTTGGATCTATTACTCTTATCTTTGATCTTGCTTCGTTACTCGTAAAGAGATGATTCCTATGAGTATGAAAGGAAAGTTCTCCGGCTGGCTCTCCACCAGTAATGAATGTTGCAACTGATTGTACTCTTTTCTCTGGATCGTCTGTTCTATAGTAATCATGTGGAGCGTCTATATACTTATAGACATCATGTGTATTAACGCTATCATCTGAGGTAAGTCCGGTTATAGATTCTGTCGCATTAGATGGTCCTGAGGCTGAAGATCCTATGAATGATCCTACAACATTTTGCAAGACTAACTGATTCATATCAAGATTCTTTACTACTATAGTACCTGTTGCACCTGACGTCGTTCCTGTTACTGTTTCTCCAAGTTCGAATCGTCCTGCTAAGCTATTAGGATAGGATGATATCACTCCAGGATCTCCTGTCTCATCTACATAGGGATTCGTTGTAATGACTACACCCTCGAATTCTTGATCCATATACGCATGAAGCTTCTCTTGACTCATCGGCCATGCAGCAAGTCCGTCATGAAGGAAATCGTTAATAACGAAGAACGTCCAATAGAACTGAGTAGTACCATACAGTCTCTGACTGACGATATCAGGTCTTTCACCATTCTTTATCTCATAGAAGCTATACGCATTAAGATCATCAAGGAATGCTTTGAGTGGTCTTGCACTTCTATAGATATCGACTACTGTCTGTTGAATACCATTACGATCGAAATCATATGGCAACTTAGGAAACTGTCGAAAGTAACTCATATTATCCTCCTACTCTATTAGATACGTTTGTTTCTTTATTCTGATTAAGGCTATCTGGAGAATCGCCAACAACATGACCGGCAGATTCGTATCCATCTATATAGTCAAGTCCTGCTCCATAGAGATCATCTCTTGTTATTGCACGTACCTCTTGGAATGATAACGTAAGATCTACTTCTACTGGTGCAGCTCCTTTCTTACCGTCGTTTGCATGAAAGGAATTGCCTGTTGCATTATAGCTCGCGGTCATTCCGGTAAGGTATGTATCTATGATTCTTGGCATATACTTATTGACCTTTCCCCCAGCCATGAATTTGATACGAAACGTAGGTGGATACTCTAATGATCCTGCACCTATATCCTTTGGATACATATACTTTCTAAACGCATTTTCTATATCATGAGCTGTTACTGATTCTGCAGCTGATGTAGGTACAAGTTTGAACGCAAACTCGAATTGTCTTACGTTGACTCCTTCGAATGTCGTTGCAGTATAGGGATTAACTATCAATCCACTCTTCAGTTCAGCTGATTTTGCAAATCCACCAATGCCAGGAACAGAACCCAGAAAGCCTTGCCCGTTTTTGATGACATTCGATTTCACGTCAGCTCCAGTAACGCTTTCACCATTTACTGCAGCATTTGCAACCATACCTCCAATGCCTAATTCAGCAGACCCGTAGTTCATACCGTCATTAGATCCTATACCCACTGGGACGAACAAGTGAATCTGAGTGAACTCAGGAACTCCTTTTCTTGCCATTGAAAAAGATACGTGTGGAAATCCATCTTCGGATACTCTTGACCTGAGTGTCTCAGGGAATGTTAAGATTGTCATGTGTTTGTCTACCTATATAAATACTAATACATTAATAACTATAGAACTATTTATATGGCTTACGCAAGCGCTTACAAGGGTAAATACACAGTAAAGAACAAAAAGAAATATGCTGGAGATCCTACTAAGGTAACATATAGATCTCTATGGGAACGTAATGCAATGAGATGGGCTGAGGCTAATCCACAGATAGTACGATGGAATAGCGAAGAGATTGTTATACCATATAAGTGCAACACTGATGGTCGAATGCATAGATACTTTGTTGATATGCTGATTGAGATGTCTAATGGTGAAGTTATCCTTGTTGAAATCAAACCTAAGAAACAGACTATACCACCTAAGAGTACTCGTAAGAAGACTAAGAAGTATATTGCTGAAGTTACTACATATATTAAGAACACATCTAAATGGAATGCAGCTCAGCACTATGCTAAGTCACGTGGATGGAAGTTTCAGATATGGACTGAGGACACCTTGAAAAATATCGGTGTTAAGATGATTAACGAATCGAAGAAGAGTTATAAATAGTTATATGGCAAATTCACTTTTTGATACACTACAATCGCAAGCATTTAGAGCTGGGGTAACACCTAGGACTAAGGATGCTCAGAACTGGTTTAAGCGCAACGTTAAGAAGTTGGGCGATACTAATCCACGATCGTTGCTTAAGGATACAGCATTAGAACCTACAACAAAGCCAAGAGTTGGCGATATGATGATGTATTTCTATGATCCTAAGCACAAAGCAACTCTACCATACTATGATAGATTCCCTCTAGCAATCATGGTAGAACCAGCACCTGGTGGTTTCTATGGACTGAACTTGCACTATCTATCACCAGGAGTACGTGCTCGGTTCTTAGATGCAATGATGGATTTAGCGCCTAAGACTATGAATGATACTACACGATTGCAGAAACTACGTTATGCAACTATAATAGGTGCTAAGAAATATAAAGAATTTGCACCATGTTTTAAGCATTACTTAATGGACCATGTTAAGTCACGTATAGTACGTGTCCCTATGACTGAATGGCCTATTGCAATATTCTTACCAACAGAACAGTTCAAAGGCGTTAAAGCCGAATCTGTTTGGAGATACTCAAGGAAACAATACGCATCATGAACAGTATAGACAACCTTAAAGCAGTAATATCTAAGAAGGGTGGTCTTGCAATGCAAAATCGCTTTCAAATATTCTTTACTCCTCCTACAGCCAACAGCGTTAGGTCATTACTTAATCAGGATATTGGTAGTTTAATTGGTGACCTTGCAAAGAATGCTATTAGTGGTGGATCACCAAAGAATCTTATACCAGATCCAAGAGACATCTCTATACTATGCGAAGCTGTTAGCTTTCCTGGTAGACAAATTAGTACTATAGACTATATTGCTGAACGACAAGCAATTAAGATCCCATACTCAGTTATCAATGAAGATATCAGTATGACTTTTCTTCTTACTAATGATTACTATGTCAAAAAGATGTTTGATACATGGTCTACTGGTATATTCGATGTTGAGAATTATAGGGCCGGATACAAAAAAGATTTCGTTACAGATATTGTTATACAACAGTTAGATCAAAACAATATCCCAGTTTATGCTGTAAAACTGGAGGGTGCTTTCCCTACAACAATCAGTGCAATTAATCTGGACAACAACAGTGAAAACACCGTTCAGAAAATGACAGTGACAATGAGTTACGAAAACTACGTACCAGAAGATATTGTGGATACCGCGTTCTCAACAGCAGGAACGGTTCTCAATTCGCTTCTTGGTTAATATGATTTAATATAATTTTTTATAATTAGGAGAATAGAATGGCTTTACCCAAGATTAACGTACCTATGTATGACGTGTATTTACCGTCAACAGGTGCAAAACTAAATATGAGACCTTACTTAGTAAAAGAAGAAAAGGTCCTAATGATAGCATTAGAATCCAGTGACCCTGGACAAATTGCACAATCAGTACGGAATGTTATTAGTTCGTGTTATTCAATTGAAAACGTTGATGATCTAACAACATTTGATATAGAATATTTGTTCTTACAACTAAGAGGTAAATCAGTTGGTGAGGATATGGAATTACAGCTTAAGTGCGATAAGTGCGATACGTTAAATCCACTTGTTGTTAATGTTAATGACGTTAAGATGACAAATATTAGTGATAAAAGTAATGTTGTAATGATAACTGATGAAGTAGGTCTTAAAATGAAGTGGCCTTCAGTTAAGACATTTGGTAGTATTGATGCAACAAAGTTAAACTCAGTTGAAGGTTTAATGGATCTAATAATGGAATGCATTGAAAGTATATTTGATGCAGATGCAGTATACAATAGAGATGAGATGGGTAAAGATGAATTAGTTGATTTTATTGACAACTTAAATTCAGCACAGTTTAAAAAGGTGCAAGCATTCTTTCAAGACATTCCAGCTGTAGAGTATAAGACTAAGTTGATATGTCACAAATGCAAAGAAGAGAATGAGATTGAGTTAAAGGGTCTGCAAAGTTTTTTTTCATAGGCCTTTCTCACGAAAGCTTGACCAATTATTATAAGACAAACTTTGCATTAGTACAACATCATAAGTACAGCTTGACAGAATTGGAAGATATGCTACCGTGGGAAAGGCAAATATACGTTAGTCTACTACATCAGTATATTGAAGAAGAAAATCGAAAAATGAAACAGAGGAATCGATAATGACAGAAGAAACAAAGGGACATCACCCAGCAGATAGCAACGGTGATGGCAAGGTATCCAAAGAAGAAGAAGCTATGTATCTTGAGTTTAAGCGTAAAGAGCTTGATGATCAAGATGCTATGCGAGATGCACAAAGATCAATGGCTTGGTTTGCACTAGGTGGTATGTTACTGTATCCTTTTGCTGTAGTACTAGCATCATTAGCTGGTTTAGACCAAGCGCAAGCAACTCTAGGTAGTATGGCACCTACATATTTTGTAGCTGTTGCTGGTATTGTTGCAGCATTCTTTGGGGCTCAGGCATTTAACAAAAAATAAAGGTAGACACTCATGGCAGATGATAACACAGGGCAATTTCAAGAACTAATCGATTTAATGGCGGCTAATAATAAGTCAACCATTGAGATTGAACGTGATGGCAGAAATACACGACGTCATTTATTGGAAATGAAGAAACTGCAAACATCTGCTCTTGAGACGAATAAGAGTATATCAACAGTATTTGAAAACTTCTTCGAAGCTATGGACGCTAATAGGCTTTCTGATGCAGAAGGAGAGATGGAAAGATTATCTCTATTCGAAGATATTAGAGCGTCGTTAGATGGTGGTATAGTAGTTAACGATAACGATAAGTCAGATAGTAAATCTGGTCCTGGTATGATGGGCAAGCTCGGTGGTATGATGGGCGGAGCTGCTATGGCCGCTGGCGCATTACTTGCAGGTGTAGGTATAGGTGCAGCTGGTCTTACATATGCTATGGGCAAGATGGAAGAGTTAGACACCAAAAAGATTAAAGAAAACGTTGATGATCTATTGTCAATGGCTGAATCTGATAGAATGACTGTAGGTAATGTTGCAGCAGTAAGTGCAACTATGACAGCTCTTGGAATTGGCTTAGCTGCCTTTACTTTAGGCGAAGGCGCTTCAAAGGCTGTTGCTAAGTTTTCTGAAGGTAGTGATTGGCCTCAAGACATAAAAGATAATGTTGAAACGCTATTATCGATAAGCGATATACCAGGCATGGGTGGAGATGCTGCAGCTGTAAGTGCAACATTAACTGGTCTAGGAATTGGCCTAGCGGCATTTGGTATAGGTAAAGCCGCAGACGGTGTTGGTACTGCAATATCATCATTTAGTGAAGGTAACTTTGCAGACAATATTAAGAAAGAAGTAGAAACTTTACTATCAATAGATACTGCATCAGCTAAAGATACAGCCGGTTTAGTTGCAACGCTTGCAGGTCTAGGAGTCGGCTTAGCTTTATTTAGTGTTGGTAAAGCTGGATCAGGAGTTGCTGATGGAGTAACTCAATTTACTCAAGGTGATAACTTTGCGGCTGATATCAAGAAAGAAGTAGAGACTTTGCTATCGATTGATACTGGTGCTAAAGGCGATGTTAGTGGATTTGTAGGAACTATGACAGCTCTATCAGCCGGTTTAGTTGCATTTGCAATAGGTAAAGGCAGCGCTGGAGCTGCAGATGCTCTTACTAAATTTACAGCTGGTGATAATTTTGCTGAAGATATTAAACGCGAAGTCGATACACTATTAACTATTGGCGATAGCGCTGATATAGAAAGAACACTAGCGGCTACTGGATCTCTTGCTGCCCTAGGTGCTGGTCTAACTGCATTCGGTGCTGGTAAAGGTGTCAATGCTCTTGCTGACTTAGGGTCTTCTATTGTTGGATTCTTTACTGGATCTAAGAGTCCGGTAGAACAAGCAATTGAAGTAGGCGAAAAGGCCGAGACAATTCAAGCTGGCGCAGATGCGTTTTCCGCGTTTGCTGATGTATTTGAAAGAATGAGTACGATGGGTGATATATCAATTGATATGGACGATGCAATTGAAGAAATGGTAGAATATACCAAAACTCTTGAAAAGATCTTGCAGGGTGGTAAACTTACTATTGGCAAAAACTTTGAAACTGATGGTCTTGCTAATCTTACAGGTGATGTTGATAAAGCTGTTAGTAATATTAATAGAGTACGTGATGTATTACAATTACAATCTGGTTCAGGTTCTCAAGTGCAAGCTGAAGAGTCTCAATCTGGTAATAAGATCATCACTATATCAGCTGAAAATATAGAATTAAGAATGCCACAAGCAGCGGCTCAAGGTAATACTGTTGCTGTTGCTGATAACAGTAAAAAGTCTACTGTTCAAAATACAATAGTCAATACCCAACCTAAAAATAGAGTTAGCGATACTCTTCAAAATGCTTATGGATAGTAGTCCTGTTGTATACTGGACATCCAAATGGATTAAGACAGGTAATATTATTGAAGTTGATAAAAAGGATGGCGGAAAGGAACTGATACCTGAATTAGTATTAGTAGGAGAACGAAATCCGGATTATATTCCTAAGAAATAAAAAAAGGGACCCCGAAGGATCCCTTGAAAAGGTGGTCTGGTTTACGATTTATCAGATTCGTCCCAAACTCTTATTATTTCTCCTATTGTTATGGCTCTTCGACCGGGTTACTCCCAATCCTTATAGACTTCGCCGTTGCCTATTCAGGCTAGCCCTGTTGAGCTAGCTTGTCAAAGTAGGACAATGTATCCTCTTCCCCCTCATCGCTAGAACTTAAAGGAGCTGATTCAGCCGCTGCCATTGTTGGTTGTTCAACAACAGGAGCTGATTGCATCATGGAATTGTTATCCATAGCTACATGACCAGCGTCAACGCCTAGCACCTTATTCATCTTAGCTTTAAGTTCATCATATGACTTATAGTTCTTAGGGTCAATAAAGTCAGCCAAAGAATGTAGTTTGTTGTATACACCCTCAAGTTGTTCTTCATCTCCACCCATAAGAGGGGCAGCCTGCGCAAACTCTGACTTATCATAGTTTACCCAACCTTCGACTTTACGAATTTTAATCTTAAAGTCAGCGCCTTCCCAGAAGTCGTATGGATTTACTGGTTGTTCATCTGCAAATTGTGGCTGCATTACATCCATGATTTTATCAAAGATCTTTTTACCAAACTTGTATACGAATACCTTACCTTCATTTTGAGGATTAGATGGATCAGATACGACTAGCACATTACTCACATAATGTAACCTACGCTTACGTTCCCGGGCTAATGCTTTATCCTCATCACGACCAGAGTTCCATAGTAAACCATTTGATTCACTAACAGGATCTTCTTGTCCAATTGAAGTTCGGCTATTTTCAATGTACCAAAGACCGGTAGGACCTTTAAAGCCATGATCCCAATACCTTACCCAAGGAAGGTCTTCACCCTCTTTAGCTGGTAAAAATCTGACTACGGCATAGCCGTTTCCTGCCTTATCTCTAGTAGGTTTCCAAAACCGATCATCATCGTAGTTCTTTGATTCAGTTTTAGTAGATACAGCTTCCGCTGCTTTTACGAGTTGGTCGATTGACGAGCCTCGCGAGCTCTTTAGGTTTGCAAATGACATTTTATATCTCCGTATTGCGTTGTATTACGACAAAATTGTCGTTTCTATTGTATTTCACATAATGCATAATATAAGTTATATTATAACACATTTTCATGCGTTTGTAAACGTTTTTTGTAATAAACTTATACATTTATCACGACTAAAGTTTACGAATGGACTATACTTTTCGATCTTCCGTTGAGTATCAGGCCACATAATTGTGTCCGATATCTTTACAGATTCTCTAGGTACAAATCCAAAAATGGCGTTAAGAATAACAACAGTCTCTAAACTAATCTCTTCTTGCAACCATAGTTTAACGAGTGGAGGTAGTTGTCCATCAACAGATTGAAACAATCCATCAAAGACAATATCCTCTTCTCGTAATCTATTTATATCAACTGAAAACACTCTATGAATACTTTCTTGTATCCTTTGGTGATCCTTATAGTTCCTTTCGCCATCATCATCCATCATGTCACCAATGTAACTCAGACCCATTTTAAAGTTAGAGATATAGTAATCTTTTAGATTACCATTGTGTTTCTTAGCTAGCTTAGCAAAGAAGTACTTATCTCTTCGTTTAAAGAATGTCTTTTGACTTACATTAGACTTAAAGTTATATTTAACAGCATCGTAACCAGACTCAAAGTGTAGCTTTAACGCGTTATATAACTTATATGATTCAAATGGATCCATTAATGTATAACCCCTGACTCTGATAAATATATTGTTAAAATAACCGCAGTAATTAAAGACCAGACTGCTAGTTTAAAAATCCCATTAACTATTGCGGTTAAGAAATCAAACATTATTAAGCCATGACTCCTTCGTACAAAGCTTCTACATCTTCGATCTCACCTAGGATTTCAGATAGGTTTTGCTTGTGATAGATCGTGGCCATTTTTTTCAAATGCTTTTTATCAATTTCAACATCTTCAACGCAAAGGTTAACAGCCTCTTTAATAAAGTCTTTTTGTGCTTGGATCAAAGTCATAGCATTACTGATTTCAATAATACAGTCTTTGATTCGCTTAACATCTGCTGGTGATGATGGTATAATAACGTTACTCATAATATTCTCCTAAATGGGTAGTTGATTACCCTTTTTGCCTCTAATTAAATTAAGTCTTATTGCTTCAGCTTCCATCTTATCTTTGAGTGAATCTGTTAATAGTTTCTTTAGATTACTATAGTCCATACCCCTCTCTTCAATAATATAAGTTGCTGCATCTATATAAGACATATTTCCCTTTACAACTAGTTGTTCTACGGCAGTTGAGAACCGCTTTTTTGTCATAATTTTTTGTTCTAAGTCAATAATCATAGCGCCCTGAGTAGTATGCAATCGGCACTTATTCTACCATTGGGTTCACTGATCTTAGTAGTAACAGTATCCCAAACTAGTTTGTCGATTTGCTTGATTGATTTATTTAAAATAAGTGGCAGTATTTCTCCTGGCTTTCTAAGAGTAGTTTGCCTACTTTTTTCGCAGATATTCTTAATGGTAGTACCACTTACTTCAAACCCTTTTGTTGAATTTGTATTATACTGAATTAATTTTTTAGACTTAGTATTATATACAAACAATACGTCTTTACCAGGAATCATAACTGGATTGATAGAACTTACCTTATCGTCAACACTATCGGTGCGATATTTAAGGTTCTTTATTTGCACATCAGAAGCTTTAGGCTTTTTAGCTCTTGGAACTTTAGCTGCTTTATTAGCAGTCTTTAATTGTTCTAAATCACTAAAGATACCTTCCATAACCTTAAGCATTTTATTCTGCTTACGCTTAGTGATATGGCTATAGGCTTCAATGCTTTGCTCACACGTTTGGTCATACGCGTCTTTAATTGGTTGATACTCAAGCATCACCATATCTTTAAACATGTTTATAGATGAACCTTTAAGATCATATGCCTTAAACAACTTAAACACATCGATACTTTGAGTGTATTTTTCATCGCACCAGCCATCAACTATTTCATCCCAATCTACTGCGATAGTTTCGTTGATTTTATCTCTTTGCCTTTGTTGAACTGATATAACAACCTTTTTAGTAGGAACAGCAACTTCTTCTTCTATGGTTGTTTGTGCTTTGATATAGATTTCATTAAGCTCTGCTTTCCATCTTTTCATTTCAGGCTTAGTATATTCATAGCCTCTTTGCCAAAGCTTTGCTACTTTACCAAGAGTAAGAGTAAGTTCCCAATCCTTAAGCTTCTTAAGAGTTCTAATTTTATCTTTATCGTACTTGCAGACTTCAGTAGCAAAGGATAATACAGGATCAATATAGTCTTTAGGCTTATAGAAATAGTTATACCAAGCAGCAGCTTTACTCCACAAAGCTAATCGCTTTGCTGCATCTTTTGAAGTTTCACCTTTATTAAAGATTGGTTCATCACCCATCTTAATTGAATCAATAGAACTTCTGTTTTTGCGGCCTTTAACTCTAGCCTTCTCCAATGATTTACTCGCCATAATCTACTCCTTTTATAATATAGATCTATTATAACATACTTTACTACAAATGTAAACAATTATTTTCAATTAATTCCTTTCATAGTTTTTAATGCCTAGAACATAGTTTTCAGCAGCTGACTCAGCATACAGTTCGTTATGTCCTTTGTACCACTCAATGCCTAGAGATTCGCCATCAATATACATTCGAATTCCAAACCTAGGATTATCTCCAAACGAACGTAGTACCTCAGCTTTACGATTTTTAAAATCATCTGAGCCGTTAAACTCACTAAGTAACATGTTATTTGTCATCATCTTCTCCTAGTTTATTACCATAATAATCATGAGTTCCGGCATCAAAGTTTTTACGTCTTGCGGCGTTTTCATTTGCTGCTATAATTGATGATGTTATTCCAAACCACATAATAAAGCCCGCGAAGGCGATTCCTGCTGCTATTTCTATGATTTCCATAGTTACTTTCCTATATGTTCCACATCTTTACGTGGAATTACTTGATATGCGCCTTTATTATATGCTGGCGCGACTGTGAAATTCTTGGATTCTGTTGCTTTCCAAGAGGTGTCTTCTGGAGTTTGATATTTAGATTCTCCAGTAAAAGATGGATACTTGGTATTGAATTCTTCCATTCTAAGTTCAGCTAAAGACTTTTCTACCTTAAGTGGTTTAAACACTCGCTTGGTTTTACGCACTGTCTTAAGAGCTTTGCTCTTTCTTTTACGACCCGATGGGGTGTAGTTTATAGATCCAATATAGTTCATTTGATTGGTGCCGATTTCATAAGACTTGCAAAGTCCATAGACTCTTGAATTGTTTCAGTTCTACCATCAGCATAAGAACGTGTTATTAAACCACTATTAAAGCTACGCTCAATATAACCATTTTGAGCTAGCATATAATCACATTTAGCAGCCCATTCTTCAACAAATTGTTTACGCTTTACGTATTCAACTTTATCAGTATACTGAGTCATAGCTTAATCCCAATCGTTTTTTTGATCGTTGTATGCATCCATTAAAGATGAACCCGCAATAAAATCTTGAGTCTCTTTGTCTGTATAGAACATATTTTCTTCTTTAAAACATTCAAGACTACCAGGAGCTTGATGAGCAGCCTTTTTGACTGTCTTCGTAAGCTTGTTATAGTGGTCTTTTGGTTTAGAATAAACCCTGTTTACAGCAGCTTTAAATTCTACTTCTTGCTTAGCTTTTTCTGCAGCTGCTTTGATCATTGCCATTCTATCCATAATCTTTTCCTTTCTTTATCATTTAATATAGGTATATTATATCATAGTTTACAGTGTTTGTAAACGTTTATTTTCACTTATTTTAAATTTCTTCAACAGTAATTTTATATTCTTTGCCATTCTGATCTTTGACATTGATGGTCTTTGCTGTAGATACTAAGTATCCTTCTTTAGGACAAAGATCCATTTTAACTTTACCAACTTCAGTAATAAAGCCATCTTCTCCTAGTGCCGGCTTTATTACTGAATGCGCAATGTAGTCACAGTACGCCATGCCCTTCATTACTCTTCTCCTCCTAATTGATCCCAGCATGCTGGAGTACAGCCACTGATTAGAAACTCCCTCTGATCAGCAGTTGCTGAAGGCATAGCTTCTTGGATAAGCGTACCGTTTTGCCACAACTCGACTTGTTCAACTGTCGCATTGATAGCCATTGTGTTGGTTTCACCAGTAACTGGAGATTCTTTTTGCCATATCAACATATTATTTTACCCACACTTTGTTATATTTAGAAGGAAAATTATTACAAGAATAGCTATCTCCTTCAACGTAATTAAGAACTCTTACACATTCTCCAGTAGAATGACTGATATGAACATCAGGTCGATCAAGAGAAGTTTCAACAGCATTGACTAACAATGTAAGAAGTAAAGCTCCAGCTAAACCCCATGTAATTGCAGTGAATTTTTCAGTTTTACTTAATGACATAATCACCTCCGTAGTAATCCAGTACCAGACTAAACGCTTCGATATGTGCATTCAGGTAAGCATCGAGATCAGCGTAAGGGTCATTATCTATACACACACCCTCAGCTTTTTCTCTGCGTTCCAGATCTTTCCTGAAGGTTTCGATTTGCCGTTTCAATTCACTGATCATTATCGCGGCAATCTGTTCAAACTCCATTTCAAGCATTACTTTAGACATATTATACTGCCTCCAGAAGAGTTAAAGGACAATCCCAAAGGCCACCATCGATTCTAACAATTGCCTTTTTGACTTTGATTTTTTCGATCACCCCAGTTCTCTTACCGTGTCGACCGTTGACGCTAACAGTATCACCAACATTAAGACTAGCTTTAATTGAGAAAGCTTTAACATCACGTAACTGGCGCTGCTTGAGCTTTATTAAATTAATTACTTCGTTCATTTCTTCAGTAGAACTGATGGAGTTGATCGCATTTAAGATTGATTTTTTCATAGTATATTTCCTTTTCAGCATTATTTAATATAGGTATATTGTATCATAGTCTGGGAGCATTGTAAACGACCTGAGTGAAAATAATTCACTTTTTTTAGATCAATTTGTTATAACCAGCACTTCTTATATAACTCTTCTTCACGCCCATAAGCTTCTTTTTCCCAAGGAGCGTTTTCGTACTTATAGTTACGAGGCTTTCTATTCATCCATGAGTTAGTCCAACCATTAAGTTCCTTTCTTAGATATTGTTTAGCATGAACCATTTCATGAGCTAAAGTTTGCATCATCATATCATATGGTATATCATTACCCTCAGACGTACGAGCAATTTTAATTTCAGCGTATCCTTCTTTATAATCACCCCAGCAGAGGCCCTGACTATCATTATCAAGCTTAGTTTTAAACCTTACGAATATTACCTTTGACCACATACGATTGATACCAAGCTCTTTAGAAAGATTATCTAAATACTCTTTGACTTTCTTTTTGTTTTTAACTTGACCAGTTACTTTAAAATACGGCATTGCTTGGTTCCTTATCGTTAATATGGGTATATTATACTACATTTTGGGACCTTTGTAAACGACCTGAGTGAAAATAATTCACTTTTTTTAGATCAATTTGTTATAAGACTAGGTAATTGGTGAATAAATGGTTATAAGCTCGTCCTTACCCTTTACTTTAATGTTACCTATGTCTATACATGGATAATTGTCTGGTAGTTGATCCTTAGTATATGACGATATGATTGTTTTATACTCTACGTATTCATGTCTTGCAGCTGTTGCTTCGAGTCTAGCTGCAAGGTTAACTGCATCTCCGATGACTGAATAGTCAAACCTTGATTCGCTTCCCATATTCCCAACAATGCAATCGCCGGTATTAATGCCAGTGCCGACGTTAATGTCCGGAAGGCCTCGTTCTTTGTAAGTTTCTTTAAGTTCATTGGTTTTAGCCTCTATTTGTATTGCTGATTTAACGGCCATCTCAGCATGGTTTTCACATGGTAACGGAGCATTCCAAAACGCCATAATACAATCACCCATATACTTATCGATTGTGCCACCATTATTTAATATGATCTTAGTCATAGCATCAAGAAATTCGTTTACTAACTCTACTAATCCTTCTGGATCATCATTATTTTTATAATGTTCTGATATTGGAGTAAATCCACATATGTCCATAAACAAGAATGACATCTCTCGTCTATCACCGCCAAGTCTTAGTAACTCAGGATTCTTTTGTAGTAGATAGACTTGCTTAGGATCTAGGTAGGTCTCAAATTGTTTCTTAATCTGTTGTCTTAGCATGAATTGTTTATAGAAGTTATTAAAAGACCCTGACGCGAACACAAGTATATATATTATCATAGGATAACTTATATCAAGGAGAATTTGAGATTCGTACCAGAAGTAGAAAGCGCCGCCAATTGAAATACTCAGAGTCGACACAAATGTCAAGAGAGAAGCCCACAATGGCAAATGATAAATTGAAAGAATTATCGCAAGAGATCCAATTAGAACTACAGCTATTTCAGCAAGATCAGCCCATATCGGACGAGCTATCGAGTCTCCTGACAATATCGTCTCAAGAGCTGCAGCTTGAAGATGATGTGCAGATCTTAGACCTGAAGGAGTTGGAACCTGAGCAGCTAGACCTTTGGCAGTCAGACCAATCAAAACAGTCGAACCCTGTAGATCAGGTAATTCGTTGGACCCGTACTCTATTTCCGTAAACTTATAGTTTGGATTAATCCATATAGAACCATTAGCATCTGATGATATTCTATGAGGTCTAATTATAACCTCTTCAATACCAATATCATTTACCTTTACTGTATACGAAGGTTTTTCACTTAGCACTCGAGTTGTTTCTAAAGCAAACGAAGGATATAATTGATCATTGATCTGAGAGATTAATGGTATACGTCTTACTAATCCATCGACTTCTGGCATAGCATTTATAAGACCATGACCCCATGCACCAGCTTCTATTTCAGGAATATTGGTTACTAATCCTCTATATCTTATTGCCCAATCTAGTGGATTACCTGTCCCAAAGATGGCAGTTCCAACATAGGGCGCAGAAGTGCTTTTTCCGTTTTCATCAGCATCTTGAGCTAGTATAATACCATTATCTTTCACCCAAGAAGCAAAGATTTCATCACCGCCAAACCTGTCAGCCTCTGGAAACATAATAGTAAACCCAATAAGCCCCGCGTTTGCACCTCTGAGGTCACTTATCATTTGAGCATATGTTGATCTCGGAAAGGGATATTGACCCATCACGCTGAGTGAATCTTCTCCTATGTTCAATAGGGTAACCCTAGTGGAATCACGCTGAGTGATTGTCTTGATATAGGTATCAAAGGTATTTAATCGTAATTGCTCAACTAATGCCGGATCAGATACTCTTATACCTATTAGCATTGCTGCTATGAATATTGTAGCCCAGATAGATGTTATATGTTTCATAAGTTATTGTTGAGTTATTGATACTATACAACCAGCTGGATTTCCACAATATTGCATTAGATTATATGTTTGATCTGTAGTAGTCATTTGTTTTAATATTAAGTCTGTTCCATATAAACCGTCAAGTGTTACATTAGCATTATGACTTGCATTATTACCTTTTTGGCGAACAAATACATCATTGTAATCATTATAGATTGTTAAGTTTAAATTCTTATCACCATCGCTTTGTTGTTTGACCTGAACCTTATTACCATCTCCGTCGAGATGTAAATCAAAACTATGACCTGTAGTAGACCCTTGATTTGTTTGTTGTACTGCCATATCATTATTATCACCATATAGTGTAATATCTATTTCATGACCACCACCTTCATAACCATCTGCCCACCAAGTTAAATCAGTATAAGAATCAAGAGTATTCCATGCAACACCTTGAGCCAGTTTCATTTGATTGCCTGAACCACTTACTTCGTCAAATGTAATTTTATTCAGGCCTTCAGAATCATTGACCTGTACTAAATACATATTTAAATTTGAAGAATTAATGTATGATTGATTATCTAACATAACAATTTTGTTATTATAACCTATCTGATCTACGCCTAACGCGAGGTTATCGCCCGATTGTTCCAATGATATAACATTATCATCAGCTGCTACTTCTGTTACAAAACTAAAAATAGCTACTAGAATTATCATAGGCCACATAACTAAGCCTACATAGATTAAAACTTTTATTGAATATTCTTCTAATTTTTCCAACATATCAATTCACCTGATTTATATAGATAAGGATGTCTTCACCCTCATTTCCTGTAATTATGCCATCCCAGGTTGGCGTTATAGTGTTAAGCGTAAAGTTACCGCCAGCTCCTATTTTTATTCTTATCTTGCCATTCACGTTTCTATATAATACTAAATTGCCATCTTCTAAATATACATTATACTGTGATTGGTCGTTAAATCCTCTTGCTGCGCCTTTGATATCAAACTCACCTAGATTATCAAACAAGTCAGAACTATCTATAATGTCTAAAACATCGACTAAATATTCGACATCTAACTCGTCAATATCCAACTCATTAAAATCGTTAAGTTCATCTTCTTTTAATTCGTCTTCTTCTAATTCAGTAAACTCTAAAAAATCTCCATCAAGTAAACCTCGATCTTGATCTTGTTCATCAGCCAATTCTTCCTTTATTCTATCTTCTACTTCTTCTGGAGGTGATACAATAAACATATTATCTATCGTAGCAGCTGTAATTCCATTTACTTTAATAGATTGCGTTGGCGATGAATCTAATGATGATACCATTGTTGCTGCATAAGCTTCATTTAATGTAACTACTCCACCCTGGTTTGAAACTATAATTTCTCCAGATGGATCACCATTTTCATCAGGTAAAAGTATGATTAAACTTCTACCCAACTCATCTACTGTTGTCGTAAAATCAGTTCCTCTTACAGCAATTGAAGCTGTAGGAGTTTTAATATCAATATTTGCTTTATTAACTAAGCCTAATCTACCAGAAGCAAATCTTGCTGTACCCATTGTAAACTTCATACTCATTTTTGAAAGCGAAGGATCTGGGTCATAATATATTTCGTCAATTAAGACTTCAGAATGTTCTTTTAAAGACAATTGAGCCTTATCTAAAAACTCAATAAGCATTCTTCCATTACCAGTTTTTGCTTCATCGTTTAGTTCTACTGGAACTATATTTCCTGATAAAACTATTTCTTCGTTATTACGTACTATCTGACTTATGCCAGTTGATTCTACTATATCACCAATGGAATCTGCAAATGAGATTCCACTAATGAATAGTAAATTAAGAATCCCCAGGTGCGTCTTTTTGATTAATCTGAATAGTAGCATTATCTGAAGTAATATCTAGATTGATTACAGCGTTTGGAGTTGAACATCCAACACCGGCGGTTTGTGCACATGTACCACTAATCTGATTAATATCAATATCACCAGAATCACCAACAAAGTCAAATATTAATTCTTGAGCTCCGTCATTTTGTAATGTATTAATATCATTATCATCTCCAGTAATATCAAAAGTCCAAACAGAATCATCAGCTTCGAAGTCTAAGTCAAATATATTATAACTACCAACTAAAACTAGATCTGCATCTAATCTTTCAGCACTATAAACGTATCCTTGATCGATATCAAATGTATTGCTATCTCCTGTAATACTAAAGTTATAATCAGAAGCGTCCGAACTACCGATATAACCGATATTCCAGTCCACCTCATTTGAGTCTCCCGTTAACGAGAACACCAAAGAAGATGAGTCCATATCAATAGGACCATAAATTAAATTCTGATTACCAACCATATCAATATCAAACGTTAAATTTGAACCAACAATAGTCATATCTGAACCCGTTCCAGAAAAATCGTCTAAACCAATCTTATTACCGTAACCGACTTGATCAATATATAAAGTTAAAGTGTCACCACTTTGTTCTATCATAATCTCATTATCATCATCTGCAAAAACCAAACCTGACGTAACCAAGAATAGCAATCCCGCTATACTAATTAGTTTTTTCATTTTTGTTTTCCCCTTTTATTGAGTGCCTTTCGTTATTTCCATCAACTTGATGGGGATGTCTATGGCGCTCAGTTAAATCCCAGAATTTACGGTCGTGACCCTGGTATATTAGTTCAAGTACTGCAGCTTCAATAGCCGCTCGTACTGCGTATGTCACTGACTCATTATTACCCACTCCGTCCTCATACTCAATAAGTTGTGTGCCTTGTTCATAGAACCTAAACACGTCACCCGAAGAGCCGTAAGAAAGTACCGATTTCTTAGCTTGGACGTTTAACAAAACTTCACCCGTTAATACAGATACTGCTCTCACAGATACTGTAACAACGTCTTTACGATACATTTTACTAAAACCAACGCCAAGAGTTCTTGCTCCTCGACCTCCAGTTTCCATATTTGTATCATAACCTATAATACCACCCTCAATAATCATTCCTGCAAATAAGAGTGGGCCTACACCAGTGGGTTCCGTCCCGTTAGCTTTAGCGACATCTTGACGAGTAGATCTTACTATTTGTCTTTCTCGCACAAGATTATCTATTCCTTGTCTTTCTACTACTCTAAACCAGGTTCCACCACCTGCAGTTTTGAGAGCATCTATTAGCATTTCAGTGCCACCTTGAGTAACTGCAGTAGAAAACGATGCTATATTATCTACTGATTTTCTTTGTCCTGTAAGATCATTAAATCCATACACAGCAACCACAGGTTTACTTTTAGCCGGTGGTAAATTTAATAAATCAACAAATGCTGGTAGTTTTTCCGCTGTTGGATAATCTACACATATAAACTTTCGAGATTTAAATTGATCCCAAACATAAGGTTTATCATTTGCGCATTTTTTTGGATCTGCAGACCATTTTGGTATTTGCGCACACCCGCTTAAAAGCAGTAATATTATTAAATACTTACCCACCGTCAGAATCCTGACTAAAGTTACCAGTTCCTACTGGTATTTCAATAACAGTTTCTGATCCTTCAGAATCTACAATTGTCATTCTAATTACTTCTGATCCATCAGCATTTACTATAACTTCATATGTAACAATATTACCTTCTAAAGTAAATGATCCATATCTAACAGATCCATCATTACTAAACATTGATTCAACAAGTTGTTTAGACATTTGAGCATATATTCTACTTTCTAAGTTACGAATAAACTTAGCCATTGTAGTATTATCTGCTTCTCTTTCTGCTGCCTTTCTTGCAGCTTCTAAAGCATCTTCAATTGCCTTTTTTCTCGAATGTTCTATATTATCAATTGTTAAATAATGATTGCTTGTACCGATTCCACTAAACGAAGGATTCTTAAATCCAAACTTTATTTCACTAGCAGAAACTGGTCCAATTAATGTTAGGCAAAACATTCCTGTTAATATTATATCTTCAACTTTTATTTTTATCTTCATATATATTCTCATTGAGTTGCTTTTGTCTCTCTTTGTATTCTAACACAACCTTTACTTTTTCTTGAAGGCGTATCATATCCTGATCAAGCATTCTAATTTGATCAATTAATCTAATAAGTCCCATATGCATTTCTGATAATTTTGGATCTAATTCATCATTAATAAACTTCCAGATAAAGAATACAAAGTATCCCATACCAACTATCGCTATCGTGCTAAATCCATATTCTGCGACCAAGACAGCAGGATTTAATTCGTCCATTAGTCTCGTCTTGTATCGATATTACCATCTTCTACAAAATTTTCTGCTCTCGCTATTCTGTCTATAGGTGGAGTAAGTTCAAGCGCACTAGAAACCAACATATCGATTTTAATAATTTCGTTATTCATAGTACGCGCTCTATTTTCTAAACTTTTGGTAAATATGTTGAGGGTATCTATTTGTTCTAAGACCCCGCTTAACATTTGCTTTATAATAGTGAATATAAAGAAACCACTTACAAGCGCACCTGCAATTGGTAATCCTACATCATTTATAAGAGCAAATATATTTTCCATATTAACTAATTAAAGCTTAGCCACTGATACAGCCAATAAAGCAGCTCCACCTTCCAAAGTTTCAGATGGCATTTTACGAATAAGTTCAATACCTTTACTTGGAATAGTAATGGTACCAATAACAGCAGCGCCTTCTTTTTGAGTTAATACCAAATCGCTAGCTCCGCTGTTATATACTCTTATTAGCGTGCTAAAGCTCATGTTTGTTGCTGTAGCTAGGTTACCTTGACTACCTTGTAACTTAATTTTCATTTGTATCTCCTAATTAAATGTTTTCTAAACGAATCATTAGTCGTTCAGCTCTATTCGTTACTTGTTTATGCCATCTAGAATCTCTTCCTTCAATAGCAGCTTTTTTCCAATCACCGTCCCGCAAAGCAGAATTATGATTCTTAAATTTACTTAATCTTGTTCTACCCATATTAAACATCATATTAGCAATTACTTGTTTAGCTTCTTCGGGGTAATCATCCCATCCTTCATGTAATATTTTACAGTCTTTAAGTACTGACTGTACATCGTGCTCAAAGCATTCAATTGTTCTTTCTTCTGAGACGGGTGTTCCCACAGCTTGTCCATGCTCTGGATCTGATTCGAGGACCAAATGGCCAATGCCGAAAGTTGCGTAGCCCAAATGATCTTTATAAATTTCATTGACTTTACCCTCATCAATAGTCAGTGTTTCTCTTAATTGTTCAATATTCATATTCTTTCCTTTAATTATTAACCATAACCTTTTGCAGATCTAATTGTTGCTGCTGATATTTGATTTATGGATTTTGCTGAATCGGTTGTTAAACCATCAATCCAATCTTGTATAGTCCCAGGTAACATACCATTATTATATGTTCCGGGTCTACTGTTTTGTTCGAACCAAACTACTGTATTGTCTTCAGTAATTGCTCCACCTAATGTTCCTTCGTAGTTACCGCCAAGAGTTACAGCATAATCCAGCCATGTATTACACTTAGATCTAAATGCAGCATCTTGAGAATCTGTAAGATCTAATAATGTAATATCTTCGCCAGTCCAATCACCATTACTAGTTGGTAGTTTATCGTTACCAAAACCTGTACATCCTAATGTTCTAATAATAGAATATGAACCATTAGATATTGTAAAGAAACACCACGCTTCAACTGAATAATCTACGCTAGCTTCTACATAACAATCAGTATTACCAAGGCCTTCACCAGTTGCTATTTGATTCCAAACAGTGCTTGCGCTTTCAGTTATATCATGTGTTGTGCGCTCTAAAGAAGTTGGTATTTTATAAATTTGAGTAAATTTTTGAATATCATCTTTAGGTTTTACATACACGGTATCATCATAGTCCGATATTGCATTCATTTTACACTCTTCTAAAAGAGTAGGTAAAGACCAACCTAATTCGCCAGCCTTTGTTCGTGTTTCCCATTTGTGAGTTTCTAGCCTTGCACTAAGCTCAGTATTACCCACATAAGTATAACTATCTGAAAGAGGTAATACTATTGAAGTTATTGCGTTAATAACCATGTCTGGTTCAAATGTTACAATCTTTTCTAATATGTAATCTTCAGCTTCAGCATCATGTACTAAATTTAAAGGTGCTTCAGAGTCATTCTGTCCAGTAAGCAATAAGACAGTATGTCCTGCTTCTTCTAAGGGTAAAACCTTTGTTTCAAATGTTGTTGGCATTGCAATAAGTAATATTTTCATGAGGAGAATGTCCAAGTAAATGCACCATTGGCAATATAATTAGGTGTACTATCCGTCGGCCAAAATATAGAATATCTATAGTTTGTATGCTGGTTAACTGTTGCATCAGATCTAAGAAGTACGACATCAGTTTGTCCTGATCTTGATATAGTAACCTTATTCCACCATGTAGTATTGGCTCCGGTAGCTGAAGAACTAGTAGCTTCCCATCTAAAACCCATGCCTGCGGAACTTGCTCCTTCATACCAAGCTGCGGTTTGACATGTAAGTGATAAGCCAAAACCTGTGGTGGCTAAAGGACTAGGTGTTCCGCCAGAACCTTGAGCTCCGCCAACATAATAACTTGTAATAACACGTCCAATTCTTAGTCGTGAACCCTTACCCCACATAGCAGAAGTACCAGTAGCAGAATAAGTATTTGTTACTATGCTACTGGTATCATGGAAGTCAGAAAACTTAATTTGACCTGATGTTGGAATTCCAGTAATGCCGGATGGAGTAATACCACCACCACTATAATAGTCTGAGATTCTAACATCAGAGTTATCGTCCCCACCAAACTCTTCAGCAATACCATTTTTACGATCAGTATCAGTCAGTTTAACTAGTATACCAGAACTCGTTGAGTTGAGCGTATCAGCTTGGGTTGAAGTTAATTCCCATACAAAAGTTACGAAAACATTAGTGTCAAATTCCATAGTTGCATCAGCAAAATTAAATGAACTACTACCTATGCTAAGCGTTTTCGGAAAATGTTCAAGCTTGAAATTCGCGGTGCTGCCTCCGGGTCCTTTAAGAGCTAGAACAAGAAAATTACCGTTGGTAGGTTCACTGGAGCTCAGAAGTGAGTTCGAAAAATACGGGAAACCGGAATCAAAAGGCCCTGACGTTTGGATGTTTTTAAACCAAAGTAATTGACTTATATTAAGAACAAGGCCCTGATACGTAAACACTGGGGGAGAATATGATCCAACACCTGGTGTTCCACCACCACCAAAAGTCCCTGAATACGTAGAAGAAATATTTGAAGTTGTACCAAAACCTGAACTATTCCCTGATATATACACACCAGGTGTTATCGGCCCATTATATGTAAATTCATTTGGAATAACTTGATTAGTAGCGAAATGAGTATGGCCTGCGTCAAAGCCATCAAAAAATGTTCCCGAGGGGTATCCATTGCTCGTGTTCCAACCGCTAGAGCTAGAAACTGACCCGACATTGGTGTTGGATAATGTTTTAGTAATAGATAGTTCATCATCTAAATAAGATGAAGAGCTTTGTACTATATGATCGGTATAACCTTGAAGTGATCCGCTTATACCTCTAGAAACGGCAGCTGACGGAGTACCACCAAACGGTGGAGTTATTCTATGATATACTTGAACATTCATAGTACGAGAGGACTTAGCTAGGTTCATTTGCACTATAATATCTTCTACAGTTCCTGCAGGATTACCAAGACCTATAGGTCCGCTTTTAACAATAGACATTATTTAATAATCTCCGTAATTAAATCTTCAAATTGTTCTATCTTTTCAACTCTATTTGGCCATAGAATATATTCCTTTTCAGGATTTTTCTTTAAGTTTGTTAATAGAGGAAGTATAGAGTTATATAGCTTATTAAGCTTATCTTCTAGCTCATGTGCATTTGCTGAAGCTGATGTAGCTTCAGATTTGACAGATTGTACAGCTTCTAGCTCGTCTTCATCGACAGCAGTAAAGCCAAAATCAAAATCTAATAAATCACTCATTTGTTCTCCTTTACTGTTATTTATACAAGTAAAAAAGCTAACGAGTAATTAATTAATCAGTTTGATGATACTCTGGCATTTGATACGTAAGAGTTAACTCATCGCCTGCTACTAAATCTTTAGCTGTTATTAGATAGAATTCTTCATCGCCATATAGATTTTTATAACAGACGCTAATACAAGAAGGTGTCTCAGTGTGATTGGAATATGACCCTAATGAAGTTCTTATCCACTCTCCATTATACATTAATCGCATTAGTCCTAGATTTGTATTAGCAGGAATATCTTTAACAGCAAACAAACCAAGGCCGTCGATCTTGCTTTGTTTAATAGTAACACAACTTGGTAATGGTCTCCAAGTATTTTTAAAGTTAATCTTCACAATATTCCATCTTCTTTTTTAAATCAGTTAGTAAATTTATAAGTTCTTCAATTTGATCGCAGTCACGTTCATCATTGGTATCTATTTCAACATTTATATTTATCTTCACAGGCCAATTAGACCCCAACCATGATTTGCTATTGCATTAGTTATAATGGCTAAGCAAGTTATCATATGCGTAAGCCACCAAACTGTTCTAATACCTGCTACAGTATTTGCTTGTCTATCAGTTTCACCAACCTTTTCTCCTAGACTCTTAGCCCAGATTCTCCACCACTTAGACATAACCACGCTTAGTTAATTCATTACGAATCTTCTGCTTCTTTTTTGGTTGTGTATTATTATTATCTAAAGCTTCTTTCAACTCATCAATTGAAGTTGATTGCATGTAATAGTTTTGTACCATGCCAGTTTTTTGATTCTTAACGCTATCTTTAAATTTGATTGGCATTAGATTTCTCCTGTAATATGCTTATATATTTCTTTCCATTTCCAATAACGTGGTATATCACCTTCATAATAAGCATTATGATCGTGTGCTACGAGTATTGGATTAAGTCCAAATGATGCTCCAACTTCAGCATTTTCTGGTTTATCTTCGATCCACCAACATTCAGTTCCTTCGTATTTAGACAAAGCTTCAGTCTTATCAGCACCGCATGCTAGATAGACATAATCATCAAACATACCTTTACCAAATAACAGCTCAAGGTTTTGTGTTCTAAGTCTTTGTGCATATTTATTTATACTTAAAGACGTAACGCAATGGAATCTATAACCATGTAACATATTAAGTCGTTTCATGTAATAAACAGCATCTCTTAATGGCGGTAAGAAACCAATGGCTGCTGAATCATTAAACTCAGCTACTAGGTCATGTCCATACTCTTTAGATATTCCAAATCTTTTACCAACGTTATATTGTTGATCATCAATCGTAGGGAATCCTTTGTGGTTCATCCATTGAGTAAATGAATACTCCCAGTCGCATAAGACTCCATCACAATCCACTAATATTATATTTTCTTTCATTTCTTTCATAAGTCCTTATCAATTTATAGGTATATTATAACATACTTTTAGTACGTTGTAAACGTTTATTTCACCTATATTGAAAATATTTTTCTAACATATTGTACTTATCAACATACTCAGCCATTAAACCAAGCTCTTTTTCAAGAGTTTCCATTTGATTTGAATGTTCGCCAACTGACACTTGATTGCTCAAGATAATATCAGCGTTCATTTGATGCTTTGCTGCTTGTGCTTGCATATATGCCATAGATGTTTTAATCATATCTTGCCTAAAATTTCTCATTATTTTCTCCTTTAAATTATATGTTATTAGTAACCGCCGCTCTTAAACCAGCCTTTACCTTTTAATTGAAACCCACCAGTAGTACTAGGAACCATAACCTTTTTAAGTTCATTCTTTTTACATTCTGGACAATTAACAAGTGGGTCATCACTCATACGCTGTATGATTTCAAACCCATGATCACATTGTTTGCACTTATAGTTATACGTTGGCATCAATTAATGTACTCCAATCAGTATCTTCGGGCATCAGCTGAATCTGACCTTTGAATTTCTCGTTCTCTTTCAGTTGGTTGTAGATACCAACAGTGGCCATTCCCAACCCATATCCAACTTTATGACAGTGATACATCGAACCACTTTCACCATAAAAGTCTACAGTATTCTCTCTCTCAAAAACCAATGTGATACCGCTGTTCATACGCCAAGAGTCGCCATTAAGATACCCACCACTCCATCCTGCTAGAACTTTGTAGAACGGGAATGTACCTTTGCCTTCTTTGATCTTTAGTACTACCCAGTTGTCTGGTCTATAATCCACTATCCCAATCTCCAAATATGTTAGGTGCTTCTTCCGAAACTTTTAACATAATATATTCGCCAGGATAATGTCTAAGACATCGACCTGCTTCTTTTCTTACTGCACTTGGTACTCTTGGAGTTTTCTTTGGGTCTAATAAGTCCAATAGAAACTGCCTAGTATGGTTTA
>Ga0209504_1000172_pt1 | contig 61530 bp, 53 predicted proteins | sample COGITO_mtgs_1005_FD_184791 | JGI IMG/M metagenome (GOLD analysis project Ga0209504, IMG submission 184791) | Pelagic marine microbial communities from North Sea - COGITO_mtgs_100511 (SPAdes) (version 2) | ecosystem: Environmental > Aquatic > Marine > Epipelagic ... | reverse complement strand
TCCGTTTCAATGACGCCAGTATATAATGGCGCAGATTTTGTGTGCGCTTTCTCCCGCTGTTGGATAAGTGTTCACGGGAACGATTTAGATCATCTGCCCATAGAAAGCAGTACGTTCCCCTCCCTGATGAGGTTGATCTGATGAAAAAATTACTGACTGTAGCCACTGCATTGATGTTTTCGTTGGGGGCTCACGCTGCACAGGACCCTGAAGCCGTATACGCTCGTGCGTGCGGCGTGTGCCACAACGGGGCGATCCCGACCGCGCCGTTAAAAGGCGACAAGGCTGCCTGGGAGCCGCGTTTGGCGAAGGGTATGGATGCGCTGGTACTCAGCGTCACCAACGGCCTGAATGCCATGCCACCAGGTGGGCTGTGCACCGACTGCTCGGCCGAGGATTACCAAGCGGTCATTAAGTTGATGACCGAGTAAGCCGGGCCTATAAACTCTTTCTCTTAGTCGCAAATTGGATTAGCTGATGAACAAAGTACTCGTGAGTCTGCTGTTGACCCTTGGCATTACCGGCCTGGCGCACGCCGCCGGCAATGCCGAAGCGGGTCAGGGTAAAGTTGTTGTATGTGGTGCTTGCCATGGTGCCGACGGCAACAGTGCAGCCCCGAACTTCCCGAAACTGGCTGGGCAAGGCGAGCGTTACTTGCTCAAGCAGCTGAACGACATCAAATCCGGCGCGCGTCCTGTCGTGGAAATGACCGGTTTGCTGGACAACCTCAGCGACCAAGACCTGGAAGACATGTCCGCTTACTTCGCCAGCCAGAAGATGAGTGTTGGTGCGGCCGATCCGAAGCTGGTTGAGCGTGGCGGCGAATTGTTCCGTGGCGGCAAACTGGCTGAAGGCATGCCCGCCTGCACCGGTTGCCATTCGCCGAATGGTGCTGGCCTGGATGCCGCCGGTTACCCGCAACTGGGTGGCCAGCACGCCACTTACCTTGCCAAGCAGCTGACGGACTTCCGTGAAGGCAACCGTACCAACGATGGCGACAGTATGATCATGCGTTCGATCGCAGCCAAGCTGAGCAACAAAGACATCGAAGCAGTCTCCAGCTTTATTCAAGGCCTGCATTGATCTGATAACACTGCGACATGCCGTAATGAAATAGGGTGGCTTAGGCCGCCCTTTTTCATTGTGGGCATCGCTACAATGTACGGAACCCCAGTTTGCCTCGCGGGTCGAACTTCGATTCGCCATCGCGCACCGTCTATAGCCAAGGAGTAACGCATGCGTAACCTGATCCTCAGTGCCACTCTCGTCACCGCCAGCCTGTTTGGCTTGAGCGCTCACGCCGAGCCGATTGAAGCAGGCAAGCAATATGTTGAGTTGAACAACCCAGTCGCGGTTGCCAAGCCAGGCAAGATCGAAGTGGTGGAGCTGTTCTGGTACGGCTGTGGCCATTGCTACAAGTTTGAAGAAACCATCAACCCGTGGATTGATACCTTGCCGGACGATGTGAATTTCGTGCGTATCCCAGCCATGTTCGGCGGTATGTGGAACGTTCACGGCCAGCTGTTTATTACCCTTGAAGCGATGAAGGCTGAGCACAAGGTGCATGCCGCTGTGTTCGATGCCATCCATGTACAGGGTAAAAAGCTCGCCACTCCGGAAGAAATGGCTGACTTTCTGGCGGCCGAAGGCATCGATAAAGACGCCTTTCTCAAGACCTATAACTCATTCGGCGTGAAGAGCCAGCTGGAAAAAGCCAAGAAACTGGCCATGGCTTACCAGATCAGCGGCGTGCCGGTGATGATCGTCAACGGCAAATACCGGTTTGACATCAGCAGCTCGGGCGGTCCGCAGCAAACCTTACAAGTGGCTGACCACCTGATCGCCAAAGAACGCGCCGCGCAGTAAGTGGCAGGCGCGGATAACGCGTAAATGCTCAGGCGCTGGCCTGCCAAGCGAGCGGTTGACCTGTGCGACCCACAGGTCAACCCCGGTTGCGTGTCAGCCGAAGACTGGCCGCAGAATGGCAGTTTGCGGCTGCTGAGTTTCAATATCCAAGTGGGTATCAGCACCCAGCGTTACCACCATTACCTCACGCGCAGTTGGCAGCATGTGCTGCCTACTGCCGGGCGTAGCGGCAATCTGCAACGGATTGGCGACTTGCTCAATGATTTCGACTTAGTCGCCTTGCAGGAGGTAGATGGCGGCAGCCTGCGTTCCGGCTACGTCAATCAGGTCGAACACCTGGCGCATCTTGGTGCCTTTCCTTACTGGTACCAGCAACTCAACCGTAACCTCGGCCGCCTGGCGCAGCACAGCAATGGTGTGCTCAGTCGTTTACGTCCCAGCTTGCTGGAAGATCACCCGCTGCCTGGTCCGCCGGGGCGCGGTGCCATGTTGTTGCGCCTGGGTGAGGGACCAGACGCGATTGCGGTGGTGATGATGCACCTGTCACTTGGCGCGCGTACCCGCACCCGCCAGCTGGCCTACATTCGCGAACTGCTGAGTGACTATCGCCACCGGGTGCTGATGGGCGACATGAATACGCATGCCAATGATCTGCTGCTGCATTCGCCGTTGCGTGATCTTGAGTTATTCGCGCCGCAAATCGAGGCGACTTTCCCCAGCTGGCGGCCGCAGCGTTGCCTTGACCACATCCTCCTCAGCCCGACATTGTCACTGGAGCGCTGTGAGGTGTTGCCAATGTCAATTTCCGATCACTTGCCCGTGGCGGTGCAAATTCGCCTGCCTACTTCACTCTATGGGCCGGCAACGCCTATGCTGATTGAGCCTTAAGAACCTGTTTATGATCTGCTGCGCGTCGGCCCTGCTGCGTTAAAAACAGGCTCGGAATGCTCATTTACACCAGTAAACTCCGCTTCCTCGCCTGTTTTTTCCTTGCAGGACTCTAGCTCGCGAGATCGTAAAACAGCTTCTACGTTTGGACTGCAATCATGACCGATGATGCTCAACGCTGGAAAAGCAAGTACCTGGAAAGTCTGGAACAGCAAGAAAAGCTTGAACGCAGCTGGGATGCGCGACTCGACCTGCTAAGGCGTGGGCTGGTACGCAGCTCGCTGGCAGCTGAGGGCAGTGATAAATCGGTCGACCAATGCATGCAAGAGCTGCGCGATATTCTGCGCCGCGACGATATCGATGCCGGCCTGTCTGCGTTGATTCCGCGGTTGGAGAGGGCGGTACTGGACTCCGAGAAAAGCCGCCAGGATCGACTTGAGTTGAATGTCTCTGGGGTCACCAGCCTGACTGATCAGCTGCTCGCTCTGGAACCGCCGCGCGAGGTGCGCAAGGCGCTCAAGCAATTTGCCAAACGCATCGAAGAGCGTGCCAGTCAGCCGCGTGAGCTGCCTGCGTTACTCTCAGAATTGAGCCGCCTGCAGCAACAAGTGCTGGCGGCATTTGATGGGGGCGAGCCCGGTACGCCGCGTCCCGGCTTGCTACAGCGGCTATTTGGTAACAAGGAGACAGCGTCCGGCAGTCCTTCTGATGCTGAGCCGACGCCGGCTGATAAAGCGCAACCAGCAGTGCCCGCCCCGGCTGCTGCCGCGCAATCGGACCGTCCACCATTAGCGGTTGAAGCATTACCGGCCCCCAGCATGGCTGCACCTGCACCTGCACCTGCACCTGCATCTGTCGAGCCTGTCAGGGCACCCGCTGAGCACGAGCAACCGTCAGGGGCAGAGTTGCAGGTTGCCGTGGCAGTCTTACCCGATGCCGTGCTGGCGCCAACAGCGTCTGCGCCAGCTCAGAGTGCCGGCGACCCGGCCTACGCCCTACCGGAAATTCCCGAACCGGGTTACAGCGCTGTCGCCGCACATATTGGCGACAGTTTGATGGGGCTGCTCGATGAACTGGAGCTTCCGGAGCGCCATCAGCCGCAGGGCGAGGCCTTACGCCAACGGGTACAGGGTGGCCTGAACTGGTACGAGTTGGTGTCGGTGCTGGATGATTTGGCGGTGTTGGTGCTGGCCGTCACCGACAGCGGTCAGCGCGATTTTGCCAGCTACCTGAAGCAGTTGAATGAGCGCCTAGCCTCCTTTCTCAGTACCCTCAGCGAGGCCCACGAGGGTTACAGCGAGTCCGTGCAGAGCGCTCGCAGCTTTAACCTGGAGTTGCGTGAGCAGGTCAGTGGCTTGCAGGCCAGCGTGCAGGATGCGATTGATCTGCCCACCCTCAAGCAATCGTTGGAAGCCCGTCTGGATGGTCTGCTTAGCACCGTCAGCGAGCACCAGAAGCACCGTGATGGCCATGAGGAACAAGTCGCGCAGCGTCTGCAGAGTCTGACCCAAAAAGTTGCTGACATGGAGCATGAAGCGCAGGGCTTTCGCGATCACCTCGAAGAGCAGCGGCAGAAAGCGTTGATCGACCCGCTCACCGGCCTTCCCAATCGTGCCGGCTGGAGCGAGCGCCTGGAGTTGGAAATGGCGCGCTGGAAGCGTTATGGCGGCGAATTGCTGCTCGCGGTGCTGGATATCGACCATTTCAAGCGGATCAACGACAACTACGGTCACCTGGCGGGTGACAAAGTGCTGAAGATCATTGCCGGTGAGTTGGCCAAGCGCCTGCGCAAAACTGATTTTATTGCGCGGTTCGGCGGCGAGGAGTTTGTACTGTTGATCCCCTCAACGCCTCTGGAGGGCGGTCAGCAACTGTTGCAAACCTTGTTGGATGGCGTTGAACAATGTCCGTTCCACTTCCGAGGTGAGCGCGTAACTATCACCCTGTCGGCCGGATTGACGGCCTTCAGCAATGACGAGGACAGCGATAAGGTGTTCGAGCGTGCCGACCAGGCGCTCTATCGCGCCAAGGGTGGCGGGCGTAACCGGGTCGAACAAGGTTAGGCCGGTATTACCTGCATGGCTGTCAGCGGCTCAGGCAACATTGTGTAAATAGGGTTTCCAGCTTTCCGGTATACGTTCCAGTTGTGGGTAGCCGAGGCTGCGCAAATGCCCGCCCGCGAGCAGGAAAGGCGTATGGCGTAACGCTTGTGGCACGTCGCGCAACTCCGGTAGCCAGAGGCTGATGTACTGGGCGTCAGGGTCGTATTCGCGGGCCTGGCGCAGCGCATTGAACGCTCGGTTATGCCGGGGGTCGTTGCCCACACCGGCCAGGTAGGCCCAGTTGCCCCAGTTACTGGCCGGGTCATAGTCAATCAGATGCTCCTCGAACCAGGCCGCGCCGTGGCGCCAGTCTTGCTGCAGGTCATTGATCAGGTAGCTGGCAACCACCTGCCTGCCGCGGTTGGACATAAAACCGGTGGCGGCCAGTTCGCGCATATTGGCATCCACCAACGGCATGCCGGTGCGCCCGCGCGACCAGTCCTGAAAGCGTTGATCCAGTTGTTGCGGCGCGCGTTCAGTGGCTTTCAGGCCTCCTGATTTAAACAGCGCACTGCCGTGGCGTAATAGCGTCCAGCGGAAGAAGTCGCGCCAGAGCATCTCGACCCACAACCAATGGGTCGAATCATTGCGTTTGTACTGCGCTTCATGGCGGCGCAGCTCGGCCACCACCCGGCGTGCGGACAGGCTGCCATTAGCCAGCCAGGGTGAAAACTTGGAAGAGTACTCACTGCCGATCATGCCGTTGCGGGTGTCTTTGTACTGCCTTACACCCTGGGTTTTCCACAGGTAATCACGCAGCCGACTAAGGGCTGCCGGCTCACCGCCGGCAAACGGGAAGGCGCTGGCCGGCACGCTAAGCGGTTCGCCCAAACCCAGTTGCGACAGCGTTGGCAGCGGCTGCATCAGGGCCAGCGCACCATCGGGCAGCCCAGGTAAACGATCCGGGGCATGACGTGGCTGGAACACCTGTAAACGCTCTTCCACCAGGCTGCGAAAGCGGCTGAACACATGCGGCAACTGATCAAGGGTGAAGGGCAGCTCCTCTGCACGCAGCAGGTTGTTGGTCGGTGCTTGCTGCAATGCAATATCGCCAAGGCCCTGAGCCACGCGCGCCACTTGGGCGCGTTCATCGGGCGCCACTTCTTCGAGAGTCAGCACCTGATCCAGCTTGAGTTGAGCAACCAGCTGAGGGATGACCTGTTCTGCTGTGCCGATGATCACCAGCAGGTGCGAGCCGCGCTGCCGCAACTCGCTCTCCAATGCCACCAAGCTTTCCAGCAGGAAGCGCGCACGGTGCACACCCATGCGCCGCATACCAAAGGCGTTGAGTTGGAGCAGCTCAGGGTCCAGTACATACACCGGCAGTAAGCACTCGGCCGCCAGGCCTGCTTGCAGGGCGGGGTGGTCATCAAGGCGTAGATCCTGTTTGAACCACAGCAGCGCGCGCATCGGTTTAATCTCCCAGTCAGTACAAAAGTTGTACATTCCAATATATCTGTACAGTTTTTAGTCTAGCAGCGTCAGTCTTACATTGCTTCGGCACTAGACCAGCGTGATGGTTCTGCCAGATCAAAGGCGTCTTCTACTGCGTAAGACACTAAACTCTGCTGATCTTCTGAGGAGTTGTTATGGAAATTTTCGGCATTGCCGCGTTGATCTTTCTGGTCACTGATCCTTTCGGCAATATCGCCATTTTTATCGCCGCACTGAAAAACGTGCCGGCCAAGCGCCGGCTGCGGGTGGCGGCGCGTGAGCTGTTGTTTGCCTTGGCACTGCTGATGCTCTTCCTCACCTTTGGTGACAAAGTGCTTAGCGCTTTGGGGCTGTCGCGGGAGGCAACCGCGATTGCCGGCGGTATCATCCTGTTTGTGATTGCCATGCGCCTGATCTTCCCCGGCCCGCAAGGGGTGCTGGGTGATGTGCCGGATGGCGAGCCAATGCTGGTGCCACTGGCCACACCTGCGGTCGCTGGGCCTTCCGCCCTGGCGGTGTTGATGACCTTGCGTAATACCCATGAAGGGGCGCTCTGGGAGCTCTACGCGGCCGTGTTATTGGCGTGGGCGGCGACCGCATTTATTTTGTTGCAGGCATCGTTTCTGCAGCGTTTTCTTGGACCTCGCGGGTTGACCGCAGTGGAGCGGCTGATGGGCATGCTGTTGATCATGCTCAGCGTCGATATGCTGCTGGATAACCTGCAAAGCGTGTTGCATATCAACCCATGAGAGTTTTTTGTTTAAGTGTTGTGTTTGCGCTGCTGGCCGGTTGCAGCAACAGCCTGCGAATTGACGACAGCTACATCGCTAGCGGGCAAAACAGCCGCGTGCAGTACATCGTGCTGCATTACACCTCCACCGATTTGGCGCGCTCGCTGCAACTGCTGACCCAAGGCGAGGTGAGCAGTCATTACCTGATCGGCGAGGCTCCTGCGACTGTCTACCGTCTAGTGGATGAAAACCGCCGTGCCTGGCACGCCGGCGTCAGCCAATGGCAGGGTCGTACCTGGCTCAATGGCACCACGATTGGCATCGAGCTGGTCAATCAGGGTTTTTACGATGGCCCCAGCGGTCGTTACTGGCAACCCTTTGCGCCAGCGCAAATCGATGCATTGGTCGTGCTGCTCAAGGACATCACGCAGCGCCATCAACTGCCCCCTGGCAGCATCATTGCGCACAGCGATATCGCCCCGCAGCGCAAGGTTGATCCAGGTCCGCTATTTCCCTGGAAGCGCCTCGCCGATGAAGGCTTGCTGCCGTGGCCGGACGCCGATGCAGTTGCGCGGCAACACGCCTTGTTCAGTACCAGCTTACCGAGCGTGCAGTGGTTCCAGGAGCAGCTGGCACGCCAAGGCTACGCGGTGCCCATGCAGGGTGAATTGGACCAGGCCACACGCAATGTAATCGCGGCTTTTCAAATGAAGTACCGGCCTGCGCGCTATGACGGCGAGCCGGATGCTGAGACAGCGGCGTTGCTGCTGGTGCTGGCCGGTATGCAAGCCTCGCGCTGAGCCTCGGCTGTACAGCGTCCTGCACGATTAATGGGCACGCTGGACTGCTCTGACCTTGATATAAACAACCGCCTTGGCAATGCCTGCCAAGGCGGTTTTTTGTATGTGTGCCTGTTTTTAGACTGTCTGTTGATGGATCGTTCTGGTGATGTTCTTTTGTCGGAAAATGTATACAAAGTTGTAGCCAAGAGGTTTTAACTTTGTCTACATTGGCTGCACAAGAACAACAGCGAGAACCTCAGCATGTCGATTTCACCTGTTACGCCGCCCTCTGTGCCGCGCCCGGAAGACGAAAACCTCGGTATCGGTGCCAACCTCGCCTATGGCCTGCAACATGTGTTGACCATGTACGGTGGCATTGTTGCCGTGCCGCTGATCGTCGGCCAGGCGGCAGGTCTGTCGCCAGCGGATATCGGCCTACTGATCGCCGCATCACTGTTTGCCGGCGGGTTGGCGACCTTGCTGCAAACCTTGGGTTTACCGTTTTTCGGTTGTCAGCTGCCGCTGGTGCAGGGCGTGTCCTTTGCCGGCGTGGCCACCATGATTGCGATCATTGGCAGCGATGGCGCCGGGGGCCTGCCTGCGGTGCTGGGCGCGGTGATGGCAGCCTCGGCTATCGGGCTGTTGATAACCCCGGTGTTTTCACGAATTACTAAATTCTTCCCGCCGCTGGTGAATGGGATCGTGATTACCATCATCGGTTTGACCTTGATGCCGGTGGCGGCGCGTTGGGCAATGGGCGGTAACAGCCATGCTGCCGATTTTGGCAGCATGGCCAATATCGGCCTGGCCGCACTGACCCTGGTCACGGTGCTGGTGCTGAGCAAATTAGGCAGTTCAAGCATCTCGCGCTTGTCGATTCTGCTGGCCATGGTCATTGGCACCCTGGTGGCGGTTGCACTGGGTATGGCGGACTTCTCCAAGATCACCGAAGGGCCGATGGTGGCATTCCCCAGCCCCTTCCATTTCGGCATGCCGACCTTTCACGTGGCCGCCATCATCTCCATGTTTATTGTGATTATTGTCACCTTGGTGGAAACCTCGGCAGACATCCTCGCCGTGGGTGACATCATCGAAACCAAGGTCGACTCCAAACGGCTCGGCAATGGCTTGCGCGCCGACATGATCTCCAGCATGTTTGCGCCGATCTTCGGCTCCTTCACCCAAAGCGCCTTCGCCCAGAATGTGGGCCTGGTGGCTGTAACTGGGGTTAAGAGCCGCTATGTGGTGGCATCGGCGGGGTTGATTCTGGTGACCTTGGGCCTGCTTCCGGTGATGGGTCGCCTAGTGGCTGCCGTACCCACGGCAGTATTGGGTGGGGCTGGTGTGGTGCTGTTCGGCACCGTGGCAGCCAGTGGCATTCGCACCCTGTCTAAGGTTGACTACCGCAACAATATGAACCTGATTATTGTCGCCACCTCGATTGGCTTCGGCATGATCCCGATTGCTGCGCCGGCTTTTTATCATCACTTCCCCGCCTGGTTCGAAACCATTTTCCATTCCGGCATCAGCTCGGCGGCGATCATGGCGATTGTGCTGAATCTGGCGTTCAACCACTTCAAAACAGGCAACTCGGACCAGCAGTCAGTATTCGTCGCCGGCAGCGAACGCACCCTGCGCTACCAGGATATTGCGGCGCTCAACGATGGCGATTATTTCAAGGGTGGCAAGCTGTTCGATGCACAGGGTAAAGAGGTGCCGCTACTCAAAGAAGCGGCGCATTGAGGTCGGCAGCGGCGGCGCGGATCAGCGCCGCCGGTTGGCATGGTTGAAGATGGCGCTGATTGCTAGGCGCCACTTACTCAGGCCACGTGCGGGGGGCAGGTTGGCAGCAGTACATAGAACTGTGTGCCCTGGCCGACCCGTGATTTCACCCCGATATAACCGCCGTGCAATTGCACGATTTCCTTGCACAAGGCCAGGCCCAGGCCCGCCCCGCCTTTCTTGCGGCTGACCTGCACGAACGGCTCAAAAATCCGCGCTTGTTGGCGAAACGGGATGCCCTCGCCGTTGTCGGTCACGCTTAGCTCAACCCGCTCACCCTGTGGGCTGGCGCGTAAGTGCACGGTACCGCCGGGGTGACTGTGGCGCAGTGCGTTGCCAATCAGGTTGTCGAGCACCCGTTCGATTTGCCCTGGGTCGATCTGCAAGAGCGGTAGGTTTTCTTCTACATCGCAATGCAACGTCACCTGCAGCTCATCGGCTTGGGCGCTGAATCGCTGCTGGGCCAGGCGCAGCAGCGGTTCAATGCTGCACTCGACACACTCAAGGGTTTGTAAGCCATTCTGGTAACGCGAGAAATTCAGCAAATCGTTGATCAGACGCAACAGGCGCTGCATTTCCTCATCGACCGTGCTCAGTAGATCCGCCTCACGGGTTTCGGCGGGATAGCTCACCCGCTCCTGTAGCAGGGAGAAGGCCATCAGCATGCCGGTGACCGGGGTGCGCAGCTCATGCGACGCGCGCAACACGAACTCACTGCGTACCCGTTCGAACGCACGTTGTTCGGTGACATCGCGCAGCACCATCACCGCACCCAGCGGGCGTTCGCCGTCGTGACTGACTGCCGCGAGGCTATAAGCCAGTAAGCGCGGCTCACCATCGATGTCGACTTGCAGGTCTTCCAGCGCCTCTTCCAGAGGCTCGCCGTGTATCACCCGGTACAGCTGGGTTGGCAGGTCAGAGCGCTGCAGGCTCAACTCGGGTTGCTGCCCCAGGTGGCTCTCATCCCAGCCCAGTTGGCGTTGTGCGACTGGGTTGAAGTGCTCGACGTTGCCTTGGCGATCAAAAATCAGCAGGCCGTCGTCAATGCTGTCGAGTACCGCGTTTAAGCGTTGTTGCTCAATTTGCAAGGCCTGGATGTCGCTGTTTCTGAAGCTGTCCAAGGCTTCGGCCATTAAGCCAAAACGCTGGCTCAGTGAGGCGATTTCGCTCACCGGGGTAATGGGCAGGCTGACTTGAAAGTCGCCACGACCGATTTGGTCAGCAGCGGTGGCCAACTCTTCAATCGGCCGACCAAAGCGCCGGGCGATGCTGTGCGCGGTGACAAAGCTGATCAGCAGCACCGCCAGACCAATCATCCCAAGCAGTGCGGTAATCAGCCGGGTGCGTTCGCGAATGTCTTGCTGCCCCAGGTTCACTTGGTTGACGTAGTGCATTTGCATGGCATTGATGCTGTCGCGCAGGTCGCGCAAGGCCAGGTTGAAATTGTCGTCCTTGAGTAGGTGGCGGCGCACCTCGGCGGGGGAGCTTAGAAATTTTTGATAGTTGCTGTAGGCCTGCTTGATCGTGACAACCGATTGGTCATCGTTGGCATTCAGCGCCCCATCAGCGGCCTTGGCCAGCCACTCATCGAAGCGCGTATCCGACTCTTTCAATGCTTGGCGGTCGAGCTTGTCGGAAATGATCAGGATCACCTGAGTACCCATCTCTTGGCGCAAGCCGAGCGAGGCATCCAGGATGTCCATGTTACGGGTCATGGTCTCATCTTGGGTTTTGCTCAGCTGCCACACACTGAACATGCCCAGCAGCAAGCCGATCATGGAGGCAGTAACCAGTGCGCCACCGCTGATGAATAACTGGCTGCGCAGCCTCATAAGCCGAGCTGCTTACGTTTGCGATAGAGCGTGGAGGCATCAATGCCCAGTGTTTTCGCGGCCTGGTCGAGGGTGCTGCTGTTGGCCAGTACCGCGCTGATGTGGGCTTTTTCCAGGTCTTCTAGGCTCATTTCGCCGCCGACATGCGGGCTGTTCAGCTCTTCATTGAGGTTAAGGCCCAAATGGCTGACCTGCACCTGTTGTTCCGGGCAGAGAATGCTTGCGCGCTCGATCACGTTGCGCAGCTCACGAATGTTGCCCGGCCAGGGGTAGTTGAGCAGCGCTTCACGAGCTTCATCACTAAAGGCGCGGGCGGGGCGGGCGTAGTCGCTGACAAAGCGGGCCAGAAAGCGCTCGGCCAGTACCAGAATGTCTTCGCGGCGCTCACGCAGTGCCGGCAGGGTGAGGGTGATGACATTGAGGCGGTACTTTAAATCTTCACGGAACTGGCCGTTCTTGGCCATTTCATCGAGGTCGAGGTTGGTGGCCGCGAGGATGCGTACATCGGCCTGGCGGGTTTGCGGGTCGCCAATGCGTTCGTAAACCTTGTCTTGAATAAAGCGCAGCAGCTTGGGCTGCAGAGCCAGCGGGAAATCGCCAATTTCATCGAGAAACAAGGTGCCGCCATCCGCCTGGCTGACGCGACCCTGGGTGCTTTCAGTGGCCCCGGTGAATGAGCCGCGGTTGTGGCCGAACAGTTCGCTTTCCATCAGCTCGGCGCTCAGCGACGGGCAGTTGATGGTGACGCAGGCTTTTTTCGCGCGCTTGCTCCAGCCATGGATGGCCTGGGCCAGTTCGCCTTTGCCCGTACCAGACTCGCCGAGAATGAGGATGTTGGCGTCGGTGTCGGCGACCTGTTTAGCGGTTTGCAGCACCGCCATCATGGCCGGGTTATTTGAGTCCAGGCCTTCACCCGGTTTACGCACGCTGCCTTCGAGGTGCTCCAGGCGCTCAGCCAAACGGCGAATTTCCAGTTGTTTGGCAGCGGCCAGGCGTAATTGGTCAGGGCTGCAGGGCTTCACCACATAATCAGCCGCGCCCGCCTGGATCGCATCCACCGCGGTGTCCACCGCCGAGTGGGCGGTAATCATCACCACGCGCATCCATGGCGCCTGCACGCGCATGTGCGCGAGCACCTCAAGGCCATCATCGTCACCCAGGCGCAGGTCGAGAAAGCATAAATCGAATACCTGACGCAGCAGCAGCGCATCGGCCTGAGCCGCGCTGGTGGCTGTGCTGACTTGATAGCCCTCATCTTCCAGGCAATAGCGGAAGGTTCGCAGGATGGCCGGCTCATCATCGACCAGCAGAATGCGTCCGAGTGGCTGGGCTGGGGTGTCCATATTGCTCTCCTTGGCTGTTGTGCTGGGGCTTAGTCCGTTATCTGTCGTGCAAGTTGCACGGCATCTAAAAGGCAATCATGCAGCCTGCATGCAGGGGATGCCTAGTGACTATGGATAAGTTATTGATTGATATAGATATTTTGTTTTTAAAAAGTATGGCACGGGCCTTGCGATAGTGGAGTACGAGTCGCCAAAAGCGACTGAGTGACTGCAACCCATAGGAGAAATAGCCATGCATAAGTTGAAGACACTGGCCCTGGCCACCGCGACCGCCGGCCTGATCGGCCTGGCCCCTTTCAGCGCCTTTGCCGCTGATGGTGAGATGACCCGTGAGCTTAGTGAGGCGCGCCAGGAAGGCTCGATCTGGACCGCATTTGCGCTCAACCGCCACCTCAACCCCTTCACCATTGATGTGGATGTAGAGAATGGCAGCGCCAAGTTGACCGGCAAGGTGGAGACCGATGTTGATCGCGATCTCGCCGAGCAGATTGCCCTGGGTATTGAAGGGGTGAAAAAGGTTGATAACCAGCTCACCCTCGACCCGGCCTTTGAGGCCAAAGCCAGCAGCGAGCCGAACCTGTCGCAGCGCTTTGAGGATGCCACCCTGGTGGCCACCGTGAAGTCCAAGTTGTTGTGGAACAGCAACACCGAAGGTCTCGACATTAATGTTAACGCCGCCAACGGTACGGTCAGCCTGACCGGTAATGCGCAGAGTGCCGAGGCAAAGGAATTGGCCGGTCGTCTGGCTGCCAACACCGATGGCGTGCGTGAGGTGAATAACCTGCTGAGCGTCAGCGGCACCGACAGCAGCGCTGCCAAGGCACAGAACGCCGCCGATGACGTCGGTGTAGCGGTCAGCGATGCCTGGATCACCAGCAAGGTGAAATCCAGCTTCATTTACAGCCGCAACCTCGACGGCCTGAATATTTCGGTCGACACCCAAAAGGGCATGGTCAGCCTCAGCGGCAGCGTGCTGAGCAACGCCGAGAAGCAGTTGGCTGTTGAAACCGCCCGCAACATCCGTGGTGTTCGCGGTGTAGATGCCGACGCGCTGCGTATCGACAGCTAATCCCACTGGCTGCCTCCCGCTGGAGGCAGCCTATTTTTGAGGCGGTTATCGCCGCCGTTACAGCCAGAGGAGAGTCACCATGACTGACAAAATCCAGCAACTGAACGAGCTGATTGAAATTACCCGTGACGGTCAGCGCTTTTATCAGCACGCCCACGATGAAGTGAAAGATGTGCGTCTGCAGGCTCTGTTCCGCGACATGTCGCAGAGCAAGACCGAGTTGATCCGAGCGTTGGCGGTAAAGGTCAGTGCTAATCAGGAGAAGCCAGCCGCTGGCGGCACCATGGTAGGCAAGTTGCGCCAGATGTATGCCGATACTAAAGCCGCGCTGGTAAGCGACGAAGAGGCCACTTACGTGGCGCAGCTTGAGGAAGCGGAAGACCGCATCCTGCATGCCTTCGAAGATGTACTGAAAGATGCCGATCCGGACGTGCAAGCACTGCTCGCGACGCAAATGCCGACCGTGCGTGCCAACCACGACCGCATGCGCAACATCAAGCAGTCCATGCAGTAAGGCACTAGGGGCGTGGTTATGCCACGCCCCTCAATTGCTGCGTATCGGACGCAGTCTGATAGACAAGGAGAGACATCATGTTGAGTTGGGCCATTACCTTTCTGATCATTGCCATCATCGCTGCAGTACTGGGCTTCGGTGGTATCGCGGGCACTGCAACCGGGATCGCCAAGATTCTGTTCCTGGTCTTTCTGGTGCTGTTCATTGTCTCGTTCATCATGGGCCGTCGCCCACGGGTGTAGGAGCATATAACCATGCAACCCTTCAAGGCGCTGCTTGTCGCCCTGGTATTGGGCGGCAGTGCGGCGGCTTCGGCCGCCGGCAACAACTCACAGTCGTTGACTGTTGAACCTACGCTTGAGCCGGCACCTGTTCATGCTCAAGCCTGGCCTGCTATTCGCGCGGTCGAGCATGCTTGGCCCCAGTGGATGCACAACCTCACAGGTACGGTGCTGGTCTTACAGGACGCGCGCCACGATCTACGCGGCTGCCATGCTCCGCAATGTACTCAAGTTTCTGGGCTGCCCCAGCCTATGTCCGCGACTACCAGCACCTATCAGCAGGCGGCACAACAGCCATCCGCTGCGCCGCAAGCCCGCCACGCCAGTTTGCCTTGGCAAGCACAGCCTGATGCGCGGATGCCGCAACGTCTGAGTTTCTGAGTTTCTGAGCTTCAGCGCCATGTTCCATTCCTTCCCTTTAGCCGATGGGCAGAGCGCGTAGCGTTTGCCTAGCGCTTATCCGACCTATTAACGGCAACCTGGCATAGCATGTGTCTGCTGCTGGCCATTCGGCTGCAGCGCTTCACGCTCACTCCGTGTGTTTTTACCTACCGTTGTCCTCGTGCATTGAATTGCATGGGTAGGCGAGCCTGTGCGTGATTGAGCAGCAACGTCAGTGGGGCGTTGTGCCCGTGCAAAGGTGGCTGTTGCAAGGTGCATGACGTGTTGTGCAGGCATATGGATAGGCCGGCAGACTTGGGTTGCGGTGGGTACGCCGCTGTAAGGATTCATGCAAGTTGCATGATGAAATGGTCTCGATCATGCAGCTTGCAAGTGACTCGCTTTGTGGGTGATTCGTAAGTCATTGAAATATAAGTATTTTATATCTAATAAAAGCTGGCACGGTGCCTGCAATAGTCCTATTACGGTTGCTCCGGTAACCCTGCTACAAACCAGCGAGGGCGTCTGTAAGCCCTTTCGTTCTGCCACAGCGCATTTGCTGGGGTGTGTTCTACATAGGAGTATCACCATGTTGAGTTGGGCCATTACCTTTCTGATCATCGCCATCATCGCTGCAGTATTGGGCTTCGGTGGTATCGCCGGCACCGCAACCGGGATCGCGAAAATTCTGTTCCTGGTCTTTCTGGTGCTGTTCATCGTGTCGTTCATCATGGGCCGCCGCCCACGTGGATAGAGGAGCTCCCATGACCATTAAGACGCTGCTTGCCGCCCTGATGCTGGGTGGCAGTGCGGTGGCTTTGGCCGCAGACACCGATGGCCAATTCCGCCTCAATGAATTGCTTTCCAGTGACCCGGTTTACCAGCAGAGCTGGCAGGAACTGGTGGAAGACGAAAGCCGTTTGCCGGAATGGGTGATGAACCTAAGCGGCCTCGCCACCCCGATGCTGGGCCTGGAGGACGACGGTGACAAGTACCTGGTTGGCCAGTTGTGTGAGGAGCAAAACTGTTTCAATCAGCGCCTCTACGTGGCCTTTAGCTGGGACAAGGAAAACGCCTATGCGCTCTACGTGCAGCTGCCAGACGGCCTGCCGACAGACAAAGCGCCTAGCCAACATGCCACCCTGCGCTGGCTGGGCGAACCGGACGAGGCCACTCAGAAGCTGCTGCTCGAACAGCTGAAAAGCGACCCGAACTGGTACTAAGCATCACCGTGCTTCACTCGTACCCAGCCATGGCTTGAGTACGAGCGAACTGCACACATGCCCCAACGGGCATTGCTCACTGCTGTAACGCTCCCCGAGTAGCCTTGCGCTGCTCCTTTGCACCCCAGTATCACCAGCCGCGCTATTATCCAGCCCACTGACAGGGGGATAAGTATGCTGAACGGCTTGTGGCTGGGGTTTTTTTTGGTGGCGGCTATTGCCGGCTTGTCGCGCTGGTTGCTCGGCGATGATCCAGGGGTATTCGCCGCCATGGTCGAGAGCCTGTTTGCCATGGCCAAGCTCTCAGTCGAGGTCATGGTGCTGTTGTTCGGCACATTGACTCTATGGCTGGGCTTGTTACGCATTGCCGAAAAAGCCGGTCTGGTCGATGCCTTGGCGCGCTTGCTCGGCCCGCTGTTTGCTCGGCTGATGCCTGAGGTGCCGCGCGGCCACCCAGCCCTTGGTTTGATTACCATGAACTTCGCCGCAAACGGCCTGGGGCTGGACAATGCCGCCACGCCAATTGGTCTGAAAGCCATGCGCGCCCTGCAAACCCTTAACCCCAGCAGCACCACGGCAAGCAATGCACAGATCCTGTTTCTGGTGCTCAATGCCTCATCGCTGACCCTGCTGCCCGTGACCATCTTTATGTACCGCGCCCAGCAAGGTGCGCCTGATCCAACCCTGGTATTTCTGCCGATTTTGCTGGCCACCAGCGCCTCGACGCTGGTCGGCTTGCTATCGGTGGCAGTGATGCAGCGGCTGCGGTTGTGGGACCCGGTGGTGCTGGCTTACCTGGTGCCCGGCGCGCTGGCGCTGGGGGCTTTTATGGCGCTGCTGGCCGGCATGTCAGCCACGGCGCTGGCGGCGCTGTCGTCACTGGCAGGCAACCTCACCTTGTTCGGCATCATCCTGCTGTTTCTGCTGATGGGTGCGTTGAGAAAGGTGGCGGTGTATGAGGAATTTATCGAAGGCGCTAAGGAAGGCTTCGATGTAGCCAAGAGCCTGTTGCCCTATTTGGTGGCGATGCTCTGCGCAATTGGTGTGCTGCGCGCATCTGGTGCGCTGGCCTTCGGCCTGGATGGGATTCGCTGGCTGGTTGAGGTGATCGGGTGGGACACGCGCTTTGTCGAAGCCTTGCCTACGGCCATGGTCAAACCCTTCAGCGGCAGTGCGGCGCGCGCCATGCTGATCGAAACCATGCAGACCCAGGGTGTCGACAGCTTCCCGGCACTGGTTGCCGCCACGGTGCAGGGCAGCACGGAAACCACCTTTTATGTGCTGGCGGTGTACTTCGGTGCGGTCGGCATCCAGCGTGTGCGCCATGCTGTGGGCTGCGCGCTGCTGGCCGAGTTTGCCGGGGTCGTGGCAGCGATTTCAGTGTGTTACTGGTTCTTCGGCTAGGCCGCTAAACCGGGCGCGCGGTTTAGCGCGTCGGCTTACTCGGTGACCTGAAAGCGCAGCACGCCAATCATCTGTCCCGCTTCAGTCAGCACCTGCACCTGCCAGCGACCCACGGCGTCGGCGGGGAAGTTTTGTTTGTGGGTCCAGGCGCGGTAGCCCTTTTTGCGCCCGCCGTGAATATCCAGCGCGATGCGTTCAATCTCGTGGCCGTTGTGGCGCCACACATGGTAGATGCGTTCGTTGAGCCCGCGTGGTGCATTAATGGCGGTGTAGGCATACAAGCCCTGTTGGTGCAGCTGCTCATCGCTGATGGTTTTGAGTGGGTCAACCGGAGCGCGTTCTGCGTTGTTCATTTCGGTGCTGACGGCCACCTCGGTCATCCAGAGCGTGGCTGGCGGCACCCAGATGCGCGCGAGCCAACCGCCGCCGCCCAGCACGGTCATCAGGCCGACCAGTATCAGCCAGCGCCACCAACGCTGCGCGGTAATCACGGTGTGCAGCGACGGGAATGACAGTACCACTGCTGCTGCCAGCGCAAGCTGGTAGCTCTGCGGCGTAGTCAGTTTGAAGATGATGGGCAGCGCCGTGAGCAGCAGCGCAAACAGTGTGAGGGTGTGATAGGCGAGAAATAGCCAGCGTCGGTTGGCCAGCCATTTGTAGTAAAGCGGGTCAATGATCGCGACCAGCGCGGCCAGCGCCAGCAGGCCGCTGAACATTACCTGGCCGCTGTTCCAGGTGGTGGTGATAAAGAAGAACGGCAGCACGAAGAATAGACTTTCCTGGTGAATCATCTGCGTGGCGTAGCGCAGCAGCGGCGGTGGCAACTCGAAGCCAAACCACTTGGAGATGCGCTCGCGCAGGATGTTTTCCAAAATCAGCCATAGCCAACTGACCAGCATCACCAATGCCAGCACTTGGGCCAGTTCGGCCTGACGCTTGACCAGCAGAAAACTTGCTAAGCCCGAGAAAAATCCGAAGATCGCAACGACACCGGGGTAGCGTTGCGCCAGGGCGATAAGCTTGGAAATTGACTGTTTCCAGGTGGACATAGATTGACTCGGTTAGAACCTATTCAAAGTCTCGCGAGAGGACGTCGTGCAAGGTAAGAACAGGCGAGAAGGCGGAGTTTACCGGTGTAAGTAAGCATTACTGCGTCACTCGCCTTTCGGGCCACGCTGAAGCACGTTAGCCGCAAGCGGTTTGCTGCGCCTGTTTTTAATCCAACAGGGCCAACGCACGGCAGGCACTGGGTGTGCCTCTTACTCCGACCACACGGCCAGGCGATTGTTACTGGGATCGAGGAACTCGAAGCGGCGGCCACCCGGAAAACTGAAAATCGCCTGAGTGATCTGCCCGCCAGCGGCGGTTACCTGACCGCAAACCGCCTCAAGATCGCTGGCATAAATCACCACTAACGGGCCATTGCCCGCTGTCACCTCGGTGCTAAAGCCACCACTCATGCGGCCATCGCTGAAACTGCTGTAGTGCGGGCCGTAATCGGTGAAGGCCCAGGCGAATACCTGCTGATAGAACTGCTTGAGAGCGGGCAGGTCGATGGCTGCGAACTCGATGTAGTCGATACGCAAGTTCTGCTCAGCTTGGTTCATGGTGGAGGTGCTCCGGGAGCGGTCTGGTTGCAGAGCATAGCGCGGCCGGCAGGTAAGAGCGCAAGGCGTTGGCGCCTTTGGTCATGTCGGTTGGCCTGCGCTGCCACTTCGGCGGCGCACTGTGCGCAGTAGCCTGCAGTGGGAAATACAGTCGAGAAAACCGCAGCCATCGCCCAGTGGCACAACGGGCAGGTCGCGTGTGGAGAAAATTATGCGTGTATTGATCACTGGCGCTGCCGGTTATATCGGCCAGCAACTGCTAAATCAATTAGCCGTGCAGCAGCCGCAGTGGATGCTGATTGCCGCCGATATTCGCCCGCAAAATCGCGCGGGCATGAAGCTCAATGTCGAGCCGGTGCAGCTCGATATTAGCCAGCCGGCGGCGGTAGAAAACTGCATAGCCACCTGGCAACCGCAGGCGATTGTGCATCTGGCTTCGGTGGTCACGCCGCCGCCGGGTATGAGCGAAGCGCAGTTGCATGCCATTGATGTGGGCGGTACTCAGGCGCTTATTCAGGCAGCGCTGGCGCATGGGGTTGAGCAGTTGATCGTCACCAGCTCGGGCGCCGCTTACGGCTATCATCCGCAGAATGCCGCGTGGCTGGATGAAGACCAACCGCTACGTGGTCATGCGCATTTCGCCTATGCCAAGCACAAGCGCGAAGTGGAACTGCTGCTGGCGGAGGCGCGGGCGAGCCACCCGTCACTCAAGCAGCTGATCCTGCGCCCCGGCACCATTCTCGGCAAACAGGTGAACAACCAGATCAGCGAACTGTTTAAGAAACGCGCGGTGCTGGGTATTCGCGGCAGTGACAGCCGCTTCGTGTTTATCTGGGATCAGGACGTGGTGGACATCATTTGCCGCGGCCTGCGCGATGGACGCGAAGGGATCTTTAACCTGGCCGGTGATGGCGCGCTGTCGCTCAGGGAGATCGCCGAACTGCTCGGCAAGCCTTACCACGCCCTACCGGTTGGGTTGATTCGCGCTGCGCTGCGCGTACTCAAACCGCTGGGCCTGAGCCCTTATGGTCCGGAGCAAGTGGACTTTCTGCGTTACCGCCCGGTGCTCAACAACCGCCGACTTAAACAGGAGTTCGGCTTCAGTCCGCGCTACAGCTCGCGCGAGGCATTTCTGGCGTTCTTGCGGGCGCAGGGTATTTAACCGCCGTTAACCCGCTTTCTGCTGAGCGCGATACTCACCTGGCGTCAGCCCGGTCCATTGGCGAAATGCGCGGAAAAACACACTGGGTTCTGAGTAGCCCAAGAGCAGAGCGATTTCGGCCGCTGGTAAGGTGCCGCTGCTCAGGTGTTGCTCGGCCAGTTGCTGGCGGGTGTCATTGAGCAGCTGTTGATAGTTGCAGCCCTCTTCGGCCAGGCGCCGTTGCAGGGTGCGTTCACTCAGATGCAGATGGCGCGCCAGTTCGCTGCGGTCCGGCTCCCCCCGCGCCAGCTGCTCGCCCAGCAACGCCACCACCCGCGCACTCAGGCTTTCGCTGGGCAGGCGTGCGAGCAGCGCTTCAGCATGTTGGCGCAATAGGTTTTGCAAGGGCAGGTTGCCCTGGGTCAGCGCGGCACCGGCCAGGTGTTTGGGCAACACAATGGCGTAGTCGCTGGCGCCGAATTGCAGCGGGCAGGCAAAGACGTGGGTGTAACTATCGAGGCTCGGCGGTTGCGCATGGACGAACTGCGCACGCAGCAGGTGCCAGTTATCCAGCAGCGGGTGAAACATCTTCACCCAGCCGGCCATCAGTGCCAGCACGCGGGTGCGTGTGACCGGCAACTCGGGATGCAAGGGTTGGTAGAGCAGGTGCAACTCATCGCCGTGTTCATGCAGCTGAATTTCACCGCCTTCACCGGCTAGGCGTTGGTAGCGCACCCCTGCAAGCAGGGCATCACCCAGTGTTGGGCTGCTTTGCAGCAGGTAACCGAGCACGCTGAAGGTGGCGGGAGCGAGGTGTTCACCCAGCGCCAGTCCGGGTTCGGCATGCTCGATACGACTCAGGCATTGCCACAACTGCTCCTGTGCGGCGAAGGGAATACGCGCATCGGGATCATTGAGCAGCTCTTCACTCAGCCCGCATGCACGGATCAGCTCATTACGTTCCAAGCCTAATTGGCTGGCTGCACGCAACACCGCGAGGGTGACGCTGGCACTGACGGAGGTGTGCGGTGAGTCGAACGGGTGTTTGGCCATTCAGTAAGTTTGCCCAAAGCTGTGGCTCAGCGGTAGCGCTAAAGCGTCTAGGCTGAGTGTGTGGATAAATACTTGGTTACTCGCTGGCTAAGCATTACTCCGTGCAACTTATTTCTGAGCCGTTAGACTCTCGCCTCCGGGCGCACTCAAAAGGTGCGTTCGGCTCAACAATAAACAGAAAAGGAGAACTCCCATGAAAGGTAAATCCCTGGCATGGGCCCTGTCGGCTGCACTTGCAGGTATCACCCTGAGCAGCGCCGTACAGGCCGAAGAGCAATTCGTCACCATCGGCACCGGTGGCCAAACCGGCGTTTATTATGTAGCCGGTCAATCGATCTGCCGTTTCCTCAATCGCGGTGCTACTGAGCACGGCATCAAGTGCAACGCACCCGCCAGTGGCGGCGGCGTGGCCAACGTCAACGGTATCCGCAGTGGCGAATTCAACTTCGGCATCATGCAATCGGATCACCAATACAAGGCCATGAAAGGCGTCACGCCGTTCGAGAAAGAAGGTGCGATGGATGACATCCGCGCCGTGTTCTCGTTGCAGAGTGAAGTGTTCACCATCCTTGCGCGTCGCGACGCCAACATCACCACCTTCGATGACCTCAAAGGTAAGCGCGTCAACATCGGTAACCCAGGTTCCGGCCAGCGCGACACCCTTGATGAAATCATGCAGGTCAAAGGTTGGGAACGTTCCGTGTTCTCCCTGGCCGCTGAGTTGAAGCCCGCTGAACAGGCCTCTGCGCTGGGCGACAACAACATCGATGCGATGACCTACTTCGTTGGCCATCCCAATGGCGCGATCCAGGAAGCCACCACCACCACCGACGCGGTACTGGTGCCGGTGACCGGTGCGGAAATCGACAAGCTATTGGCTGAGAAGAGCTACTACACCAAGGCTGATATCCCTGGCGGTGTGTACAAGGGCAACGACAAGCCAACGCCATCGATTGGCGGCAAAGCGGTGCTATCCACCTCGGCTAAGGCCAGCCCGGAAGTGGTTTACCAGCTGGTTAAGTCGGTGTTCGACAACATTGATCGTTTCAAGCGTCTGCACCCTGCATTTGCTGACCTGAAAGAAACCGACATGATCAAAGTTGGCCTGAGTGCGCCGTTGCACGAAGGTGCTGTGCGTTACTACAAAGAGCGTGGCTGGTTGTAAAAACCTGCTGACGATCTGCTGTGCGTCGGCCCTGCTGCGTTGAAAACAGGCTCGGAATGCTCATGTACAGCTCGTACACTCCGCTTCCTCGCCTGTTTTCGCCTTGCATGGCTCTAGCTCGCGAGATCGTAAACAGGTTTAAGACGACCTACTCTGTCCGCTTAAACGGGCTAGTGTCTTTAGGTAAGCAAACCCGCAGCTGCAAGGCTGCGGGTTTTGCCGTTTCCGTACCCTCGAATGCAGGTTCGACCCATGCATGACAAGCAACTGTCCACCGAAGAACTGATTGCCCAGGATGTCGGTGCGCGCACCCCGCTGGGTGCCATGGCCCAGGTGATCACCGGCCTGGCCCTGCTCTGGTCACTATTTCAGCTGTGGATCGCTTCACCGCTGCCATTTATCGTGGGTGTGGGTGTATTCAACGACACCGAAACCCGCTCTATCCACCTGGCATTTGCCCTGCTGTTGGCGTTTCTCGCCTACCCGGCGTTTAAGAACTCGCCGCGCGATCGGGTTCCGTTGCTGGATATCGCCCTAGGCCTAGTCGCTGCCGCCAGCGCCGCCTACCTGTTTATTTTCTACCAGCAGCTGGCTTTACGCCCCGGTAGCCTGACCACGGCGGACATGCTCACCGCCTGTATCGGCATACCGCTGCTGCTGGAAGCCACGCGCCGGGTGCTCGGCCCGCCGCTGGCGATTATTGCCCTGCTGTTTCTTATCTACAGCCTGGCGGGGCCCTATATGCCTGGGCTGCTGGCGCACCGTGGGGTCAGCATAAATGCGCTGGCTAACCACCAGTGGATCACCACCGAAGGGGTGTTCGGCATTGCCCTTGGGGTGTCCACCAGCTTCGTGTTCCTGTTTGTGCTGTTTGGCGCCTTGTTGGATCGCGCAGGCGCCGGCCATTACTTTATTCAGCTGGCCTTCAGCATGCTCGGGCATTTCCGTGGCGGCCCGGCCAAGGCGGCGGTGGTGGCGTCCGGCTTGACTGGGCTGATCTCCGGCTCGTCGATCGCCAACGTGGTGACTACCGGCACTTTCACCATCCCGATGATGAAACGCACCGGCTTCTCGGCCGAAAAGGCTGGCGCGGTGGAAGTGGCCTCCTCGGTGAATGGCCAGATCATGCCACCGGTGATGGGCGCGGCGGCCTTTTTGATGGTTGAGTACATCGGCATGCCGTATGTCGACATCATCAAGCACGCGTTCCTACCGGCGGCGATCTCCTATATCGCCCTGCTGTATATCGTTCATCTGGAATCGCTCAAGCTTGGCCTGCAACCTATTGGCGGCCACCAACCTAAGCCCTGGCTGCGCCGCCTGACCGGCTTTGCCTTCGGTGCTGCGATGATCAGCGGCCTGTCGCTGGCGGTGTACTACGGCCTCGGCTGGCTCAAGCCGGCATTGGGCGATTTCGCTTTGCCGGGCATCGGCGCACTGCTGGCACTGGTTTACCTCGGTTTGCTGAAAATTGCCGCCAGCGTGCCGGTGTTGCCCGCCGAAGACCCCGACGCACCGCTCGACAAACTGCCACAAACCCGCGCTGTATTACTCTCCGGCCTGCACTTTCTGTTGCCGGTGGTGGTGCTGGTCTGGTGCCTGATGATCGAGCGCTTGTCCCCAGGCTTGTCTGCCTTTTGGGGCAGCGTGATGCTGGTGATCATCCTGCTCACGCAGCGGCCACTGCTGACCTGGCTGCGCACCGATGGCACGCATGCTCACGGCTCGTTTATGGATGGCGTGATCGACTTGCGTGAAGGCCTGATTGCCGGTGCGCGCAACATGATCGGCATCGGCATTGCCACGGCAGCCGCCGGGATGATCGTTGGTGCGGTGTCGCAAACCGGGGTTGGCTTGGTACTGGCCGACCTGGTTGAGTTGCTGTCGATGGGCAACCTGCTGCTGATGCTGGTGCTCACCGCGATTTTCAGCCTGGTGCTGGGCATGGGCTTGCCGACCACCGCCAACTACATCGTGGTGTCCAGCCTGTTGGTGCCGGTGATCGTCACCCTCGGTCAGCAGAACGGCCTGATCGTGCCGTTAATTGCCGTGCACTTGTTCGTCTTCTACTTCGGCATCATGGCCGACGTTACGCCGCCCGTAGGGTTGGCCTCGTTCGCCGCGGCGGCGGTGTCCAAGGGCGACCCGATAAAAACTGGCATCGCGGCGTTCTACTACAGCCTGCGTACGGCGATCCTGCCGTTCCTGTTTATCTTCAACACCGACCTGTTGTTGATTGACGTGGACTTCTGGCACGGCGTGCTGATCTTCATCATCGCCACGACGGCCATGCTGATCTTCGCGGCCGGCAGTCAGGGCTTCTTCCTGGTACGCAGCCGCTGGTACGAGAACGTCATGCTGCTGCTGGTTGCCTTCACCCTGTTCCGCCCGGGCTTCTGGATGGACATGGCACACGACCCTTACCGTGACATCCCGCCGGCACAACTGGCCCAAGCCTTGGGTGACGTTGAGGCGGGCAGTCAGCTGCGCTTGCGCATCAAAGGTGAAGACGCAGTAGGCGATGCGCGTGAATTCAGCCTGCTGTTACCTGTGCCTGAGGGCGATAGCGGCGAGGAGCGCCTGCAGAAGCTGGGCCTGCTGACCTATGAAGAGGGCGACAAGGTGCTGGTCGACAGCGTGACCTTCGCCAGCCCGGCCGCCGAAGCGGGTTTGGAGTTCGATCAGCAGATTCTTAAAGTTCGCGCGCCTACCCAGCGTATGACCAAAGAGCTGATGTGGATTCCCGGCTTCCTGCTGTTTGGTCTGGTGGTCTGGTTGCAGCGCCGCCGTCGCGCCCGCGAGGCTTGAACCAACACAGAGCGCTGCGCAGTATATTGCGCAGCGTTCTGTGGGTAAGTGTGTGGATAAGCTGTTAATCACCTTTGTCTGCGGGCGTGTAAGCGCTCAGGCAACTTATTGCGCAAGGTTGCGCAATAAGTTGCGCAGATTTAAGTGATCTGCCGCACAGTCGCTTTCTTACTTGATGGGCATCCATTATAAATCGTTGTTTTATAAGGGTTTTATTTTAATGGCACGCTTATCGCTCTAGGGAGGGTTCCCGGATCACTGCAGATCCATGACCCAAGGCAAGGAAAGCACTCATGCCAACTCCCGCGTATCTGTCCCTCGAAGGCACCAAGCAAGGCCTGATCACCGCCGGCACCTTCACCGAAGATTCCGTCGGTAACATCTTCCAGGAAGGTCATGAAGACCAGATTCTGGTTCAAGCCTTCAACCACCAGGTCATCATCCCGCGTGACCCACAGTCCGGTCAGCCGACTGGCCAGCGTGTACACAAGCCGCTGATGATCACCAAAGTCTTCGACAAATCCTCGCCGCTGATCTTCAACTCCCTGACCTCTGGCGAGCGTTTGAACAAGTGCCGTCTGGAGTGGTACCGCACTTCCTCCACTGGTACTCAAGAGCACTACTTCACCATCGAGCTGGAAGATGCCGTGATCGTTGACGTGCAGTCGCGTATGCCGAACTGCCAGGATCCGAACATGTCTCACTTCACTCACCTGGAAGACGTGTACTTCACCTACCGCAAAATCGTCTGGACCCACGAAGTCTCCGGCACTTCCGGTTCTGACGACTGGCGTACCCCGATCTCCGCCTAAATACAGGCTGAGTTCGTACGCTCCGCAGCGGCCAGGCATCGTCCTGGCCGCTGCGTTTTTAGTGAGACCTGTTTCGCCAAACGCTGACAGGCATCGCGAAAAAGCACGAGTACGCACGGCTACCTAGGCCAGGCCTGGGTTAAAACTGCGCAGTGGTTTGATTCATGGACGAAACAAGAGGAACAACGAATGTTCGCCGCCGCCAACCAGACTCATTTCAGCCTGAGCATCGAAGGCGTTAGCCACGATCTGCAGGTGCTCGAATTCAGCGGCCGTGAGGCGATCAGCCAGCCCTTCGAGTTTGAACTGGAGTTGGTCAGCGAACGCCCTGATCTCGACCTGGAAAGCCTGCTGCACCAAGCCGCTTTTCTGGCGTTCAACCAAGCCGGCAACGGCATTCATGGGCAGATCTACCGCGTTGCCCAAGGCGAGTCCGGTAAACGCCTGACCCGCTACCATGTCACCTTGCGCCCGCAACTGGCCTATCTGGCGCACCGCACCAACCAACGCATCTTCCAACACCTGACGGTGGAAAAGATCATCAGCCAAGTGCTCGAAGAGCACGGCATTCAGGCCAACGCCTACCAATTTCAACTCGGCTCGATCTACCCCGAGCGCGAGTACTGTGTGCAGTACGACGAAACCGACCTGCACTTCGTCCAGCGCCTGTGTGAGGAAGAGGGTATCCACTACCACTTCCAGCACAGCGAGCAAGGCCATGTACTGACCTTTGGCGACGATCAAACGCCGTTCCCCAAGCTGGCGCCAACCGCCTACCAGCAAGACAGCGGCCTGGTCGCCGATGACCCGGTGATCAAACGTTTTGGCGTGCGCGTGGAAACCCGTACCAGCCGGGTGACCCGCCGCGACTACGACTTTGAAAAACCCAAACTGCTGATGGAAGCGGACGCCAAGAGCGAATTCAAACCCGACCTAGAGGATTACGATTACCCCGGCCGCTTTGTCGACCGTGAGCGTGGCAAGCACCTCAGCCAGCGCGCGCTGGAACGCCATCGTCACGACTTCGAACAGGCTCAAGGCGATAGCGACCAACCGCTGCTGGTCAGTGGCCACTTCCTCGCCCTGACCGAGCACCCACGCACCAGCTGGAATGACCTGTGGTTGCTCACTGAAATCACTCACGAGGGCAAACAGCCGCAAGTGCTGGAAGAGTCAGTCACCAGTCACACCGAAGCCAGTGATGGCTTCCAGCAGGGCTACCGCAACCACTTCCGCGCCACCCCCTGGACGGTGCTCTACCGCCCAGCGCTCAACCACCCGAAACCGCGCATCCTCGGCAGCCAACGCGCCGTGGTCACCGGACCGCCCGGTGAGGAAATCCACTGCGACGAATACGGCCGGATCAAGGTGCAGTTCTTTTGGGACCGTGAAGGCCAAGCCGACGATAAAACCAGCTGCTGGCTGCGCGTGAGTTCAAGCTGGGCCGGCGACCGCTACGGCGGCATTGCCATCCCACGGGTCGGCATGGAAGTCGTGATCACCTTCCTCGAAGGCGACCCCGATCAACCGCTGGTCACCGGCTGCCTGTACCACGCCGAACACGTAGTGCCCTACGACCTGCCGGCGAACAAAACCCGCAGCCTGTTCAAAACCCTCAGCAGCCCTGGCGGCGGTGGCTACAACGAACTGCGCATTGAAGACAAAAAAGGTGCCGAGCAAATCTACCTGCACGCCGAGCGCGATTGGGACGAGAACATCGAGCACGACCAGAAAATCCGCATTGGCAACGAACGCCACGATACCGTTGAAGCCAACAGCTACAGCGAATTCAAAGCCGAAGAACACCGCACCACCCACGCCGACCGTAAAAGTGAGGTCAAAGCTAACGACCACCTCACCGTCGGCAACAACCAGCACATCAAAATCGGCACCGGCCAGTTCATCAATGCCGGCCAAGAGATCCACCTTTCCAGCGGCCAGAAAGTCGTGCTTGAAGCCGGCAGCGAACTCACCCTCAAAGCCGCCGGCAGCTTTATCAAACTCGACGCCGGCGGCATTACCCTGGTCGGCCCGATCATCAAAATCAACTCCGGTGGTGGGCCGGGCAGTGGTTCGGGGGCAGCGCCGATTTTGCCGGGGATGGTTAAGCCGGCGGATGCGGATAAGGCGGGGGAATTGTTGATTCAGGCGCAACGGCAGGCGCTTCTGCGAGCCACGCCACGCTGTGAAATCTGCGAGCAGGCCAAGCTAGCGGAAGCCAAAGCATGAGCAAGGATTTTTTGCTCATTGATGGTGTACTTCGTCAGGACGCCTTGCAGTGGCTTTATGCGGCGGGCGAGTCGATTGAAGTGATTCCCCTCTACAACGCTAGTCGCTGGGATGCGGTTAAGGAACTCGGGCCGATCCTGGTAGGGCTCGACGCACGCTCATCCTTGTTGCATGAGTTGCAGCACAGTCCGGTGCTTCAGCGCCAAGCCAGCCGGGTACAAAGCACGGCGTCATTGAACGACGTAGCTGATCACCTTAGCCAGTTCATCACGGTTACCGATAGCGCCGGTAGCTACAGTCTCTTGCGCTTTGCCGATCCATTGGTGGCTTCATATTGGTTAAGCAGTTATCCGTCATCAGCCTATCAAAGTCTGCTTGGCCCGATCAGTGAGTGGCTTGTGCCACTTACGCCGCCTAACTGGGCCGCTACCGCAGCCACGCAATGGCAATCCTACCGTCCGCAGCCGAACAGCCCTGTACTGGAAAGCAAGCTCAACCATCTTGCAGACGAGCAGGTTCAGGCGTTGGAGCAAGCCTATCGACGCAGCTTCAAAGAGCGTCTTTATGACTGGCTAAGTCGAGAATACCCGCAGGTTTTATCGGGCCTTGCCGAGCCGGAGCGTGGCAATTGGCTGGAGCAGCGCCTGCAAGAGGCCAATGCCTGGGGCTTGGTCAACGAGCGAAGTATTGCCATTTGGGTCGAGCGTTGCGCGTGCTGGGGGGGCGATTTCGTCACGCGCATTGATAGCCCTTATCACGCCTGGCTAGCCAGGACACCAGATGCCCAAAATCTACCTCCAGAGCTACGCATTCAAGCGCTGGATGAAGACTGCCTTGCCGGCTAAAGGAACGGATCTCCATGAGCACGACAGCTTCTGATAAAACCCTGCAACAAGCCAAGCGTAATCAGGCTTTTGAAAACAAACCTGCCAGCGCAAATGGGCAGTGCCCTCTTAAAGCAGGTGAGATCGCGATCTACCCCGTTCGTTATGCGATAGATGAGTCGCCTGCACGCGGTAGCGCCCAAGGGCCCAATCCATTAGCTAAAGACTGGTCCAGCAAGCATTTACCGTCACTCAAAACCCGTAGCTACACCCTGCGCCAGCTCCGCGATGGTTGGCTCTACGTGTGGGATGAAACCGACCGCACCCTCCATGAGTACCAAGTGCAGGGGCACCAGTTTATTCGCCATCAATGGGGCAGTGCGCAGCTAGGCAAAGACGAGCGCAGCAATCCGGGTGCCGCTAAACCCTATCTGCTTTATCCACGGCGTAACCGTCTGCTTATTGCCTATGCGCCCGTGCAGTGGACGTGGCGTTTATGCGAAAAAATGCGCAGCAACCCGCATGAGCAAAAACGCTGGATGCGAGCGCTGGATTTGTCTCAGTACTGCAACACCATGCAGGCCGCTCACGCTGCGCCGATTCGTGAACTCGGCAGTGCCGTGGCCGATATTCTCGCCGGAGGAAAAGCGCCGACGTTCAACAGTTGTTTGGTGGCAGCGAGCGCAACAGACGCAACTCGCCCCTGCAAGCCACTCATTGACCAGGCCTTGGTGCTAGGCAGTGTGCCCGACCAAGACAGCGCCCTCTTTGTCGCCTTGGACGATCCGCTGGCGGTTGTTGATGATCTAGCGATGAACCTGCAGGGGCGCTGGTTGGAGCTTGCCGCAGCCGAAACGCAACACGGCAACAAAACCAGCAGCGCCACCTTGGTACAGAAGCTCTGCGGCGTTGAGCTGGCGTCCTACATACCCAAGGCGGTTGCTGCCAGTCCCGCCCGACAGCAGGCATTTATCAAAGATGCCCATAACCTGCTCGATAAAGAAGCGCAGCTACGCCATCACAATGGCAGTGACGCGACCCTGACGATGAAATCCTTGAATGTTCAGCAGGCTCAGCGGCAGTTCCGCACGACGTGGGGCACGCTACCTTCAGGGGCGAAGTGGCAATTGCTGGTTGAAGAGTGGCACCAGAAAAAAATCTGGCGTGACGATGTTCGGTTCGATGAGGCCTGGGCTTACCTGCAGGAACGCTCCGATGAAATGGAACGCCTGAATGGCCACATCCAACGCAGCGAATCTGACCTGCTCGCGTGGTTGGAAGGTCTCAGCCCCAAAGCCGAGGAGGTCTCTTACGACCCCTGCCACCCGCAGCAAACCACCGAATTGCTCGCAACCATGGCCAATCTCTACGAGCAATTAGGCGCAAGCGAAACGGGTAAGCGCTGGCTCTGTAAACAGTACGGCCACCCAACCACGCTAGCCGGCCTGGCACTGTTCAACTTCAATCCAGAGCTTTCAGCGCTGATCGACAAGGTCTCTGCCAACTTCAGCACATACGGCACTATTGATGACCAAGGCCGACAGGGTGATGGCAGCGGCCAAGCTCATGGCGGGCTCTCTGATACCACCAGCGAGGTTAGCCGGACCGGTGAAGTTAAGTCTGTGCTTGATCTACCCAGCGTGCAGAGCAGTCAGTTGTATAAAAGCCTTTCTGAACCTGCCAAGCGTGCCTTTGAAACGCTGCGCAATGTAGTCGGGCAAAAAGCCAAAGACAGCTGGAACCTGATCGCCTTTACGCTGCTGCCTGCCCTAAGCACAGAGTTCGCCCCCAAGGTGCGCATTTTTGCCTTCAGCGTCACCCAGGTTTTGGTTTCAAAGGAAATATCGAGCCAGACGCAGTTGATCCTTGATGCCGACTTCGCCAAGAAAAACCGTAAATGGCAAATGCAGTTCGCTCAGCTAGAGAAGCAGATCAAAGGCTTGCAGCGTACCCTTGCGCTGCCTGGTAAAGGCCCCGACAAGCGCTCGGCGCGCATTCAGTTGGGAGGGCTGGAACAACAGCGGGAAACACTCAACCTGCAAAGGCCCAACGAGATAGTCGGAGCCATCGTTAGCGAAACACGCATCACCACGGTGCAAACCCGTCAGGTAAATACGTGGCTGGCCACGCTGGGGCAATCGGAGTTGCTCGACCAGATGCAACTCAAGGTAAAAAACGCGGCAGGGCATGCCGCCCGTAGCCGCCAATGGGTCAATCAAGAACTCGGGGGCAGCCTACCGGTACTGGTTGCTGGCCTTAATATCTGGAACTTCCTCAACAGCCTGGACAAGGCCAACAACGACGGCATTCTCAGCGCCGATGAGCTGCGCACGGTGGGTGCCAACGCGGCTTATACAGCCAACGCCCTGATGGCGCTGTGGGTGGTGCCGGCCTGGAACAAATGGGCAAGCATAAAGGCCGTCATGAACGAAAAAACCGTCCAGCTTGCCCAGGTTGGAGTAAAGGCTTGGGGCATAAACTCTCAATATGGGCGTTTGGCTCGCAGCCTCGCTTTGCGTACAGCGGGCATGGCGGCATTCGGTGCCATTGCTGCCGGCGTCGAGGCCTGGCAGGTGTCCAAGGATGTTGATAAAGCTACCAGCGCAACCGAGCAAGTTGCTCTGAATGTCAAAATGTACACTCTGATGGGTATGACAACACTGGCCGGTGCGCAGCTAATTGGTAGCAGTCTCGGTTTCTGGTTCGGCTTTGCCTGGGTTATGTCTAACCCGGTCACAATCATCATCGCCCTGCTTGGTGTGATTTACCTTATATCCAGCATGATCGCCAACCAGTACAAACGTGAGGGTTTGCGCCTTTGGCTGTACCGCTGCAGTTGGGGTAAAACCCCCACCTGGAGCCACAGTGACGAGGACCACAAGGACGAACTACGCACCCTGCGCGAGATCTGCCTGCGCCCCAACCTGGTGGTCAGGGCGACCAGCCTGCCTTACTACGATCGCGGCCCCCGTACATACACAGGCTTCTGGTTGCAGCTCTTGCTGCCGTCTGAGCTGGCCGGCACAAACGTGCAACTGCAGCCGGCCATGGTCGACAGCGGCTGGTTCTCCGACAGCATTATGCAAGGCATGGCAAGCAACTTTTATAACCAGTTTCTTGAAGGTCACTGGGCACCCGTGGAGCAGTTCGGCCAGCCGCCGGCGCAACGTCCCAGTGGCGCGCTACCTGGGGACTGCACCTATAAAAAGCAGGCGCAGCACCGCCTCTGGCAAACCTGGGTGGCCTATCAACGGCGGCCCATGCTAGAGCTAGAGGTACGCTACCCGGAGCAGGTGCTAGCAAGCGCCAATGGCCGCGGTTATATGTTCCGCCTCGCTGTGGATTCCTCTGCGGATGAGGCCGACCTGAAAAGTGATGCCTTCAGCAAGGAACCCAATGCGGATATGGTGCTCTCTTCACAGGGTACTCAGCTGCTTACCCTTAACATTCCGAATGCGAGTCAATAATCGTCCATGAGCAGTCTCTTCGACAGGCTTACCCGTGCTCTTCCCTGGAACAAGCCCATTGTGCTTCCTGAGCATCACCAATGGAAACACGGCAATCTTCCCGTCCTGTTGGCGTGGCGAATAAAGGCGCGACCGTACAATGTAAGCGTCGCCAACGGGATGTTTCTAGTTATATTCGTATTTGCGACCCTGATGTTTGGATGGATGGGCGGGTTATTCAACCCTGAGTCCATATCAGTAGCAGCAATAGGTATGCCGTTTTATTTATTAACAATGGCGGCCGTATACGGCACCACTCACCAAAAAACTAAGTTTGCTTATCGCTTTACCGAGCAAGGTGTTGAAGTTTGTGAGTGGAAAGCCCCCGGCAAAGGCTGGATGATCGCACTGAAGTGGCTGACGGTTATTGCTGCTATCGCCGTTATATTTATTATCGCTATTGATCCTTCAGCTTTCTGGATTGCGCTAGTCGGTCCTGGCGGAATGGGGTTGCTTTATCTAAGCCTTGCTAACTCCAGTAAATACCAGGAAATGCACACTGAGTATCATCACCGCGACCACAGCTGGGACAGGTACAAAAAAATATCAATTCATCCCAAGCGGCCTGTTATAGGCCTGCACTTTGACTACTTCAACACGTCCCAACAGTCGATGGATAAAGGTGTGCTTTTTTTATATTGTAAGAAAAGCCAGCTTAATAGCACTCTGGGCGTGGTTAGAGAAAAATTGCCTGATATTCAATCAGAATATGAAGTTTTTGATATTTATTGATGGTTGAGTTGAGTGGGCCGTGTTCTGTGTTTCGCCTTGGTATAGATTAGTTTTCGGATGAGGCCGACCTGAAAAGTGATGCCTTCAGCAAGGAACCCAATGCGGATATGGTGCTGTCTGCACAGGGTACTCAGCTGCTTACCCTTAACATTCCGAATGCGAGTCAATAATCGTCCATGAGCAGTATCTTCGGCAGGCTTACCCGTGCACTTCCTTGGAATAAAGCCATTGAACTTCCTGAGCATCACCAGTGGAAACACGCCAATCTTTCCGCACTGTTGGAGTGGCGAATAAATGCACGGCCTTATAACACAACCGTCGCGAATGCGATGTTTGTCTTTGTGTTGTGCATCGTGTCAGCCTTTAGCTATTTTCTGCTCTATAGGAGTGCTCATTTTTCAGTTTCAGAAACGCTTTTTATTGCGGTGCCAGGGTTTCTAATGTTTTTCCTAGCTTTGTATGGGACTACTCATCAAAAAACAAAATTCTCTTACCGGTTTACCGAACGAGGTATTGAAGTTTGCGAGTGGAAAGCCCCCGGCAAAGGCTGGATGATTGCGCTGAAGTGGCTGACGGTTATTTCTGCTATTGCCGTTATATTTATCATCGCTCTTGAACCTTCTGCTGCTTTGATCGCCCTCGCAGGGCCTGGCGGTATGGGGCTGCTGTATCTAAGCTTAGCTAACTCAAAAAAATTCCAAGAGATGCATACTGACTACAATACCTTCGAGTACAACTGGAGTGAGTTTAAGAACGTAATAATTGATCGGCCCAAGAAAATAATCTGTCTTGAATCCTCTTGGCTTAGCCCGCATTCAAACCAATATGTTGATTGGCCTTTTTATATATTTTCCAACAGAAGCCATTTCGATAAGCATCTAAGCCTGGTTTTGGATAAGTTAAAAAATCTGCCGTGCAGCGAGAAAAGTGTCTCGGTGCTGCAGTTTTGAGTTGCGATGTGTAATGAATTTTATGAGTTAATAATCGTCCATGAGCAGTATCTTCGACAGGCTTACCCGCTCTCTTCTCTGGAATAAACCCATTGAACTCTCTGAGCATCACCAGTGGAGGCATGCCAATCTTCCCGCACTGTTGGAGTGGCGAATAAAGGCACGGCCTTACAATACAACTGTTGCCAATGGCATATTTCTATTTCTTCTGTTTGCGGGCTGTTTAGGCGCCTCACTTATACTTAATGTTGCTACAGTCGCAGGTGTCTATGGAGTATTTATAACTCTCTTTTTGTTCGCTCTGACAATGGCGGCTATTTACGGCACCACACATCAAAAAACTAAATTTGCTTACCGCTTTACCGAACGAGGTATTGAAGTTTGCGAGTGGAAAGCCCCCGGCAAAGGCTGGATGATTGCGCTGAAGTGGCTGACGGTTATTGCCGCTATCGCCGTTATATTTGTCATTGCTCTTGATCCCTCAGCATTCTGGATTGCGCTCGCCGGCCCAGGCGGTATGGGGTTACTTTATCTAAGTCTTGCTAACTCCAGTAAATATCAGGAGATGCACACTGAGTATCATCACCGTGACCACGAGTGGGGGCGATATAAGAAAATATCAATTCATCCCAAACGACCTGTTATAGGTCTGCACTTTGACTACTTCAACACGTCTCAGCAATCGATGGATAAAGGGGTGCTTTTTTTATATTGTAAGACAAGCCAACTTAATAGCACTCTGGGCGTGGTTAGAGAAAAATTGCCTGATATTCAATCAGAATATGAAGTTTTTGATATTTATTGATGGTTGAGTTGAGTGGGCCGTGTTCTGTGTTTCGCCTTGGTATAGATTAGTTTTCGGATGAGGCCGACCTGAAAAGTGATGCCTTCAGCAAGGAACCCAATGCGGATAGGGTGCTCTCTTCACAGGGTACTCAGCTGCTTACCCTTAACATTCCGAATGCGAGTCAATAATCGTCCATGAGCAGTATCTTCGACAGGCTTACCCGTACTCTCCCTTGGAACAAACCCATTGAACTTCCTGAACATAACCAGTGGAAACACGCCAATCTTCCCGTACTGTTGGAGTGGCGAATAAAGGCACGGCCTTACAATACAACTGTTGCTAATGGCATGTTTATATTCATGACGTTTATTGCCTTAATCGCTTGCTATCTCATGTATTTCAGAAGCGACAATTTATTTTTATTTGAAAAGCTTTCTTGGAGTTTTATTTTTCTGTTAGTTGCCTTTCTCGCTCTTCACGAAACTACTCACCAAAAAACCAAGTTCGCCTATCGTTTTACAGAGAAAGGTATTGAAATCTGCGAATGGAAAGCCCCCGGCAAAGGCTGGGTGATCGCACTGAAGTGGCTGACGGTTATTGCCGCTATCGGAAAAGGGGACTGATTTATTTTTGACTGATAAATAAATCAGTCCCCTTTTTCACCAAAACAAGCTGCTGAGGTTGACTGAAACCGTGGTCTGTCCCCTATTTCACCGCTACGCGGATTGAGAAACGTAAAATGCCGGAACTCAGGTTCAGAGATCGATGGGATAGGTTGGAAATTGGCTGCTTGAACTTAATTGTGGGCAGCCTGTTTTGTTTTGCCCCTTTTGGGATTGTGTGGAGTGGGGTAGCTAAGCTCATCAAACCATCGCACGCGTGCCTGAACATGAGGGGTATCTCGCTTTGCGGCGAGGGGGTGGTAGCAGAGCACGCTTTTTATCAGGTAATAATTGGGCTGCTGTTTAGCTGGGTGTCTGTTCGCATAATTTATGCTGTGGTGCGAGAGTATTTAAAGCCGTTACCTGGCAGGCTATTTTTTGTGTTAGAACATAGTCGTCATGTCAGGATAATAAATTTCTCACGAGAAAGTGATGATATATATATGGAGGCCATGCATATACGAGAGGATGGATATGACATCTCAAAGATAAAAATTCACTTGCGCGGCATTACGAGCTTTTCATGCAAAACAGAAAAATTTAATGTTGGCGACGCCGGTTATTTATTTCGGCCCGGCGCTATTTTCCACTTTAGTCCCAGTGTCTCCAACCAGAGCAGCAATAGCTGTAATCTGAATTTTACTTGGCATTTCAATTCAAAAATTTTGAAAGGCAGACTGGTAATAGAGGCCGACTCGTCGTCGGTTTCTCGACTTTACCTAAGGTGAGTGTCAGTCCCTTCCATGAGTTCGATGCCTATATCAGCAGCGGCCCAGACCGCCAGGGGTTGATCTGGCATCAACTGCATCTGGTGCATCGCTATCACGACCTGGCCATCGACCTCAGCCCCATCGTGTCCAAGGACTCCAGCATGGCGCCGCACTTCGCCGCCTGGGACTTTTTGCAGAACTACATGGACACCAGCCGCCCGCTACCGGATATCCCGCTGTTCGAGAAGCACCGCGCGAACGACCCGCTAACGGCAGAGCACGACCGCCGCACCGGCCGCCCCGAGCGCTACTGGCGCGATATGGACGATGCAACCTGGGACGCGCAATTGACGCAGAACTTGGGCCGGGTCAACGCCTACGACATCACTGGCCGCCTGAATCTGATGACTCAGCATGTGCGCTATGTCGACTGACTCGGCATAGAGCGGAAGAATAATTGGAGATGACAGTGGGTACGGGCTGGCCAATTCAAGTCAGCCGCTCTTCTTCATGCCGCGATTAAATGCTTCAGAGAAGAAACTGCGACAAGCAATCGGGAATGCTCCGGTTCCGCTCAATACCGCCGCTCTGTTCTGGGTATAGCCTCGCCCTCATGGGGGTTGAGTATCGTCGCAGCGAACTACAGGTTTTGCACTTCTAGCGTGGCTGTTTAAGGCCTTTCCCCTACTGGCAACAACTCCGGCCTCTCCCTCTGCAGTTTGCTCTGCAACATTTCCAGTTGCTCCAGCGCGGCGCGAGCTTCGTCGATTTCGTTGGCGTTGCGTTCGCCGGATTGCGCGGCTTGTTCGATACGTTCGCGGATGGCGGGGATTTGCTGCACGCCGCCGGCAAAAGCCATGAGTTGGTCGCGGGTTTGTTGGTCTTCGAAGGCGCTGTATTGGGCTGGGTCTGAAAGCTGTGCGGCGGAGGCACGTTCGCGGGGTTTGAGCTGGCCCAAGGCTGGGCTGCGTGGGTCGCCTTGGTCAGCCATGAGTTGGATCAGCATTTGCGCTTCTTGAGCATTTAGTTGCGGCTCGTTGGTCGCGGCTTCTACCGGCTCTGTGGCTGGGGCTGGAGTGGCTACGGCTTGCTTTACCGGGAGGGCCGCAGGTATGTCTGGCAATTGGATTGACGGCTTAAGCGGCGCTATAGCCTGCTGCGCAAGCGCTGGTGCAGTGTTGGCCTGAGGCATGCGCACAATCACGACAGTCACCGCCGTCACCACGCTGAGCAGGGCTATACCCAGCCAGCCTTTCATAGCCCTTGTATCTCGGCATTGCTCAGCAAGGTTTGCAGGCGGGCCTGGAACTCGCGGGCCAGTTGCTCCTTGGCCACGGCCTGGTTGACCTCGTAACGCACGCTGGGATCGCTGAGTGGCAATTGTTTGTCTTCACGCTGGCGCACCTGAACGATCTCGAAGGCGCCGTCGATCAGCATCGGTTGGGAAATGCTGCCGGCCTTCTGCAGCAGGGCGGTTTTGCGCAGGAAATCCAGCTGTGCATCTTGTGGACGAATCAGCCCCAGGTCGCCGGCCGGTGTACGTTTTTTATCCTCAGCGATTGAGTAGCGCTTTACCGCTTCATCGAAGCCAAGACCCTTTTCCAGCTCGGCATAGACGCGATCAGCGCTGGCCTGATCGGCCAGACGGATATGCGCGGCCTGCACCTGGGCGACGTTCAGGTATTGCTGCAAGTTGCGTTGGTAATAGGCGTCGGCATCTGCATCGCTGACCTGGCGCGCGCGTTGGCGCAGGCTCTCGGTTTCATGGTGGAAGTCGTTGTGCAAACCTTGCTGGTGCAAATACTTGTGGCGGATCAGCTTGTCGCGCACCAGTTGGCGCACACCGGCCAGTTCATCGGCGCTAAAGCCTTTCTGGCCCAGTTGGTACCAGAGGTAGTCGCGCAGCGCTTGCTGGCGGACCTGTTCGGCCAGGTAAGCCAAATTGCCCTGTTGCAACTCAACCTGACCTTGCACGTTATCGCCTTGGTAAAGCTGCAGCAGGTTAAGGCGTTGCTCGGGTTGCCCGGGGAACTGCCAGCTGATGAGCTGCACCTGAGCGGCATCGGTTTGTTGCTGGGCGCTCAGCTGCAAACTATCGAGTACCACGCCCTGTTGCGGCGCACTGAGTACCTGGCGCAAGCGCTCACTGCTGAGAGGCTGCGGTTGACGCAGAAACGGCCGCACATCGTGGTCGAACTGCTTGCCGTAGACCTGTTCGATCAGGTTGGCGGATTCGCGCTCGACCAGCACATCGAGATCACTGCGGTATTTGCTGTTCAGTTCACCCTCAACCTCGCGTGCCAGCAGGTGGTTTTCCACCAGACCGGTGCGCAGTTGGCGTGGGTCGGTATTGAATTTGACCCGGCTCATGGCCTGCTCCAGCAGGCCGATGCTCTTGCCGGGCAGGCGTTCACCATCGATGCGCAAGTCCTGGCTGCCCAGGGCTGACAGGCAGATGCCGGTCAGCCCCAGTACCAGCAAACTGCGCTGGATTATCGCGCGCACCTTACAGGCCACCCTGGCCGTAGAAGGTATTGGCACCTTTGGTCAGCACGCTGACGGTCAGGGCGATGGACTCGGGAATCAGCTCCTTGGCAACCCGCAGGCGAGTGGCGTAGCTGGTGTCGTACAACGGCTCGGGGCGTTGATAGGCGACTTGCGCGGTTTGGGTAAGCAGATCTCGGATCGGTTTCTGTGGGTCATAACTGCCGACGCGGTTGGCCACGGCGGCCATATTGTTCAGGCCTTCGCTGGCGTAGTGGTCGTCCACCCAGCCTTCCCAGCCGGAGTGACCATTGCCCGAGGTGACCCAGGCGTGGTGCGGCTGCGCGACATCACCGGTGGTGTGCAGCGAGTAACCGATGGTCTGCAACGAAGGGGCGTTCTTGAACTGATCGAACCAGTACTTGGCCAGGTTATCGATGGGCTGGAAGGCCGCCGTCTGGAAGTCGCCGTAGTGGGTCTGCCAGTTGGAATTAGTGCCCTGGCGGTAGTGCGCCTCGGTGGTGTCGAAGTCGCTCTTTTTCAGCTCGCGGTTGTACAGGTAAACCATCGCGTACCAGTCGACGTCACCGCTCCAGCTGCCATCGACCTTGCGATAGCGGTAGTCGTAACCGCCGTGGTCATTGCCATGGGCGTCGCCCTGACGGGCCATGTTGATGAAGTGCCAGTAGGAGGTGTAATTGACCAGCGAAGCGGCGGCGCCATACACCGGTGCATGCTCGTAACCGACCCACCAGCCACCCAGGCGAGTGTCCTGAAAATCGTCCACGTCATAGGCTGCTTGGCCGAGAATTTCGCCCGCGCGGGCTTCGTTGCCGGCGGCACCGACGTAGAACTGATAGGCGCGCTTCATCTCCGGGGTGGCGTAGGCCGAGTTGAGGAAGGCTAGGGCGTCTTTGACGATATTTTTATGGGTGGGCTGCGACCAGGCGCTGGCTTGGCCAGCGCTGAAGGCTAGGCCTAGACCAAGGGCCAGGGTGGTAAGAGTTTTCATAGGCAGGGCGCTCTTTTGTTGTTGGAGTTGAGCAGTTCTAGCGGGTATATGTGGCAAAACTGTTGCAATCCCGCACGCCAACTTAAAACGCAAGCGTGGTGAAGGTTCAACCCAACCAAGGTTGGGTGGTATAGACCAATTGAGTTGGACGCTTTGCTTTCGTGCCGCTGTTCAGCCAGGCAGTGCGGCTTACACCGTGCGGATGGGGCGGTCGGGTTCGATCCAGATGCGCTCAGCGGGTGGCAATTAAAGAAGTCGCAACTGTTGCTCGTCTACCGCCGTTAAGCCTTAGAGCGTGATCGGCGGCACACTTTTCTGCGCGGTATATCACCGACAATGCCGCGCCGGCCGGGACGCTGCAGCCTCTCGGTCACTCCATTGCCTCACTCCTCAAGGACGATGACCATGAAATTGCAGTTCTCTCTTTCTGCCCTCGCACTCGCCACCCTGCTGTCCGGCTGCCAGAACATGAGCCCTGACGCCATGCTCAATACCGGCTTGCAAGCCATGCAGGCAGCTACCCTCAGCGATGCTGAAGTGAAGAGCATGGCTGACGATGCCTGCGTGCAGATGGATGCTCAGTCGCCGATCGCGCCGGCCGACAGCACCTACAGCAAGCGCTTGGCGACGATCGCCAGCAACCTCGGCAGCCAGGTCAATGGCACGCCGGTGACCTATAAGGTCTATCTGGTCGACGAGGTCAACGCGTGGGCCATGGCCAACGGGTGCGTGCGCGTGTACAGCGGCCTGATGGACCTGATGACCGACAACGAAGTGGAAGGTGTGCTCGGTCACGAGATGGGTCACGTTGCCCTCGGCCACACCAAGAAGGCCATGCAAGCGGCTTATGCCACCTCGGTAGCGCGTGGCGCGATTGCCTCTTCCGGCAACAGTGCGGCCATGGCGCTGTCCAGCTCGCAGCTAGGGGATTTGGGTGAGGCGCTGATCAATGCGCAGTTCTCCCAGTCCCAGGAAAGCGCTGCTGACGACTTTTCCTTTGACCTGCTGAAGAAGCGCAATATTGCGCTTCAAGGCCTGGCCAGTGCATTCGACAAGCTGGCCCAGCAGGGCGGCGGTGACAGCAGCATGTTCGACTCCCACCCCGGTTCGGCCGACCGTGCTGAGCATATTCGTCAGCGTATTGCTGCCGAGAAGTGATCAACGATGGGGCCGCAACAGCGGCCCCATTTGTTTTAGGTGTTACTCATCTGCCGTGTCCTGGTTATGCAGCGCGCCGGTTTCGTTACTTTCCAGCACCGCATAAGCGCTTGAACAGAACAGCGAGTTGAGGCGTTTCATGTCGGCGATCAACTCCATGTGCAGACCGCTGGTTTCTATGCTTTGCACCACCTGATGATGCAGGCGTCCGACATGGGCGTGGGCCAAACGGCGCTCTTGAGCGCGGAAGCGGCGTTTTTCGCGCAGCAGTTGGCGGGCACTTTCCTTATCGCCTGACAGAAAAACCGAAAGACCTAGGCGCAGATTGGCTGTGAGCTGTTGATGCAGGCTGGTCAATTCTTCCAGGCCATTATCGGAAAAAGCGTGGCGCTGAGCGGTTCGCTGATCCTGCACCTTGCCGAGCATGCGCTCGATGATGTCGCCGGCCTGTTGCAGGTTGACCGCCAACTCGATGATCTCTGCCCAGCGGTGGTTGTCCTGCTCGCTCAAGGCTTCCCGCTGCACTTGGGCCAGGTAGAGTTTCACCGCGCTGTAGAGTGCATCAACATCGTCATCGAGACGGCGCAGCTCCTTGCTCAGCGCGGTTTGTCCGCCTTGCAGTACTTCCAGCAGGTGGCTGAGCATGGTTTCGACAATGTCGCCGATGCGCAGGGTTTCGCGCACCGCATTAGCCAGTGCCAGGCTCGGGGTGGACAGTGCGGTGGGATCGAGATGACGTGGGCGGGCAACGCCGTTCTCTTCGGCGCGATCCGGCAGCAGCCAGTTGCAGAAGCGCGCCATCAGCCCGACGCTGGGCAGCATCAGCACGCAGCGCAGGCTGTTGTAGAGCACGTGAAAGCCGATCACCAGTTCTTCGGGTCGCCAGTTCAGGCTGTCCAGCCAGTTAGCCAGGGGATCAAGGAACGGCATCACCAGCAGTAGGCCGATCAGCTTGTAAAGCAGGCTGCCCAGCGCCACACGTCGTCCGGCTGGGCTTTGCAGGCTGCTGGTGAGGAAGGCCAATAAACCGCTGCCAATATTCGCGCCGATCACCAGGCCGATGGCCACCGGCAGGCTGATCAGCCCCGCTCCGGTGAGCATGGCGGTGAGCAGCACAGCGGCCAGGCTGGAATAGGAAATCAACGCAAACAGCGCACCGACCAGGGCGTCCAGCAGCAGGTCGCCGGTCAGTGAGGCGAACAGCACGCGGATGCCTTGCTCCTGAGTGATGGGCGTGGCGGCCGCAACGATCAGCTCCAATGCCAGCAGCATCAAACCCAGGCCAATGCCAACGCGGCCGAGTTGGCCGGCGCGGGTTTGCTTGCGTGAGAGGAAGAAAATCACCCCGAGGAAGATCAGCAGCGGGCTTAGCCAGCTGAGGTCGAGGGTCAGCACCCGCGCCATCAACGCGGTGCCGACATCGGCACCGAGCATGATCGCCAATGCCGGGGTCAGGGTCATCAAGCCTTGGGCGACGAAAGAGGTCACCAGCAGGGCGGTGGCGTTGCTGCTCTGCACCAGCGCGGTAACGCCAATCCCGGCGGCAAATGCCATGGGGCGTTTACTGACGTTGTGACTGAGCACCTTGCGCAGCTGCGAGCCATACACGCGCAGAATGCCGGTGCGGACGATGTGGGTGCCCCAGATCAGCAGGGCAATGGCAGAAAGCAGGTTGAGCAGGGTTAGCATCGCGCATCTCCCTGACGCGGGTCGCCCCAAAGAGGGCAACAACAGGAGGCGACGCCTAGGCTTTGGCAGTGAATCCGCAGAGTTAGGTGTCGCGGGTAAGTGAATGGCCTGATTAGATATTTTTTTACCAAGCCTAGCTTTAGCTTTAGTCGCCAAATGGCATTGGCGCCAGTCGCGTGAGCACAGTTAAGTGCTCTGGCGGGTGTTAAACGCAGCGCTATTCGGCCAATTCCAGCGTGCTGCGACCCAGGCTGTCGCGGCATGCCGTCAGACGGGTGAGCTGTTAACCTAGGCCGATTGAACGGATGCGACCCAGCCCATGCTCACCCTCTATCACGCACCAGATCTAGAAACCCTTGGCGAGCTGGCCACTACTTTGTTGGCCACGCCGATGCGCGATGCGTTCGCCCCCGCGTTGGTGGTGGTGCCTAGCCAGGGCATGGGCCGCTGGCTGACCCTAGAGTTGGCGCGTAAGCAGGGCATCGCCATGCAGTTGGAGGTGCAACTGCCGGCCAAGTTTGTCTGGGATCTGTCGCGGTTAGCGCTGGGACAACTGCCGGAGCAATCGGCTTTCAGCCCCAGCAGCCTGAGCTGGCGGCTGTACGACTGGCTGTGTGAACCCGAACAGCTGGCGCAGGCGCCGCGCTTGGCGCATTACCTCGACGGTGGTGATGAGCGTCGTAGGCTGTCACTTGCTGTCAAGATCGCCGATGTTTTCGACCAATACCTGCTGTATCGCGACGACTGGCTGGCTGCGTGGGAGCGTAGCGAGCTGCTCGACCTCGGCCCGGATGAAGCCTGGCAAGCGCTGCTGTGGCGCGAGCTGACCAAAGACGGTCACCCACACCGCGCCCGCCTGCTCGAAGACTTGCTGGCGCGGCTGTACGACGCTGCGCCGATCAACGCTCTGCCCGAGCGCGTGCTGATCTTTGGCATCAGCTCCCTGCCGCCGCACCATATGCGTGTGCTGGAAGGCCTGGCGCGGCACACCGAAGTGGTGATCTTTGCCCTCAACCCCTGCCGCGAAGCCTGGGGTGAAATTCGCGATATTCGTGAGCTGGCCAGGCAGCCGCAAAGCGCAGCGCTTAATCAAGAACTGAGCCCGGACGACTGGTATCTGGATGTCGGCCACCCGCTGCTGGCGAGTCTGGGTAAACAGGGCCGCGACTTCTTCGACAGCCTGTTTAGCCTGGCCTCCAACGAAGGCAGTCATGAAGTCGGCCTGTATTCCGAGGACGCCGATCTGCACGATGGCAGCCTGCTACAAGCGCTGCAGAACGACATTCTGCGTCTGCATACCCGCACGGCGGATGAACGCTTGCAGCTGCGCGACGACGACCGCTCGCTGGAGCTGCACATCGCCCACTCGCCGCTGCGTGAAGTGGAGATTCTGCATGACCAACTGCTCGCCCGTTTTGCCGCAGAGCCCGAGCTGACCCCTGACCAAGTGGTGGTGCTAACCCCGGATATCGAGCGTTATGCGCCCTATATCGAGGCCGTGTTCGCCCCGCGTGAAGGCGTGCCGCGTGTGCCGTTCAGCCTGGCCGACCGCAGTCTGCGTGCAGAAATCCCACTGATCGAAGCCTTCCTCAGCTTGCTGGCGCTGCCGGACAGCCGCTTTACCGCCGAAGAAGTACTCGCCCTACTGGAGCAGCCAGCCGTCGCTCGCCGCGCCGGGATCGAAGCCGAAGACCTGACTCTGCTGCGCGATTGGTTGCGTGAGGCCGGCATCCGCTGGGGCCGTGATGACGCGCACCGCGAACAGCTCGGCTTGCCGGCTGATGCCGCGTTTACCTGGCGGCAAGGGCTGGATCGCCTGCTGCTGGGCTTTGCCGCGCCGCCGCAGTTGGCCGGGTTGGCTGCGCCCTTGCTCGGCAGCAGCTGGCCGCTGGACGCGCTGGAGGGTGGGCGTGCGCAATTGCTCGGCCGCCTGTCTGGCTTTGTCGAGCGCTTGGCCGCGCTGGCGCAAAGCCTGCAACGGCCACGGCCTTTGGCTGAGTGGGCCGAATCGCTGCAAGTGCTGATCGATCAATTGTTTGATGAACGCGAAGCCGGCGATACCTTATTGCTGCTGTCCAAGGCCAGCGCTGCTTTGCAGGAGCAGGCCACGGCCTCCGGGGTCGAGCGGCCGATTGAGCTGGCGCTGATTCGTCAGCAATTGACCGCAGCGTTGGAGCAAGGCAGTGCGGCGTCGGGTTTTCTCACCGGCGCGGTGACCTTCTGCACCATGGTGCCGATGCGCAGCCTGCCGTTCCGGCTGGTCTGCCTGCTCGGTCTGGACGACGGCGCGCTGCCACGGCGTACCCCGGCCGCCGGCTTCGACCTGATCGGGCAAAAGCCCCGCCGTGGCGACCGCGCGCGGCGTTTGGATGACCGTTACCTGCTGCTGGAAACCCTGCTCTCGGCCCGTGGCGGCCTGTACCTCAGCTATGTCGGCCGCGACCCGCGCAGCAATAAGGAACTACCGCCCTCGGTGCTGGTTAGCGAGCTGCTCGATGTGGTCGACCTCACGGCTGTTTGTACAAGCGACAGTGGCAGGGGCTTTAGCCGCGACGCCTCTGAGGTCAACGCCAAAGCCAGTGCGCGCATCACCCATCAACATCCGTTACAGCCCTTCGCTCCCGGCAACTTCGCCGGCGCGCGGCATGCCGGTTTCGCCGCGCCCTGGTTTCACGCGGCGCAGCGTTTGAGCCAAGCGGTGGAAGCCACGCCGCCCTTCGCCAGCCTGTTGGCGGCCCCCGATAAAGACTGGCTGAGCATTGAGCCGAGCCAATTGCTGCATTGTTTCAAACACCCCGCGCGTTACCTGCTGGAGCAGCGCCTCGGTCTGCGCCTGGCCCAGAGTGATGAGGCTCTGGCCGGCGATGAGCCGTTCAGCGTCGAGTGGACCAGCCAGCATGGCTTGCGTCAGTTGGCGTTACAGGCCGTCGAGCGCGGCTGGAGTGAACGTGAGGAGCGTGCCGTAGCGGCTGCCTCTGGCTGGTTGCCGGTGGGCGAGTTGGGTCAGGCGCATTGGGGGCAGATTCGCGGGCCGATCCGCGCCTTCGCGCCGACTCTGTTCGATGAGCGCCCGGAGGATGCGCCGCAACCGCTGCTGGTGGATATCGAGCTGGCCGGCGTACGCATTCACGGCTGGCTGGATGGTGTCAGCGCTAGCGGCCTGTTCGATTACCGCCTGCGCGACCTCGGTGCCTGGGAGCTGGCGCCGTTCTGGTTGCGTCATCTGCTGCTTAACTGCGCCGCGACGCCGGGCATCAGCCGGGATAGCCGTTTGTTGTCGCCAAAAAGCGAATGGCGTTTAGGCCCGTTGGCCGATGCTCGGGGGTTGCTAGAACCTTGGCTGGACGCTTACAAAAGTGCCCTGCGCGAACCATTGCCGCTGTTCGCCAAATGCAGCCATGGCTTCGCCCGCAAGTGGCGTAAGCCCGGCCGCAAAGAGCCAATTGACGCCGCCCGCAGCGAAGCGCGGCTGATGTGGCAGGGCAACGACTACATGACGGGCGAAGGCCAAGACCCCTGGAATGCCCTGGCCTTCCGCGACCGTGAGCCGCTGGATGAGCGTTTCGAGGCGCTTGCCGAACAGCTCTACGGCCCGGCACTGGATGCCCTGCAAGGCAGTGAAGAGGACGAGGCATGAGTGGCGCTGTGTTAAACCTATTGCAGGACAGCTTTAGCGGCCGCTCGCTGATCGAAGCCAGCGCCGGCACCGGCAAAACCTGGACCCTGACCTCGCTCTACGCCCGTCTGTTGCTGGAGAAAAAGCTCAGCGTCAGCCAGATTCTGGTGGTGACCTTTACCACCGCCGCCACCGCCGAACTGCGCGAGCGTATTCGTAAGCGTTTGGCCGAGTTGTTAGCGGTGTACGACAACGGCCCGAGCGACGACAAGTTGCTCAATGAGCTGCATGCGCAGTACCCGGACGCCGCCAGTCATCGGCGTTTGCTCCTGGCGGTGCACGGTTTTGACGAAGCGGCGATTTTCACCATCCATGGTTTCTGTCAGCGCGCTTTGCAGGATGCTGCGTTCGAGGCCGGTGGTGATTTCGACAACGAGCTGACCCACGACGACCGCGAGATTATCGACGCGCTACTCGCCGACCTATGGCGGCATGAACTGGCGGCCGCCGAGCCGGAGTGGGCGGCGTTTCTGGTGCAGCAAAAGATCACCCCGCAGAGCCTGCGCAAACGCCTGCGTAATCACTTGGGCAAACCCTATCTACGCATTGAGCCGCAACCGGGCACACACAGCGACATGGCGGCACTACGCGCCGCCTGGCAGCAAGCGCAGCGCCTCTGGCAAGGTGAGAGCGCCGCTTGGCTGGAGCAACTCAAGGCCTTTGACGGCTTCAAGAGCAATATGTGCAACGCAGCCAAACTGGGCGTTTGGCAGGCTGAGTTGGACGGCTATTTCAGTGATGCCGCCGCGCTGTTCAGCAAGACCGAAGCGCACCGCCGCCTGGCCCGCGAAGGGCTGAACAAGGCCAGTAAAAAGAACTGCGAAGCCCCGGCCAACCCACTGGCGGCAGCCTTGCAGGAACTCTGCGACGCCCTCGATGCGGCGCAGCCAGAAGCCGAGCAACGGCTGATCGACCTGCAAGTACGCCTGATCGCTCAGCTCAACGAACAACTGCCACAACGCAAAGCGGCGCAGCGCCTGTTGGCCTTCGATGACCTGCTCAACAAACTGCAACAGGCGCTACAGGGCGAAGGCGGCGAGCACTTGGCGACGACCCTGCGCACGCAATATCCGGTGGCGCTGATCGATGAGTTTCAGGACACCGACCCGGTACAGTACCGGGTGTTTCACCGGATCTACGAAGACAATGGGGACCTGTGCTTTGTCGGGGATCCGAAGCAGGCTATTTACGCTTTCCGTGGTGCCGACCTGGCAACTTATCTGCAAGCCCGCAGCGAAGCCGCGCGTCAGTTCAGTCTGACCACCAACCACCGCTCCACGCCTGAGCTGATCGCCTCGCTCAATCAACTGTTCGACCGGCCCATGCCGTTTGCCGAGCCGGGTCTGGCCTATCAGCAGGTCGGCGCCAGCGATAAAGCGCGCCCGCAGCTGGTGTTGCCTGCGGTTGAGGGTGAGCAGGACGCGCCACTGGCGCTGGTTTGGCTGGATAACGACTACCTCGGCAAGGGCGAAGCTGGCGCGTTAGTCGCCCGCGACACAGCACGGCGAATTGCCTCTGTGCTGGCGGCCAGCAGTCGTGGCGAGGCTTATTTTGCCCAAGGCGACACACGTACGCCGATCAAGGGCGGCGATATTGCCGTGCTGGTCGCCAGCCACCGTCAGGCCAGTGAAGTCGCCGCAGAGCTGGCTGCGCGCGGCGTGCCCAGCGTGCGCCGCGGCAAGGAGAATGTTTGGCACAGCGAGGAGGCGGATGAGCTGAGCGCGGTGCTGGCCGCTTATGCCGAGCCGGGCCGTGAAGGGGCGTTGCGTTACGCCCTGGCCAGTCGCCTGTTGGGCCGCAGCGCCGCTGATTTGGCCGCCTGCTCGGAAGATGCCCACGCCTGGGACGCCGAACGCGAAGCGGCCGAACGCTATCACCAACTGTGGCAGCAACAGGGCTTTATGCGCGCCTTCCGCGCCTGGCTGGATGAGCAGAAAGTCGCCCAGCGCCTGCTCGCCTTGGTCGATGGCGAGCGCCGTTTGACCAACCTGCTGCACCTGGCTGAATTGCTGCAAACTGAAAGCCTGCAACGCCCCGGTCTGGAGCAGCTGCTGAGCTGGTTCAATGCCCAACGCAGCGCCGAAGCCCACGGCGAAGAAGCCTTGCTGCGTCTGGAAAGCGATGCCGAGCGGGTGCAGATCGTCACCATCCACACCTCCAAGGGCTTGGAGTATCCGTTGGTGTTCTGCCCCTACCTGTGGGACGGCGCGCTGCTCTATCAGCACGAAGACATCAGCTGCCACGCCGACGATGGCACGCCGTTGCTCGACCTCGGCAGCGAACAGCTCGACGTGCACCGTGAGCGCGCCCGTCACGAGCGTTTCGCCGAGAAGCTACGGCTGACCTACGTCGCCCTGACCCGCGCTGGTGAACGGTTGTGGTTGCACTGGGGGCCGGTTGACTGCAAACCGAAGAAGGACGGCACGCTGAGCGACTCCGGTCTGCACAGCAGCGCCCTGGCCTGGCTGCTGCACGGTCGCGAGTTGCCGGGTGAGGATGCCTTGGCCGAGCTTGCCGGGCATATGCAGAGCCAGAGCCCGCAGGGCCTGCACGCAGAAATCCAACAGTTGGTGGACAGCAGCGCCGGCCATATGAGCATCCAACCGTTGCGTGACAGCGAAGCCAGCGCCGCCGGCGAGCAGCGCGCTCCGGCCCCGCAACAACTGTCGACGCTACAACGCAGCCTGCACAGCGCCTGGCGCGTCGGCAGCTTCTCCGGCCTGGCCGCCGGTATGCACATGGAAGCGCCGGACCGCGACGGTTTGGTGATTCCCGATGCCAGCGAGCCAGGCAGTGGTTTTTTCGCCTTCCCCCGTGGCGCGCGCGCCGGTACCTGCCTGCACGCCATTCTCGAAGACTGGGCGCGGGGTAAGGCGGCGCTGGCGGATTTGATTGAGCCTGGCCTGAGCGGCCACGGCATCAGTAATGACTGGAACGCGGTGGCGCTTGAGCAACTGCAACAGGTGATCGACTGCGATCTCGATGGACAGGGCCTGACCCTGAGCGGGCTAAACCCTTTGCGTCGCCTGCCCGAGCTGGGCTTTACCTTCCCGGTCGCAGGGCTGGATATGCATCGTTTGCGGGCGATCCTCAGTGATCCGGCCCACGGCCTGCCTGCGCCGATGCGTGATGCGGCGGCACGGCTGGAATTCGACAGCCTCAAGGGCTTTCTCAAGGGTTTTATCGACCTGACCTTCGAGCACAACGGGCGCTGGTACATCGCCGACTACAAATCCAACTGGCTCGGCCCGGATGCCAGTTACTACGGCGGCGACCGTCTGCTGCAAGCCCTGGCGGCGGAGCATTACTATCTGCAATACCTGATCTATCTGGTGGCGCTGCGGCGCTTCCTGCGTCAGCGTCTGGACGATTTCCAGAGTGATCAACTGGGCGGCGCTTACTACCTGTTCCTGCGCGGCATGCCGAGCGCCGGGGTGTATTTCTCACGGCCGGCTGATGGCTTGCTGGATGCGCTGGATACCTTGTTTGCGGAGGGTAAGTGATGTTGCCAGGTAGCCCGGATGTCATCCGGGAAAGGTTTTCGTGCCGCTTAACTCATGCCCCGGATTTCATCCGGGCTACGGGATCGACAGGGATTGGCTGGGTAGGGTGGAGAGTATGACGCTTGCCGACTTGCCCCTTGGCCCGCTCGAACGCGCGCTGGTCGATAGCCTGCAGCGTCTCGATCCGCAGGCGTCGCCGGTGGTGTTGGCTTCGGCGGCGCTGCTTTGCATGGCCTTGGACAAAGGCGATGTGTGCCTGCCCCTAGCCCGTTATGCCGGACAGCGGCCTTGGCCCGAGTATGCCTTTAACCTACCGAATCTGGCGGACTGGCAGGCGCAGTTGGAAGCCTCAGCACTGGTCGGTGCTGATGGCGATTTCACTCTGCTGACTCTCGAACATGGCCGGCTCTATCTGGCGCGCTATCAGGCTTATGAGCGGCATCTGGCCACGCAACTGCTGCAACGCGGCGCTGATCTGCCGGAGATCGACGAAACCCAGTTGAGTGAAAGCCTCGGCCGGCTATTCGCCTTTAACCAGCAACAGCCGGACTGGCAGCGTTTGGCCGCCGCGCAAGCGGTACGGCGCAAGCTGGCGGTAATCTCCGGTGGCCCCGGCACTGGCAAAACCACCACCGTGGTGCGTCTGCTTGCTGCCCTTCTTGAGCAGCCCGGTTGTGAGCATTTGGCTATCGGCCTGGCCGCGCCCACAGGCAAGGCCGCCGCCCGCATGGCCGAAGCCATTCGCAATGCCAAGGCTGGATTGCCGGCCAGTGAAGCGGTCAAGGCTGCGCTGCCGGATGAAGCGCGCACCTTGCACCGCTTGCTCGGCAGCCGTGGCGACAGCCCGCAAGTGCGCCATCACGCCGCCAACCCGCTGGCGCTGGATGTGCTGGTGGTGGACGAAGCCTCGATGGTCGACTTGGCGCTGATGGCCAAACTGCTCGACGCGTTGCCGCCGACGGCGCGGCTGATTCTGCTCGGTGACAAAGACCAGCTCTGCGCCGTGGAGGCCGGTGCGGTGTTCGCCGAGCTGTGCGAAGGGCGTGGCTTTGATGCCCAGGCTGCCGCCGACTTGCAACGCATCACCGGTCAGCCGGTTGCGGTGTCTGAGCCCAGCTCGCAGCTGGGCGATGCCGTGGTGCTGCTGACCCATAGCCATCGCTTTGCCGGCGACAGCGGCATCGGTGAGTTGGCGCGGCGCATTAACGGCGGCGATGTCAGCGCTACGCTCAACCTGCTCAAAGAAGACCGCAGCGATCTGGCCTGGAACGCCGAGCCCACGCCGGCAGACTTACTTGATCGGCTCGACCAGGGCTACGTCCCTTACATGACAGCGGCGAAAAGCGCGGATGCCGCTGCTGCGTTCGCCGCCTTCAACAGCTTTCGCACCCTGACGGCCCAGCGCGAAGGCGTTTGGGGCGTAGCCGGGATCAACGAAGCGCTGGAGGCGCGGATCAAACGCCGCAGTCAGGTGCCGAGCCGCGAGCGCTGGTATGTCGGGCGGCCGGTGATGGTGCGGCAAAACGATTACGCCCTCGGCCTGTTCAACGGTGATATCGGCATCTGCCTGCACACCGAATACGGCCTGCGCGTGTTCTTTGAAGGCGAGGATGGTTTTCGTCCCTTCGCCCCCGCGCGCTTGCCCAGCCACGATAGTGCCTTCGCCATGACGGTGCATAAGAGCCAGGGTTCTGAGTTCGCCGAAGTGCTGCTGGTGCTGCCCGAGCAACCCAGCCCGTTGCTTAGCCGCAGCCTGTTCTACACCGGCATCACCCGAGCCAAGCAGAAGGTGGAAATCTGGGGCTTGCCACCACGCTTGGCTGAAGCTGTGGCAACGCGTGCCGAGCGATCCGCAGGGTTGGCTCAGCGGCTGGCGCTGAGTCCCGCGCAGGTACACCAAGCAGTGCCGCAACAGGTCAGCACGCAGCGTGATCTTTTTGAATAGACAGCCACCACACCGGCGCTTATGCCTACACTTGGTTAAGGAGAGCGGCTGGCTAATGACTAAGGTTGAGGGCTGATGCAGGGACGAGTATTTGCCTGTCTGCTACTTAGCGTGGCGCTCGTGAGCAGTGCTGTAGCTGACAGTTGGCGCTTAGTAACCGGCGACGATTACGCCCCCTTTACCGGTGAGTCACTCCCGGCCGGAGGCATGCTGACCCAGGTGGTGCAATCAGCCTTGGCCGCTGCTGGGATCAGTAATACGTTGGATTGGCGGCCCTGGAATCGCGGCTATCTGCAAACCCTGCGCGGTGACTACGACGCCACCTTCCCCTATGTACGCAGCGTGCAACGCGAGCAGGAGTACCTTTACTCCGAGCCCTTGTTTACCCCTCAGCAGCATATTTTCAGCCGCGCTGGCGAGGTCATTGAAGTTACAGATATAGCTAGCATGCTCGGCAAGCGTTTGTGCTTTCCTCTTGGTTGGCAGTCGCCGCCTGTGCTCCAGCAAATGCTCGACCGCGGTCAGTTGGTACGCCATTCGCCAGCCGGCCTGAAGGAGTGCGCAAAGTTGTTGCTGCTGGGCCGTGATGATTTCTTTATTTCGGATCACCGCCTTGGTTTGACCGCCCTGCAAGCGTCTGGAGCACCCATGAGTGCCTTTCGCCGCTCTACCGAGACGCTGAGTAGTAGCGCCTTGCACTTGATCGTGCCGCGTAGCCATCCGCGTGCGGCGGCAATTATCGAGCAGTTCAATGAGGCCTTGGCCGCCTTGCATGCCAGTGGCGAATATCAGCGTTTGATTGAGGACTACCTACAACAGCTGGATAAACATTAGGGCAGGCGCCTCTGTTATTCGACATGGCGGTGTCTATCCAGCTTGATCAGCCCGGCGATGGCCAGTCCACGGCGTGCAGCTGAACCCGTGGTGACGCGCGTGGAGCAAGCCCTTGGGCTGGTGCAGCAGCTGGTCATAACGCCGTTGTCAGTGGCTGCCTAACGCCCTGTTACAACGCCGTTGAGCTTATTTGATTAGCCAGGGCAAGTGAGCGGCCTACACTGCAGGGGTAACTCACTGCAGTTTTAATGTGCGCCGAGGTATTTAGCGCTAAGGCTTAGAACGGATGTTTACACGACGACTTGGCTGCTTGCTACTGGGCTTTTTTTGCTGCCACAGCGCGTTCGGCGAGCACCTGCGTTTGGTCACCGCTGACGACTACGCACCGTTTACCGGGAGGGCATTACCGGCTGGCGGCATGCTCACCCAGGTTGTGCATGCCGCTCTAGCCCAGGTAAATCTCGATAGCACGCTGGACTGGCAACCCTGGAACCGAGGCTATCTAAAAACGCTACGTGGCGAGTACGACGCCACTTTCCCCTATGTGCACACGCTCCAGCGAGAGCAGGAGTACTTCTATTCGGCTCCGCTGTTGGTCGTTGAACAGCATATTTTCAGTCGCGCCGATGACCCTATAGAGCGTGTTGACGCGCAGATCATGCAGGGTCGCAGTGTCTGTAGCCCTTTGGGCTGGCAGCCGCCATCGGTTATCCAGGACTTGCTGGATCAAGGGGTGCTGAGACGCCATTCACCGATTGGTATCAAAGAGTGCGCGCGGTTGGTGTTGATCGGGCGGGATGACTTTTTTGTCGCTGATCGGCGGCTGGGGGACGCTGCGCTACAGCTGGTGGGAGCTACATCGGCTCAGATGCGCAGCTCCAACAGCATGATCAGTACCAGCTCTTTGCACCTGATCGTGCCGCTTAATCACCCACGTGGCGCATCGATTATCGATAGCTTCGACGCAGGGTTGGCGAGCCTTAGAGCCAGCGGTGAGTACCAGCAGGTGCTTGCGGGATATATAGAGTCCCGGGCGCAGATGACGAACGGTAATTAGCCTGTCGCGCTTGCGCGCGTAGGCCTTCTTTGACTGCTGGCTTATTCAGTCGGTTTCTTCAGCTTTGGATTTGGAAAGAACTGCACCGTTTGCACCTTAGGGTTGCTGACCTTGGGTTTTAGCGCACTGATATTGACCCGCGTCGGCAGTTCTTTTGGCACCGAATTGCCGCGCTCATCCAAGGTGTCCGCGTAACCGCAGGCCACGCACTCGCGGTTCGGCACGCCGTCGACATTCCACATCTGGATCTTGTCCATTTCGCTGCACGCCGGGCACACCGCCCCGGCTATAAAGCGTTTAGCGCTGATCACCGGTGCGTCGCTCATGCGGCCTCCTGGCTCAAGCCGAGGTGGCGTAGCAGGGCGTCAATGCTCGGCTCGCGACCACGGAAGTCGACAAACAACACCATCGGCGCTTGCGATCCGCCGCGCGCTAGAATCGCATCGCGGAATGCGTTACCGGTGGCGCGGTTGAACACCCCATCTTCCTCAAATTTAGAGAAGGCATCGGCGCTCAACACTTCCGCCCACTTGTAGCTGTAATAACCGGCCGCGTAACCGCCGGCGAAGATATGCGCGAAGCTGTTGGGGAAGCGGTTGTAGGCGGGCGGACGCAGCACCGAAACTTCCTGGCGAATGCCTTCGAGTACGTCGAGGACGCTGCGACCGTCGCCGTGGGTGGCGTGCAGTTCGAAGTCGAACAGACTGAACTCGATTTGCCGCACCATCATCAAGCCGGACTGGAAATTCTTCGCCGCCAGCATCTTGTCCAGCAGGTCCTGCGGTAGCGGTTCGCCGCTTTCATAATGACCAGAGATCAGCGCCAGGCCTTCCGGCTCCCAGCACCAGTTCTCCATAAACTGGCTTGGCAACTCGACCGCATCCCACGCCACGCCGTTGATACCGGAGGCGCCAGCATGCTCAACGCGGGTCAGCAGGTGGTGCAGGCCGTGGCCGAACTCGTGGAACAGGGTGGTGACTTCATCGTGGGTCAGCAGCGCCGGCTTGCCGCCGACCGCTGGTGTGAAGTTGCACACCAGATTGGCCACTGGACTGATTAGCGTGCCATCGGCCGTGCGGCGCTTGTCGCGGGCACCATCCATCCACGCGCCGCCGCGCTTGTTGGCGCGGGCGTAGAGGTCGAAGAAGAAGCGCCCGACGTGCTGGCCGTTTTCTGCAATTTCGAACAGGCGTACATCCGGGTGCCAGGCGTCGAAACCGGACAGCTCTTTGATCTGGATGCCGTAGAGCTTCTCGACGATGGCGAACAGACCGCTGAGTACTTTGTCGATGGGGAAATAGGCGCGCAGGATTTCCTGGGAAATGCTGTAACGCTGCTCGCGCAGTTTTTCGCTGTAGTAGCCGACATCCCAACTCTGCAGATCATTGCAGCCCTGCTCGCTGGCGAAGGCTTGCAGCTCGCTCAGGTCCTGGGCCGCGAATGGCTTGCTGCGCACCGCCAGGTCACGCAGGAAACTGAGTACCTGTTCGGTGGAGTCGGCCATCTTGCTGGCCAATGACAGTTCGCTGTAATTGCCGAAGCCAAGCAGCTTGGCCAACTCCTGGCGCAGGGCGAGAATTTCGGCCATGACCGGGGTGTTATCGTTCTGCCCGGCATTCGGGCCCTGGTCGGAGGCGCGGGTGCAGTAGGCGGCGTACACCTCTTCACGCAGGGCGCGATCGTCGGCGTAGGTCATCACCGCGAAGTAGCTGGGGAACTCCAGGGTGATCAACCAGCCATCCAGTTCTTTTGCCGCCGCGGCTTGCTGCATTTGTGCCTTGGCCGAGTCGGTCAGGCCCGCCAGCGCCGCTTCGTCAGTAACGTGCTTGCTCCAGGCTTGGGTGGCATCGAGCAGCTGGTTGGAGAACGTGCTGCCCAGCTCGGAGAGCTTCATCTGGATTTCGCCGTAACGCTGCTGTTCGGCGGGTGGCAGGTCGATACCGCTCAGGCGGAAATCGCGCAGGGCATGTTCGAGAATGGTCTTCTGCGCCACGTCGAAGCCGGCGGCCTCGGGGCTGTTGGCCAGACTTTCATAGGCTTGGAACAGCGGGCGGTTCTGGCCGATCTCGGTCCAGTATTCGGACAGCTTGGGCAGGCAGGCCTCATAGGCGGCGCGCAGTTCGGCGTTGTTGCACACGGCGTTCAGGTGGCTCACCGGGCTCCAGGCCTGGCCCAGGCGCGCACCCAACTCATCGAGTGCCAACACCAGGCCATCCCAGCTGGGTGTGCCAGACTGTTGTTCAAGCAGACGCGCCATGGCAGCGCGGCTATCGGCCAGAATGCTGTCCACCGCCGGCTCGACATGCTCGGGGCGAATGGCGGAGTAGGGCGGGAGGTCGAAGGCTTGCAGCAGTGGGTTGTTGGCAGTCACGTCGGGTCACCTGTAACGAAATGGGTGTGTAGCTGTGACCCCAGGTGGATGCGAAAACTCCCAGGGGCAGGCTTGAGTGGGTACCGGCCGTTGTTAAAACAGCGCGCATACCCTGAACATGGGTGCCATCTTAGTTACAATCAAGGCCAGGCGCAGCTAAGAACCTACTTGCGATCTGCTGCGCGTCGGCCCTGCTGCGTTAAAAACAGGCTCGGATGCTCATGTACAAAAGTACACTCCGCGTCCTCTCCTATTTTTGCCTTGCAGGGCTCTAGCTCGCAAAATCGCAAACAGGTTCTAAGAGGTTTCTATCGTGGCTATTCGTACCTACCAACAATTCACTCCATTGCTCGGATCACGGGCGTTTGTTGATGCCTCGGCGGTGGTTCTGGGCGATGTGGAAATCGGCGCGGACAGTTCGGTCTGGCCGTTGGTGGTGATTCGCGGCGACATGCACAGCATCCGCATCGGCGAGCGCACCAGCATTCAGGACGGCAGCGTGTTGCACATTACCCACGCCGGGCCGTTCAACCCGCGCGGTTACCCGCTGAATATCGGCGACGATGTCACCATCGCCCATAACGTCACCCTGCATGGCTGCAACATCGGCAATCGGGTGCTGATCGGCATGGGCAGCATCGTCATGGACGGTGCGGTGATTGATGAAGAGGTGATGCTCGGAGCAGGGAGTTTGGTACCGCCCGGCAGTCACCTGGAGAGCGGCTTTCTCTACCTCGGCAGCCCGGCGAAAAAAGCCCGCGAGCTGAGCGAGAAAGAACGCAGCTACTTCCGCTACAGCGCCGATAACTACGTGCGGCTCAAAGACCAGCACCTGATGGAAGGCTATGCCAGCTGATGCTGCACTACTCGAATGTTCTGTTCGACCTCGATGGCACCCTCACCGACCCGCGTGAGGGCATCACTCGTTCGGTGCAGCATGCGCTGGCCAAACTGGGTATTGATGAGCCCGACCTACCAGCGCTGGAGCACTTTATTGGCCCGCCGTTGCTGCAATGCTTTATGCACAGCTATGGCTTCGATGAAGCCACCGCCTGGCAGGCGGTGAATCATTACCGTGAGCGCTTCAGAGAGGTCGGGCTGTATGAGAACCAGCTGTTCGAGGGCGTACCTGAGTTGCTGAAGTTGTTGGGCGAGCAGCAACGCACCCTGTATATCGCCACCAGTAAACCGACGGTGTTTGCCGAGCAGATAGCCCGCTACTTTGGTTTCGCTCAGCACTTTAAAGTGATTTACGGCAGCGAACTGGATGGCACGCGCACCAATAAGGTTGAGCTGATCGCCCATCTGTTGGGGCAAGAGCAATTGCCGCGCGAAGGAACGCTGATGATTGGTGACCGCGAGCACGACCTGATCGGTGCGCGCAGTAACGGTCTGGATGCCGCTGCGGTGGGCTATGGGTTTGGCAGTTTTGCTGAATTGCAGGCGCAAGCGCCGACCTATCACTTCCACAGCCTGGGCGAGCTGCACCAGGCGTTTGTGGACTGAAGCGTAGGATGGTCGGGCCGCGCAGGTTAGACGCGTTGCGGCGCAACCCATCGTATGAGCTGCATGGATAGCGCTGCGCTTAACCCAGCCTACGACCTACGTTTAGCCATTTTTCTGATAGATGATCTTCTTGGTGCCGCCGTCGCAGCTGCCGACCACCATGTTGGGGTCTTGAGCGTCTTCATTGGGCACGATTTCCAGGGTATAGCTGGCAACGCCTGCGGCTTGGATTTTCACTTCGATCTCGGCGCGCAGCTCTTCGCAGGGCTTTGGCGCGGCTAATACGCTGCTGCTGAGCAGGCCAAGCAGTACGGCAAGGGCGAATTTGTTCATGGCATAGGTCCTTTTGCGTGAACAGAAATGACAGTCGTTGGAGTGCGTTTTAGCTACCTAAGTTCTAAGTACCTGGCGATAACGACGCCAGGATCTGCTGTCGCTCGGCTGCGGGGCGTTTTCCTAACGCCGCGACGCGCTGATAAAAGCGTGGCCAGTTACGCCCGGTCTGCTCGAACAATGCAGCAAAGGCCGGCACCCATCGATCATAGAGGCCAAATGGCAGCAGCTTGGCGTTGTTGATCGGCGCATTGATCCAGTCATCGTAACGCCCGTTATCGCCCCACTCGCGCTTGCTTAACGCATGGTATTCGGCGCGCAGGCGGCTGAACTCCACCTGTTTCTCGCTGCGCATCTGCGCAGGCGGCAGTTCACTGGCATACAGCTGCTGCAGTCGTGTTCGGCTGCTCAGTACCAACGCAATAAACTGCTCGCGCTGCTGTTCGCCCTGCGGGTCGCTGGGTGGGAGGCCCTGTTTGGTGCGCCACTGGCGCAGGCCTTCGTGTTCAACAAAGCTGGCGAAGGATTCGTTGAAGGCGGTGTCGTCCGCGACATACAACTGCTGGTGCGCCAGTTCGTGGAAAATCACCGCCACCAGGCGCTCATCACTCCAGCGCAACATGGTGTTGAGGAGCGGGTCATCGAACCAGCCGAGGGTCGAGTACGCCTCAATGCCGGCTTGGTAGGTGTCCAGGCCCTGTTGTTTGAGCAACGCGGCGGCACCGCGTGCCCGAGCTTGGCTGTAAAAGCCGCGATAGGCCACACAACCGGCGATAGGGAAGCAGTGCAGCTCGGGCGATAGGGAAAACTCTGGGGTGGCAAACACATTCCACACCACGAAAGGCCGCTGAATATCGGCATACAGACGATAGCTATCGTTGTTTGGCAGGCTCAACTGAGCGCTGGCAAAAGCCCGCGCCTGCTGAGCCAGGGCCAGGCGCTGTTTGAGGCTGGGGTCGGTAGCCGGGTTTTTTAACAGCTCGGCAATCGGTTCGCGTGCCTGCAGCAGCTGCAGCTGCCCCTTGGCCAGGTGGCTGTAATAATCGAGGGTGCTGCACCCGCTCAGTAGCACCGTGGCGGTCAGCGCAAGCCAGCGTAGGGCGTCAAGCATGAGGGTTACCCGTGATTGGTCAGGCTGCCACGCTAGCGCATCGGCCCGGCTGTCTCCAGCGCGAGATCGGCGTAGGCTATGGGTTGTGGCAATTTGTGGAGGTGTTTTATGCGGTATTTGGCTTTGTTTGGCGCTGTGCTGGTGCTCAGTGCTTGCGCCTCACCCGTACCCTCACCTGATCCGAGTCAGGCCTGGGTTCAGCTGCGCAGTAATGCCGGCAGTTTGTTGATGGCAGACCGGCTCGATGGTCAGCGCTTGAATGATGGCCGCTACTTCCAGGTGCCCGTTGGGGCTCATGAGTTACAAGCGCGCTTTCAGTTTGAGGTGACCAATGGCGGTGGCCTGGATGGCGCATCCGAACCTCGGCAGGTGACCTGCGAGATTCGTCTGCGTTATGACAGCTTTGTGGCCGGTCAACGCTATCAGTTGGAGGCCAGGCCTTTGCAAATGAAAGCCCAGGCCTGGCTCTATGATGCCCAGCGCAATGTGCTGGCGCGCGGCAAGGTGCTACGTTGCGGCACCTTCTAATCGCGCGCACCTAAAGCGCGACGCGATCAGTTATCCAGCACGGCTTCCAGGGTGATTTCGGCGTTCAATACCTTGGACACCGGGCAGCCGGTTTTGGCGGTTTCCACGGCTTTTTCAAAAGCAGTGCGGTCCGCGCCGGGGATTTTCGCGCGCAAGGACAGGTGCACGGCGGTGATGGCAAAGCCACCGTCCTGTTTGTCGAGGGTCACTTCGGCGCGGGTTTCGATACTTTCAGCGGTCATCCCGGCGTCGCCGAGCTCCTTGGACAGTGCCATGGAGAAACAGCCCGCGTGGGCTGCACCGAGCAGCTCTTCCGGGTTGCTGCCCGGTTGCTCCTCAAAGCGGGTGTTAAAACCATAGGGCACCTTATTCAGTGCGCCGCTTTCGGTCGAAATCGTACCTTTGCCATCCTTGATGCCACCTTGCCAGTGGGCTGATGCTGTCTTCTTCATCGGGCGTCTCCTGCATGTGGGTGATAGGGTTGAGAGCCGGATCGGGCGGCACAAGTTCGAAAATAAGTCCTAACAGGCCGTTTTTAACGCAGGATTGCCAACGTAGGTAGTTTTCAACAGCCTGTTAGCGCATTTGCGCGACCAACTCGAAGGCATGCAAACGGTCGGCGAAGTCGTACAGGTCGCAGGTAAAGATCAGCTCATCGGCGCCGGTCTGCTCCAGTAGCACACCCAGGCGCGCGCGGACCTTCTGCGGGCCGCCGATCATCGCCAGTCCGAGCAGGCTGCCCACCGCCTCTTTCTCGTGCGGTAACCACAGCCCCTGCATGCTGGTTACCGGTGGTTTTTGCACCAGGCTCTGGCCGCGCAGCAGGGCGAGAATGCGCTGGTAGGCCGAGGTGGCCAGGTATTCGGCGTGCTCATCGCTGTCAGCGGCAATCAACGGTACGCCAAGCATCACGTACGGCTTGTCGAGCACCGCAGATGGCTTGAAGTGGTTGCGGTAGACGCGGATCGCCTCATGCATATAACGCGGCGCGAAGTGTGAGGCGAAGGCGTAAGGCAGGCCTTTTTCGCCGGCCAGCTGGGCGCTGAACAGGCTGGAGCCGAGCAACCAGATCGGCACATTGGTGCCGGTGCCAGGCATGGCAATCACCCGTTGATCCGGCGTGCGTGGACCGAGGTAACGCTGCAGTTCTTCAACATCAGCGGGGAAGTCATCGGCGCTGCCAATGCGGTCGCGGCGCAGGGCTTGGGCGGTGAACTGATCCGCCCCTGGCGCACGACCCAGACCCAGTTCAATGCGGCCCGGATACAGGGTGGCCAGGGTGCCGAACTGCTCGGCGATCACCAAGGGGGCGTGGTTGGGCAGCATCACGCCGCCCGAGCCCAAACGGATGCTCGATGTGCCGGCTGCCAGATAACCGAGCAACACCGAGGTGGCCGCGCTGGCGATGCCATCCATATTGTGGTGTTCGGCCACCCAGAAACGCTCGAAGCCCAGGCGCTCGACATGCTGCGCCAGTGCCAGCGAGTTATGCAGGGCCTGGGCAGCATTACCGTCGTCGCGAATCGGCGCGAGATCGAGGGTGGAAAATTTGCTCTGTGCGAGTGCGTTCATCGGCCCTGCCTGATTAATTATCCGTTGCATGGGCGCGTTGATACGCCAATACCTGAGTTAGATAGTGGGGTTGGTTCAGCGGATTCCAAGGGTCGTGGATGTTTGTCGGGCAGGCGGTGTGGTGTGGCGTGTG